>Ga0209166_10000046_pt1 | contig 168071 bp, 139 predicted proteins | sample Coa_R1_3_FD_187151 | JGI IMG/M metagenome (GOLD analysis project Ga0209166, IMG submission 187151) | Surface soil microbial communities from Centralia Pennsylvania, which are recovering from an underground coalmine fire - Coalmine... | ecosystem: Environmental > Terrestrial > Soil >... | reverse complement strand
AGCTGCGACCACCGGGAGCAAGCTCATAACTTGAAGGCTGAGGGCGCCCGGAAAACGCTCCAGTGGAGCGTTTTCAGCCCGAAGGCTGAGGCGTAAGCCGAAGCGCATGCAGGTTCAAATCCTGCCCTGCCCCCTGCAACCACGCTCATTCCCGATCACGCGGGTCGCCTTTTGTGTTTCCGGCCGCTGGAGATGGGAGGTCCCGGTGCAAATCCGACGGGCCTCTATGTATTTTCCGATTCTTTCGCCGCTGGTGTATTTCGGGCAGAAGATACGGGCACGGTGTAGCTTCGGCGTGGTCGCCGCTGGCGGGCAAGCCCGGCCGGTATTCGTGCGCCCCCTCGAAACTCGCCCAGGAGATCCCCCAATGACCGCCCCCGCCCCCGAGATCGACAACAAGACCAACGCCGATGCGCTGGCTGAAGACGCCAAAATCGCCAAGAAAAACGGAGAGGGCGCCGCCGCCGACCTGTCCGCAGCCCAACACAATGCCGAGACCATCGTGAAGAAAGGCACCGCGGCGTTCGGCGAGGCGAGCAATTCCTCGCTCGCCGCCTTCCAGCAATTGACGGAGGCCTATCAGGAAATCGCCCGGAAGAATTCGGCAAGGTTGACCGAGGCGATCAAGGGCCTCAGCACGGTGAGGAACTCGGCCGATTTCCTCGATATGCAGCAGAGGCTCGCCGTGGAGGTGTTCGAGAGCGCCCTCTCCGACGGCAAGCATATCGCCGAGATCACGGTCTCGATCTTCACCGGCGCGTTGGCGCCGATGCAAAAAAGAGCCGCCGCCACGCACCATGTCCTGTCGAAATAGGCTTGGATGGAAGACAGTATTTGCGCCGCCTCGATCTTCGAGGCGGCGTTTCTATGGCTCGGGGCTGGCCTGGTCGGAAAAAGGACCGATGCGCAGGAAGCGTCCATCGAATTGCGCCGGAGAGATGCTTCTGAAAACGGCCTGATGCCGCGGGGACAGGTGCAAAATCATGTCGCCGGCCGATGTCGTCGTGGCCGATGCCAGGAGCGCGGCGGCCGTAACGCCGGATCGGCCCGGGTCGATCTGCAGCCAGTCCTGGCCGACCCTGAAGCCGACGATCAAATCCTGCGCGGCATCGTCTGTTCGCAGCAGGAACAGATCGGCCTGCGCCCCGCCATTGACATGTCCTTCGAGATAGTTGCTTCCGGGGCCGCCATACAAGCTCTGGGGCCCGGTCCCGGCGAACAGGAAATCGTCTCCCGCGCCTCCGATGAGGCTGTCCTTGCCCGACCCTCCGATCAGGACGCTGTCGCCCGAACCGGCTCGAAGGACATTGTCGCCCGATGAGGCGGCCAACAAGGCATGGTCGGTTCTCGCGCGGCTCGTGCCGCCGTGCCCCCAGATGATCTCGTTGTTGGCGAGATGGTGCCCGTCCGGCAAGGTCGGCGTGATGTTCCAGCTTTCAGACGAGGCGTAGCCGCCGACATTCAGCACCAGATAGGGCGTGTGCTGGGTGAGGAAGGCGAAGGCGGCGAGATCCTCCGCCTCGTGGGTGGTGTCCCATGCCACCGCCAGCGCAGCCTTGGCGATGGTCGAGAAGCCGCCGATCGCATCGTCGGGATAGCCGTAAAGCGCGGTCGGCGCCGGACGAGCCGGGAAATTGGCTTCGCTTACCTGCCGCCAGCTTCGCAACGCCCGGAAATCATGGTTTTCGACGCTGCCGCTTCCCATGGTCAGCCAATAGAAGCTGCCATTCAGCGGGTCATAGCCATTGGCTCCGTTGCGGTAGAGACCGGCCTGGAAACCGCTCATCCAGCGCACGATCTCCGCCGCCCCCGGGACGCCGCGCGCCGCCGCCTGGCCGAGAGCGATGACGATGTAACCCTGCTGCCAGGGGGCCACCAGATTGGTGTCGAAGGCACCCATGACATAGCCGTGCGGATCTCCCTCGGCGGCGCCGTCCGGTCCTTTGACATAGTGGTTGAGCAGGGTTTTGAGCAGGATCTCCAGCTGCTGCTCGAAATAGCTTTTCAGCGGCGTGCCGGCGGGCGACAGGAAGGCCGCATTGCCGAGGTCGCGGATGGTCCAGGCCAGCCCGCGCTGCTGGGCGCCGACCAGGGCGGCGCCGTCGGGGCGATAGGCGGGCGCCATCGCCAGCAGGTCATAGGCGGCTTGCGCCTGCACCTCGTCCAAGGCGTCTCGCCGGCCTGAAATGAGCGCTGTGACATAGGCCAGATCCGGCATATGGGCGGGGTCCGGTGTCCATTCGGACAGCTTCTCGATTTCGGCGAAATCGACGGTCTGTTTCCTGCCGCGATTGCGCGTATCGAGCCAGAAGCCGGGATCGGACAAGGTGGTGATCAGATCGCCCTTGTCGCTGCGGGCATGGATCGGCGCGGCGGCCGAGGCCGCTTCATTGCGCTCCATGATCTCTCTTGCGGCTTCGCTTTGCGAGACCAGCCAGTCGGCCGCCCATTGAGTCGTCGGGCCGATATCCGGCCGGGCGCCGGTGCTGGGTTCATAACGCGTGACGAGAGCGCTGCCCAGCGGAGCCGTATCCGCCTGGGCCAGCGCGTTCTGTTGCGCCGCGATCAGGCGGGCCGCGACGCCGCTCGACAGCTCGTAGCGCGGCACCGCGCCGGTCCGTTCGAGATAGGCGACGTCATAGACGATATTGAGAGCGGGGGGAGCGGCTTCTCCTTGCGAGTCGCTCCACAGCGTCCTCTTCCACTCCTGCATCGGAGCCTGCCGCTGATCGGAGAGCCGATACAGGCTGCGGCCGTGGCTGGCGATATCGATATCGAACCGGTAGGCCCGCGAGGAAGGGCTGAAAATCGCGTCATTGAGCAGGGCGATCCGGGTGAGATAGGTGCCGTCGCGATTGGTGCGGACGTCGAATTGCGCCGTGAGCGAACCGCTCAGGCTGGCCTGGACACGGACTTCCCTCGCCAGGGGACCATCCAGCCATTCCGCCCGTGCCGCGGCGACCAGCGGGCCGACCTGGAAAGTCTTGGCCACGGCCGGTCCGTCTTCAGGATGAAGCGTCACGGTCACAGAAAGGTCATAGCCCTTGTCGGAGACGGGACCGGCATCCGCGGCGGCGGCGGCTTCAGCGCGTGCCAGCATGATATCGACATGGGAGCCGGGCGCGATGGCGGGGGCGGCGAGGGTGAGAATCGTCCAGCCGGCCGAATGGTCGGGGTGAACGGTCTTCACATCGACCTGCAGCAACAGGCGCCGACCATCGATAAAAGCGGCAAGGGAAGCGCCCGAAGGCAGGTCCCCCTCGGCGAAGACCTGTCCGATCGTGACGATGCGGGCGGGCTGGCTCGCGCCGCCGTTATTCTCGATCCGCAGCGAGACGATGTCGCCGGCGCGGCTTGGCGCGGGCAAGGTCGGCGCATGGAGGATCTCCTCGCAGCCGCCCTTGTGGGAGGCCAAGAGCAGGAGGAGGCCGATCAGACAGGGGGACGGCATCTTCATGTCGCAGATCTAAACCGCTCTTGCCTGGTTCGCCGTCCTGAACTGGACAGTTCGGCGGCCGGTGCCCCCGGCGGTCTTGTGCAAATGTGAACCGCCAGAACTCAATCGACCTGCTACCCATGCCGCATCCCGTTCTGCCGTTACGACGGCGCGGCGAGGATCGGCCCCGGGGTAGGAGTCATCGCCTTGATAAAGATGTTCCGCCACTATGTTCCGCGCCTGTCGCTGCTGCTGGCAGCGCTCGAGCTTTCACTCTTCTTCGGCATCATTCTGTTCGGGGCGTCCTGGGAAATTTCAGGCCGATGGCAGGCTGAAATGCCTCTCGACCTGCCTGGCGCCGTGATGCTCGCCGCCGGGATCGTCACCGTCACCGTCCTGATGATGGGGGCCACCGGCCTCTACAGCCATGATGTCATGTTCGAGATGGATGCCGTCCTGGCGCGCATGGCGCTCACCTTCTCGATGGCTTTCGCCGTGTTTTGCGCGGTCGCCCTCCTGCTGTCGCCCTGGATGCCGCCCGCTTTGGCGCAGCATCGGGTGGCGGCGGTGGCCATCCCCCTCTGCGCGCTGATTTCGTTCGCCCTGCGGGGAGGGTTGGGACGTCTGGTCAAGCGCGAAACCTCGAAGCGCCGGATACTGGTCGTGGGATGCGGTAAAAGTGCGGCGAAAATCGCCCGGATGGACCGTCTCGAGCAATATCGCTTCCGGGTCGCCGCCTATGTCGAATTCGGTCCAAAACAGGAGGAGGAGCCTCTGTCGCCGCTGTTCCCCGGGGCGTCGATCGCGACACCGGAGGCGGCGCTCGCGCTGATCGCCACTTTCGGCGTCGACGGCATCGTGATCGCCAGCAGCGAGCGCCGCGGCCTGCCTCATGAGGCGCTGCTGCAATGCCGCATGAAGGGGATACCGATCGAGGATTTCGCCAGCTTCTGGGAAAGTCACGCGGTCCATGTCGATCTCGAATCGCTGCGGCCGAGCTGGCTGACCTATTGCGATGGCTTCGCCATGAACCGGGGCCGGCACATCGCCAAGATCTGTTTCGACTATCTGGTGGCGTCGCTGCTGCTGATCTTCACGGCGCCGATCATGCTGCTGACGGCGCTGCTGATCAAGGCGACCAGCCCCGGCCCGGTGCTCTTCCGCCAGGAGCGGGTCGGCCGCAACGGCAAGAGCTTCAATGTCCTGAAATTCCGCAGCATGACCGTCGACGCCGAGAAGTCGGGGCCGCAATGGGCCCAGGTCAATGATTCGCGGGTCACCCCGGTCGGACGCTTCATCCGCAAGGTTCGGATCGATGAACTGCCCCAAATCATCAATCTGCTGCGGGGCGAGATGAGTTTCGTCGGTCCGCGGCCCGAGAGGCCCCATTTCGTCCGCCAGCTCAGCGAGGCGATTCCCTATTTCGACGAGCGGCACCGGGTCAAGCCGGGTTTGAGCGGCTGGGCGCAGGTTAACTACCCCTATGGCGCCTCGATCGAGGACGCCCGCGAGAAGCTCTCCTACGACCTCTATTACCTCAAGAATGGCGGGCTTTTTCTCGATTTCCTGATCCTGCTGCGGACCGTGCATGTGATCCTTTGGCCGTTCGGCGCGCGATGACCCCGATCCTGTCGAGCGGACAGCCGGAAATCGGCTATTGGGTTTGCGCCGGGGCCTTCTTGACGGCGGCCGCCTGGAGCGCACTGAGCCCTTTGCGCCGGTCGCGCCGATCGCTGATCATCCTCGGATGCCTTCTGACCGCCGCGTGGGCCGGGGCGATGGCGCTGGGCGATGCGCCAGGGACCGCTCAAATGCTGGAATTCGTCCGTGATGCGGCCTGGATCGTTTTCCTGCTCACCATGCCCGGCGTGCTGCATCTCGCCAAGCGGATGGCCTGGAAGGGCTGGGTGATCGCCATGGCGGCTTCGGCGGGCGGCGGGGGCGCCTTTTTCCTTCTCGCGGGGAAGTCGACCCATGGGGCGGGGATTTCAGCCGGCCTGCTCTTGTCGGTCTTCGCGCTGGTGCTGATCGAGAATCTCTACCGGAATTGCGAAATCGACGGCCGCTGGGGAATCAAGGCCTTCTGTCTGGGGCTGGGTCTGGTCTTCGCGTTCGATTTCGTTCTCTATGCCGACGCGCTGTTCGCCGGCAGCGCCGATGCCAGTTTTCTCGAGGCGCGCGGTTTTGTCGACGCCCTTGCGGTGCCGCTCATCCTGCTGTCGGTCCATCGCAGCGGGCGCTGGTATACCGACATATCCCTCTCCCGCGTCGTGGTTTTCCATTCCGCGGTGCTGCTCGGCGGCGGGCTCTATCTGCTGGGCATGGCGGCGCTCGGCATGGCGCTGCATCTGATCGGCGGGTCGCCGGCGGTACAGATGGTCTTTCTGATCGCGACGGTGCTGGCGATGCTGGTGCTGGTCTCGTCCAAATCCTTCCGATCGGCGATGCGGGTCTCGATCAGCAAACATTTCTTCAGCCAGAAATACGACTACCGCGATGTGTGGCTGAAATTCATCCGCGACATCGCCGTCGCGGGGCAGGGAGGGGATCTGCCTCACCGCATACTCCACGCCGTCGCCGACATCTTCAATTGCCCCTCGGGCGCCCTCTGGGTTCTGCAGCCCGACGAGGAGCTGTTCGTCGCCTCGGCGCGATGGAATTTCGGCGAGGCCCTGCCATCGGAAGCGGCGGACGGCCCCTTGGCCCGTTATCTCTTCGAAAGTCGCTGGATCATCGATCTGGCCGATTACCGGCATTCGCGCATTCCCGACGTGACCTTGCCGTCCTGGCTGGTGATCCATCCTCAAGCCTGGCTTCTGGCGCCGCTCATTCACAATGGCCGGCTGCAGGCCTTCATCGTCCTCGGCCCGCCGCGGGCGGCGATGGACATCACCTGGGAGGACCTCGATCTCTTGAGGACGCTCGGCGAGCAGGCTGGAAGCTATCTGGCGGAAGAGCAGTCCCTGCGGCGGCTTGTGGAATCGAGCCGCCTCGAAGATTTCAATCGCTGGTCGGCCTTCCTGGTCCATGACATCAAGGGCGTCGTCGGACAGATGTCGCTGCTGGTCGCCAATGCCGATCAGCACGCCCATGACCATGCCTTTCAGCGCGATGTCGTCGCCACCGTGGCCAATTCGGTTCTTCGCATGCGCAAGATGCTCGATCAGCTGAACACCCGCCGCAGGGGGGGCGCCGCGATCAAAACCCGGATCGACATGGCGGTGCTGCTGCGTCAGGTGGGCGACAAATGGCGCCAGTCGATCCCGTCCCTGCGGACCGCGGCCTTCATCGAGTCAGTGGTGGTGGAGGCGCGCGAGGATGTGCTGATATCGGTCCTCGACCATCTGATCCAGAACGCCTTCGACGCTTCGGGACCGGAGGGCCATATTTCGCTCGATCTACGCCGCCAGGGCGATGACGGGCTGGTGGAGGTCCGCGATGACGGACCCGGCATGGCGCCCAGCTTCGTCCGCGAAAAACTCTTCAAGCCGCTGAGCAGCGAGAAGCCGGACGGATTCGGACTCGGCGCCTTTCAGGTGCGCCAGCTGGTGCGCGGCATGGGGGGGAAATTGGAGGTCGACACGGCGCCCGGTGCGGGAACCGTCATGCGCGTGCGCCTGCCGGTCCTGCAGCAAACCGAGAATCGGAAATCGGTATGAAGAGCGAGAGAGCTGCCAAAAGCGAGCGGCTCGAGAGAGCCGAAAAGCGCGAAAAGATTCTGGCGCGTCCGAAACTGTTGATCGTCGAAGACGATCTTGGGCTGAGCGCGCAACTTCGCTGGGTGCTGTCCGACTTCGACACGATGATCGCCGACAATTGCGAAACGGGTCTGCAGATCCTGCAGCGGGAAAAGCCTCGCATCGTCATTCTCGATCTCGGCCTGCCGCCGCACCCGAACGACGCCACCGAGGGATTGCGGTTTCTCCGCGCCGCGCTGGCTCTGCGGCCGGCCACCAAGATCATCGTCGCCACCGGCAATGAGGATCACGCCAACGCGTTGGAGGCGATCTCGCTGGGAGCCTATGATTTTTGCGCCAAGCCGGTCGAGCAGCAGGTGCTGAAGACCATCGTCCAGCGGGCGCTGAATGTCTGCGGTCTCGAGGAGGAAATCGAGACTCTGAGGGGCATGCAGCAGAACGAGCCGCTGGCCGGACTGATCGCCGCCAGCCCCGAAATGTTCAGAATTTGCCGTATGATCGAGCGGGTCAGCGGCTCGAATGTCGGTGTCATGATCACCGGCGAAAGCGGGACCGGCAAGGATCTGGTGGCGCGGGCGATTCATCGGCTCAGCCCGCGCAAGGATCATCCCTTCATCGCCATCAACTGCGCCGCGATACCGGAAAATCTTCTGGAAAGCGAATTGTTCGGCCATGAACGCGGCGCCTTCACGGGGGCCGTCCGGCAAGCCATCGGCAAGATCGAATGCGCCCATCGCGGGACTTTGTTTCTCGATGAAATCGGCGATATGGCGCCGGCGCTGCAGGCCAAACTGCTGCGCTTTCTGCAGGACAAGACGGTGGTTCGGGTCGGAGGCCACAAGCCGATCGACGTGGATGTACGGGTCATCTCCGCCACCAACCAGGATCTGACGGCCTTGATGGAGGCCGGAAGATTCCGCGAGGATTTGTTCTATCGCCTCAATGAGATCGGCATTCACATGCCGCCCTTGCGGGACCGGGCCGGCGACGCCGTGCTGATCGCTCAATTTCTGCTCAAGAAACACCGTCTCGCCTTGCACAGCCGGGTGACGGGGTTCAGCGCCGAGGCCATCTCGCTGATCGAGGCCTATTCCTGGCCGGGCAATGTCAGAGAGCTGGAAAACCGCATCAAGCGGGCCGTGGTGATGGCCGAATCCAAACAGATCGGCGCCGCCGATCTCGGGCTTTCCAAAGAGGAGCCGGCGGCCGGCGGAGCGCTCAAATCCCTGCGCGAAATCCGCGAGGACGCCGAGCGGCGCGCGATCATCAGAACCTTGGCTCAGACCAGCGGCAATATTTCCCAGGCGGCCAAGCTGCTCGGGGTCAGCCGTCCGACCTTCTACGGAATGCTCAAAACCCTCCAGATCGCGCGAGTCGACTCATGAACAAGAACGCCATCCTGACGCTGACGACCCTGCTCGGCCTGGCCGCGGGCCCGATCTGGGCCGACTGGCAGAGCGCAAAGACCTCTCCTGTCGTGAAGGAGGCCAAGGCCTATCTCGACAAAGGCCAGCTCAAGGCCGCGGAAATTCAGCTCAAGAACGCGCTGCGGGACGATCCCGCCAATCTCGAGGCCCGGCTGCTGCTGGGCCAGGTGAGCTTGCGCGAGGGCGATGGCGGCGCAGCCGAGTTGTCCTTCACCCAGGCCTTGCAGCTGAATGGCGACCGCGCCGTGATTCTGCCAATGCTCGGGCGAGCCTACCTCATGCAGGGCAAGGCGGAGAAAATCCTGGAAACCATGGAGCCTGCGGGATTCCCGCCGGCGACCGCGGCTCTGATCGACGATCTTCGGGCCGACGCCGAGATCATCGAAAAGCACCCGGCGGAAGCCAGGGAGGAAGCCGAGAAGGCGCTTCTTCTTCAGCCGGAAATGCCCGAGGCGCTGCTGATTCTCGCCATGCTCCGCCGGATGCAGGGCGACGACAAGGGGGCGGAAATTTTTGTCGACCGGGCGCTGGCGTCGTCGCCTGCCGACGTGCCCGCGCTCGAGGCCAAGGGCGAGCTGCGCGAGGCGCTCGGCGATCCGCGCGGGGCCGGGGCGGCCTTCGCCAAGGCCTTGGCGGCCCGTCCCGACGATGTCTCGGCGCGGTTGGGCGAGGCCGCGGCCTTTTTGGCCTCGGGCGACACGGCGGCGGCCAGAAAGGATGTCGACGAGATATTGGCCCGGCAGAAGGGGCAGCCCTTCGCGCTTTACCTTCGGGCGCTCATGCTCGAGCGGGAAGGGTATTTCGCCGAGGCTCTGGCGGCGCTCGAACCGGAATCAGCGCCGCTGGCCGACGACGTCGCGCCGCAAATTCTGCTCGGCGAACTCAATCTTCATGCCGGACATCTGGAGAAGGCCGAGGCCTATGCCCTGCATGCCTTGTCGCTGGCTCCGGGCGCGGTCGGCGCCAAGCTGCTGCTGGCCTTGACCTATGACCGCCGGAACCAGCCGCTCAAGGCGGTGCAACTGCTCGAGCCGCTGGCCGCGCAGATGCCGGACAATGGAGCGGTTCAGACCATTCTCGGCGACAGCTACGGTCAGCTCGGGCGTTTCGACGCCGCGGCCAAGGCGCTGGAAGTGGCGTTTCGGCAGGCTCCTTCCGACAGCGATCTGCGCGTGCGCCTCGACGCCAGCAGAATCGGCGCCGGAGACCGCGACCGCGGCATGAAGGATCTGTCGGACCTGCCGCGCAGCGATCCGCTTTTCGGTCGGGCCGGCCTCGTGATGATTTCGTCGACCATCAACGCCGGACATCTGGCCGAGGCGCTGAAGGCCGCCGTCGCTCTGCAGGGGCGGCAAGCCGAAGACGCGCTTTTCGACATGATACGCGGCCGTATCCGCTGGATGATGGGGGACTGGGCGGGGGCGGGCGCGGACTTTCAGGCCGCTCTGACCAAAGCGCCCGCCTTTCACGAAGCGGCGGAAGCGCTGTCGCTGATACGTCAGGCCCAGGGACGGCCGGATCAGGCCGAGGCCATCTTCGAAGCCATGCTCAAACGCGATCCCAAGGATTTGCCGGCGATGACGGCGCTGGCCGGTCTGGCGCAATCGCAGGGCGAGCAGGACAAGGCGCTGGGCTGGCTCGAAAAGGCCATTGCCGCCGCCCCGGATTCGCTCGAGTGCCGCGCCCGGCTGATTGAATTGCTGCTGGTGCAGAACAACGGCCAAAAGGCTCTCGCGGCGGCGCAAGCTCTCGATCGGGCTTCTCCGGGCATTCCGCAGGTCATCGCCTTGCTGGCGCTGGCGCAACTGGCGGCGAAGCAGCCGGACGGCGCCGTCCTGAGCTGGCGGCAACTGGCCGTCATGCAGTCCGACCCGGCCCTCGGGCAAATCGGGCTCGGCCGCCGTCTGGAATCGATCGATCGGCCGGCCGACGCCTTGGCCGCTTATCGCAAGGCGGTCGGCATAGATCCCGGCAGCCTCGCCGCCTGGCAAGCGCTGGTCGTCGCCTCATCGCGCCTTGCCGGGCTGGATGCCGCCCTGCAGAGCATCGCCACCCAGCTGCCCCCGCCGATCGTCCCCTATTCCGACGCGCTGAAAGGGGATGCCTATCTGGCCGTCCGCCATTATGCCGAGGCCGAGAGCGCCTTCCGTGCCGCGTTCAAGCGCTCACCCGAGCCTTGGTTGATGCTGCGCCTGGCGGAAACCCAAGGGCAGGCGGGAGAAAATGCGGGCGAACTGGCGACCTTGGCGGCCTGGCTGCAGCTTCATCCCGACGATGCCGACAGCCGCGCCGTCGAGGCGGGCGCGCTTGCGGCGGCCAAGGAGGATGCCGAGGCGGAGCGCATCTATCTCGCCCTGCTGCAGGTCAATCCCGTCAATGTCGCGATCCTGAACAATCTCGCCTGGCTTTATCGCACCAGCGATAATGCCAAGGCGCTGGGTTATGCCCATTTCGCCTTCGGTCTGGCGCCGCGCTCGTCCGAGGTCAAGGACACGCTGGGGTGGGTGTTGCTCCAGAAGGGTGATCTGGTGAAGGCGAAGGCGCTGCTGAGCCTGGCCCATCTGCAGGCGCCGGACGACCCTCAGATCGCCTATCACCTGGCGATGGCGCTGGCTTTGGGCGGCGACAGGGACAAAGCGCGGATGCTGGTCAAGCCGCTGGCGGAAAGACCCCTCGCTTTCGAAGGCCAGGGCGAGGCCAAGCTGCTGTTCCGCTCGCTCGGTTCAACGAATTAGGAGCACCGGGCGATGCGAATCCTGACGCTTTCCACGCTTTATCCCGATGCGCACCGTCCGGTCCACGGCATCTTCGTCGAGAACCGCCTGCGCCATCTGGTGGCCAGCGGACTGATCGAGAGCCGGGTCGTGGCGCCGGTTCCCTGGGCCCCTTTCTTCAGCCGGTTCGCCGAGCTGGCGGCGATTCCCGCCGAGGAGGTCCGGCATGGAATTCCGGTGCATCATCCGCGCTATGCCGTCATTCCCAAGGTCGGGATGAGCGCTGCGCCGCTGCTGATCTATCGGGCCTTGCGCTCCTTCCTGCCGCTTCTGCTGGAAAAGTATGGGGATGTCGATCTGATCGATGCCCACTATTTCTATCCGGACGGCGTCGCGGCGGTGATGCTGGCCAGATTGCTGGACAAGCCGGTGGTGATCACCGCGCGGGGGACCGACATCAATCTGATCCCGCGCCATCGGCTGCCGCGTCGGCAAATTCTGTGGGCGGCCCGCCATGCCAGCGGGATGGTCGCGGTCTGTCAGGCGCTGAAGGAGGCGATGGTGGCCCTGGGCATCCCGGAGCACCGGATACGCGTCCTGGCCAATGGCGTCGATCTTGCGCAATTTCAGCCCCGCCCGAGGGAGGAGGCCCGGCGCCGGTGGGCGCTGCAGGGCCCGACTCTGCTGTCGGTCGGGCATCTCATTCCCCGCAAAGGGCATGATCTGGTCATTCGCAGCCTGACCGAGCTGGCCGGGGTTTCGTTGGTAATCGCCGGCGAAGGGCCGGAGCGGGCCGCGCTGGCGCGGCTCGCCAGGGATCTGGGGGTGGCGGAGCGGGTGCGTTTTTGCGGCGTGGTGGCGCATGGCGATCTTGCGGAACTCTACTGCGCCGCCGATGCGCTGGTCCTGGCCTCCTCGCGCGAGGGATGGGCCAATGTGCTGCTCGAATCGATGGCCTGCGGAACACCGGTCATCGCCAGCAATGTCTGGGGAAATTCCGAGGTGGTGGCCGCCAAGGCTGCCGGATTGCTGGTTCAGCGGACACCGGCTTCGATCGCCGAGGCGGCCAGAAAGCTTTTCGCCGAGCCGATCTGCCGGGCCGAGACGCGGCTTTACGCCGAAGGGTTCGGCTGGGAGGCCACTACGGCCGGGCAGCTCGATCTGTTCCGCCGCGCGATCGCGGCCCATCCCGGCGCCGTCGCCGCGCGCCGGCGCGCGATGCCGGACCGGATGCGGCTGGAATGAGCGGCTCGCAACGGTTGGGCGACGAGGCCGCGGCGTCCGGCATCGCGCCGCTCGGACTGAGCGCGATGGTGCTCATCAGCTGCGGCGCGATATTGGCGATCTTTTCCGCGGACAGTTTGGCGGCTTTGGTCCTCTGGAGCGGCAATTCGGCCTACAGCTACTGCTTTCTGATCGCCCCGATCAGTCTTTTCCTGCTTTATGCCAGCCGTGCCGATCTGCGCCTGATCGAGCCGCGTCCCTCCCTGGCCGGCGCCGGGGTTTTTCTCGCTTGCCTCGGTCTGTGGGCGGCGGGGCAGGCGGCGGCGATCACCGAGATCCGCCAATTCGCCGTCGTCGGCATGCTGCAGGGCGTGGTATTGGGCCTGCTGGGCCGGCGTTTTTACCGCCGGGCGGCCTTCGCCCTGCTCTATCTGTTCCTGATGGTGCCGACCGCCGGGCTGCTGCTGGCTCCGTTGCAGGACATCACCACGGCGCTGGCCGCATCCCTCTTGGGCCTGAGCGGAATTCCCGTGCTGACCGGCCGCCATGTGATCGAGGTCCCGCACGGCCTCTATCAGGTGGCACCGGGCTGTGCCGGGTTGAACTTTCTGCTGTCCTCCCTGGCGCTGTCCTTGCTCTATGGCTGGATGATGTTTCGCGGCTGGGCCAAACGGGCGGCCTGCGTCGCCGCCGCGCTCGGCCTGGCGATCGCGACCAATGCGGTGCGGGTCTTCGGCATCATTTGGCTGGCCGAGGCGACGGACCGGAAAATCGATATCGTCGACGATCACCTGCTTTATGGCTGGGGGGTCTATGCGGCCACGATGCTCCCGGCGGTCCTGCTGGCTTCGCTTTTCCGCGACGCGCCGGAATTCGTCCGCCGCCCGGCGATCCGATCGGTTCGCGTCTCCCTGCCTTGGGCGGTCCTGTTGATCGCGCCGCCGGTCCTGGCCTTGGCCGCGGGCCTGCTCCATGCCTGGCTTTCCGCGGCGACTGCCGGAGATTTCGGCCCCGTCCGGCTGACGCTGCCCGACGCGGCCGGAGAATGGCGCAGCACCGAGGTTCCGCCGCCGCTCCCTTCATCGGCGGATGGCGCCGCGCAAGCCCTCTATCGCCGCGGCGACAGCACGGTGGAGCTGGGGATCGCCTATTTCTGGCGTCAGAGGCAAGGCCACAAGATCGGCGAGGTGGTGGCGGATCTGGCGGGGCAAGGCTATTGGCGCGTCGAGAGCGAAGAGCCGGACCGGGTGGTGCTCGGCTCCTTGCCGGTCGCGGTGCGGGCGGTTCACCTCAGCCACAATGACAGACGGCGCCTGATCTGGTTTTTCGTCTGGATCGGTGGACGCCACACCGCCAGCCTCCTGGCCGCCCGGCTGCTGGGCGCCGCGTCGGTGCTGGGCGGCGATGCGCGCTCGGCCCTGGTGACCTTGTCCGTGGCCGACGACGGCGATGCGGCTCGCGCCGCTCTTCAGGATTTCTGCCGCAAGGCGATCTTTATCGACCCGGTCCTGGCCGGGGCGACCCCCGGCAGCGGCTGAATCGAGGATAATCATGTGTGGTCTCGCCGGAATCTTCGATAGCCGCGCGCCGGCGCCGGTCTCGCTCACCCTGCTGACCGCGATGCGCGATCGCCTGCGGCATCGGGGCCCCGATGGAGCCGGCCACTATCGGGGGCGCGGCATCGGTCTGGCTCATCGGAGATTGGCCATCGTCGATGTGGAAGGCGGACAGCAGCCTCTGTTCAATGAGGACGGTAGCGTCGTCGTGGTGTTCAACGGAGAAATCTACAATTTCCGCGAACTGACGGCCGAACTCGAAGCGCTCGGCCATCGGTTCCGCACCCGCAGCGATACGGAAGTGATCGTCCATGGCTGGGAGGAGTGGGGCGCCGACTGCGTCCGGCGCTTTTCCGGCATGTTCGCTTTCGCCCTGTGGGACGAGACCCGCCAAACGCTGATGCTGGCCCGCGACCGGCTGGGCAAGAAGCCGCTTTATTATACCGAGCTGGCCGATGGACGAGTGCTGTTCGGGTCCGAACTCAAAGCCTTGCTGGCCTGCCCCGAGACCAGCCGCCGGATCGATCCTGCCGCCATCGAGGATTATCTCTGCTTCGGCTATGTGCCCGATCCCGCCTCCATCTATGCCGGCGTCGCGAAACTGCCGCCGGCTCACCATCTGGTGTGGCGCCGCGGCGCGCGGCCGGTGATGGAATGCTATTGGCGCGTCAGCATGGGCGAGGACGGCCCCCGGGACCCCGACGAAGCCTCATCGGCCCTGATCGAGAGATTGGGGCAATCGGTCGGAGCCCGGCTGATTTCCGAGGTGCCGATCGGCGCCTTTCTATCCGGCGGCGTTGATTCCAGCGGCGTGGTGGCGATGATGGCCGAACTGGCCGACGAGCCGGTCAAGACATTCTGCATCGCCTTCGACAGCCCCGGTTTCGACGAGTCCGGCCATGCGCGGGTGGTCGCCGATCGCTATGCCACGGATCACCATGTCGGTACCGCCGATCCCGCCGACATTGGCATGATCGACCGGCTGGCCGGAATCTTCGACGAGCCTTTCGGCGACAATTCCGCCCTGCCGACCCTTCAGGTCTGCATGCTCGCCCGGAGCCGCGTGACCGTCGCCTTGAGCGGCGATGGCGGCGACGAGCTGTTCGGCGGCTATCGGCGCTATGCCTGGCATCAGCGCGAGGACCGCATTCGGCGGTATCTTCCCGCCCTGCTGCGCCGGCCCTTGTTCGGCGGGCTGGGGGCGATCTATCCGCGGCTCGGCAGGGCGCCGCGCTGGATGCGGGCCAAAACCACTTTTCAGGAACTGGCGATGGACTCGGCCGAGGCTTATTGCCACAGCGTGTCGGTGATATCGGCGCCGCTGCGGCAGTATCTTTACAGCGATGCGCTGCGCAGGGATCTGCAGGGATATCGCGCCGTGGACGCTTTGCGGCGCCATATGAGCGAGGCGGGTAGCGACAACCCGCTTCTGCAGGCCCAATATGCCGACATGAAAATGTGGCTGGCGGGCGACATTCTGGTCAAGGTCGACCGCGCCAGCATGGCGGTATCTCTCGAAGTCCGCGCGCCGCTGCTCGATCACCAGCTGGTGGAATGGGCCGCCCGTCTGCCGGCGGGGCTCAAGATCCGCGGCGGCCAGGGTAAATTCATCCTGAAACGGGCCTTGGAGCCGAAGGTTCCTGGCGATCTGCTCTACCGCGCCAAGCAAGGTTTTTCAGCGCCTCTCGCCGCCTGGTTCCGCGGACCGCTGGCGGGCCGCATCGACGAGGCCGCCGCCCGGCTCGGCAAGTCGGGCTATTTCAAGGGCGAGCGGATCGTGGAACTGATCGATCAGCATCGCTCCGGCGCCGTCGATCATGGCGCCGCCCTATGGTCCTTGCTGATGTTCGACGGCTTTCTGGCCCATCATGCAGCGCTCTAGCTCAGCCATCGAACAAGGCGGCGTATCTCCGGAACATGCTGTCCTGATCGTAATGGGCCCGCACATGGAGGCGATTGCCTTCGCCGAGCGCGGCGCGGCGGGCAGGGTCTTCCAGCAGCGTGGCCATGGCGCCGGCCAGCCTGTCGGCGCTGGGGGGCACGATAAACGCCCGGTTTTCCGCCGAGACCATCTCGGCCACGTCCCCGACACCGACCGCGGCGACCGGCAAACCCGCCGCCATGGCTTCCAGAATGCTGAAGGGCATCTGTTCGGTGTCGGAGGACAAGGCAAAGATGTCGAACGCGCCGATGATCCGCTCGGGCTGCGCCATCGCGCCGGTGAACAGGATGCGGGACCCCAGGCTGAGAGCGTCACCCAGGATCTGCAGCTTTTCTCGCTCGACCCCGTCGCCGACGATCACCAGCCGGGCCGGCCGCTCGAACGGCAAGCGGGCGAAGGCGCGAATCATCCGGGAGAGATTTTTTTCCGGCCGCAGCGCGGCGACGGTTCCGATCACCAACTCATCTTCCGTGCGGCGCACCATCGCCAGCACCTCGGGATCGGGGGAGACTGCGAAGCGCGCGCAATCGATGCCGTTCGGCACGTAGGACAGGCGCTGCGACGGCAGATGCCAGTCGTCACGGGCGATGTCGAGCAGCGTCTTCGAGGGCAGGACGAGCCGGCTGTGCGGCGACAGCACCAGACGGCGGAATATCGCCCGCCGGCGAAATCCCGCTGTGGCGGATTCGTCCGGACCGAAGCCGTCTTCGATATGGAGATGGCGGCAAAGAGGAACGATATTGGCCAGCGCCCATTCGATCGCCCCCCAATTATAGGTGATCAGCAGGTCGGGCTTGACCGTCTTCAACAGGCCGCGAAGGGCGAAGAAATTCCGCGCGGTGCGGTTTTTCGGCACCGGGAAGTCGAGGATTTCACAAGGGGTGTCCTTCTCGATACGGGCCTGACAGCCGGCCTTGCCGTTCATCGCGACGACCAGATGGCGGTAACGCCCGCCGTGATGATTGGCGAGGGCTGCGAAACGAAGTTGGGAGCCGCCGATCTCGAAGCTCGGAAAGGCATGCAGCAGGATTTTGGCGGGCCGATGCGCGTTCAGGTCGGGGCAGGACATGGGGCATCCGGATGGTGAGTATGATGACGGACGACCGTGGCACGGATGGGATCGAGAGCGATGTCTCCTTTCGCACAGGATTGACCATCGACCAGATTGGCGCGCTTTGGCGGCCGCTCGAGGAGGCGGCCAATCCGTCCTTCTTCCTGTCCTGGGCGTGGGTAGGGTGCTGGCTGCGGCAGACCGGCCTCCCGCCCAGTCTGCTTCTGGCGCATCGCAATGGGACATTGGTCGGATTGGCGCTGCTGCACGCCAACAAGGGCGATCTGCACCTGACCTCGTCCGGGAAGGCCGATTTCGATTCGATTTTCGTCGAATATAACGGCTTCCTCGCGGCCGCCCGCCATCTGCCGGAGGTATCGCTCGCCTTCCAGGCCTTCCTGGCGGATCGACGTTGGAGCAAGCTTCATCTTCCCGGTGTGGCCGGGGCCGGGAGCGGCTGGGGGCAAAGCGGCCGCTTTGCCGTGGCGGAAACCATCCGGGCCGCCCCTTTCGCCGATCTGGACGAGTTGCGCCGTACCAAGCGGGCCTATCTCGAGTCGCGCAGCAGCAATTTCCGCCAGCAGGTCCGCCGGTCTTTGCGGCTGTTCGAGGAACGCGGTCCGGTGATCCTCGAGCGGGCATCCAGCCTCGATGAGGCCCGGGCGATCTTCGACGAGCTCAAGCACCTGCACCAGCTGAGCTGGCAAAGCCGCGGCCGGCCGGGCGCCTTCGCGGTCGCGTTCTTCGAGCGGTTTCACCGCGCGCTGCTGGAGGAATCCTGGCCGGCGAACCGTATCGATCTGCTGCGGCTGCGAGTCGGGGATACGGTGACGGGATGTCTCTATAACTTCATCCAGGGCGGCGAGGTCTATGCCTATCAGAGCGGCTTCATCCGGGAGTCCGACCCGCGCTGCAAACCGGGGCTGGTGGCGCATGTATTGGCCGCCGAGCACTATCTCGCCGCCGGTTTCAATCGCTATCTCCTGCTCGCCGGGGACAGCCGATACAAGACGAGTCTCTCGAGCGGGGAAGACCGGCTGCGCTGGCTGGTGATCCGCCGCGCCGGATGGGTCAGGCGGACAGCACGCGCCGTCCGCTCAATTGTCCGGAGACACCAGCCCGTTGCGGATGGCATAGCGGACCAGGCCGGTGACTTCGTGAATATCCAGTCGCTCCATTAGGCTGGCGCGATGGGATTCGATGGTTTTGATGCTTGCCGCGAGCCGGTGGGCGATCTGCTTGCTGGAATTGCCTTCGGCGATTAGCTGCAGAATTTCGCGTTGCCGCGGCGTCAGATTTTCAAGGGAAGATTTCTGCTGATCGCCATTGACGAGAAAGACCTCGACGACATGTTTCGATATTATGGGGCTGAGATAGATTTCTCCGCGCGCCACCGATTTGATGGCGAATTCGAGTTCGCTCTCGGTCGAGGCCTTCAACAGATAGCCCGACGCCCCGGCGCGAAGCGCGGGAAGCACATAATGCTCGCTGGCATGCATCGACAGGACGATGACGCGGACATTGGTGCGTTCCTTGACGATGCGCCGGGTCGCTTCCAGGCCGTTGAGCCCCGCCATGGCGATATCCATCAAAACGATGTCCGGACGCAGCTTGTCTGCCAAATCGACCGCTTCCTGACCATCGCAGGCTTCCGCAATGACCGTCATTTCCTCGAAATCACTAATAAGCGATCTAAGGCTTACCCGCACCAGATGGTGGTCATCGGCAAGAATGATTCTAATTTTGCTCATCTCTGATCAGCAATCGTCAAATTACTATTAGATGGTATTATAAATTTATTTACAGTTTTTATCAATCAAAAATTTCTAATTGAGAATTTTGTTTTGGTAAATCAGCTATTTTATTTTTGTATTAAAAGTAATTGAGCGGACGGCGTGACGCAGATCAACCAATTCATATGGTTTTGGCAGGAACAGATCCGATTTGACGCAATTGGGCCGGTCCGAGGTGGAGATCATTTTTAGCGCGGGCCGGATCTCGAGGGCGGAGCGCCGCAGGCGATCGGCGTCGATGCCGTCCGAAGGGGCCTCGTCGGCGAGGAGCAGGTCGACCGGCTGGGCTCGCAGAATGTCGAGCGCCGGTTGCGCGCTTGCCGCGCCCATGGCCCGATACCCCAGATCGGCCAGTTGCGTCGTCACGATTTGCCGCAGCGTGGCATTGCCTTCCACCACCAGCGCCATGCGTCCGGTCTCCAGTCGGCGCACCTCCAGCAGATCCGCTTGCGGGGTCGTCCGTAGCATCTGATTGAACAGCGTGCTGCAGCTCTGCGCCGCCTCAAGGGTCGTGCGCAGCCGCTCGCGGCCCTTCTGAGTGTCCCATCTGGTCCGGCCGAGGAGATTGAGACCCCAGATGGCGACCATCAGCATATTGTTGAGGTCATGGGCGACGGGTCCGGAAAGCCGGCCGGGCTCGAACGGCCGGGCGCGCTGCGCGCCGCTTCGGTTGTCGGAGATGTCGAGGCAGAGTCCGGCCAGTTTTGCCGGCTCTTTTCCTTCGCCGGGGATCAGCACCGCGTGATCGAGGAAGGTCCGCTCGGATTTGTCGGCACATCGCCAGCGATACTCCACCGACGATCGTCCCTCGGCCAAAACGGCGAGCGAATGGCTGCAGACCGCATCGACATCGTCCGGATGGACGCGAGCCATCCACAGAGTCCAATCTTCCTGAAAATCGCCGATGCCGAAGCCCAGCCGGCCGGCCATGAGCTCGCCGAAATAGCGTGGGCCTGGCAAGAGGCCGCTCCTATCGGACTGATAGAGAACGATCGGCAAAGAGTCGAGAAGCGCCGCGCAGAACCGGGATTGAGGCGACGCGACGGCCAGGTCGGCGGCGCTGCGCCGAGCCTTTCCGCTTATCCGGTGCACGGGAGCAGCATGATCAGTGACTCCGCCAGAAGCGAGCTTCCTCCGTTCATTCTAGCCGCCTTGCGACCGATCGCGCCACTATGGTGCGGCGGAAGACGATCGGCAGGCTCGGCAGGAGGGGAGGGAGCGGTTCACCCCGTTGCGGACAAACCGGGGGGGCGAGGCAGCCGCAACGGGGGGTCTTGCGATGCCAGCACCCAGATGGGCTGACGATGGTATTGCTAGCATGACGATCGGCGTCGGACCATCGAGTGAAGGTTCTAATACTGGCACGGGAAACCCTCTAGGGTCAGCCTGAAAGCGGGCAAGGGAAAAGCGGAGCGCCATCGGCGCTCCGCTTCGTCGTCCGCGCGGGCAGGATCACAGGGCGCGGCGGCGCCGGATGAAGCCCAGCCCGATCAGACCTGCACCCAGCAGAGCCAGGGTGCCCGGCTCCGGCACGGTGCTGACCGCTCCGAAGGCGACATTGTCGACTTCAAAATTCGGATTGGTCGAACTGAGGACCACCTTGTCGTAGTTCGGCAGGTCGAAGAGATTGACGTAATTGTTGGTGCCCAGCAGAGACTGGTTGCCATTGGCGTTGCCGCCGGCGGCGACGTCCCCGCCGGTGATCGTCGCCACCACGGTGGAACCATCGAGGAAAGTCAGCGTGTTGTAGCTGTCCATCGATCCCCAATAGAGGCCGAAATAGTTGCTGGAGGGTCCGGAGATAGTGAGGGTTTCGCTGCCGGTATGGGAGGGGGGGCCGCCGGCGACGAGATAGTTGGTGGTGTCCCCTGCGGGTGAGGCGAATTGTCCGCTGGTCGAGCCGAGGACGACCTCTCCGCCGCCGCTGAAGGCGACTCCGTCATAGGTGAAGCTGCCCGTCATCGGGGTCGTCAGGCTGTCGAAGGTCAGGACCGTCGCTCCGGCGACTCCGGTGGTCAGGCCGCCACCGCTCGGCGCGGCGACGCCGCCAACGGTGAGGATGTAGGCGCTGGCCGGCGTCGCGCCGGCAAGCAGGGCAAGAACCCCCGCGGTAGCGAGAAGGCCCCTGATCCGTGTGATCTTGGTGTTCATCTGACTATGTCCTCTGCAAAAGAGTTTCTTCCCTCCTGGTTAAGCACATCTCATGCCATTGAAAATTTACAAATAAAATCAATGAGTTAAATAATTGTGGCGGGCCTGGCTGTAAGAATTCCCGTCATCATTTTCGGCGCCCGCCTGTGCAGAGTCGGACAGCGCCGCCGGGCGGACCCGGACAAGATCATCCCTTCAGTGTCGGCCATCGGGCCCTTTGCGCCTGGAGGAGGGTGAGAAAATGGATGAACAGGCTTTCGGGCTTCTCGATTATGTCCGCGATCATCCGATCCTGTCGGCCGGCGCGGGCCTCGCGGCGCTCGTTCTTCTGGCGCTCCTTCTGACAAAGGGCGGGCTTTTCTCCGGCCGCGGGACGAAGCCGGCCGCCGGGGCGGGCGATCGCCTGGAGGTTCAGGGCGGCTGGATGACGCCGCATTTCGGCGCCGGTTCGGCGGAGGGAACGGCGGCGGCGAAGACCGGCGGCGATGGCCATATCTCGGCCGAAGTGAGCCGGATCGATCAGTCGGTAGCGCGCGCCCGCCTCGATCTGGAACGGCTTTCCAGCGATGTGCGCGCCCTCAGGTCGTCGCAAAAGGCGGAACTGGGGAAAGCCGGGATGAGGATATCGGCCTTGAAGGACGAACTCGCCGCGCTGAGCGCCTCCTTCGCCGACTTCTCCGCCAAGCGCGGAGAGGCCGAGGGCGCCGGACCGGGTTTCTCCGGCGCGGGCCCCCGGCTATCCGCGGAGATCGCCAGCATCGTGCGGGACCTGCATCAGGAATGACGCGGCGCGGCCCGGCCCTGAAGATCCTCTATCACCATCGAACCCTGTCCAAGGATGGTCAGGATATTCATATCCAGGCGATGGTGGCGGCGCTCACCCGGCGGGGCCATGAGGTTATCCTTGTCGGGCCTGGGACGCGCGCTGCCCGGCCGATGCGGACGGAAAAGGACTCCTCGCATCTTCGCAAACTGCTGCCGCGCGCCGTCGCCGAGCTTCTGGAACTGGCCTATTCCATCCCCGCCTATCTGCGCCTGCACCGGGCTTGGCGCGACCATCGTCCGGACATCCTCTACGAGCGGTACAACCTGCTGCTTTTATCGGGTATCTGGCTGCGGGCGCGGATGAAGCTTCCCTTGCTGCTCGAGGTGAACTCCCCCATCTGCGACGAGCGGCGCGCGAATGGCGGCCTGAGCTGGCCGCGTCTGGCGCGGTGGAGCGAGCACCGGGTCTGGCGCGAAAGCGACGCTCTGCTGCCGGTCACCGCCGTCATGGCCGGCCATTTGCGGCAGGCCGAGGTGGCGCCCGAGAAAATTCATGTAATCGCCAATGGCGTCGATCATCGCCAGATCGACCTGACTCCCGACGGCGCGCCGGTGCGCCAGGCTCTGGGGTTGGAGGGCAAACTCATTCTCGGCTTTACCGGCTTCATCCGGTCCTGGCACGGCCTGCCCCGTGTCGTCGAAGCGATGGCGTCGCTGCGCGACCGTCCCGATCTCCATTTCCTGATCGTCGGCGACGGGCCGGGGCGGAAAGAAATCGAGGAGCGCGCGCAGCGGCTGGGGCTGGCGAGCCGCCTGACCATTCTCGGCGTGGTGCCGCAGCCCGAAGTGGGCGCCTATGTCGCCGCTTTCGACATCGCCTTGCAGCCCCATGCGGTCGCCTATGCCTCACCGCTCAAGCTTTTCGACTATATGGCGCTGGGGCGCGCCATCATCGCGCCAGACCAGGAGAATATCCGCGAGGTCCTGCAGCATGACCGGGACGCTCTGCTGTTCCATCCCGCCGATGAGGCGAGTTTCCGCGCGGCGCTGGCGCGATTGAGCGCCGACGCCGTCCTGCGGGCGCGGCTCGGAGCGGCGGCGGCGGCGCGGCTGGTCTCCGGCGGTTATTCCTGGGATCAGAACGCCGCGCGGGTCGAGGCGATCGCCTTGCGCCTGATCCGGCCCCGCGCGGCCGGCTGACGGGAGATGCCCGTGTCCGCGGTGCGCAGCTCGCTTGCTTTTTCCTTCGTCGAGAAATACAGCGTCCTTCTGATCAATATCGCCGCCACGATCGTCCTGGCCCGCCTGCTGACGCCGGCCGAGACCGGCCTCTATTCGGTGGCGGCGGGAATCGTCAATGTCGCCCAGACCCTGCGCGATTTCGGCGTGGGCAATTACATCATCCAGGAAACCGATCTGACCCGGCGGCGGCTTTCGACCTCGCTCGGGATTTCGGTCCTGCTCGGCGCGATCATGGCCGGGCTGTTCGTCGCCTCGGCCGGACCTTTGGCCCGCACCTTCAACGAACCGCGCCTGAAGACCGTCATTCTGATTCTCAGCCTGAATTTCATCCTGGTCGCCTTTGCCGCGATCGGGACGGCGAGGCTGCACCGCGACATGAATTTCCGGGCCGCTTTGCGCATCGGCATCGTGGCGGCGGCGACACATGCCGGAACCTCGATCCTCATGGCGTCCCTGGGATATGGCGCGATCGGCATGGCTTGGGCTTCGGTGGCGGGAATCTGCGTCTTTCTCATCGGAAACTATGTCTGCTACGCCGAGGACGTCCTGCTGATGCCGGGATTTGCCGAATGGCGCCGCATTCTCGGTTTCGGGGTCCTCGCGAGCGGCGGCTATATCCTGCAAGAGGTCGGCCAGCGGGCGGCCGATGTCATCGTCGGCCGCTTTCTCGGCTTCGGCGCCGCCGGAATGTTCAGCCGCGCCAACGGGCTGGTCGGCCTCTTTCAGCAGGCGCTGATGAACGCCATCGCGCCCGTCGTGCTCGGGGCGATGGCGCTGATCAAGAGGAAGGAACAGGATCTGATCGTCCCGTTTCTGCATTTTCTCAGTTTCACCACCGCGGTGGCATGGCCGCTGCTCGGGATCATGGCGCTGCTGGCGATGCCGATCATCGAGGTCGCTTTCGGTCCCCAATGGCTTCCCGCCGTCAGATCCGCGCAGATTTTGTGCGTGGCGGCCGGCATCGCGGTCCTGGGCCGCGTCGCCATCACCCTGTTCACCGCCACCGGCGCGGCGCGGCGGCTGTTTCATGTGCAGCTTGTGGCGATCCCCATACTGGTCGGCGCCGTGGCGTTGGGAGCGTCGCTCAGCATCGAGGCGGCGGCGGCCGGAACCGCGGCGGGAAGTCTGGCCCATGCGGTTTACGCCCTGCATCAGGTCAATCGCTCGATCGGCACCGGCTGGCGGCAGCTCTGCCGGGCGCTTCTGGCCAGTCTGCTGGTGACGGCGGCGTCGCTCGCCTTGCCGGTCGGCATTCTGGTCGAATGGGGCCTTCGCCCGGACCGCTTCTGGCCTCAGACGATCGCGGCCGGCGGATTGGGGGCGATCTCCTGGGTCACCTGCATTCTGGCCATGCGCCATCCGCTCGGGGACGAGCTCAAGGCGGCTCTCGGCCCGATTTTGGCGCGCGTGACATCGGTCTTCGCCGCCAGCCCCGACCGCGCCACCTTCCCGGTCGAAGGGTTTCTCTCGCTGCGGGCCGGCCGAGGGCCGGTTTTGACGGTGGTGGTCGATGCCGAAGAGGAATTCGCCTGGGATCGCGCTTTCGACGCCGCCGCCACCTCGGTCGACAATCTCCGCTGGACGGCGCTGGCGCAGGATGTGTTCGACGCTTATGGCGTGGTGCCGACCTATGCCATCGATTACCCCGTTGCGACCTCGCCGCAAGCGCTCGGGATACTGAAGGAGATCGCCGATAGCGGCCGCTGCGAAATCGGCGCTCACCTGCACCCCTGGGTCAATCCGCCGCATGATTGTCCGGTCGATAACCGGCACTCCTATCCCGGCAATCTGGCCCCCGAGCTGGAACATGACAAATTGCGCGTTCTGACCGAGGCGATCGCCGCCGGCTTCGGCCGCCGGCCGACACTCTACAAGGCCGGTCGCTACGGCGTCGGTCCGAGGACCGTCGGCATTCTGTCCGAGCTGGGGTACGAGCTCGATGTCAGCGTAGTGCCTTACACCGATTTTTCTTCCCGTTCGGGGCCTGATTTCAGGAGTTTCTCCGCCATGCCGTTTCTGACCCGCCACGATGTCGTCGTCCTGCCGCTCTCGGTCGGGTTCGTGGGCGCCTTGTCCTGGAGCGGACGCTATCTCTATCCGGCCCTGACGGGCCGGGTCGGCATGCGGCTGCGCCTTCCCAGCCTCGCTTCCCGGCTCGGGCTGATCGAACGGATACGCCTGAGCCCGGAAGGCCATTGTCTGAACGATCTGATCAAGATGACCCGCGCCGCGCTCGCCCGCGGCCAGCGTTTCTTCATGCTGACCTATCACAGCTCGTCGCTGCTGCCGGGAGCCACTCCCTACGTCCAGACGGAACAGGATCGGCAAGCTTTTATCGCGACCCTGACGGGCTATCTCGATTTCTTTATGGGGGATTGTTCGGGGCGGTCAGCGGCGCTCAGCGAAATCAAGGATCATCTGCGCCATGATTGATCTCCTGGCGATCGTTCTGAGCTGCTTCGCGGTTCTGCTGATCGTGGCGCGGGCCATCCGATTGGACGCTCGCCTGCCATGGTATGGCGTGCCGGCGCAAAAGCCCGCCGAACTCAGGGCTGGACCCAGCCGACGGCGCGGCGGGCCGGCGCCGGAGGGGCCGCGGCGGCCGGCGGCCAGCCCCCCGGTGCGGTCTCGATCCTGATCGGGGCAAATCCCGTCTCGCCGTCCAAGCCGGCATTTTCCGCGATGACGTCATCGAAGATGACATTGACCAGCGAAGAGCGGACGGTGATCAAGCCATTATAGTCGATATGGCCCAACCGCCTGAATTTGTTCATGAAATAATTGATCCGGCCGCGCGTCGTGCCGATGCGCGAGGCCAGAATCTCCTGGCTTATCTTGGGGATGACGACGCTCTCGACCTGGCTTCCCGGCGGCGTCACCTCATCGAGGCAGGCGAGTTTCAGAAGATGGCGCGCAAGGCGCTTTTCGCTCGAATTGAACAGATGGTCGACCAGATCGTCCTCGATCTGGACATTGCGCCACAGAAGAAACGACAGGAACATGATCGCCGTCGAGGGGTCCGCCTTCAAGACGCGGATCAGCGCCCGGTTGTCGATCTTGGCGATGGCGGACAAGCCGATGGTGACGGCGTTGGTTCGATGGATGCCTTGATGGGTCAGGCTCTCCTGGCCGAAAAGCTCTCCCGGGCCGTGGATGGCCGTGACCCCCTCGCGTCCCTGATCCGAGATGATGCTGATCTGCACCAGCCCCTGCTGCACATAGAAGAGGGAGCGCGCCGGGTCCCCTTGCCGGAAAACCATCTGGCCGGACCGATATTGAGAGGTCGAAGTCCCCGTCCCGACCGACGTGAGGAAGGAAAGGGGATCAAAGCCGTCAATTTTGAGATTTTGCACGGCCTGTCTCCTCGCCCGTCGCTGCGTATCCCTTTGATAGCACGCGGGGTTACCCGGCAAAATTCGGGGAACCTTGGACTTTCTCTTCAGGGAACACCTTAAAGATGCATCAGGCATCGGGGTGATTCCCGCCTAAGGAAGCATGACAGGGGCAAGTGTTCAGTTCGGGACAGCGGGGCCATCGCACTGCCGGGCACACTCTGCCGGCTATGTAACTTGGTTGCCGGCCTGTCGGTACAGCGACGGGACCGGCTTGAACGGGGACAGGCCGATGGATCGGGAAAAGACGCGACACACCCACTTTCTTGTCCTGGCCGCGGCCGTCGCCTTGGCGGGCTGCGCCGGAGCTCCGGGCACGAGCGGACAACGCGCCGGAGCCGTTCCGCCGCCAACGACCGGGGATAGCTATGAATATGTGATCGGGCCCGGCGACGAGCTGCAACTGTTCGTCTGGAAGAACCCCGAACTTTCCACCACCACCCATGTCCGGCCCGACGGCAAGATTTCCCTGCCGCTGATCGAAGACATCCAGGCGGCCGGAAGAACGCCGACCAGCCTCGGGCGTGAAATCCGCGACCGCCTCGCCGACTTCGTTCACGATCCGGTGGTGACGGTCATGCCGATCAGTTTCGTCGGTCCCTTCGATCAGCAGGTCCGTGTGATCGGCGAAGCCGCCAAGCCGCAGGCCTTCGCCTACCGCGCCAATATGAGCGTGCTGGACGTGATGATCGCCGTCGGCGGATTGACCGACTTCGCCGCCGGCAACCGCGCCATCATCGTCCGCAAGGTGGAGGGCCGCGACGTCTCGGTCGGCGTCCGCCTCGACAGCCTGATCCGCGATGGCGACATGTCCGCGAACGTGCCCATGGCGGCGGGCGACATCCTCATCATTCCGCAATCCTGGTTCTGATGAGCGATTTCCGCGCGGAGCTGCTTTCCCGCATCGCCATCCTGTGGCGCCGGCGTTGGCTGGCGCTGATGGTCTGCTGGGGTCTGTGCGTGATCGGATGGGGCGGCGTGCTGCTCCTGCCTGACCAGTATCAGTCGCAGGCGATGGTGTATGTCGATACCGACACGCTTCTCGGGCCCTTGCTGAAGAACCTCACCGTCGAAAACGACGTCCAGCACCAGGTGCCCCTCATCACCAGGACGTTGCTCAGCCGGTCCAACCTTCACAAGGTGGCGGTGGCCACCGACCTGGCTCTGGCTGTTCAAACGCCGGTGGACGAGGTCAATCTGTTCGAACATATGCTTCGCCATGCGCAGATCAGCGTGCAGGGCGTCAATCTGCTGGCCATTTCCTACACCGACCCCAACCCGACCCTGGCGCGGGACGTGGTTCAGGCTCTGCTGTCGGTCCTGGTCGACAATAGCGACGTTCAGAACCGGGCCGAAATGGAGAAGGCGCTTGGTTTCATCGAGAGGCAGATCGCCTCCTATGAAGAGAAACTGCGCGTCATCGAGCAGCATATGGCGGAGTTCAAGCGCCAGCATGGCGACGTCCTGCTGTCAAGCAGCGCCAATCTGGGTGCGCGTAAGGACAGCCTGCGCGAAGCGGTCAGCACCGCCCAGGGCCAGGTCGCGGAATTGAAGTCGGCCGGCGATCTCCTGATGCAGCAGCTGAAGACGGTGCCGCAATTCCTCAGCGTCGACAACGCGCCGCCGGTGGTCGTCACCGGCAGCCATGCCGAGACGGGGGCGTCGACCATAGCCGAGCTGCAGAAGAGTCTGGACGAGCTGCGCCTGCACTATACCGACAAGCATCCCGACGTCATCGCCGTCAAGCGGCAATTGGCGGAACTGGAAGCCCGCGCCGGCGCGGAACCGGGGGAGGATGCCGGCGAGCCGCGCTACCGCTCGCAAGTGTCGAACCCGGTGTTCGAGCAATTGCAGATGCGCCTGTTCGAGGCGCAGCAGCAGATGTCCCTGGCGCGCGGCCATCTGGCGGCGGCGCAGTCGGCGCAGACCGACCTCGAAGTCCAGGCCGCGGAAAATCCCAGCATGGTCGCCGAATATACCGATCTCACGCGCGAATATGACGTGCTGAAGAAGCAATATGACGAATTGCTGGTGCGCCGCGAATCGGCCCTGATGTCACAGGCCGTCGAGAACAGCTCGCAGAAGATCCAGTTCCGCGTCGTCGATCCCCCGCGAATCGCCGCCAAGCCTTCGGGGCCGCACCGTCTGGCCTTTCTCGCCGCGGTTCTGGCCGGCAGCCTGGCGGCCGGACTGGGAACGGCGCTGCTGCTCGATCATCTCGAAGCGCCGGTGACTTCGCCGGACATCCTCGTGCGGCGCTCCGGCCTGCCGGTGCTGGGCGTCATCACGTTCCAGCGCAAAGCCGAGGACGAGGTCCGCGCCCGGCGCGGGAATGTCCGTTTCGGGATCGTCTCCGTCTGCCTGGTGCTGATCTTCTGCGTTCTGTTTCTGGCCACCCTGCGAAGCTCAGGGATATTGGCGGGCGTCGGCCGCTCGGATGCTGATCGGATGATTACCCATGTCGGATGACATCAGACGCCTCGATCTGATCCAGCGCTATGCGGAGCAGCTCGGCAAAGGCGGACCCAATATGGCGTCTTTCCGGGTCTCGCCCGGGGCGGAAATTCCGGCGCGGATCGGCGCCGCCAAAGACTTCGATCCGCCGCCGGGGCAGGCGTCGGTGCCGCATCCGGCGCCGCTCGATATCGATCTCGACCGGCTGGCCAAGCTGGGATGCATTCGGCCGGATGGCGGCCGCAAAACGCAGCTGGTGGAGCAGTTCCAGATCATCAAACGGCCCCTGCTGCAGAAGGCCCTGCAGCGGGAGGACGGGCCCCATACCGGCAATGCGGTGATGATAACGAGCGCCAGGCCGGGCGAGGGCAAGAGCTTCGTCGCCCTCAATCTGGCGATGAGCATCGCCTCCGAGCATGATCTGTACGTCATGCTGGTGGACGGCGATCTCTATCACCAATCCCTGCCGGACCTGCTGGGGGTGACGGTCGATCGCGGCCTGACCGACCTGCTGCTCGATGACGGGCTCGATGTCGCCGATGTCCTGCTGCGCACCAATATCGCCCATCTGACCCTGCTGCCGGCGGGAAGGCGGCGTCCGCACAGCACCGAACTCCTGTCCAGCCACCGCATGGCGGCGCTGATGGACGATCTGGTCTCGCGCTATCCGGACCGGATCATCCTACTGGATTCGCCGCCGGTCCTCGCCTGCACCGAAACCGGCGTGCTGGCCTCCCATGTCGGACAGATCGTGATGGTGGTCGAACAGAACCGCACCGCCTGGCGGCTGGTGGAGAAGGCTCTGGGGCAATTGTCGGACTGCGAGGAGATCAGCTTCGTGCTGAACAAGGTCGAGCCGCTGTGGGAGCGGGATTTCGGCGCTTATTACTGCTGAAGGGGAGGGCGGTGATGACGCGAAGAGATATCTCCCTGTCGGCCTGGCTGACCGTCGGCGCCCTGGCGGCGCAGGCCGGCTTCCAGCCGAGTTGGGCGCAGTCGGCCCCTCTGGACCCGTCCTCGGCGGACGAGTCCTCCGACGAGACGGCCGAAACGGCGGGGTCGACCCGGAAAATCGTCGGCTGGCTGGTGAAACCGACGCTGGCCGTCCGCGAAGCGGTCACAGACAATGCCCGTCTCACGCCGCAGGGCGGCGGCGATCTCGTGACCACCGTGACCCCGGGGATCGATGTGGAGGAGCAGACGCGGCGGCTCCGCCTATCCCTGGCGGGAAGCGCAAGCTACGACCTCTATGCGCGCCACGGCGATCTTGACGGATATCGCTATGATGTCAATGCGAACGGCTGGGGCGAGGCCGTCGAGAATTATCTGTTCGTCGATCTTCGCGCCGTGGCCAATACCCAGCCGATCACCAATAATGGGGTGATCTCGGCCTTCGATCGGACCTTGCCGGGCAACCAGACGGAGGTCTTCAACGGCAGCGTCAGCCCCTATCTGCAGCATGATTTCGGCGGCTGGGCGGTCGGCGAGCTGCGCTATCGCGCCACGACCCTGGATTACAGCGACACCAAGACGGGCGGCGCCTTTCCCGCGGTTCCGGCCTCGCCTTTCGCGCCATCTCCCTCTGCGATCACCGACGCCAACACCAATGAAGCGCTGATCTCGCTGCGCGCCGGGCCGCAATTCACCAACATCCGCTGGTCGGCCGCGGGCTCGGCGAGCGACACGGGCTATGCCGGCGGCCGCACGGTCGAACAGCGCACCGCAAGCGCCACCGGCGAATATGCCCTGACGCGCGAAGTGGCCCTGCTCGCGGTCATCGGCGAGGATTCCTACAAGGACAGCGCCAATGGGGCCGGCGATTCGGTCCATCCCTCCTGGCGGGTCGGCGGACGGTTCAGTCCGGGGCCGCGAACCGATCTGCTGGTCGAGGGCGGCTCGCGCTATGGCGGCCCCTATTGGTCGGGGCGCTTTCGCTATCGGATCGGCAAGGCCCTGACCCTGTCGGCCTCTCATCAGGAGACGGTGACCACCCAGCAGCAGCTGCTCGGCAGCGACCTCAATGAGCTGGTGCGCGACGAGGACGGGCATCTCGTCGATTCCCTGACCGGCGATCTCGGCGCCCCCAATGCCGCATCCTTCAACTACACGTCACAGAGCTTCACCTTGAAGACCAGCCGCGTCGGTCTCAACGGGGGCGAGGGCCGCAATTCCTACACGCTTTCGGCCGAGCTGGACCAGCGCGCCCTCGGCGCCATCGTTCTTGGACAAAGCGGCACAGAACGTCAGCAGGCGATCCTGGCAACCGCCTCTTATGCGCGCCAGCTGACCCGTCAATCGGATCTCACCGTCTCGTTTTCGCTCGGCCGGAATTACGACAGCCTGGCGGACGCCGGCTACAATATCCAGCGCGCCAGTGTCAGTTACGACATCAATCTCTCCCCCACCTTGCGCGCCAGCGCCGGCTATCAGCGCTATGAGCTGAGCAACGCGATCCGGACCGGCTATGCCGAGAACGCGCTTCTGCTGACACTGCGCAAAAGCTTCTGATGTGCAATTGCGAACAGCCCGTCTGTCGGGGGTCTGATAGATCTTCCGCTCAATGGTGAACCCGAGAGCGGCGATCGATCGAATGTTCGAGACCTATTACGGTTTGACGGGGCGGCCGTTTCAGCTGACGCCGGACCCCGCTTTCTTCTTCAACAGCCAGGTCCATCTCAAGGCGGTCTCCTACCTGCTCTACGGGCTCGGCCAGGGGGAAGGGTTCATCGTTTTGACCGGCGAGGTCGGTGCCGGCAAGACCACCTTGCTTCGTCATCTCCTGTCCCGGCTCGATGCCAGTCGCTACGTCGCCGCCACGATCGAAACCTCGCAATTGGCGGCCGACGACCTGCTGCGCATGGTGGCGCTGTCCTTCGGCATCGCGCCGGTCAGCGACAAGGCGCTGCTGCTCGCGGCGATCCAGCGTTTTCTCATCAATAATCACCGGCAGGGCCGCCGCAGCCTTCTGCTGGTGGACGAAGCGCAGAACCTGCCGGTTTCGGCGCTGGAAGAGCTGCGCATGCTGTCGAATTTTCAGGCGGAGGGAAAGCCGCTGATGCAGAGCTTTCTCGTCGCCCAGCCTGAATTTCGCCTCACCATCGCCAGCAGCGAGCTGGAGCAGTTGCGCCAGCGCGTGATCGCGTCCTATCACCTCGGGCCGATGAGCCTCGCCGAGACCGGCACCTATATCGATCACCGGCTGCACACCGCCGGGTGGCGGGAAGATCCGTCTTTCGACGATGACTGCATACCGGTCATCTATCGTCACACGGGGGGCGTGCCGCGCCGGATCAACACCTTGATGTCGCGCCTTCTGCTCTTCGGCTGCCTTGAGGAAAAGCACAAGATCACCGCCGACATGACGGAGGCGGTGGCCGACGATCTGCGCGGCGAATTGTCCCTGCCGCCGCAGCCGGACCGTCCGCCCTCCCATCCCGGTCAGACTGACGACGCCTTGACCCAGCGTTTGCGCCAGCTCGACGCGCGCAGCTTCCGCCACGACGTCGCCCTGAAGCGGACCCTGAGCGTTTTCGCCAACCTTGTCGCGGGATACTGACATGACGGATGCAAAAATCGTCAATGCGATGACCATCGATATCGAGGATTATTTTCATGCCCAGGCGCTCTCCTCGCGGATCAGTCCCGAACAGTGGGATTCGCTGCCTTGCCGCGTCGAAGCCAATACCGAACGGGCCTTGCAGATGTTCTCCGACGCGAAGGTCGAGGCCACCTTCTTCGTGCTCGGCTGGGTCGCCCAACGCTATCCCGACTTGATCCGGCGCATCGTCGATCAGGGCCACGAGCTGGCCAGCCACGGCTGGAGCCACACCCGTGTCGATCGTCAGGACCCCGAGACCTTCCGTGCCGATATCCGCAAGAGCAAGGCGACGCTGGAACAGATCGGCGGGGTCGAGATCAGGGGATACCGGGCCGCGACCTTCTCCATCGGCGCCCGGACTCCCTGGGCCTTCGACGTGCTGGCGGAGGAGGGGTATGGCTACAGCTCCAGCGTCTATCCGGTCCGTCACGATTATTACGGCATGCCCGAAGCGCCCCGTTTCACCTTCAATCCCGGGGGGCGGCAGGATTTTACCGAACATCCCATGACGACGGTTCGCCTCGCCGGACAGACACTGCCCTGCAGCGGCGGAGGTTATTTCCGGCTGCTGCCCTATTGGGTATCGCGCTGGGCGCTGCGAAGGGTCAATCGCCTGGACGGTCAAGCCTGCATCTTCTATTTCCATCCCTGGGAGATCGATGCCGGCCAGCCCCGGGTCGAGGGTCTGCCCCTCAAATCGAGAATCCGGCATTACACCAATCTCTCCAGCATGGAGGCGCGGATACGCCGGCTGCTCGAGGATTTTTCCTGGGACCGGATGGATCGGCTGGTTTTCGATGGAGCCGGTTGACCTCGAGATCCGGCCGCTGACCGGAGCGGAGGCCGGCCGCTGGGACGCCTATGTCGCGGCCTGCCCGGAGGCGACCTTTTTCCACAAAGCGGGGTGGAAGACGGTGATCGAAAAAAGCTTCGGCCAGCGGACGCATTTCCTCTATGCCGAAGCCCAGGGGCGAATCCGCGGGCTGCTGCCGCTGGCGCATTATAAAAGCCGGATGTTCGGCAACGGGCTGATTTCGAATGGCTGCTGCATGGGAGGGGGGCCCGTCGCCGACGACGGGCTGGTTCATGCCGCGCTGGACCGGCAGGCGCTGACCCTGATGAAGCGGCTTGGCGCCTCCTTCCTCGAATATCGCCGCCCGGCGCGCCGGCATGCCGACTGGGCGTTTCGCGACGATCTCTACGCCACCTTCGAAAATACCATCGAGCCCGATGAGGCCGAGAATCTGAAACAGATTCCGCGCAAGCAGCGGGCGGTATTGCGCAAGGCGTTCAATTTGGGGCTGACCGCCGAGATCGACACCGATATCGACCGGTTCTATCCGCTTTACGCCACCACCGTGCATCGGCTGGGGACGCCCGTCTTTTCCAAGACCTATTTCCGCGCTCTTCTCGCCGAATTCGGCGCCGATTGCGATATTCTCACCGTCTCGCAGGAGGGGCGGCCGCTCAGTTCGGTCCTGAGCTTCTATTTCCGCGACCGGGTGATGCCCTATTATGCCGGCGCCGGCCCCGGCGCCCGCGAGGCCGGCGCCAATGATTTCATGTATTGGCGCCTGATGCGCCGCGCCGTCGAGCATGGCTATGGCGTGTTCGATTTCGGCCGCAGCAAGATCGGCAGCGGCCCCTATGATTTCAAGAAGAATTGGGGCTTCGAGCCGACGCCGGTGGTGCATGAATTCCGTATTGCCGACGGCGCCCCGTTGCCGGACCTCAATCCGCGCAATCCGAAATTCCAGCTCTTCATCGCGGCCTGGAAAAGACTTCCGCTGGGGCTGGCCAATTGGATGGGGCCACATATCGTCCGCAATATCGGGTGATTTTCTATTGCAAAGCGCGCGGGCCGGTGACGATCAGCCATTGCGCGATGTCGGCCGCTTTGCCGGCGGCCGGCGGCAAGGCATAAAGGTAGATCGGCTGACCGTCCCCCGGGACCGAACCGAGCAGCCGCCAGGGTTCCCGGGCCAGCAATCTCGTTTCCTCGACCTGAGCGACATGGGTCCACCCGTCCGGATCGGCTTGCAGGAGAACCAAGGGCACGTTCGCCGAACCTATCGCCGACCCCACCTGACCGATATTGGAAAAGCGGGCCTCGTAATCGGCCCGATTGTACCCGCCACCGCCGAGCAGCCGCGATCCCCGCACCGCGAACAGGCTGGGGCGCGCCGGATCGGCCATCGCCAGTTCGGCGATCGCCGCGGACTCGTTGCTTTCGCGCATGGCGATCAGCACGACCGGATTTTCCTCGGTCCGGGCCAACCAGACGATTTTCGCCAGGTCGCGCAATCCCGATCGGGGCTTGCCGTCGCCGGCCAGCGCCGACGGCAACAGCGAGAGGGCGGTGAAGGAAAAGATCAAGGCCTCGGCCGCCCGCCGCTTCAGCCTCTGGGCCATGGTCTGTCCGCCCAGCGCCGCCAGCAGAAAGAGCGGCGGCAAAAGCGGGGCGAGATAACGGTCCTGAATGGCCGCCGGCACCGTCGATTGGAACAGCCAGACCGCCAGCAGAAGAGCGAGCGCGCCATTGACGCCGACAGGGGCGGCGACTGTCCGGCGGAGGCCGGCGGCCAGCCCGATGACGGCCAGGATCAGCACCACCGGCCCGACCGCCTGCACCAGGATGGCCGCGTTCTCGGCGATCGCGGTAGCGCTGTAATCCAGGCCCCAGCGGTAACGGAACCCGGCCGCGACGCTCTGGAAGGTCACAAGGTACCAGGGGCCGACGACCAGGCCGGCCAGCAAGCCGGGGGCCCAGAAGGATAGCCGCTTGAGCAGATGCCATCGGCGGTTCAGGAGAATGGATAGCGGAGGCAGGAGCGCGAGCAGCATGCCATTGCCCTTGATCAGCATGGCGACCGCCGCGATCGCCCCGAACAGGAGTGAAAAGCGCCAGCGCTCGGTGGCGAGATAGGTGTTATAGGCGATCAGCGCGGCCAGGCAACACAGCGCGACGGGAATATCCAGCATCACCGCGCTGCTGCCGCTTTGGGTGATCGAGCAGACGGCGAAGGCGGCGGCGGCGAAAAAGCTCGCCGTCCGGCTCAATTTGAGGTGAACCGTTCCATAATGCCGGATCAGGACCGCGGTCGCCGTGGTCAGGACGGCCGAGAGCAGCAGCACCGAAAGCCGGCCGGGTGAGAACAGCGTCATCCATAACGCTTCGACGCCGTAAAAAGCGGGGCCCCAATGACCGATCCCGATCAGCGGGTAGTGGCTGTGATACCATTTCAGATAGGCGAGCGGGCCTTGATGCAGGCCGCTGGCCAGATAGTCATGGATCATCAGGCCCGAGATATAATGCGACGATTCGTCGTCGCCGAATTCCGCGCTGAAGCATCCCGACCGCAGCTGGGTGGCGACGACCAGCGCCGCCAATAGCAGCGGTGGCAGGATCGATGTGAAAATCGATGGTCTTCGAGCGTTTTCCATGGCGGACGCTACCGCCTTCACCGAAGGAGCGGCGTCCAATAGTGAGCGGTTTTAATACATCACTCGGTAAGCCAGGCCGCCGGCGAGCTCATAAAGCACGTAATAGCTGGCCAGCAGCGTCTTTGCCGAGGGGGTCCAGGCCCGCGGGCCCGAGGGACGCAGCTCGTCGAAGCCGAGCGGCGCCGGAATGGGGGTCATGCCGTTCTTCTCGAAGGCCCTGAGCGCTCGCGGCATGTCCCGGGCGTGGGTCACCAGATAGAACCGCTCCACCTTCATGCCGCGCAGGATTGCGGCCGACTCGACGGCATTCTCCCAGGTGTCGCGCGAGCGGGTTTCGAGCCGGCTGCCGGAGATGGCGTAGTCGTCGGTCATGACTTGATCCATTTGCTCGGCCAGACTGGGCGCCTCCGGTTCGACGAGGCCGCCGGAGAGCAGGACGGGTAAACCTGTCCGGCGGTGCAGCCAGGCGCCGTAGCGCAGGCGGGCCAAGGTCTGTTCCCCCACGGTTTCGCCGCCCAACTCGATGGCATAGTCGCTGTCGCTGCCGAGAATGACGATGGCCTCGGCTTGCCCGGAGGCGAGAAGGGCCGCCGGGAGGGGGGGATAGATTTCCACCATTCGCGCCAATAATGCGCAGCCCAGCGGCATCGCCAGAACGAGCAGCCCCAGGCAGCAGGCCAGCGCGACGCACCAGCCGGCGCTCCCGCGGCGGCGCGAAAATACCAAGCCGCCCAGCAGGACCAGCAACATCGAGCCGGGGGGCAGCAACAGGTGCTTCAAGAGAGTGGTCATGAGGTGCTCGCTGGGCTGGAGCTACAGGGTTTTTACCCGAATAGTCAGGGACAGGACGATGACGACAGCTCTTACAGAGACTTCTTGAGAACGGCGCGGCGGCAGGAAGAGTTCAATGAATGCAGTCGTTTAACAGTCTTGGCACGGTCGTTGCTCTTAGCTCGATCACCGCCTGGACCACTTGCGCCGAGGGAAACATGACTGACCTGATGTTCCTGCCAATCCCCGAGGACCATGATCGGCGCTCCGGCCCGACTGCACGCTATTCCTTCGCCGCCGAAGAGTCTCTTGCTGAAATCGCCGCGGGCCGGCGCCAGGATGCCAGGCTGGCTTCGCGGATCATTTCCATTGCCGCCTTGGGGATCTGGCTCGGTCTGATGGCGGCGATGGCCGTCGGCGGCGCCGACCTTTGGACGATCACCCTCGCCACTCTCATTCCTTTCCTGGCTCATGTGGCGAATGTCGGGCTGACCGCCAAGGCACGGCCGGAGCGGTGAGCGCGTCCGGGCGGCCAGAATTTCCCTCTCCTCTTGATTAAAGTCGTGATCATGCGTGACCTGATCCTTCCCCCCGCCTATGAGATGCCTCCGCCATCGGAGCCGGACGATGCGGTTTCGAGCGAGCGAGAAGACGTGTGCCGGTATCTGTCCGAGCTGTGCAAGCGGCTGGACGGCACATTTCTCGATCGACGCGGCATCGTCTGTCTTTTCGACGTCCACAGCGGCTGGCTGGCGGGATCGCGATGCCGGATTCTCGGGCTGATCGTGGCGGCGCTGGTGATCGACATCGCCTCCCATGCGCGGGTCAGGCCCGATGGCGGAACCGTCACGATTTCCGCCTTCAGCCGCGGAAAATTCTGGTACTGCTCGGTGGCTGACAGCGGGGTCTACGCCGTGCGGTCCGTGCCATCGCGGCCGCCGGATTTCGTGAAGCGCATGGCCAGGAAGCTTGGTGCCGACATCGAGCATCGGGCCATGCGGGACGGGGCGGTGACCTCGCTGCTGTTCGAGGGAGCCCCGTAAACCGCTCGGCGTGACCAGAATTGCACAGCGGGCTCGGCGCTGCCGGCGATAGCGTCGGGAGAGCCTCGATAGTCTCGTCGAGCGCGCAGAGGGCCCCCGATGCGTACCCTGTTTCTGAGCGGTATCTATCTCTTCTTCCTGATATCGGGGTTCTCTTCCGTCTTCGTTTTCTCCCTCGGCTATATCTGGGTCGATCTGTTTTCGCCGCAGAGTCTCGCCGATGGCCCGGTGGGTGAGCTTCCTCTCTCGATGATCATCGGCGTCGCTGCGATCGGAGGCTATCTGCTGTTCGATCGGCGCGATCCTCCTCGTCCGACCCTCGGGCTCTGGCTGATCGTGTCCTGGGCGATCTGGATCACGCTGACCACCTTGTGGGCCGAGGTTCCGGCAGCGGCCTGGGAAAAGTGGAACTGGGCGATCAAGACCGTCGCTTTCTCGGCGTTCCTTCCCTTCGTGATCCGTTCGCGCATTCAAATCGAGGCGATGGTCTTGACCATCGTCCTGTCCTTGGGCGGCACGCTCTTGGCAGGGGGGGCGAGAACCCTTCTGACCGGCGGCGGCTATCAGGTCAAGCTCGGGCTGGCCTCGGGGAATTCGGGGCTTGCCGAGGGCAGCACGCTGGCGACCACCGCCATCGCGATCATTCCGCTGATCCTCTGCATGCGAACCCATAGCCTCCTCCTGCCCAAAGGTCCGCTCCGCCATTGGCTCTGTTTCGGCTTGATCGCGGCGGCGGTCTTGACGGCCCTCGGCAGTTTCGAGCGAACCGGCCTGATCGCGCTGGCCGTCCTGGCCTTCTGCCTGTGGCTGCGGTCCCGGCGCAAATGGCTGCATGGCGGGGCGGCGGCCGGCGTCGCCTTGGCCGGTCTCGGCGCGATGTCGGGCGTGTGGTATGACCGGATGGCGACGATTTCGACGTTCCGCGCCGAAGATTCCGCCCTGACCCGCATCGCCGTCTGGCTCTGGACCCTTCATTATGCTGCCGACCATCCGCTGGGCGGCGGGTTCGGCGTCTATCTCATCAACCATTTCGAGGTGCCGATCGCCGGGACCGGCGATGTTCTCGAAATCACCGCCAGGGCGTTTCACAGCATCTATTTCGAGATCCTGGGCGAACAGGGAATCGTCGGGCTCGCCATTTTCGCGGCAATGGTGGTTTACCTGTTCGCCAGCCTGCGCTCGGTCGGGAAAGCCGGCGCCGCGAGCGCCGAAGACGCCTGGCTGGCGGGGCTGGCGCAGGCGCTGACGATCTCGGCCTTGATCTATCTCGCCGGCGGCGCCTTCGTCGGAATCGCCTTCCAGCCCTTTTTCTACTACCTCTTCGCCGGCGCTCTTTCGCTCCATCACTTCGCGGCGCGCCGAGATCCGCGATCCTTGGAGGCGGCGTGATGGCAGGTGTGACGCCGATCGCCGCCTTTACCGGCCTGCGGGGCGTCGCCGCGCTGTGGGTGGTCGCCTATCATTTCCGCGAAGCCTTGGCCGGGGCCTTGCCCCGCTTCGCCGCCTCGGCGCTCGGCGCGGGCTATCTGGCGGTCGATCTGTTCTTCCTGCTGAGCGGTTTCGTCATCACGCTCAATTACGGCAAGCAGTTCGAGGCCTTCAGCCTCGGCAAGGCGGGGACATTCATCATCGCGCGATTTGCCCGGCTCTATCCCGTCCATCTCGTCATGAGTCTGCTCTATCTCCTCAACCCGCTGACCGTCCTGTTGTTTTCCTCGGCCAAGGATCTGGGGGGGCGGTACGGGGCTGGTTATTTTCTCCTCAGCCTCCTGCTGATGCAGAATTGGGGCCTGACCAAGGCGGTGGAATGGAACATCCCCGCCTGGTCGATCAGCACCGAATGGTTCGCCTATCTGATGTTTCCACTCCTCCTGTCGGGCATGGCGATGCGCCGCGAGACCCCCGGCCGTCTCGTGGCCGCCCTCGTCGGATTGATGGCGGCGCTGTTCGGCTTTTTCGCCTTGGCCGGAGCCGCTTCCATCGGCGACGATATTCCGCGGCTCGGCCTGAGCCGCTGCCTGCTGGAATTCATGGCCGGCATCGGGCTGTGCCGCCTGTTTCTGTCGATCGGGGCGCCCGGCGTGCGGATGGAAGTCGTTCTGCTGGGCGGCGCCTTATGCGCCGCCGCCGCGACCGCCTTTTTCGCCTTGCCCGACTTCCTGCTTCTGCCGGCCGCCTTTTCCTTGGTGATCTTCAGTCTGGCCGGCGATTCGTCGGCGGTGTGCCGATTGCTGGCCAGCAGACCGTTGCTCTGGCTGGGCGAGATCTCCTATTCGCTCTATATGGCGCATTATCTCGTGCGGGATTGGGTCAAATTCGCCGGCGGCGACAGGCCCGGACCGGCAATGTTTCTCCTCTATCTGATGCTGGCGCTGCTGGCCGGCTTCGTCCTTCACGGCCTGATCGAAAAGCCCGGCCGGCTGCTGTTCCGTACCCTGGCGCTGAGGAAAGCATGAGCGCGCCGCGCGCCTCCGGCCTCGATCTGCTGCGGCTTCTGGCCATGGCGGTGATCGTCCTGCAGCACGGGCTCAGCATCGTCGGCCACTATGATTGGACGCAGCTGACCACGGACGGCATCACCTTCGGCCAGTTCGGGGTAGGGATTTTCTGCGCGCTGTCGGGCTGGTTCGCCTTGTCCCGCGACGGCGATCCCGGGCGCTGGCTGGCGGAGCGGCTGGCAAGGGTCTATCCGGCCTATTGGCTGGCGACCCTGTTCGCCTTCGCCCTGGCGCTGGCGATCGGGCGGCCGGTCACGCCGTGGCTGTTTCTGTCGCAAATGGCCGGGACCGGGTTCATGACGCATGGCTGGAACCTCATCAATGGCCCGACCTGGTTCGTTTCCCTGATCCTGCTCTGTTACCTGCTGGCGGCGGCGGCGCGGCTGAGCAGATATCCGGTGGCGGCGATGTCGGCGATCTGGCTTCTGGCGACCTTATGCGTCGTCCTCGAAATCGAGATCGCCCTGTCGCGGCATATCATCGCCTTTGCCGCCGCCGCTGTGGCCGGGGCTCATCGCCGGCCCGCCCTGCTGCTGTTTTTTGCGGCGGCTCTGGTGCCGCTTCTGGCGGTCCAGTCGAGTGTCGTCTTCGCCATTGCGGCCTTGCCGATCTTCTGGCTGTTCCGAGAAAAGATCGCCATCCCGTCGCTCGGCGTCACTTTGCTGGTGGGCTATTGCTATGAGTTCTTTCTGTTGCATGGGCTTTTCCTGAACGGGGCGGCGAACCTGACCAGGTCGCCGCTCTGGGTGATCGTGCTGGGAACCGCCGCCACGGCGCCGGCGGCATTCCTCCTCAAGAAGGCCGCCGCGCCGATGATCGCTCACGCGCGTTTGCGCGCCGTGCAATAGACGCCGAAGGCCAGCCGGTGCGCGGACTTTTTCCGCAGCAGAAATCTGTCGAGATATTTCAGCGGCGCGCCGAGCCAGGCGACGATGAAAAAGGCCGCATTCGACAGGGCTTTGGCGAAAATCCCGTCCCCTTCGAACAGCAGGGCGATGTAATAGGCGTTGAGGGTGGCGATGGTGACGCTGGGGCCGATATGGACACCGCTCTCCAGCGCCTCGAAGCCCTGCTGCTCCAGGAACAGCGCCAGACCCGGCAGGGTGTAGCGGCGGCAATCGATGGGATCGTCATGATGTTGCTGCAGAAAGGGAACCTCGATATGCAGTTCCCCGCCCGGCTTCAGCAGCCGATGCACTTCACGCAGGAATTTCTGCTCGTCCGCGACATGTTCGAGCAGGCCGGTGGCCACGATCAGGTCGACCGAGCCGGACGATAGCGGGATGTCGGTCACGTCGCTGACCAGATCGGTATCCGGCAGTTTGACGAAATCCACCGTCGTCACATGGGGCGCGATGCGGCGCCCCCCGGCGCCCAGATCGAGGATCTTGGCGCCCGCGGCCTGACGCCGCATGACGTTTTCGATCTGCGGCGCGCATTGCCAGGTCAAATTCGGCATCACCCTCGGCAGGCCGGTTCCAAAGCCCATATGAATCCCCTCGCTGTTTCCTCAATTCGCGGAGCGGAGCGAGCCCATGTCAACTGACGGGATATACGTATCGCCGCGAGGTCCGGCATGCAGCAGGGCGCTCAATTTGGCGAGTTGCGCGTCCCAGCCATAAGCCCGGCGGATCTGGACGCGCGCCTGCCGCCCCATCAAGGCGCAGCGCGGGTTCGCCAGCGCCTGCAGGGTGGTGGCGGCGAAATCCTCGGCGCCGTCGGCGATCAGCAAGTGGCGCCCCGGCTCCGCCGCGATGCCCTCGAACGCCTGCGGCGTGGCGATGACGGGGCGGGCCATCGACATCGCTTCCAGCACTTTGTTCTGTATGCCGCGCGCGGTAAGAAGCGGCGCGATGATGGCCCCGGCATGGGCAAGATAGGGCCGGACGTCCGGCACGCGGCCGGTCACGGTGACCCCCTCCACCGCCGCCAGCGCCCTGACCTCCGCCGTCGGGTTGAGGCCGACGATCACCAGCCGGATATCGGGCCTCCTCCGCCGGAGGAGGGGAAGCACCTCGGCGACGAACCAGCCGATAGCCTCGATGTTCGGCCAGTAATCCATCGCGCCGGTGAAGACCAGCGTGGGGTGCGAGGCGTCGAACGGGCAGGGATAATCGGCGTCGGGCGAGAAATAGACGAAGTCGGTGCCGTTCCCGATCGCATGGAGGCGAGCGTCCGCTTCCGGCGCCAAGGAGCCGAACAATCGCCTCTCCGGCTCGGAGACGAAGATGCTGGCATCGGCGAAGTCCGCCACCTTCCGTTCGAAGGCGAGAAGCTTGGCGGCTTCGCGCCGAAACAGCATGGACCACGGCCAGGGCCGCTTCGCCGCATAGTGCAGCCATTTTTGCGAATCGACATCGACGAAATCCATGACGACCCGGCCCGGCTTTGGGCCAGCCGACAGATATTGCGCCATCGGCGAGGAGAATAGATAGGCGGCCGCCAGCCCGCGCCCGGCGAGCACCGGGGCGACCCAATCCGCCATTCGGCGATCGAAATAGTAGGGCAGGCTCATCGGATCGCTGGTCGCCAATCCCCGCAGGCTTCGCAGGGAGGCCCGCCGCGGCGAAAGCGGGAGAACACAGCAGCTGGCGACCATCCGCTCGATCATCGGCAGATGCTGCCAATCATCGGGATCGTCGATGAAACAGCCGAGATGAACCCGGTAGTCGCGGCAGAGCTCCTGCAGAATGTGAAAGGAGCGGATCTTGTCGCCCTTATTGGGGGGGAAGGGAATCCGTTGGCTGAGAAACAGCAGATCCTGCACGGTCGGAACTCCTCAGGCGGCGACGGCGGGGCGGACGAAATCGACCGTGAGGCGCAATCCTTCGCGGAGCGTCGTCCTTGTGCCGAGATTGAGGATCGCCGCCCGGGCCGGATCGCCGATCGAAAGCTGGATGTCGCCGGTCTGAGCGGGGGCGAAATGCAGGGCCGGCGCAATGCCGACCGTCTCGCCGAGAATGCCGGCGAGTTCGAGGATCGTCGTGCCGACGCCGCCGCAGACGTTGAAAATACGCGGTTCGGCGGTCATCGACCCCATGCCGGCGAGCAGATGATCGACCACGTCGCCGACAAAGACGAAATCGCGCTGCTGCCCGCCATGACCGAAGATGGTGAGGGGGCGCCGGTTCAACAGGCGGTCGATGAAGATGGAAATGACCCCGGAATAGGGCGAGCTCGGGTCCTGGCGGGGGCCGAAGACATTGAAGAAGCGCAGGCCGCAGGTCGGGATGCGATGGACGCGGCTGGCCACCCGGGCGTGCAGTTCGCAACCCAATTTATCCGCGCCATAGGCGGTTATCGGCTGGGTGGCCGAGTTTTCCCGCAGCGGCATCTCCTGATTGTCGCCATAGACTGCCGCCGAGGAGGCGTAGACGACGGGGACCCCCGATCGGTTCGGACGCGCGGCCTCATTGAAGACGGTGATCGCTCCGGTGAGATTGGTCTCGTGCGTGCCGAGCCAATCCTCGACGCTTCGTCTGACCGAGGCGATCGCGGCGAGGTGAAAACACCCGTCGACATTGTCCATCGCGCGCGCCACGCAATCGGGGTCGGCGACATCGCCCACGATCAATTCGACGTCATCCGAAATATTGTCCCGCCGACCGGTCGAGAGGTCGTCGAGCACCCGGACATGATGGTCCTGCTGCTCAAGCCGCTCGCACAGATGCGATCCAATGAAGCCGCAGCCGCCCGTTACCAAAAATGTTGCCATGATTGATTCCTGATTTGCCTTTGCTCCTCTGTTGTGTGAAGCAATTTCGGTGCCATCAGAAATAAATAATATAATCAATGGCCAAATTTCCGCGAATTTGTGATGTGTAAAATCGAAAGACATATTTATGTCGGAAAATATTACAGTAATCTGTAAATACTTTACAGTCAGATTAGGATTTGTTGTGTGCAAAATACTTTACCAGCAAAAAAAACTTAGCTATGACGATATTTGCCGGGGGCGGCACCTTCGAAGATCATTTCGCAAGGTAATCAGACGGCGCAGCGCATTGCGAGCAGTGCGGCCCCACGCCGTTTTGGGGGGCACATGTCCACTTCCACTGCAATCGATCCGACCAAGATCGTCACCGCGACCGTGGGAAGCGATGTTCTGACCGTTCCGGCCGGCACCCAATTGGTCAATGGGAATGGCGGGGCCGATACCGTCCTTCTCGGGACCTATCAATATTTCGCCGAGTTCCAGATCGTCAGAAATGCCGACGGTTCCATCACCGTCACCGACGAGCATGGCGGCACCTTGATCAATACCCAGATGATCGGTATCTCCGTGCTGCGCTTCGGCGACGGCTGCTACGATGTGGGGACGGGCCAATTCATCGCCGCCGCTGCGGTCGTCAACGGAACCGCCGGCAATGACACCTTGTCGGTTCCGGCCGGCACCCAGCTCGTCGATGGCAATGGCGGGACCGATGTCGTGGCCTTCGGCGCCTATCAGTATTTCGCCGAATTCCAGATCGTCCGTAACGCCAACGGTTCGATCGGGGTGACCGATCTGCATGGCGGCACCTTGACCAATACGCAGATGGTCGGCATCGGCAGCCTGCAGTTCGGTGACGGCACATACAATGTCGCGACCGGTCAATTCACGTCAGGCGCCGTCACTGCCGTGCCGCCGGTGACGGCGCCGCCGTCCGTGGTGACGCCGCCCGCCATCAACCCCGCCAATGTGGTGACCGGAACGCCGGGCAACGACCTGTTGACCCTTCCCGCCGGAACCCAACTGGTCAACGGAGATGGCGGCACGGATACGGTGGTGTTCGGGGCCTATCAATATTATGCCGGCTTCCAGATCGTCCGGAACGCCGACGGGTCGATAGACCTCACCGATGTTCATGGCGGCACCCTGACCAACACCCAGCTGATCGGGATCGCCACCCTGCAGTTCGGCGACGGCAGCTACAATGTCTCCACCGGCGTGTTCACCGCCGGAACGGCTCCTTCCCCCTCGACCGGCGGCGGCACGGTCCCGGCCGTACCGACCGTTCCTTCCGGTCTTCTGGTCGCTCCTGCCGTCGGGGCGCCGCAGCATTCCGGCGATGTCGTCGGGCTTTTGCTGCAGAATAGCGGGACCGCGCCGCTGGCATCTCGAATCGTCACCTTCGGCCAGAGTTTCGCCGATGGCGACGTTCCCGCCGGCAGCACGCTGGTCGCCACCATCAACGGACAGCAGGTCGCGGTTCAGATGGATGTCAAATCCACCAATGCCGACGGCTCGATCGCGGAGGCGGTCCTGACGCTGGACGCTCCGGCAATCGCGGCCAATGGCTCGGCGGCGGTGATGCTGTCGCGAAGCGCCGCCCCTCAGGCCGCGGCGATAGACCCGCACGGCTTCGTCGCCTCCGGCTATGACGCGCAGGTCAATCTCACCTTCCACAATGCCAATGGAACGACCGGCAGCGATTCGATCAATGTCGGCGGCGCTTTGACACAGGCGCTGGCGGCGGGGACCGCGAAGAGCTGGTTGAGCGGCCCCTTGGCCAGCGAAGTGCAGATTTCCGTGCCGGTCAACGGCGCCATGGCGGCGCAATTCAATATCCGCGAAAACGCCGACGGAACCTTCGTCACCGACGTTCAGCTGTTGAATAACGGGATCTTCAACGCCGCTTCGGCAAGCTATACATACGATGTCGCGATCACCAGCCATGGGCAGATTCTGGCCAGCCAGACCAATGTCGTGCAGGCGCCGATGCAGGACTGGGAACAGGTCCTGTGGAGCAATTCCAAGGGGGCGGCTCAGGCGCCGGGCGATCAAATCGTCTACGATGTCGCCTATCTCGAAAAAGCCGGAGCTGTCGGCCCTTACGCTACTGCGTCGGGTGTCGATGCCGGCACCGTCGCCGGCCAGATTTCAGCGCTCGCGGGGGCCAATACCGGGCCGCTCGGGGCCGCCTTGGTGACGCAATATGAACCGACCACCGGCGCTCGCCCGGATATCGGCCCGACCACCCAATGGGGCGCCAACTGGCTGGTGTCGCAGAGCGCCGCCGCGGAACAGGTGATGCTCGACAATGCCGCCGCGGCCGCCGCGGAGCCGATCCATGCGGTCAATCCCGACGGAACGCCTCTGACCACCGCCAACGATCCCGGTTTCTGGCTGGATGGCCGCAATACGACCAATCCGCAAACCGTCAATTACAGCACGGTCGAGACCGAGAGCGGCTGGACCATGGACAATGCGCATATCCCCGACCTCACCTACCTCGCCGCGCTCACCACCGGCAGCGAGTCGGCGCTGGAGCAGCTGCAGGCTCAGGCCAATTACGATCTGCTGTCGATCGCGCCCGCCTATCGCGCCAACGACTCGACGATGATCGGCGAGCAGCAGCGCGGCATCGCCTGGACCATCCGCGACGTAGCCAATGCCGCCTATCTCACGCCCAATACCGACCCGCAGAAGGCTTTTTTCACCGGGCAGCTCAACGCCATCATACAGAATTTGGACGCCAATTTTGTCCATGGCGCGCTTGGAGCCGCTGAAGGCTCGCTTCACGGCTACATCATGGGGGCGTTCGACACCAACCAGGTCGCCCCCTGGGAGCAGGGCTATATCGTCATCGCGCTCGGGCAGGCTTGCGCCCAGGGGTTCACAGCGGCCGCCGATGTTCTCGGCTGGATGAACAATTTCATCTCCGGCCTCTATCTCAATGGTGCGAACGGCTACAATCCCCTGGAGGGGAGCGGCTATTGGCTGACCACCGGGACAGGCAGCGTCTCCTCGGGAAACTATCAGGGCTACACCAGCTGGGCGCAGCTTTACGCCGCCAATTTCGCGGGCCAACCGGCACCGACCAGCTTGAACGGCTATCCCAATGATCCCGTCGGCGGTTTTTCGACCATCGCCAAGGCCGCCCTGGCGGTGGAGTGGAACGTGACCCACGCGGCACAGGATCTCGCCGCCTACGCCTATATCACGCAGCTGACGCCGTTTCTCATTCAGGACCCTTCCGGCTATGCCGCGTCGCAGACCTGGGATTTGACGCCCACTCTCGCCAATGGCCATCAGCTACAAAACAGCGAGGTCTATTACGGCAATGGCGGAGCCACCACGGCCGCCACAGCCGATGGACTGCTGGCCGCGGCCAGCGGCAACAATGTTCTGCAAGCCGGCAGCGGGGACAGCATCTTGATCGGCGGCAGCGGAACCGACGTGCTGAACGGCGGCGCCGGGAACGATTTTCTCTTCGCCGGTACCGGGACCCAGACTCTTTATGGCGGTCCGGGGCGCAATACGCTCGAGGGGCATTTGAATGGCGGCACCGGCGTCGATAGCTTCCTGTTCAAGGCCGCCGACACGGCTACGGACACCGTGATCAATTTCGAACCCGGCACCGACAAATTGGAAATCTCGGGGGCGCCGGCGGGCATGACGGCGGCAAGCCTTCTTGCGGCGGCCACCGCCGATGCCGCGGGGGACGTCGTTCTGCACCTATCCGTGCAACATACGGTTGTTCTGACGGGGGTGACGCTGGCTCATCTTACGGTCCAATCGTTGCTGTTCGTCTGAAGCGCAGGGGAAATACACGCATCGGTATTTTCCGATTCTGTCCTGGCGCCGGCTTAACCGATAAGCTCCGCCTCGGATTTAGGAGGATCAGCCGTGCGACAGAGAAGGAGGAGCGGTCTTCGCGTGATGGTGGTCGAAGATGATGCCGCGCTCGCCGCGCTGTTCTGCGATGTGCTGATCGACATGGGGTTCGAGGTGTGCGCCGTCGCATCGACGGCGCGCGGGGCTGAGACCGCCGCGCTCCGGTACCAACCGGACCTGATGATCGTCGACGCGCAATTGCGGGAGGGGGACGGCGTCGCCGCGGTGAACGAAATCCGGCTCGTCCGGCCGGTCGCCTATGTGGTGATGACCGGCAATCCTGCCGCTCTGTACGGGCTCGAGCCGGGCGCGCTGGTTCTGCATAAGCCGTTCAGCGAAACCGAGCTCGCCAAAGCCATCGCGCTCGCGGTCGCGAAATCCGCGCCGGGGCATTGATCCGGGGAAGGACCCGGAACCGAGGTGACCTCGGTTCCGGGCAGGTCCTGGCTGTTACTTGACCGACAGGCCATGGGCGGTGGCGTCATGCACCTGGGCTTGCTCGCCATGCTTTTTTGCCGCCTCGGCATGTTTCCGGGCGTCGTCGGACTGGCCGGCATCATGATGATAGGCCGCCTGATGATGCTCCTGCGCCGCGGCATGATGATGCGCCGCCGCCTGCAGATGCTGGTCGCTGGCCGGGTGTTTTTGCGATTGGATCATTTTGAATGTCCTTATTGAGGGAGTGGATTATGCTGCTTTCCACGAATTATTTAAATATAGGCCGATTTATTTCTGCAGATAGTCTTGTAATTAATATTACATCGCATGATTAAATAAATTAATTTTTATGAATAGTTTTTCTTACTGAAGATCATTTCTGTCCTCATCGGGGTTTGTCTGGGCGGCTGCGACGGCAAGTCTGGCCAATGCGGGCAGGGACTTCACCGCGGTCTTGTTCATGATCAAGGCGCGATGATGTTCGACGGTCCGCTGGCTGATGCCGAGATCGGCGGCGATGTTCTTATTGGGCAGGCCGGACAGGATCAGCCCCATGATCTCGCGCTGTCGGGGCGTGAGAGTGGCAATCCGGGTCGCCGCGTCTTCGTGCCAATCCGCCAGTTTGGTCTCGTCACGCGACTGTTCCAGGGCGCGCTCGATACAGGCCAGCAGTTCGACATGGTCGAATGGCTTTTCGAGAAAGTCGCTCGCTCCTGATTTCATGGCTTGCACGGCGATCCTCACATCGCTTTTGCCGGTGATCATGATCGTGGGAACGGAGTGTCCGGTCTCCTTCAGGTGCAGCAGAAGTTCGATCCCGTTCATGCCGGGCAGATAGGCGTCGAGCAGCAGGCAGGCTTCCTGCCCCTGATGATTGGCGCCGAGGAAGTCTTCGCAGGAGGCGAAATCCTCGACCAGATAGCCTCTTTCTTCCAGGAAGTGGCGAATGCCGTCGCGGACATTGGCGTCATCGTCGATGACGAAGATTACGGCCTGTCTCGAGTCTGCCGAGGCCGGAATCGCCGGTTTCGCCGGGATATCCGCCGCCGCGGCGGAGACGGTCAGGAGTTGGCGCAGCGCGCCGGTCAGTTCGGCGAGCTTTACCGGCTTGATGAGGGGCAGGCAATTGCGCGCCAGAATGTCCCGAGCGGTGGCATGAGACGTGTCGCCCGTCAGGATGATGACGGGAATTTGCCGATGCAGCGTACTGCGCAGCCGGGCGGCCAGTTCTAGGCCGTTCATGCCATTGGGGAGATTGAAATCCACCAGCAGAAGGTCGGGGCGGATGGCGTCGCGGGTCACCAGCGCCAAGGCGCTGGGGCCATCCGGAGCGGACACCGCGGAATGGCCCTGGTCATTGAGAAAACCCTCTATAAGCCCGCGTACCTCCGGATCATCCTCGACGGCCAGGATCGTGCGGGACTGTCCGCTGCCGAGGCTCTCTTCGCCGGCGCCGGCGCGCGGCGGCCCCCGCGCCGGAACCGTTCCTTCGGGGGGCACTTCGATCTCGACGGCGAAAACCGATCCTTTCCCGGGCCGGGAATGGACGGTGATATGATGGCCGAGCAAACTCGCCAGCCGCCGCACGATCGACAGGCCGAGACCGAGGCCGCGGCTGCGCTGACGCGCCGGATTGTCGATCTGATGATATTCATCGAAGATCGCCAGCAGTTCCTCGTCGGCGATGCCGATGCCGGTGTCCCAGATCTCGATGCTCACCCTGCCCGGACGTCGCCGGCAGCCGATGAGAATTCCGCCTTTCTTGGTGTATTTCAAGGCGTTGGCCAGCAGGTTGCGGAGGATTTGTTCCAAAAGCCGTGGGTCGCTCACCACCACCAATTCGCTCAAGACAGTATGCAGGCTCAGCCCCTGGGTCTCCGCCTGATAGGCGAACTCGCCGCACAGGCGCGACAGCAGGTCCTTAACCGAAAACGCAACCGGCTTGGCCTGGACCATGCCGGCCTCGATCTGATTGATGTCCAGCAAGGTATTCAGGATGCCGGTCATGGTGCCGAGGGCGTCGCCCAGTTGCCGGACCTGTTTTTCCGCCGGTCCGTTCCGGATCGATTTCACCAGAAATCCCTGGAGCAGCGTCAAGGTCTGCAGGGGCTGCCGAAGGTCATGGCTGGCGGCGGCAAGAAACCGCGATTTTGCGAAATTGGCCTGCTCGGCGCGCTGTTTGGCCGCTTCCAGCGCTTGAGCGCTATGACGCCTGTCCGTGACATCGACAAAAGTGATGACCACCCCTTCGACACTGTCATGTTGCGCCCGATAGGGCAGGATGCGGCGGATATAGCAGGCGCCGCTTTGGGCTTCGATCTCCCGCTCGATCGGGCGGTGCGTTTGCAGGACCGTCCCGGCGTCGTCGAGAAGCCCGCTGTCGGCGGCGAGGGAGTGGAGATCCGCCAAGGGCCGTCCGACATCGCTGGGAATGACATTGAACAGGGATCTGGTGGCGGGAGTGAAAAAGCGAATATTGAGGTTGGTGTCGAGGAAAAGCGTCGCGACATCGGTGCTGTACAGCACATTTTGCAAATCATTCGTGGTGGTGCGCTGCTTTTCGAGAGTTTCCTGAAGCTGGGCGTTCAGGGCGGTCAATTCCTCATTGAGCGATTGCAGTTCTTCCTTCGAGGTCATCAATTCTTCGTTGGTCGATTGATATTCCTCATTGAGCGACAAGGCCTCCTCGTGGAGGAGCCTATATTCCTCAGCCGTTGTTTCAGTGGCGCGCAATGCGTTTTTAAGCTCGGCCCTGGCGGCGGCCAGCGCCCGTTCGGTTTCGGCTTCGCGCGATCCCTCGGGGGGAGGGGCCGAACGATCTTGCTCGACTTCAGGGCCGGGCGGATTGAGAAAGCAGATCAGCATCAGCTCTTCGTTCTGGCTGACCAGGGGATGCAGGTCGAAGCGAAGCGATACGGCGACGCCCTGATCCAGGATCTGCCCCGCATCGACGATCGTCCGCCGGCCGTCCTGCCAGGCCGATTGAATGGCCGATTTCAGCGTGGCCCGGATTTCCGGGCGTGCCATCGCCAACAGGTCATAGGTTGGGGAGCCCCCGGGGATGCGCAGATAGCGTTCCGTCGGTCCCGACGAATACAGGCATTCCAGGCCGCGATTGATCAGGACGGCCGCCGGCGCGTAGACATCGGTCAACAGGCGCAGGCACAGCCCGGCCAGCGAAGCCTCGCGGGCTACCGGCTGAGAGGGGGTGCGCAAGGGATGCCGTGAGAGATCGGGGAGATTGACGGGAAATCCAAGCTCTCCCGGCCGGCTCCGCCCGATATGGCGGTAGGCCTTTTCCGTGCGCGAGATGATTTTGAAGCGGCCCTCGGCATTGCCCACGGTCTCGGCGCTGCCGAGCAGCAGAATGCCGCCATCGCGCAGCGCGAAATGGAACAGCGCAATGACCTTGGCCTGCGCCTCGGGGCGCAAATAGATCAGCAAATTCCGGCAGGAGATCATATCGATGCGGGAAAAGGGCGGGTCGGTAAGCAGATCATGGACGGCGAAGACAATGCCGGCGCGGATGTCGGACCGGATGCGATAGCCGCGATCTTCGCGGGAAAAAAAACGCTCCAGCCGTTCGGCCGAAACATCGGCTTCGATGGCGTCGGGGTAAAATCCGTCCCGCGCGATGGCGAGTGCATCGGCATCCACATCGGAAGCGAACAGCTGAAGCTTTACATGGCGTTTCTGCGCGGCGATTTCCTCGTGGAGCATCATCGCCAAGGAATAGGTTTCCTCCCCTGTGCTGCAGCCGGCGACCCACAGCCTCAACGGGTGATCGTGATCGTGATTGCGCACCAGCTCGGGGATGATGTGATCGGCAAGAAAGGCGAACACTTTGGGATCGCGAAAGAAGCTGGTGACATGGATCAGCAGGTCTTTGGCCAACTGGGCCGCTTCATCCTTATCGTCGCGCAGAACGTCGAGATAGTGGTCCATCCTGTCGCTTCCGATCGCCGCCATCGCCATGCGCCGCTCGATGCGGCGTTGCAGGGTGCCGTGTTTGTAGTGCCGGAAATCGTGGGGCGTTTGCGCCCGCAGCAAATCCACGATGGCGGGCAGGATGGCCTGGGCCTCTGCGCTCGCCGGGGTGCCGTCTTGCTCGGGCGTCTCAGCCAGACGCCGCCGGCCGGCGATCAGCGCTTCGGGAATTTTCGCGACGTTGAGCACCAGATTGACGTTGCCGGTTTCGATGGCGCTGCGCGGCATGCCGTCATAGTCGGCCTCCTCGGGTGTTTGCGCTATGACGAGGCCGCCATTTTTCCGCACCGCTCCCAGCCCCAGGTTGCCGTCGGTGCCGGTCCCTGAAAGGATCACGCAGAAGGCGTTTTCACCGCATTCCTCGGCCAGGGACATCAGCAGATGATCGAAGGGAAAGCGTGCGCCGCGCCGCGCTTTGGGGGGCGACAGGTTTATCCTTCCGCCGCTGATCGAAAGATCGGCGCCGGGCGGGATGACATAGAGATGGTCTTTTTCGATCGCCATTCCGTCGACGGCTTGCAGGACGGCCATCGAAGTGTGGGGGGCGAGCAGATCCGCCATCATGCTCTCGTGGGTCGGATCGAGATGCTGGATCAAAATGAACGCCATGCCGGAGCCTTCCCTGGGCATCGCGTTGAGCAGTTTCTGGCAGGCGTCCAGGCCGCCCGCGGAGGCACCTATTCCGACGATCGGGAAAGCGTCGGCTGAAAGCCGGCCCGTACTCACTTTGGCACTGGGAGCCCGGCGTGAGCGGGTTGCGGACATGATAGAGATGTCTCAGAGAGGGACGCCAAAAACTTGCGCAGGCGCACCTTATCACACTCGTCCAGCGAGGAACGTCCCTTTATGGACTATGGGTAGGTTCCGTTCCCGCTCGGGAAAACCCGCAATCGGTATTTTCCGACCCTGCCCCCTGGGATAGGCGCGGATTAGGGTCGAGGCATGGCACAGCCTCGCGCGCAGTCCCTGTGGGATGATTCCGCCCCTATTCGCGAAGAATTGCTCAGCGTCGAGCGTATCGAGGAGCAGGCGAAAAATCTGGCGCTTGGCCAGACGGTCTCGGCGAGCCCGGTCAAAGGCCGATCGCTGGCCGGCCGCTTGAGCGAAAACGCGGCGATACTGCTGCAATCCCACAAACTGGTCGCCAAGGCGATCGAGGAAGGAAGGGAAATCACGCCGGCGGCGGAGTGGCTGCTCGACAATTACTATCTGGTCGAACGGCAGATCCATGATGTCCGGACCGATCTCCGTCCAGGTTATTACCGGCAATTGCCCAAGCTCGCGGGCGGCCTGTTCGAGGGCTATCCGAGGGTGTTCGCGGTGGCCTGGGACATCGTCGCGCACACCGACAGCCGTATCGATTCCGAGGTGCTGTGCCGCTATGTCGGCGCCTATCAGGACTGCCAGCCGCTGACCATCGGAGAGCTGTGGGCCCTCGCCATCACGCTGCGCATCGTCCTGATCGAGAATTTGCGGCGTCTGGCCGAGGGAATCGTGCGCAATCGCGCCGCCCGCCAGTCGGCCGACGCCCTCGCCGACCGGTTTCTGGCCGGGGAGGGCGTCACCGCCGGCGAGGCCGCCGCCTTGCTGGCATTCCATGAGACGGGGCCGCTTTCCAGGGCGTTCGCGGTGCAATTGGCGCATCGGCTCCGTGACCAGGACCCTCGCGTGACGCCGGCGCTGACCTGGCTCGATCGGCGCATGGCTTCGCAGGGGACGACGACCGACATAGTGGTGCATGACGAACATCAGCGTCAGGGAGCGTCGATCGTCACGGTCAGGAACATCATCACCAGCATGCGTCTCGTCACCGATGTCGATTGGACCGAGCTGGTCGAGCGCATGAGCCTGGTCGATACGATATTGGCCGCAGGCAGTGGCTTCGCCGCGATGGATTTTCCCACCCGCAATCTCTATCGCAGCGCGATCGAGGAATTGGCGCGCGGCTCGGCTTTGCCGGAGATTTCCGTGGCGCGGCGGTGCATGGAGGCCGCGGGCGGCGCCGAGCAGGACGGAAGACAGGATGATTCCGGCTATCACCTGCTGGCCGGAGGACGGCGCGCCTTCGAACGGGCCATCGGCTATCGGCCGTCGGCCGTGGCCCTGCTGCGGCGTCTCAATCACCGGGCCGGCATCGGCGGTTATGGCGGCGCGATCTCCCTGACCGCGGCCGGGCTTCTCGCCGTCCCGCTGCTCATTCTCGCCCGCGGCGGAGCGAGCGGGAGCTGGCTGGCGGCGTTCGCGTTGCTGGCCTCCATTCCGGCCATCGATCTCGCGGTGGCGCTGGTGAACCGCGCCGTTCTGGCGGGGTTCGGCGCGGCGCTGCTGCCGGCCTTGTCCCTGGAGGACGGGGTGCCGGCCTTCTTGCGCACCATCGTCGCGGTGCCGACCCTGCTGGCTTCTTTCGAGTCGATCGAGGACCAGGTCGCGCGCCTGGAGGTGCATCATCTCGCCAATCCGGGAGATGAGCTTTATTTCGCCTTGCTCACCGATTGGGTCGATGCCGACACCGAACGCACGGACCGCGACGAGGCGTTGCTGGCCGCCGTCGCGGAGGGGGTCGCGCGGCTCAATCGCCGCTATGCTCCCGGCCCCGCGGGGCCGCGCTTTCTGTTGCTTCACCGCCGCCGCGTGTGGAATGCCGGAGAAGGGCGCTGGCTCGGTTGGGAACGCAAGCGCGGCAAGCTCCATGAATTGAACCGGCTGGCGCGCGGCGCCGCCGATACCACTTTTTTGCCCATCGATGGAACCGCCCCCGCCGTGCCGTGGGATGTCCGCTATGTCGTCACCCTCGATGCCGACAGCCGCGTCCCCCGCGATACCGTCCGCCGGCTGATCGGAAAGATGGCGCATCCGCTCAACAATCCCCGTTTCGACGGGGCGGCCGGCCGGGTGGTCGAGGGCCATGCGGTCATGCAGCCGCGGGTCGTCCCTTCCTTGCCCACCGGCAGCGAGGGGTCGCTGTTCCAGCGCAGTTTCTCCAGCCTGAGCGGAATCGACCCCTATGCCTCCGCCGTGTCCGACATCTATCAGGATCTGTTCGGCGAGGGCAGCTATGCCGGCAAGGGAATCTATGACATCGATGCTTTCGAAGCGGCGCTGGCCGGCCGCGTCCCGGACTCGGCCTTGCTCAGCCACGATCTGTTCGAAGGGGTCTTCACCCGGGCCGCGCTGATTTCCGACATCGAAATCGTCGAGGAATTTCCCGCCCGCTACGACATCGACGCAAAGCGCCATCACCGCTGGGTCCGCGGCGATTGGCAATTGCTTCCGTGGATTCTCGGCTGCGGCCCGTCTCCCGGAAACCGGCCGGGGAAAGATGAAATTCCCGCCATCGGCCGCTGGAAGATGATCGACAATCTGCGGCGCAGCCTTTCCGCGCCGGTGCTGGTCACCGCGCTGCTGGTCGCCGGAGCCCTGCCGCTCCGGGATGCGCTGGTCTGGATGATCTTTCTGCTGTCGACGATCGTCGTGCCGACTTTGCTGCCGGTGGCCGGGGCCTTGGTGCCGCGCCGCGCCGAAATATCCTATGACAGCCATTTCAGGGCGCTCGGCGCGGATTGCCTTCTCGCCTTGAAGCAATCCTTTCTGCGGATCGCCTTTCTTGCCCATCAGGCGGTGCTGATGGGCGACGCCGTCGGGCGAACCCTCTATCGCCTGTGCGTGAGCCGCCGGCATCTGCTGGAATGGGTGACCGCGGCGCAGACCACGGTCGGTCCGCGGCTCGATCTGGTCCGCTTCTACCGGCATATGGCCGGGGCGGTTGTCGTCGGCGCCGCCGGGCTGGCCATCGCTTTGCTGGGCGGACAGACCGCCTGGCCGCTGGCGGCGCTGTTCTCGCTGCTGTGGCTGGCATCGCCTTGCATCGCTCGATGGGCCAGCCTCCCTCCCACCGCCTCAATCGTCCTGTCGCCCGAGACCGTACGCGCCCTGCGGCTGATCGCCCGGCGGACCTGGCGCTTCTTCGAAACTTTCGTGACGGCGGACGATCACTGGCTGCCGCCCGACAATTTTCAGGAAACCCCCCAGCCGGCGCTGGCGCGCCGCACCTCGCCGACCAATCTCGGCCTCTATCTGCTGTCGGTCGCGGCTGCGCGCGATTTCGGCTGGATCGGAAGCGATGAAGCGATCGGCCGGATCGAGGCGACTCTGTCGACGATGAGCGGTCTGCCGCGCCTGCGCGGCCATTTTTACAATTGGTACGGCACGGCGGATTTGCGGCCGCTCGAGCCCGCCTACATCTCGACCGTCGACAGCGGCAATCTGGCCGGACATCTGATCGCGCTCGCCAATGCTTGCCGGGACTGGCGCATCCTGCCCCAGACCGAGGGCGGCCGGGTGGCGGGCGTCGCCGATTGTCTGGCGCTGGCAAGGGGCGAGGCGGACCGGCTGAATGACGGCCGCCTTACCCAGATCGTCACCTGGCGGCAGTTCGACGACGGTCTGGCCATGCTCGCGGCCGAGATCGACAGAGACGCGACCGGCGACGAAACCGAGCCGGATCGGTTCGTCCGGCTCGCTCGGCGGGCCGAGACGCTGACCGACCTCGCCCATACTCTGGCCAGGGAACGCGGCGACGAGTTTTGCGCCGACATGCTGTTCTGGGTGACGGCGACACGCGCCGCCATCGCAAGCCATCGCCGCGACCTCGGCAGGCCGGCCGAGGACGGCGAAACGATGGCGCGCCTCATCGTTCTGGAACAGACCTCGCGGGCGATGGCGCTGGCGATGGAATTCGGTTTTCTGTTCGATCCCGAGCGCAAGCTGCTGTCCATCGGATATCGTGTGCCCGAGGCGGTGCAGGACCATAATTGCTACGATCTTCTCGCGTCCGAGGCGCGGCTCGCCAGTTTCGTGGCGATCGCCAAGGGCGACATTCCGGCGCGCCATTGGTTCCGGCTCGGGCGGTCGGTGACGCCGGTCGCCCACGGTGCCGGTTTGGTATCCTGGTCGGGCTCGATGTTCGAATATCTGATGCCGTCGCTGGTCATGCGCGCGCCGGCGGGAAGCCTCATCGAGCAGACCAGCCGGCTGGTGGTTAAGCGCCAGATCGCCTATGGCAAGGAACTCGGCGTTCCCTGGGGCATTTCCGAATCCGCCTATAATGTCCGGGATCTGGAGCTGACCTATCAATATTCCAATTTCGGCGTTCCCGGACTCGGGCTGAAACGGGGGCAGGGGGACAATCTGGTGGTCGCTCCTTACGCGACCGCCCTGGCCGCCATGGTCGATCCGTTGGCCGCGCTGCGCAATTTCGCGCATCTGGACGAAAAGGGCGGCGGAGGGCGCTACGGCTTTTACGAGGCGCTAGATTTCACGCCGGCCCGTGTTCCGCAGGGCGAGCAGGTCGCGGTCGTGCGGAGCTTCATGGCGCATCATCAGGGGATGAGTGTGGTCGCTCTCGCCGATGCTCTGCTGAACGGGGTGAGCCGGGCTCGCTTCCATGCCGAGCCGATCATCCAGGCGACGGAATTGCTGATGCAGGAACGGACCCCGCGCGATGTGGCGGTGGCGCGTCCCCTGGCGGTGGAAGGAAGGTCGGCGACACGCGTCATCGACGGGGATCATCCGGGAACGCGCCGACTGGCCACGCCCCATGGCGCGACGCCGGCGACCCATCTGATGTCCAACGGCGAATATTCGATGATGCTGACCGCGGCCGGGTCCGGCTTCAGCCGCTGGCGGGACCTCGCGGTGACCCGCTGGCGGGAGGATGCGACCTGCGACGATTGGGGAAGCTATGTCTTTCTGCGCGATGCCGGCGATGGGAAAATCTGGTCGGCCGGCTATCAGCCGAGCGGCGCCGAACCCGACGCCTATGACGTTCTGTTCAAGGAAGACCGTGCGGAAATCACCAGGCGCGACGGGGTCTTCACGACCACCCTCGATCTGCTGGTCTCCCCCGAGAGCGCGGCGGAAGTGCGGCGGATTTCGGTGTTGAATTCGGACAGCCGGACCCATGAGATCGACATCACCTCCTATGTCGAACTGGCGCTCGCGCCGCAAGCGGGTGATGTGAAGCATCCGGCTTTCGCCAAGCTCTTCGTCGAAACCGACTCTCTCCCCGCCGAAGGTGTTCTGCTCGCGACGCGCCGGCGGCGCTCGCCCGAGGAGCCGGAAATCTGGGCCGCCCATCTCGCCGTGATCGAGGGCGAGAGCTCTGGCGAGACCGAAATCGAGACCGACCGGGCCCGGTTTCTCGGCCGCGGCGCATCGATCCGCTCGCCGATCTCGGTGCTGGACGGCAGAAGATTTTCCAATACCGTCGGCACCGTGCTCGATCCCATTTTCGCTCTGCGCCACCGTCTTCGCCTGGCGCCGGGCGCGGTCGGCCGCGTCTCCTTCTGGACGATGATGGCCGAAAGCCGCCAGGCGGTTCTCGATCTGGCCGACCGGCATCGTGACGCCGCGGCTTTCGACCGTGCCTCCACGCTGTCCTGGACCCAGGCCCAGGTGCAACTGCACCATATCGGCATCGATCCCGGCGCAGCCGCGCTTTATCAGCGTCTCGCCGGCCATTTGCTCTTCGCCGCGCCGACCTTGCGGCCGTCCTCGGATACCCTGGTGCGGGGCGCGGGGAGCCAGGACGGTTTGTGGGCCCTGGGAATTTCCGGCGACCTGCCGATCCTGCTGCTGCGCGTGTCCGAGACCGAGCATCTCGATCTCGTGCGGCAGTTGCTCCAGGCGAGCGAATATTGGCGGCTGAAGCGGCTGGCGGTCGATCTGGTCATTTTGAACGAACGCGCCGCCTCTTATGTCCAGGAATTGCAGATCGCGATCGAAACGCTGGCCAGGACCAGCGAGTCGCGGCCGCAAATTCGCGTCGAGGGGGCGGCCGGCCGGGTTTTCCTGCTGCGGACCGACGTGATATCGTCGGAGAGCCGCGCTCTCTTGCTGGCTTCGGCGCGGGCGGTTCTGGTCGGGCAGCGCGGGCGCCTCGGCGATCAGCTCGATCGCGCGCCCGAGGCGGCGGGTTTCCCGGCGCGGCCCGCTTCCCGCCGAGGACCCGTATTTCCGCAACTCCACCCCGCCCAATCTCCGACACCGACCCCGACCGCAACTCCAACCCTGGAGTTCTTCAACGGCTTGGGAGGGTTCGCCGAGAATGGGCGCGAATATGTGACGATTCTCGGTCCCGGCCAGTCGACGCCGGCGCCTTGGATCAATGTCGTCGCCAATCCCCAGTTCGGTTTTCAGGTTGCCGCCGAGGGCAGCGGCTACAGCTGGTCCGTGAACAGCAGCGACAATCAGCTCACGCCCTGGTCGAACGATCCGGTTTGCGATCGCCCGGGCGAGGTGTTCTATCTTCGCGATGAGACCAGCGGCGTGCTGTGGAGCCCGACGGCGCTGCCGATCCGCCTGGAGGGGGCGACCTATATCGCGCGGCATGGCTGGGGCTATAGCCGCTTCGAGCTCGAGTTCCAGGGAATATCCGCCGATCTGCTCCAGTTCGTGCCGCTCGACGATCCGATCAAGATATCCCGGCTGCGGCTGCGCAACGGTTCGGGCCGCGCCCGCACCTTGTCGGTGACCTCCTATGCGGAATGGGTTCTGGGCGCGTCGCGCGGCCAGGCGTCGCCGCACGTGATGACGGGGATCGACGAGGAATCGGGGGCGATGTTCGCGCGCAATGCGTGGAATCCGGATTTTGCCGGACGAGTCGCCTTCGTCGATCTCAATGGCCGCCAGACCGGCTGGACCGGCGATCGGCGGGAATTCATCGGCCGCAATGGAACTCTGGCAAGTCCGGCGGCCTTGGCAGGGTCCGGGGCGCTTTCGGGCAATGTCGGGGCTGGGCTGGACCCTTGCGGCGTTCTCGCGGCCCGAGTGGAGATCCCGGCCGGCGGCGTCGTCGAGATCGTCCATTTTCTGGGCGAAGCTCAGAGCGCCGAGGCGGCGCGCGAGCTGATCATGCGCTATCGCGCCGCCGATCTCGACGCCGTGCGGTCGGCGGTGACCGGCTATTGGGACGGGGTGCTGGGACAGATGCAGGTCACCACACCCGACCGTTCGATGGACCTGATGCTGAATGGCTGGCTTCTCTACCAGACTCTGGTCTGCCGCTTCTGGGCCCGCTCCGCTTTCTATCAGGCCAGCGGCGCCTACGGGTTCCGGGATCAGCTGCAGGACGCCATGGCGCTCGCCGCGGTCAGTCCGGCCATCGCGCGCGAGCATCTGCTGCGCGCGGCGAGCCGGCAATTCGGTGAAGGCGACGTCCAGCATTGGTGGTTGCCGCAATCGGGGCAGGGGGTGCGTACGCGCATTTCCGACGACCGTCTGTGGCTCGTTCATGCCGTGGCGCATTTCATCGCCCTTGTCGGCGACGCCTCGGTCCTGGACGAAAAGGTCGCTTTTCTCGAGGGGCAAAGGCTGGGGCCCGATGAAGGCGAGAATTTCTTCCGGCCGACCGTCGCCGATGATTCCGCCTCCCTCTATGAACATTGCGCCCGCGCCCTCGATTGCAGCTTGGCCGTCGGCGCCCATGGCGTCCCGCTGATCGGAACCGGCGATTGGAGCGACGGCCTCAACCGGGTAGGGAAGGCCGGATGGGGAGAGAGCGTCTGGGTGGGGTGGTTCCTGTTCGACGTCCTGACCTCCTTCGCGCCGGTGGCCGAAGCCCGTCTCGAGACCGTCCGCGCCGCGTCATGGCGAAAGCATGCCGCCGACCTGCGGGCCGCATTGGACAGCGAGGCCTGGGACGGCGAGTGGTATCTGCGCGGCTGGTTCGACGATGCGACGCCGTTCGGCTCGGCCGCGGGCCAGGAGTGCCGGATCGATTCGATCGCCCAATCCTGGGCGGTGCTTTCCGGGGCGGCGGCGCCGGAGCGAGCCGCGAAGGCGATGGCGTCCGTCGAGAAAATCCTCATCCGCCCCGAGGACGGGCTGGCGCTTCTGTTCACGCCGCCTTTCGACAAGACCGCCCTCGATCCCGGCTATATCAAAGGCTATCCGCCGGGCATCCGCGAGAATGGCGGCCAATATACCCACGCCGCCCTGTGGACGGTCATGGCCTTCGCCGCGCTGGGCGAGGGCGACAAGGCGTCCGCGCTGCTCTCGATGCTCAACCCGATCAATCATGCCGGCTCGCGGGCCGATCTGCATCGCTACAAGGTGGAGCCCTATGTGGTGGCCGCCGACATCTATTCCGTGGCCCCGCATGCCGGACGCGGCGGATGGACCTGGTATACGGGGGCGGCGGGGTGGATGCAGCGGGCCGGGACCGAATCGATCCTCGGCCTGCGCCGGCGGGGCGAGTTCCTGTATCTCGATCCCTGCATTCCACGAGAGTGGACGGGCTTCTCGCTCTCGCTGCGGCAGGGCGCGAGCCGCTACGAGATCCGCGTGGAGAACCCCGCGGGGCTGCAGAGGGGGATCGGCATGGCGACGTTCGACGGAAAGCCCATTCCGGAGCGGCCCGTGCGGGTGTTGCTTGTCGATGACGGGGCGGATCATATTCTGGTGGCCCGTCTTTGCGGACCTGTGCAGGTTTGAGTGTCACAGAGTGGCGCGGCGCAGGGCTCCGGGCTTCCAGCTCTCCGCCGGCGGGTTATCGAGTCGCCAGGTGGGAAACCCCGCCATTAGCAAATCAAGCCGCCAGTTCGCTCCATCCTCCGTCTGCCATGCCGACTACTTATGCGCGGAGCCCCCGGCGACAAGAGGGCTCTTGGGAAATAGGGGGCACTTTCAGATTGTGTTGCAGCCCATTTTACCTGCCTATAAGGCGAGGTATCGATGAGCGTGGCCTAGGCAAAGGCGAGGATTTATGACCGCAGAATTGAAAGCAGCAGGTGATTTTCCTTGGCAGCCGCGATCGTTCGTTACCGGAAATCTAGCAATAGGCAACCTGCGGAATAACCTCCTGGCCCGCCTAAAGGGCGACAAGGGGGTTCATGCCGAGACGCTTCTGGTTGTAATTGGCGCAATTGCCGGCTTCGCTGCACAGAATGCAGCGTTGATTCGGGGGGCTGACGCAACGAAGCATGCGGGCTCGGTGCCGAATGGAAGCATTGTGGCAGTAGGCACTAAGGATGGAGTGCCATTCCTGTTCGGCGATTGGATAAACGGTTACCTGGTCAACGAGACCAGCAGCCAGTTTACCCCTCTTCATGGATTTGCCGCAGGATCTGCCATTCAAGCGGGTGCCAAAGCAGAGAATTTGCCAAGCATCCAAGACATGTTTCGACACGCAGCGTCTACGGTTGGGACGAGTGAATTCGGGGAGGTTCGTGTTCCTCCTCAACATACGCCGGCAATGCAGCCTATTCAGGCCCTGCAAACTGGGGGATGGCGCCTGACGAGAGAAATTTTTTCACTCAAACCACCTGCGCCAATCCCGGATGAGCCGCCATTGGAAGAAGTCCATTGGCCTATTGTCGCCTCTGTCGTTGCGGGACAATTCATCACTCAAACAAAGGATGTCGTCAGTCCCGTTCTCGCATATGGGCTGGTCATGGAATCTGCAATTGTCGCGTCCAAGGTTTTTCCGACTGCAATCGAACCCGGCATATGGACCATCGAGGCGCAGGACGGGAAACTGGCCATCCGGAGAAATACGCACCCCGGCTCATAACCAGCAGGCTTGGTGCTTGTCGGCTTCGGGATGAAATTGCGGGTCGCCTTTTGTGTTTCCGGCCGTCGGACCCCCCCCGCTCAACGCGGTTGGTTCCTGCTGAAATCCTCGATCAAGAATTCGATGAATGCCCGTGCCGCCGAGCGTGTCGCCCGACCGAGCGGAAAATAGGCGTGCACCCGCGTAGAGGCCATCTCCCAATCGGGCAGCAGCTTGACCAGCGCGCCCTGTTCGATTTCGCGCCGGCAGGTCCACCAGCCGATCGAGGTGATACCCAGGCCCGCGACGGCTCCCGCGACCGCCCCCTCATTGTCGCTGAACGAGATGACGGGGGTTACCTCGACGGTTTCGCGCTGTCCGTCCCGGCTGAAAGCCCACGCCGTATCGGGGGCCGCCGCCGGGCCGTAAACAATCCGGTGCGCCGCGAGGTCCTGTGGGGTTTCGGGAGTGCCGAAGCGCTCAAGATAACCGGGCGATGCGACCACCAGGCGCGAGTAGCTGGTCAGCAGGGGGGCCGTGGCGTTCGAATCCGGCAGAGTGCCGATGCGGATCGCCACATCGACGGCGTCGCGCACCAGATCCTGCCGCCGGTCGTCCAGGACGATCTGCAGGTGCAGCCTGGGGTGGCGGTCGGTGAAACGCGGCAGGCGGGCGATGATCTCGCGAACCCCGGCGCTGGTCGGCATGCCGACCCGCAGCGTGCCGCGCAATTCGTCCTGGCGCACGCTGTGCCCCGCATCCTCGAGCTGGTCCAGGATCGCTTCGACGCGCGTGAGGTAGTCGAGGCCAGCCTCGGTCGGAACCACGGCCCGGGTGGTGCGCGCCAGCAGCAGCGCCCCGAGTTCCGCCTCCAGTTCGGCCACCGCCCTGGACGCCTGGGACTGGGATATGGACAGCTCGCGCGCGGCCGCCGAGAAGCTGCGCAATCTTGCAACTCTTGAAAATATCTTGAGGTTGAGCGTATCCATTCGCGCCTCCAGCGCTCATATTTATCCTAATTCAGGATAGATCATAACCAAAATCGCCGGCTAGTTCCTGTCGTCGCGATGGGTCATCTCTAGGGCACCAAACGGCCCTGACCAAGAGACCCAAATGACCGCCCATCGCCAACTTCATCTCGGTGCTTTCATGCGCCCCGCCGCGATCCATACCGGCGCCTGGCGGTATCCCGGCGCCGATCCAGAGGCCAATTTCAGCCTCGATCAGATGCGCCGCTCCATCCGCCGCCTGGAGGAGGCGAAGTTCGACGCGTTCTTCATGGCCGATCATCTGGCCTTGCTGAACATGCCGATGAGCGCGCTGCGGCGCAGCCACACCGTCACCTCCTTCGAGCCCTTCACGCTGCTGTCGGCGCTGGCGATGGAAACCGATCGGATCGGCCTCGTCGCCACCGCTTCGACCACCTTCGATGCGCCGTATCACATCGCCCGCCGCTTCGCCTCGCTCGATCACATCAGCGGAGGACGGGCCGGCTGGAACGTCGTGACCACCGCCAATCCCGACGCGGCGCTCAATTTCGGACAGGAGATCCAGGCGGATCATGACGAGCGTTACGGGCTTGCCCGCGAATTCGTCGAGGTGGTGACCGGCTTGTGGGACAGCTTCGCCGACGACGCCTTCGTCCGCGACCGGGAGAGCGGCATTTTCGTCGATCCCGACCGCATTCATGTCCTGGACCATAAAGGCCCGTCGCAAGCCGTGCGCGGCCCGCTCAACATCGCCCGTCCGCCGCAAGGCTGGCCGGTGATCGTGCAGGCCGGCGCCTCGGAGGCCGGCAGGCAACTGGCGGCCGAGACCGCCGAGGTCGTGTTCGGAACCCCGTCTTCGATCGACGCGGCGCGCGCTTTCTATGCGGATCTTCGCCAGCGCATGGCCGCGTTCGGCCGGCATCCCGGGGCGCTGCGCTATCTTCCCGGCGCTTTCATCGTCGTCGCCCCGACCCAGGAGGAGGCGGAGGACCGCCGCGCCCGGCTCGATTCCCTCGTTCACTATGAGAGCGGCATCGGGTCGCTCAATTCCATGCTGGGTTACGACGTCTCCGGCTTCGACCCCGACGGGCCGCTGCCCGAAATTCCCGAGACCAATGCCGGCCGCTCGCAGCGCGAGCGCATGGTCGCGCTGGCCAGGAGCAAGGACCTCACCATCCGCGAATTGGCCCAGGCTGCCGGCGCTTATGGCGGATTCGCCTTCGTCGGTACGCCGGCCTCGATCGCCGACGAGATGGCGGAATGGCTGACATCGGAGGCCTGCGACGGCTTCAACGTCATGTTCCCCTGGTTGCCGGGGGGCCTGGACGACGTCGTCGATCTGCTTATTCCCGAATTGCAGCGGCGAGGCTTGTTCCGCCGCGACTATCAGGGCCGAACGCTCCGGGACCATCTCGGCCTGGAACGCCCCTCCAACCGCTTTTTCTAGGAGAGATCGTCATGTCTCGCATCGTTACATTCACTGAATACGGCCCGCCCGAAGTCCTGAAGATCGTTGACGCCGAGGTGCCCGCGCCCGGGCCGGACGAGATCCGCATCCGCGTGAAGGCGATCGGCCTCAACCGCGCCGAATCGATGTGGCGGACCGGATATTATGTCGAGCCGGTCAACCTGCCTGGCCGCCTGGGCTATGAAGCTTCGGGGATCGTCGAAGCGGTCGGCGCCTCGGTCACCCATCTGGCCGTCGGCGACGAGGTGACGACCATGCCCGCCTTCTCGATGAACGATTACGGCGTTTATGGCGAACTCGTGCTGGTTCCGGCGAATGCCGCGGTCAAGAAACCCGCGGGCATGTCGTTCGAGCAGGCGGCCGCCGTGTGGAACACCTTCGTCACGCCCTGGGGCGCGTTCCTGGAACGCGCGCCGCTGACCGACCGGGACACCGTTCTCATTCCCGCCGCGTCGAGCGGCGTCGGACTGGGCGCGATCCAGGTCGCGAAGCTGGCCGGCTCCAAAGTCGTCGCCCTCAGCCGGGGGAGCTCCAAAAAAGCTCGTCTCCTCGAGGCCGGCGCCGACCATGTGATCGCGACCGAGGAACAGGATCTGGTCGCGGAAGTGTCGCGCATCACCGGAGGCAAAGGCGCCACGGTCGCGTTCGATCCGGTCGGCGGCCCGACATTCCCCAAGCTCGTCGAAGCGATGGCCGTCGGTGGCACCATCCATGTCTATGGCGCGCTCAGCGAGGAGACGACCCCTCTGCCGATGCTGCCCATGGTGGGCAAGGAGCTGCTGGTCCGGGGCTACAACATCTTCGGCATCACCAAGTCCCCCGAACGCCAGGCCAAGGTCGCCCAATTCGTTTTCGACCACGTCGCGGCGGGGGCTCTCAAGACCACCATCGCCGGGACGTTCGTCCTGGACGACATCGTCGAGGCGCATCGCGCGCTCGAGCGTAACGAGCATGTCGGCAAGCTCATCGTCACCGTCTGACACGCCCGATCCTTTCACCCCCCGCGGCATAGGCCGCTTTTTACGAAGGACATCATCATGAGCACTCTTACCGGTAAAGTCGCGATCGTCACCGGCGCCTCCAAGGGCATCGGCGCCGCCATCGCCAAGTCGCTGGCCGCCGCCGGCGCCAGTGTCGTCGTCAATTACGCCTCTTCCAAGGAAGGCGCCGACAAGATCGTCCAGGCCATCACCGCGGCTGGCGGCAAGGCCGTTTCCGTCAAGGGCAGCGTCTCCAACACCGCCGACGTCAAGGCGATCGTCGAAACCGCGATCAAGACCTATGGCCATCTCGACGTGCTGGTGAACAATGCCGGAATCTACGACATGAAGCCGCTCGAGGAGATCACCGAAGAGCACTTCCATGCGCAGTTCAACGTCAATGTGCTGGGTCTGCTGCTGATGTCGCAGGAAGCGGTCAAGCATCTGCCCAAGGGCGGCGCGATCGTCAATGTCGGCTCCACCGTCAGCCGCGTCACCCCGCCGGCGTCGGCCGTCTACACCGCGACCAAGGGCGCGGTCGACGCCATCACCGGCGTGCTGTCGCGCGAACTCGGCCCGAAGGGCATCCGCGTCAACTCGGTCAATCCCGGCCTGGTCGAAACCGAAGGCACCCACACCGCCGGTTTCATCGGTTCGGACTTCGACAATTGGGTCGTCGCCAGCACCCCGCTGGGCCGCATCGGCCAGCCGCAGGACATCGCGTCGGTCGCCACGTTCCTGGCCTCCGACGAGGCCGGCTGGCTGACCGGCCAGACCCTGATCACCAGCGGCGGCATGCAGTAAGCCGCCGCCACGCCCGAGGGGCTCCGGCCCTCCCAACGGAGCCCCTCAATCCATTTTTCAAAAAGGACTACGAAAATGACCTACACCCATGTTACCGCTCCGACCCAGTATGTCGAAGCTGACGGCACCCGTTTCGCCTATCGCCGTTTCGGCAAGTCCGGCGGCGTGCCGATCGTTTTCAATCAGCACTATACCGGCACCATGGATTACTGGGACCCCACCGTGACCGACGGTCTGGCCGAGACCCGGGAAGTGATCCTGTTCAACAATGCCGGCGTGTCGAGCTCTTCCGGCGAGACGCCGGCGAGCTTCGAGGAAATGGGGGCCAAGGCGATCGCCTTCATCCGCGCGCTCGGCCTCAAGACGGTCGACCTGCTCGGCATTTCGATCGGCGGCTTCGTGGCGCAGGAGATCGCGCTGCAGGGCGGCGACCTCGTGCGCAAGGTGATCCTGGTCGGCACCGGCCATCGCGGCCAGGACATGAGCGCCAGCCGCTCGCAGGAAATCTTCGCGGGCACCTATGATCCGCCGGAGCATCTCTGGCTGTCGGTCCATTTCGCGCCGTCCGAAGCCAGCCGTAAGGCGGGTCTTGCCTTCCTGGAGCGCAAGTGGCTCCGCAAGGATCGCGATCCCGAGGTCAGCGCCCAGACCGTCGCGGCTCAGGGCGAGGCCATCGGCAAGTGGATCGCGCCGGATGAGACCGCGTTGGCCTATCTGAAGTCGATCAAGCAGCCGGTGCTGGTCGTCCAGGGCAGCAACGACGTGATCATCCCCACGCTTCACTCGGTGACGCTGCAGCAAAACCTGCCGAACGCCCAGCTGATCATCTATCCTGACTCCAACCATGGCTCCATCTATCAGTATCCGGAGCTGTTCGTCGCGAACGCCACCACCTTCCTGGACGCCTGAGCGTCAGGGATGACAGCCTGCCCGCCATCTTGCCGATGGCGGGCAGGTCGTGCGCCCCAAGCCTTTTTGGAAAGGGAAAACGATGTCGAAATCAGTGGTTTTGATAACCGGAGCCCTCACGGGGATCGGCCGCGCCGCCGCCCTCGCTTTTGCCAGGGAGGGCGCAACGGTCGTTGTCTCGGGCCGTCGGCCGGAAGCCGGCGCGGCTCTTGAGGCCGAGCTTCGCGCTCTGGGCGCAGACGCTCTCTTCGTTCAAGCCGACGTCCGCCATGAGAGTGAGGTTCGCGCTCTGATCGAGCGCGCCGTCGCGCAATTCGGCCGTCTCGATATCGCGGTCAACAACGCCGGCACGGAAGGGACCCCCGGCCCCGTGATCGACCAGACGCCCGAGGACTATGCCGCCTTATTCGAAACGAACGTCCTGGGAACCCTTTTGTGCCTTAAGCACGAACTCACGGTCATGCAGTCCCAGGGGCATGGCAGCATCGTCAATATTTCTTCGACCATGGGCGAGCGCGGCGCGGCCAATATGTCGCTTTACGCTGCGAGTAAGCACGCCGTCGAAGGCCTCACCAAGAGCGCGGCGATCGAAGCGGCGGCCTTCGGCGTGCGCGTGAACGCCGTGGCGCCGGGGCCGACCGAAACCGGCATGCTGGACCGCCTCACCGGCTCGGCGGAGAAAAAGGCCGCCTTTTATGCCGCTGTGCCGCTCAAGCGCGGCGGAACGCCCGAAGAAATCGCGGAGGCCATCCTCTTTGTGGGGTCGGCGAGGGCGAGCTACATGACGGGACAGATTATCCGGGTGAATGGCGGCAAAACCGCCAGTTAAGGCCTCGATGGTCTCTCTGCAGCCGTCATTTCCTCGGTAAAAAATAAAAACTGGCCCACATCAATTATTTTCAGTTAAATTCTTCGCCATCGGCGATTTTATTTGCATAAAATTATTATGTATGACCACATGTCTATATTAGACTGTTTTGGGCAATATTCGCTGTCGTTATCCCTTAAATGGGGTAATTTACGGACCTACCCATAACTAATTTGATGCGCCGGGTGGTTTTTCCCGGGCTATTCTGGACTATGGGAGACATCATGTCCGTAGGCACTGTGAAATGGTTCAATTCCACCAAAGGCTTCGGCTTCATTCAGCCTGAAGATGGTTCGACCGATGTGTTCGTCCACATCTCTGCCGTCGAGCGCGCCGGAATGGGCCATCTCGGCGAAGGCCAGAGGCTCACTTACGATGTGGAGCGCGGCAAGACTGGCAAGTTGGCCGCGGTAAACCTGCGAGCAAGCTGATCCGAGAGCAACGGAAAGCGTGCCGTCAGGCAACATCGCCTGACGGCTTTTTCTATGCGATCGACGGGAAACGCAAAATGGCTTTGAACGCGCGGGCGAAAAAGAAAGTAGCCGCCGACTATCATTTGTTCGACGTCCTCTATGAGGACGGCTCGCGGACATCCAACCGAAAAGTTCCGGCCACCGCCTTGGCGGATGTGCACGGAGACAAGGATGACGCCATCAGGGCTTATCTCGAGGCGCAGGACCGCGAAATCGCCGAGGCCTCCGGGAAATATCGCGGCGACATAAAGGCAATTCTTCCGGCCGGGCGCTGATACCGGCCTTCTCTCATCCGAAAGGTGACGCTCGTGTATCAAATCCGACCCGAAAGGGGTGAAAAGCGCGCCTGTCTGACCTGCGAGACGAAATTCTACGATCTGAGGCGCGCCCCGGTCCTGTGCCCGAAATGCGGCACGGAATTCTTCGAAGTCGTCCGCCCCGCCGCAGCCGTTTACAGGCGGCCGAAAAGCCCCTTCGGCAGGGGCTATACGCGGCCGTTCGAGGGCACGGAGGAGGGCCCCCGCTTCGCTGACGACACGCCTCGGCCAGAAGAGGGGAAAGAAGAAGACGATCAGGAAGAGAAACCTGATTCCGACGGCGAGGAAGAAGAAGAGAAGGAGGAATAGGGCAGGCGAAGCGCTATCGGCTTGCCCTTCAAGGGGGAGTTACGGCTTTCTTGATCGTCAAATAGTTGAACTCGATAATGTACCCTCCGCGACCGGGTTGCGGGTGTAGGCGCGCCAGCCCGATGAACGGGCTCTGACCGGCGCGACTTGCGAAAATCCCGACCATAAAATGAGAGACGCCCGCTTCAGGCGAAGCTGCGTCGATTGCCGCCGACGATCGTTTTCGGACCAGATGTCCCGGTCGCGGCGCTTCCACTGAAAGATGACCATATTGACCAATTTTGACATGCTCGGCCTGGCCGCGCCCCTTCTGCATGCCCTCAAGTCTGCCGGCTATACGAGCCCGACTCCCATCCAAACCAAGGCGATCCCGGCCATCCTGGCGGGACACGACCTTTTGGGCGTCGCCCAGACCGGAACCGGTAAGACCGCCGCCTTCGCCCTGCCCATTCTTCATCACCTGGCCCAACGGCCGCGGCCGGCGCCGCGCGGCGGATGCCGGGTGCTGGTGCTGAGCCCGACGCGCGAACTGGCCAGCCAGATCGCCGCCAGTTTCCGCACCTACGGCCATGGCCTCGGCCTCAAGGTCGCGACCATTTTCGGCGGTGTGGCGCCCGGGCCCCAGCTCAAGGCGCTGGCCGCCGGACTGGATGTCCTGGTGGCCACGCCGGGGCGCCTGATCGATCACATCGGGTCGCGCGCCGCCCGCCTGGATACCACCGAATTTCTGGTGCTCGACGAAGTCGACCAGATGCTGGATCTGGGCTTCATCAAGCCGTTGCGGCGGATCGTCGGCCAACTGCCGAAACAACGCCAGAACATGTTCTTTTCGGCGACCATGCCGAAGGAAATCAGCACTCTCGCCGGCGAATTGCTGAACGACCCGGTCACGGTGACGGTGACGCCGGCGGCGACCACGGTCGCGCGCATCCGCCAACAGGTCCTGCTGGTTCACGCGGCGGACAAACGCGATCTGCTGGCCGGTCTGTTCGCGGACGGAGCCCTGGCGCGCACCATCATCTTCACCCGGACCAAGCACGGCGCCGACAAGGTCGCCCGCCACCTGGAAAGCGCCGGCATCGCCACCGCCGCCATTCATGGCAATAAGAGCCAAAGCCAGCGCGAGCGGTCGTTGGAAGCCTTTCGGTCCGGCAAGGTGCGCGCCCTGGTCGCCACCGATATCGCCGCCCGCGGCATCGACGTCGCCGGCGTCACCCATGTGGTGAATTTCGAGCTGCCCGACATCGCCGAGAATTATGTGCACCGTATCGGGCGCACGGCGCGGGCGGGCGCCGAAGGAACGGCGATCTCGCTGTGTGCCGGCGAAGAGCGTGACCTCTTGCGCAATATCGAACGGGTAACGAGCCACCGCATCGAGACGATCGACCGCCGCGCCCCCGCCAAAGCGCTATCCGGCGTCATGCCGCGCACCCCTGGCCCCGTCGCCGTCCGCGCGCCGGCGGGCGTCGCCGGCGACGGTGGCAACGCTTTGGCCCGACTGGCTTTCATGCGCTCGGTGAGTCCCGTCAGCGCTGCCTGATCCCTGATCTCGCTCCCGCTTGGCCTGATACATGGTGAGGTCGGCGGTGGCGACCAGGGTGTCGGAATCATCGCCATCGTCGGGATAGGTGGCGACCCCGATACTGATGCCGACGGCTCTTCCTTGCAGGAACGGCAGGGGAAGCGACAGGATTTCCTGTTCGATGCGGCCGATCAGTTCGGTCAGTTCGTGGCGTTGATCGTAGCGTGGCACGATGACCGCGAACTCGTCTCCCCCCAGTCTCGCCAGGAAATCGGCTTCGCGCAGTACGGACAGCAAGCGGTGCGCGACCGCAATCAGCACGCGGTCGCCCATATCGTGCCCGAAACGGTCGTTGATCGCCTTGAAGCCGTTCAGGTCCATATAGAGAACCGCCAGGCGGGTTCCCTCCCTGCGCGCCCGGGCGATGGTATGATCCAGGGTTTCCTTGAAAGAGGCCCGATTGGCCAGGCCGGTCAGAAAATCATGATGCGCGTCGTGCTCGTGGCGGCGGGCGAGCGTCCTGTTGCCGCGCACCTGCCGGGCCACCAGGACCATCGATAGAGCGAAACCCCCGGCGCTCGCGAAATTGAACAGCAGCCAGGCGACGACGACGCGGCGAACCCTGAGATGGGTTTGCAGGCGTTGACGGTCGAGGGACTGCCGCTCCATCGTCGCCATCGTGGCGATGTCGAGAGACAACCGGCCGATGTCGCCGATCGAGCCAGCCCACGATATCGGACCCGACCCGTCGGCCGTGACCCGATCCAGCTCGGTCAGCCAGTTCGCCAGCCGTGCTTCGAGCGGGGTGATCGCTCCGCTCCGCTCCGGCGGAAACCGATAGGCTTCCCGAAGCGTCTCATCCGCCTCGTCGATCGCGCTGCGCGCGCGGTGATAGGAGGCCAGATCGCCACCTGGTCCGGCGGCGAGGATTCTCTGCAGGTTCACCTCCATCTCCTGGAGCGCGGCTCGCAGCGTCTGCAGCGCATCGAGGCGGTCATGAGCCTGCTCCCGCCTGTCGGCATCGACCAATATCGCGCGGGACTCCTGATAGAAGCCCGCGCCGGTGCCGAAAATGAGCAGAACGACGATGAAGGCGCCGATCACCAGTTTGAGTTCGACGGAGTGCCACGCACTTTTCGCGGCTCTGGGCGACAAGCGCCGTTCCTTCAAGGTCATGATCGATCCAATAGGCGAGCGCCCAACGTCCCAGGCGCTGAAAATGAAGCGTAGGGCCGGCGCAAGAAATCCGCGCGCGAATTCAATCCGCCGCCTGTTCGGGAATGCCGGTCGCGTCCAGCGCGCCGGAAAAAAACGGATTGCCCTCTCGGTCGCAAAGAGATACCCCGTCCGGACATTGCGGCATGTCCAGCGTCCGCCAAAGCCGGCGTGCAATGCTCAGCGCCTCGGGCAGATCCGCGGCCTCCACGGTCTCCCGTCCGACCACGGCATGAGCATTATCGGCTTGGCGAATGCGGTAGAACTCGATCATGACCTGCATTCAAGAACTCCTGCTGGGGCGGTCAGGTCGATTCTTTTGATCGCGCTCATAAATATAGTTTTAAATATATGTAAAATCAATTAGATTTTTCATTGCAAAATTTTATTTGATTATCATCAAGTATTTCAGCGCTCTATTTACACTGATTTTAATCAGGGGAGCTGATTGATTTCAAAATGTGCCGGGGCGGTGACTCGCTGACGGTTCCAATCGAAAAAAGCCACTGTCGCCGATGCGCAGGGGCTTTTTGGTTTGGATTGTTGATTCTATATTCCCCGCGACCGAATTCTGAACCGATTAGACCTACAGGAGATTTTCCATGAACCTCGACGCCATTCCCATCGGCGACAACCCTCCGGAAGACGTCAACGTCGTCGTCGAGGTGGCGATCGGCGGCGAGCCGATCAAATACGAAATGAACAAAGACGCCGGGACCTTGTTCGTCGACCGTTTCCTATACACGCCGATGCGCTATCCGGGTAATTACGGCTTCGTTCCGCATACTTTGTCGCTGGATGGCGATCCGATCGATGTGCTGGTCGCCAACACCCGGCCGATCCTGCCTGGCGCCGTCATCAACGTGAAGCCGGTGGGCGTGCTGAAGATGGAAGATGATGGCGGCGGCGATGAGAAGATCATCGCGGTTCCCTCGCCTTCGATCACCAAGCGCTATGTGAAGGTGGAGAACTACACCGACCTGCCGGATATCACCCTCGAGCAGATCAAGCACTTCTTCGAGCATTACAAGGATCTCGAGAAGGGCAAGTGGGTGAAGGTCGCCGGATGGGGCGACGCCGCCGAGGCCCGGAAAATGATCGCCGAGGCGGTCGAGCGGGCAAAGCGCTCCTAAGCGATCGAAACGCCGCCGAGGCTCACGCCCGGCGGCGTTTTTCTGTCAGCCGAAGGAAACCGGCCCCACCGCGCCATGCGCCGACCGGCGGCAGGGCGTCTCAATTGCCCGGGATGTAATCGGGGCCGGTTATTTCGGGTCAGGCTCTCAAGTCAGCAACTGCCATAGGCCGGTCGAGACGAGCAGTATGGCGCCGCCCAGGATGGCCAGGACAGCCATTCCCTTGGGCTTGGTCTCGATCTCCAGGCGCGGCAAAGTGAGGACGTAGCCGGCATATAGCAGGCCCATCGCGGCGGTCTTCGCGATGGTGGCGGGCGACCAATCATGCTGGGCAACGGCCCTGGCGACGAGCAGCACCAGGCTGACCAGGAAACACTGACTGATAAAGAACGCGACTGAAGGTTTCATCTTGGCGAGCCCCGGGCTGTTTCCGAGCATCGGGATATTATGCCTTAAGCAGCTTCCTCCGCCGAGGCAGATCGTTCCGCCGATGCTTCGAGGCGGCATGGAGTGCCGGTCACGGTTATTTCCCGTTATCCCACCAATTGCCGTCGGTCGGACCCGGGTCGCAGGCCAGCAGGCCGTCGCGATGGAGATTGTGCAGAATCTGCCAGCGCAGGCTGCCGCGGCGGCTGCCGAAGGTGTCGGACAGATCGTGCCCCAGCATGCCGAGGTCGGTGGTGCGGATGATCGCATTGGTCTGCAGATCCTTCACCACGATCTTGATATGCGCCGACTGCACAGTGCCGCCGGTGATGAAGCCGGTGCTGACCTGCTGGTTCGGGCTTTCGATGGCGACCAGCGTCTTCGGGTGGAATTCGCGGATTTTCGCTTTGACGGCCTCCAGATTGTCGTCCGTGGTGCTCAGGGACAGGGTGCCCGAATCGCGGGAGACATGGGAATGGACGTCGATCGAGCAGGATTTGAACGCCTCGACCAGAGCGGCGTCGAGCTTGTTCGGATAATCTCCGAAGCCCGGCGATTTGAGCTCTTCGACCAGCAGGACGCTGCTCAGCTGATATTGCGGGGTCAGAACCGGCGGCGGTTCGGGCGGCAAGCTTTTGCAACCCGCCAGCATCGCCGGCAGCACGGCAAGTCGTAACAATTTTGCACAAATAGTCGATTTGCTCATTTTGCCCCCTTTACTCTGATTATTTGATTTATTGCTTGTGAACGGAGTCATTGCAATCGCAACGTTCGGTTTACACCCTCCGGGCGGCATGCCATTGTTGCGGGCTGAGAGCCTGTTTGGGAATTGGGTATGGCCTGCACACCGATATCAGAGGCTTGGGCCAGGCAGCGGGAGCGACGCGATGCGGCGCATCGCGAGCGAGCGATAACGCCGCCCAAGCCTCTGATATCGTTGCCCGGAGGGTCGCAGCCGGAAAGCCGAGGGCGGCGTTATCCCGCCTCGACGATGCGCCGCATCGCCTTCGGCAGGCTGCCTGGCCCTCGGCTTTCCGGCTGCGATGCAGGTCATATCCAATTCCCAAACAGGCTCTGACAGGGTAGGGGGAGCACTATGTCGAAAAACGGGTGGGTTGCCGCGATCGTCGCCGCGCCGCTTTTGCTGTCGGGCTGCGGATCGACCAGGAACGTGCAGACCGTCAAGAGTGCCGACTATACGGACAAGCCGCACAGTCTCGCCGCGATCGTCGAATCGCCGTCGCTCGATCCGCGCTTCAACGCGGCCTTCGTCGACAGCGCCAGCCGCTGCGGCGTGCAGGTCTCGTTCGTCAAGCCGGTTCCGGGACAGACCACCAATGTCGGCACTGTCGACGGCGTGCTGGTCATCCACGAGCTCGGCCATGAGACGACGACGATGACCCGCTATGGCTATCCCGTCGGGCAGCCCTGGACCTCGATGGTCCGGCTGCAATTCTCGCTGACCGACGCGAAGTCGAAAAAGCCGGTGTGGAAGGGGCAGGCCGATTTCAATGTCGGCCAGTTCTCCGGCGTGCATGAGAACGATCCGACCCAGCGCTGGGGCGACGATCTTGCCGGGATGATGCAGAAGGACAATATCTTCGGCGACTGCAATTTCAAGCGCGGCCCGGCCAAAGTTCCGGCCAATTTCTGATCGCCCAATTTCTGATCGCCCAATTTCTGATCGCAATGGCTTTATCATGAGTGAACAGTCACCGTCGGCATTCAGCAAATATCAGAGCTTCGTCGCGGGTCTGATGGCGTTTCTGCAATTCGCCGTCATTCTCGATTTCATGATCATGTCGCCGCTGGGCGCGATGATCATGCCCGGCCTGGGGATCACCCCGCGTCAGTTCGGCCTGGCGGTGTCGGCTTATGCCTTCAGCGCCGGCATTTCGGCGTTCCTGACGGCGGGCTTCGCCGACCGCTTCGACCGCAAACGCTTGTTGCTGTTCTTCTATGCCGGCTTCATCGGGGGGACTCTTTGGTGCGGCGTGGCGGACACGTTCCCCACCCTGCTGGCGGCGCGCATCGTCACCGGCCTGTTCGGCGGCGTCATCGGCTCGATCCTGATGGCGATCATCACCGACCTGTTCCCGCCCAATATGCGCGGCCGGGTGATGGGCGTGGTGCAGAGCGCCTTCGCGGCCAGCCAGGTGCTCGGGCTGCCGGCGGGCCTCTATCTGTCCAATCACGGGACCTGGCACACGCCGTTTCTCGCCATCGCCGCTTTCGGCGTGGTGGGCGGGCTGATCATCGTCTTCCGCCTGAAGCCGGTGGCCGACCATCTGGCCCTCAAGCAGGAACACAGCCCGTTGGCCCATCTGTTCCACACGGTGGTCGAACCGCATTACGTGATGGCCTTCTTCACCACCGCGCTGCTGACCACCGGCGGCTTCATGCTGATGCCGTTCGGCAGCGCCTTCTCGGTCAATAATCTGGGGATCAGCCTGAGCGACCTGCCGACCATCTATCTGGTGACCGGCCTGTGCACCATCTTCTTCGCGCCGACCATCGGCAAGGTCAGCGACAAGGTGGGGCGGATTCCGGTGTTCGTCTGCGGTACCTGCCTGACAGTGACGATGGTGCTGTTCTACACCCACCTGCAGACGACGCCGCTGGCCGAGCTGATCGCGGTCAACGTCATCCTGTTTCTCGGCATCTTCTCGCGCATGATCCCCTATCAGGCGCTGATCTCGACCTTGCCCGATCCGGTCAAGCGCGGTTCGTTCAACTCGGTCAATTCCGCGGTTCAGCAGCTGGGCGGCGGCGTCGCTTCAGCCGTCGCGGCGCAGCTGATCACCGCCGGCCCGGACGGCAAGCTGATCGGCATGCCGAGCGTCGGCTTCGTCGTGGTGGGAACCTCGGTGGTCTCGATGCTGCTGACCTGGCAGATCTCGCGCTCGCTCAAAAAGCGCCAGGCGGCGTCGGCCCCGGCCTGAAAAGGGCGACGAGGATGCGGAAGGAGTTGGGCCGCATCCTCGTCTACCGCCGCTCAATGGTGGGGATATGGGCGGCGGGTTGGAAAACGCAGCAAAAGCTTCAAGCCCGGCTCGTTGTCCTCGAGGACCAGGGCGGCGCCGTGATATTTCGCGATGGCCTCGGCCATGCTGAGGCCGAGGCCGCTTCCCTGACTGGAGCGGGAGGCGTCGATCCGGTAGAAGCGGCGCAGCACATTGGCGCGCTCTTGCGGGGCGATGCCGACGCCGTCGTCGCTGACGGTCAGGAGCGGCCCGCCGCCATCGCCGGGCAAAGCGAGCAGGATGCGGACCTCGATCGGCGTTCTGTTGTGCTGCAGGGCGTTCTCGACGAGGTTCACCAGCATCTGCGTCAATAATTGCCTGTCGCCGTCGACGGATAAGCCCGGCACGATCGCCGAGGCCAGCCGATGTCCCTCGGATTCGGCAACCGGTCCGTAGGTTTCGGCCACCATCTCGCACAGCGCCGACAGATCGAGCGGCTCCAGTCCGCTGCACGGCGTACGGGCTTCGATCTGCGCGATCCGCAGCAAAGCGCCGAACATTTCCAGCAGATCGTCGGTCGAGAGCAGGGCGATGTCGACCGCGTTGCGGAATTCCTCGACGGTGGCGCCCGACAGTCGGACTTGTTCCAGATAGTTGCGCAGCCGGGTCAGCGGCGTGCGCATGTCATGCGCGATATTGTCCGAGACCTGCCGCACGCCCTCCATCAGCCCTTCGATGCGGGCCAGCATATTGTTGAGGTTGGTGGTCAGTTCCTCGAAGACCTGGTCGTGGCCCTGAACCGGTATGCGCCGCCCGAAATCGCCGGACATGATGTCGCGGCTGGTGCGGTTGATGGTCTCCAGGCGCTGCAGAAGGCGGCGGCTGATCAGCACGCCGCTCGACAGGGCGGCGACCAGGGTCAGCAGCACCCCGACGCCGAACGTGCGCTCCATCAGATCGGCGACTTCGTCGAGCACATAGGCGTCCCGTGCGATCAGCAGATTGATCCCGTTGGGCAGGCTGATCCCGGCGGCGCGCAATTCATGGTCGGGAACGCCGAGCGGGGAGGGCAGGTCGTAGGCGCCGTGGAACGGCACCGGCATCGCCGGCAGATTGCCGGCCAACAGCGTGCCGTCCTCGTCTTCGACCAGATAATAGGTGCCGGTCCGGCTGTGGCGCGAGATGCGGCCCTGCACGCGGGCGATCAGGCGGTCGCGGTCCATGCGGCCGTCATTGTCCGACAGCGAGATGATCTCGTTCTGCAGTTGGGCGTCCATCTGCCGGCTCATCGCCTGGGTGACGGCCATATACATCACCCCGAACATGACGATGGCGGAGACGCCGAAGATCGCGCTCGACAGCAGGATCAACCGGAAGGTCGGCGTGCTGAGCAGCCTAGGCCGTGTCATGGATCAGATATCCTGAGCCGCGCACCGTCACGATCAGCTCGACCGCATGGCCCTTGTCGATCTTCTGGCGCAGCCGGCTGACATGGGTTTCGACCACATTGGTGCGCGGATCGAAATGGAACCCCCAGATCTTCTCCAGCAGCATCTTCTTGGTGACCAGGCGCCCCTTGTTGGACAGCAGATATTCGAGCAGTTCCCATTCGCGCGGCAGCAGCTCGATCTCGCTGTCGCCGCGGCTGACCCGCCTGGTGATCAGGTTCATCTGCAGATCGCCGGCGGACAGCAGGACCTGCTTGGTCTTGCGGCGGCCCAGGGCGGCGACCCGGGCCTGCAATTCACGCAAGGCGAACGGCTTGACCAGATAATCGTCCCCGCCGGCATTCAGGCCCTTCACCCGGTCATCCACGCCGTCCAACGCGCTGAGGAACAGCACCGGCAGGTTGGCGCCCTGGTCGCGGATCAGCTGAACCACCGTCAGCCCGTCCAATCCGGGCAGCAGGCGGTCGACGATCATCAGGTCGAACTGCCCGCGCCGCAGGACCAGCAGCCCCTGCGGACCGTCCGCGGCGATGACGACGCTGTGCCCGGCCTGCTCCAATCCGCTGGCGATATAGGCCGCGGTCTCTTGGTTGTCTTCTATTACCAGTATGTTCATCTGCTCGGTCTACACGCGGTAGAACAGTAATTCCCATATGTAGTTATTCACGCCGCGCCCGCATTCCAAATATACAAATTTGTTAGGGAGCGTTTGTTAGGTGAATTGGCCGACTGGGGTGGCGTAGCGTGAAGGCGGGAGTTTTTCACGAAGAGGGCATTGAGATGACGATTTCCAGCATCAGCCAATCCAACTACCAGGGTTTTGCCGCCACCGGCGCCAATGTCAGCGCCAAGCCCACCGCCGAAGCGCAGCCGGATAGCGACGCCACGGTCAAGGCCGCGGAACCGGCCAAGGCCGATACCGACGCCAAGGATGGCTCGTCCTCATCCTCCGCCACGGCGCCGAACATGTTCAAGATCAATCCCGACGGCACTGTCGGTCCGCTGCATCTGCCCCGCTCCGGTCATGGGGCGGTTCACGCCTGAATGAACGGTTCCTTCAGGAGGCGCCATCCCGACGGACGCGATCTCTTCGTGCAGGAAATCGCCGCCTTGTGCGGGGTGCGGTCCGAGACGGTGCTGCGCGCCTTCTCGGCCGTTCCACGCGAAGATTTCCTGCCGCCGGGACCGTGGACCCTGGAAGGGCTCGACGGAAGCTATTTCCGCTCTCCGGACGACGACCCCCGCCATATCCTTCACGCCGTCGGGGTGGCGATCGCGCGCGGGGGCGATGTCCCGCTGCATTGCGCCAATCCCGCGGTGGTGGCCAGGACGCTGGAGGCCACCGGAATCAGGACCGGCGACCGGGTTCTGCATGTCGGCGCCGGGCTGGGCTATTTCTCGGCGGTCATGGCCGAGCTGACCGGTCCGTCCGGCGAAGTGACCGCCGCCGAGATCGATCCCGACCTCGCCGCCCAGGCGCTGCGCAATCTGTCGCCCTGGCCCTGGGTGGCGCTGACCGGCGATGCCCTGGCTCTGCCGCCCCAGCCCTATGACGTGATCTTTTCCAGCGCGGGCATGGCGAGCCTTCCTCTGCAGTGGGTCGGGCTGCTGCCGCCGGGCGGGCGTATGTGCGTGCCGCTGACCGGCAGCAACGGGGCCGGCTTTTCCTTCCTGTTTCGCCGGGACGACCATGGCATCGAGGCTAAGCTGTTGAGCTTCGTACGCTTTTATCCCTGCCTCGGCTTGCGTCAAATCAATGACATGGCGGCCTTGGACATGGCATTAAGTGACCAGCGGGCACCCTTCGTCACCTCCGTCCGCCAGGACCACCACGAGCGCGAGCCAGCCTGCTGGTTGCATGGCGACGGCTGGTGCCTGACCACCCGGCCCCGACACAGACAGGTTCCTTGATGTCCGATCTCCATCGCCGCTACGCCGAAGAAATCGCCGCCCTCAGCGGCGCCCGGTCGCCGCGGCTGCGTCAGGCCTTGTCGGCGGTCCGCCGCGAGGAATTTCTGCCGCCGGGCCCCTGGCTGATCGAGGCGCTGAGCAGCGTCTATTATCTCAGCGAAGATGCCGATCCCCGCCATGTGCTGCACGGCGTGGGGGTGGCGATCGATCCGGCGCGGCTGCTCAATAACGCCAATCCGGTCCGCTTCGCCGAACAGATGATGCTGGCCGAGCCGCAATCGGGCGAGACGGTGTTTCATGTCGGGGCGGGGCTGGGCTATTTCTCGGCCGTTTTCGCCGAACTGGTCGGGCCCTCGGGCAAGGTGCTGGCGGCGGAAATCGATCCCGGTCTGCTCGACCGCGCGCGGGCCAATCTGGCCGCCTGGCCCTGGGTGGAGGTGACGGGCGACGCTCTGGCGGCGCCGTTGCCACCGATCGACATGGTGTATTCCAGCGCCGGGCTCGGCACTTTGCCATCCGCCTGGCTGGCTGCTCTGAAACCGGGCGGGCGGATGGTGGTGCCGGTCACCGACCGGCGCAATCACGGCCTGGTCCTGCTGCTGCGCAAGCCGGTGGATGGCGGCCCCTGGTCGGCCGGATTGCAGTCCTTCACGCGTCATTACCCCTGCCTGGGAACGCGCCAGGACGATGATCTGGCGGCGGTTTCCGCCGCGCTGGGCCGTCCGCCGGGGGATGTCGCCAGCCTGGTTTTCGATCAGCATCAGGAAGATGAAAGCTGCTGGCTGCATGGCGACGGATGGTGTGTCTCGACCAGGCCGCTTCCTCAAGACTCGGTTAAATGACGATTCCACAAATATTGAGTGAAATATTTATTACGATGACGCTTGTGTGACGTTTGTCTCACAAATTAGTTAGTATTATTTCCGGGTAAACAGGCTGTAAAACCGGCTCGCTTTTTGGGCGACACGGGGTGTTCAGTCATGTTTTCTTTCGGAAAAAGCAGGATTTCCTTGTTGCTGGCCGGCGCCGCCGGGTGTGCGCTGCTGTCGGGGCTGTCGGCCCGCGCCGATGACGCCGTCGGCGACACCAGCGGCAAGGACGAAATCATCGTCCAGTCGACCATGCTGCGCTCGCAGCAGAAGTCGCTCGAAATCGAACGCCAGGCAGACAACATCAAGGATGTGACCCTCGAAGACGAGATGCGCCGTCTCCCCGATGCCAATATCGCCGAGGCGCTGCAGCGCATACCCGGCATCTCGATGGAAAGCGACAGCGGCTCCGGCCGCTTCGTCAATATCCGCGGCTTCGACGCCGATCTCAATGGCAGTTATTTCGACGGCGTTCACCTGACCGCCAACAATCAGAACGCCTCGCCGATGGGCGGCGGGCGCGCGGTGGCGTTCGACGTGTTCCCGGCCGGGCTGATCGGCGGCCTCGAAGTGGTCAAGACCCTGACCCCGTCGATGGATGCCGAGGGGATCGGTGGCCAAGTCAACATGCTGGGCCATACCATGCCGATCGGCGGCGCGCCGTTCTTCGAGGCCGACATCGCCGGCGGCGTCGAAACCTTGCGCGACAATCCGGTCTATCAGGGCAGCGTGACCGCCGGCACCAGCTTCGGCCTGGACGGGCACACCGGGGCGGCGACTCCGTTCCGCATTGTCGTCACCCTGGCCTATCGCGAGGATCAGCGCGGCATCGACGATGTCGAGGAAAGCTATCCGAGCGGCGGCAGCCTGGTGCCGCTCAGCACCCTCGAAGAGCGCTGGTACCAATATCACCGCATCACCCAGGGCGGCACCTTCGAGCTGGATTACGATCCTTCCACCCGGTTCGGCCTCTATGCCAAGGGCATGTCGAGCGGCTATTGGGAATCGGCCGACAAGCACGAGCTGCTCTATAACGGCCTCGACGGCAGCAACACCAACGGCACGCTGACCAGCCTCGGCAACGGCAATTACGTCGCCACCAATGCCGGCGCGACCCAGCGCTTCATCGACACCGCCGAACAGATCACCTCGTCGGTGCTGAGCGGCGGCGGCCATTATGATTTCGACCGCGCCCGCATCGATTTCCGCGGCGGCTACGCCTATGGCAGCGACACCTTCACCCATTCCTACACGATCGATTTCGCGACGCAGACTCCGTTCACGGCGCAATATCAGGACGCCGATCCGTCGCACCGCACTTTGTCGATCCTGACCCCCGGCATCAGCGCCGCCGATCCGGCGCAATATGCGCTGGACCGGATACGCAACCAGCCGTCACACGCCTTCGACGAGGAATACAGCACCGGGGTGGACCTCACCATCGACACCGGCTTCCTCAGCCCCGAAGACCAGGCCAAGATCGGCGGCTCGGTGCGGCTGCGCGACCGCGGCTTCGACCAGACCAACTATTCCGGCTCGCCGGCGGGCACGGTTCCGCTGTCGCCCTACGTCAATACGGCGCCGGTCAGCTATTACAACAGCTGGTACGATATCGGCCCGAACATCAATCACAGCGCGGTTCTCGCCACCACGCCGCTGCAGGGCACCTACAATATCGGCAGCTTCGCCCGCGGCACCGAGAACGTCTATGCCGGCTATGTCGAATATCATGCCCATCTCGACCGGCTCGACATCGTCGGCGGCGTCCGCGTCGAGAACACCGACGGCCAGGAAAAGGCTTACCTGAACAATCCGGACGGCAGCTATTCGCTGAACACCACCAGCCAGAACTACACCGACGTCTTTCCGTCGATTCAGGCCAAGTACCAGCTCGATCCGGCGCTGCAGCTGCGGGCGTCCTATTCGACCGGCATCGCGCGCCCGGGCTTCAACCAGATTTCCGCGTCGACCCAGGTGGATTATTCCAACCTGACCTATACCAGCGGCAATCCCAATCTGAAGCCGCAAAAGGCCAATGATTTCGACCTCGGCGCCGATTACGATCTGCCGGGCGGCGGCAATGCCGGCGTCGGGCTGTTCTATAAGGACTTCTCGAACTACATCGTCGCCGATACCTATTTCGGCACCTATCAGGGCCAGGCCGGCTATCTGTTCACCAGCTATCACAACATCGCCAGCTCGCGCGCCGACGGCATCGAGTTCAAATTCTCCAAGCCGCTGACCTTCCTGCCGCAGCCCTTCGATGGGCTGGGCGTCGACGGCAACTACACCTTCGTCGATTCTTCGGCCCAGCTGCGCCCGGGCGAAAAGGATGTGCGCCTGCCGCAGACCTCGCCCGAGAACTACAATCTCGGGCTCTATTACGATAAGGGGCCGATTTATCTGCGCGCCGCCGCGTCCTATGTATCGGCCAATCTGTGGGGCATCGGCGGCGACCGTACCACCGACATCTTCTCGCAGGGCCGCTTCCGCCTCGATCTTGGCGCCAGCTATCAGCTGACCGACAATCTGCAGGTCTATTTCGACGCCAAGAACCTGACCAACACCAAGCTGCAATTCACCCAGGGCTCGTCGCCCAGCAACCCGATCCAGCGCGAATTCTACGATTCGGACTATCTGGGCGGCGTTCGGCTGAAATTCTGAGGGACATCATGCGCACCATTCTGACACTCGCTCTCGCCGCCGGTCTCTCCGCGGCCGCCACGGCGGAGACCCCCACCTACCGCATCACCAGGACGGTGGCTCTCGGCGCTCCCGACAGCTGGGACTATCTCACCTTCGATGCAGCTTCCCATCGCGTGGTGGTTTCGCATGGCAGCGAAGCGACATTGGTGGATTCCGACAGCGGCGCCGTGGTCGGGCATCTCGGCCCGCTCAAGCATGGCAATGGCGTGATGGTCGCCAATGGCCGGATCTACGCCACCAGCCAGGACCCCGACATGCTGGTGGCGTTCGATCTGGCCACCCTCAAGCAGGTGGCGACGATTCCGATGGGGAAGGGGCCGGACGGCGCTCTGTACGATCCGGACAGCCGGCGCGGCTTCGTGGTCAATGAGGACGACAAGACGGTCATCGCCATCGATGTCGAGACCGGCAAGCCGGTCTTCACCACCGATCTCGGCGGCGCGCCGGAATTCCTCGCCGCGGCGGCCGGCAAGCTGTACGTCAACATCAAGGACCGCCGCGAGGTGGTGCGGATCGACATCGCCAGCGGCAAGCTCGACGCGCGCTGGCCGATCCCGGACTGCGAAGCGCCGCACGGCATGGCGGTCGATCCCGCGACGCATCGCCTGTTCAGCACCTGCGTCAACGGCAAGATGGTCGTGGTCGATACCGACAAGGGCACGGTGGTCGCCACCGTGCCGATCGGCAAGCGCCCCGACGGCGCCGGCTTCGACCCCAAGCGCAAGTTGGCCTTCAGCCCGAACAGCGAGGGCACCTTGTCGGTGATCGCCGAGAAGAGCGCGGACGAGTTCGTTTCCCTCGGCGACGTCCCGACCGCGCCGGGTGCGCGCGCGATGGCGATCGACCCCGACAGCGGCCGCATCTTCCTGGTGACCGCCGATGTCGCTTCGAGCGAGCCGGCCCCGGATGGCGGCAAGCCGACCCGGTTCCACTTCGTGCCTGGAACCTTCAAGCTGCTGTTTATCGATCCTTGAGGTTTCGCCCCTTGAAAGCGGCCGGGCGCGAGCGCAGGTTACGGGCATGTCGTTCCATCTCGTCAAACGCCTGATGTTCGTCCTGGCCGCTCTCGCCATCCTCGGTGGTGCGATGATCCCGGCCGGGCATGCCGTCGCGGCCCCGGCCGGGATCGACAGGGCGTCGAACTGCGACGATTGTCCGGCGATGCAGATGCATCTGCCCTGTTCGTCGGCGAAAGCCGGCCATTGCACGATGGGGGCGTCCGATTGCGCCCGGATGATGGCCTGCTACGACACACAGCCGGGTGCCATGGCGCAGCCGGCCGCGGAGGCGGTTCGGTTCGCCTTTACCCCGATCTCCTATCACGACGATTCCGCCGCCCTGCTGGGGCATCCGGCGGAGCCCGCCCTTTTCCCTCCCAAACAGGCCTGATCCGCAAAATCCGCTGATCTGTTGTTAACGCCGGTGCTTTGTCTGCCGGCCTGGGAAGGATTTCCACAAATGCCCTATCGCATACTCGCGGTATGGATCGCTCTGCTCGCCGCGCTGCCCGCGGCGGGAGAGGATATGACCGTCGATACCCTGTTGTCGGCGGGACGCCGTCTGAGTCCGTCGCTGCGCGCTACCGCGTTGGAGACGGCTGCCGCTGCCGCCAAGGCCGAGGGAGCCGACGCCCTCGATGATCCGACGCTCAGCGACAATTACCAATTCTACCGCGACCCCGGCACCTTCAGCGGTCATGCGGTGATGCTGAGCCAGGCCTTTCCCCTGTGGGGCAAGCGCGACCTGCGCCGCCAGGCGGCCTTGTCCGAACTCGACGCCGCGCGGGGGCGTGAGCAGGCGGCGAGCGACGATCTCGACGAACGGATCAGGGTGGCCTTCGCCCGGCTGGTGTGGGCCGGCGAAGCGATCGCGGTGAATCGCGAGGTCGCCGACCTTTCGCGCGGCATGAAGGAAGCCGCCAAGGCGCGTTATGGCGCCGGACGCGGCGACCAGCCGGCGGTACTCGAAGCGATTGCCGAAGAAACCGTCGCCAGGGAGGAAATCATCCGGCTGGAAGGCGAGCGCGCGGCCGCCTGGTCGATGCTGCTGGCGCTGACCGCCCAGCCGGCTCGGACGCCGGTTCCGGTATCCGTCGCGGCGCGGACACTGCCCGCAGACGGATACGATATCGACGCTTTGCTCGATTCGGCGCGGGTTCACAACCCGACCCTGCTGTCGAGCGGCGCCGAGGTTTCCGCGGCCAGGCGGCGCAGCGAACTGGCCGGCAAGGCCTGGTATCCGGATGTCACCGTCGGCGCCGGCCCGCTGATCCAGACCAATGACCGCTCGCCCGGTTTTACCGCCGCGATCGGCATCAACATCCCGGTGAGCTGGGGACGCGAAGAGTCCGAGCAAAAAGCCGCGGAAGCCAAGCTGGGCGCCGCGCGCGAGCGTCTGGAGGAGGTCCTGTACGACATCCAGTCGGCCCTCGGCGAGGCCAATGCCCGGCTCCACGCGTCGCGCAACGCCGCCCGCCTGATCGACGACGAGGCGCAGCCGGAAATGACCGCCATGCTGCGCTCGGCGACTGTCGCCTACGGCCAGGGCAACGGGGCTTTTTCCACCGTCATCGACGCGCTGCATCACCTTCACGATCTGCGGATCAAGCGCCTGCAGCTCGACCTCGATCAACGGATCGCCCTTGCCGCGATCGAACGCCTGACCGGAGGCGCCCCATGAAGCCTGTCGTTCTCGCCGCCCTGTGCAGCGCTATCGTCGCCGGCGGAGCCGGCTATTCGCTGGGTCACGGCGCGCATGGACTGGTCGCCCCCTCGGTTCAGGTTCCGGCCGCTCCGGCGGCGCCTGCCGCGGACGATAATCCCGTTCTCTATTACCGCAATCCGATGGGCCTGCCGGACAAGTCGCCGGTGCCGAAGCTGGATGCGATGGGAATGGCCTATATCCCGGTCCACGCCAAGGAAGCCGAAGATCCGGGCGCGGTCTCGATCAGTCCGGGCCGCATGCAGACCCTGGGTGTTCGGACGGCGCTGGTGGAAAGACATCAGACGCTGGCGCGCAGCATCCGGGCGACCGGCGTGGTGAAGCTCGATGAACGCCGGCTCGCGACGGTGACCACCCGCGCCGAGGGGTGGATCGAGAAGCTGGAAGTCGCCGCGACCGGTGAAGCGGTTCGGCGCGGCCAGGTTCTCGCCTGGATCTATTCCCCCGACCTGGCGGCGGCCGAGCAGGAATATCTGGTCGCCGCCGAACTGGAGCACAGCGGCCACGCCGGATCTGCACATGGCGACGGCATCGCTTTGGTGGACGCCTCGGTCCAGAGGTTGCGCGCCCTCGACGTTCCCGCGGACGAGATCGAGCGCCTGCGGCGGACCGGACAGGCCTCCCGCCGCATCGCCGTGCGGGCATCCCAGGATGGCATCGTCGCTGAGAAGATGGCCGTGGAAGGCTCGCATGTCGGGGCGGGTGATCCGCTTTACCGGCTGGCCGACCTGTCGAGCGTCTGGCTGATCGCCGACGTGCAGGAATCCGACCTTGGGCAGATCCAGTCCGGACAGAAGGTCACGGCTTCCTTCACCGCGTTTCCCGGCCGGACATTTACCGGAACCGTCGATTTCATCTATCCCATGCTGGCGTCCGAGACGCGCACGGCGCGGGTGCGGGTGGTGATCCCCAACCATGATCTGGCTCTGCGCGCCGAGATGTTCGCCAGCGCCAGCATCGAAACCGCGGCGGCGCCGTCCGGAGAGACGGTTCTGACGGTTCCCGATTCGGCGGTGATCGATGGCGGTCTCCATCAGGTCGTGCTGGTTGAGGCGGGCGAAGGGCGGTTTGTTCCGCGCGACGTCAAGATCGGCGGCCGCGGCGACGGCTCGGTGCAGATTCTGGAAGGGTTGGAGCCCGGCGACAGCGTGGTGACCTCGGCCAATTTCCTGATCGATGCGGAAAGCAATCTCAAGGCGGCGCTGCAATCTTTCGACAAGGGAGAGGCCCAATGATCGCCCGCCTGATCGCCTTTTCCGCACGCAACGCGGTTCTCGTCTGCCTGCTGACCTTGTTCCTCGCCGGCGCCGGAGTATGGGCCGTCGCCAACACGCCGCTCGACGCGCTGCCCGATCTGTCGGACACCCAGGTCATCGTCTACACCGAATATCCCGGCCAGGCGCCGCAGGTGGTCGAGGACCAGGTGACCTATCCGCTCAGTACTGCCTTGCTGACGGTGCCGCATTCCAAGGTGGTGCGCGGCTTCTCCAATTTCGGCGTCAGCTTCGTCTATGTGGTGTTCGAGGACGGCACCGATCTTTACTGGGCGCGGTCGCGCGTGCTGGAAAACCTCAACTTCGCCGCCAAGAGCCTGCCGCAGGGCGTTTCGCCCTCGCTTGGCCCGGACGCCACCGGCGTCGGCTGGGTCTATCAATATGCGGTGGTCGGGGCGCAAAAGACCCTGGCCGAGCTGCGCAGCCTGCAGGATTGGCTGATCCGCTTCCAGCTGGCCAAGGCCGACGGCATCGCCGAGGTCGCATCGGTCGGCGGCTTCCAGCGGCAATATCAGGTGGTGGTCGATCCCCGCAAGCTGCAGGCCTATGGCGTGTCGCTGTCCCAGATCGCCGATGCGGTGCGCGGCAGCAACCGCGATGTCGGCGGCCGCACCATCGAACTGAGCGAGACCGAATATATGGTTCGCGGCCGCGGCTATCTGCGCGGCACCGGAGATCTCGAGCAGATCTCGGTTAAAGCCGGGATGGCGGACGGCACCCCGGTTCTGTTGAAAGATATCGCCCATATCGAGCTGGGACCGGACGAGCGCCGGGGCATCTCGGAACTGGACGGCACCGGCGAGGCGGTCGGCGGGATCGCGGTGAAGCGCGACGGCGCCGACGCTCTGACCACCATCAAAAGCGTCAAGATGCGTATCGCCGAACTGCTGCCCAGCCTGCCCGAGGGCGTTTCGATCCGCACCGTCTATGACCGTTCGCAGCTGATCTTCCGCGCCATCGCCAATCTCGAACAGACGCTGATCGAGGAAAGCGTGATCGTGTCGCTGGTCTGCGTGCTGTTCCTGCTGCATGCGCGCAGCGCCCTGGTGGCGATCCTCACGCTGCCGCTCGGCGTGCTGATCTCGTTCGCCGGCATGCATGCGCTGGGGATCGGCTCGAACATCATGAGCCTGGGCGGAATCGCCATCGCCCTGGGCGCCATGGTCGACGCCGCGATCGTGATGATCGAGAACGCCCACAAGCATATCGAGCGGTTGCCGGAAGGCGTGCCGCGCGGGCCGGCCATCCTGGCGGCGGCGACCGAGGTCGGGCCTTCGCTGTTCTTCAGCCTGCTGGTGATCGTCGCCTCGTTCCTGCCGGTCTTCGCCCTGGAGGACCAGGAGGGCAGGCTGTTCAAGCCGCTGGCCTATACCAAGACCTTCGCCATGGCCGGCGGCGCTTTGCTGTCGGTGACCTTGGTGCCGGTGCTGATGATGGTGTTCATCCGCGGCAAACTGGTGCCGGAGGACCGCAATCCGGTCAACCGCGCTTTGATCTTCGTCTATCGGCCCATCATCCGGCTTGTGCTGAAGATGCCCTTCGCCGCGATCCTTCTGGCGGTGGCGCTGCTGGGTGCCAGCCTGTGGCCGGCGGCACGTCTCGGCTCGGAATTCATGCCCGATCTCAATGAAGGAACGCTGCTGTTCATGCCGGTGTCGCTGCCCGGCATCTCGGTGACCAAGGCGGCGGAGCTGCTCCAGACCCAGGATCGCATCATCCGCTCGTTCCCCGAGGTCGAGTCCGTCTTCGGCAAGGCCGGCCGCGCCGCCACCGCGACCGACCCGGCGCCGAGCGAGATGAGCGAGACGCTGGTCAATCTGAAGCCGCAGAAGGAATGGCCGAAAGGCATGACGCTGGACAAGCTGATTGCCGAGATGAATTCGGCATTGATGTTGCCGGGTGTCAGCAATGCCTGGACCCAACCGGTCAGGGCGCGCATCGACATGCTGTCGACCGGCATCCGCACGCCGGTCGGGGTCAAGGTGTTCGGGGCCGATCTGCACGAGCTGGAACGTATTTCGACCGAGATCGAAAGCGTGGTGCGCACGGTTCCCGGCGCCAGCAGCGTCTATGCCGAGCGGGTCGGCGGCGGCCATTATGTCGAGATCGAGCCGGACCGCGGCGCCATCGCCCGCTATGGCCTGTCGGTCGACGCCGTGCAGGAGGTGGTGGCGACGGCGCTGGGCGGCGAGACCCTGACCACCACCGTCGAGGGACGTGAGCGTTATGGCGTCATTCTGCGCTATCCGCGCGATCTGCGGCAGGACCCGCAGGCGATCGCCTCGCAGGTGCTGGTGCCCGTCTCCACCGGCCCGATGATTCCCCTGGGACAGCTCGCCTCGGTGCGCATAACCCAGGGGCCGCCCTCGATCCGTACCGAGAACGCCCAGCTGGTCGATTACGTTTATATCGACATGCATGGCCGGGATATCGGCGGGTTCGTGCGCGAAGCGGCGGATAAGGTGGAACGCGGCGTGAAGCTGCCGACCGGCTACACCATCCAATGGAGCGGCCAGTTCGACTCTCTGCGGCGGGCCACCGCCAAGCTGAAGGTGGTGCTGCCGGCTACCTTGTTCGTGATCTTCCTGCTGCTTTACCTCAATTTCGGGCGTCTGACCGAAACCCTGATCGTGATGCTGTCGGTGCCGTTTGCGCTGGTCGGCGGGATCTGGCTGATGTGGTGGCTGGGATATAATTTCTCGGTCGCCGTCGCGGTCGGTTTCATCGCTCTGGCAGGAGTGGCGGCCGAGACCGGCGTGGTCATGCTGATCTATCTGCGCCATGCCCTCGAGGACATGACGGCCCGGCGCAGGGCCGAAGGGCAGGCGCCGTCGCGGGAGGATCTGTCCGCCGCGATCATCGCCGGCGCGGTGGAACGGGTCAGGCCGAAAATGATGACGGTCGCCGCCATCATGGCGGGGCTGCTGCCGATCCTGTGGAGCGACGGGACCGGCTCGGAGGTGATGCGCCGCATCGCCGTTCCGATGGTGGGCGGCATGGTGTCGTCGACGGTGTTGACCCTGGTGGTGATCCCGGCGATCTACGCGATCGTGAAAAGGAGGGCCGTTTAGGCGCGGGCCTGGGCCGCGGCGAGCAGCTTGCGGCTCGACTGCATGATGGTGTCGAGCACCTGCGTGTTGATGGCCGCCGACAGATCGTTGGCGGCCTCCCGCAGCGGCTGTTTCGAGGTGGACCGGGCGAGATTTTCGAGGGACGGGATCAGTTCCTTGAAAGCCGCGGGATTGCCGGCTTTCAGCGCAAAGGCCAGCTGGTCGAGGCTGCATTCCATCTTGGCGCTTTTGACCGCCTCGGCGCTGCTGCTGATGGCGTGCTTGTAGACGTCCGGATCGGTGTTGCCGGCCAGCGGATTGGGCGCTTCGACGTAGCGCGGCGGCTGCGCGCCGGGCCGCAGCGAATCGCGCCGGTCGGGGCCGACATAATTGCGGGTGACGATGAAGGGCTTCCGACCGGCGGCGAGCCGTTCGATCTTGGAGAACAGATCAGCGATGGAAACCGGCACCAGCACCACCGCATCGGGGCCGCAATCGATCAGCGCCCGCAGATCCTGCTCGGTCTGCTGGTGGGCCAGGGCCAGCACCAGCGGGAAGGGATGGGCATGGATGACGCCGTAACGGATGTCGCGGATCAGCGAGCCGGTCGGGAGTTCGGCCAGCAGATCGTCGAGGACCAGGATGTCGATCGTTTCGGCCGTGACCGTTTCGGTGAGCGACTTCAGATCGGCGGGCACGCGAATCTCGCCGACGCCGCGATGGCGGAACTCGTCGGTCATCGCCCTCCGCACGAGGGGATTGCCGATCGCGAGAACGATGGTGCCGCAGTGCAATTCCAATGCTTTCGCCATTGCCTGTCCCTCGAATTATCAGGGGTAGGGAGGGGAAAAAGCTTGCTCGGGGGCGTTGCCGCCCCTCGTTCAACTGGGCATATTTTCAGAGATCAACGGATGCCGATGGCTATAATGAGAGTCCTATCTTAGCCGACTATCCCCAAACAAGGACTTCCTGTGTTCGATCAGATCTTCAAATTCCTCGGTGCCGACGATTCCAATCCCGCCGTCCGGCAGGAGGACGGTCCCCGCCTCGCCATCGCCGCGCTGCTGGTCGAGGCGGCGAAATCCGATGGCGTCTACAGCGATGGCGAACGCTATGTCGTGGCCGGCCTGCTGCGCCGCCTGTTCGGCGGTGCCGAGGCCGACGCCGAGCGTCTGGTCGACGGGGCGGAACATGCGCTCTCTCAATCAGTGCAATTGTTCCATTTTACTCGTCCGATTGTCGAGCAGGTTCCACCCGAACAGCGAGTCCGCATCATCGAGCTGCTGTGGGAAACGGTCTATGCCGACCGCGTCCTGACCCCCGAGGAGGACAGCCTGGTGCGCCGGGTCGCCGGATTGCTCTATGTCTCCGACCGCGACCGCGGCGATGCGCGCTTGCGCGTATTGCAGAGACTCGGTATCAGCGTTTGACTTCCGCAGCGCGATAAGGCAGAAGGACGCCGCCGAACGGGAGAGACCAGTTTCCCTGGCGCCGAAGGAGCAACCGCCCCGGAAACTCTCAGGCCAAAGGACCTTCGGCACGACATTCTGGAAAGAGGCGCGCAAGCCGCGTCCGCCGACGGGATAACGATCTCAGGCAAATCGACAGAAGGGGCGCTTACCGCCGGAAATCCGGCTCATGGAGGCGCCTGTGACATTCGAACCCCAGACCCTTGGTCATGACATCTTCACCGTGCTGGATGCCGCCGGCACCTTTGTTTTCGCCCTGAGCGGCGCGACCGCCGGCGCGCGGCGCGGCATGGATCTGTTCGGCGCGCTGCTGCTGGCCTTCGTCACCGCCGCCGCCGGCGGGGTGATGACCGACCTGCTGATCGGCGTGACGCCGCCCCATGCGCTGGCCTCGACCCGGCCGTTCCTGATCGCCATGGCCGGCGGCATGACCGGCTTCGTCTTCCTGCCGCATATCGACCGCTTCAAGATCTCGGTGCTGCTGCTCGACACGATCGGGCTGGGCCTGTTCGCCGTGACCGGCGCCGGCAACGCCCTGTCGCACGGCATCGCGCCGCTGATCGCGGCTTTGCTGGGCATGCTGACCGCCATCGGCGGCGGATTGATCCGCGACGTTCTGTCCGGCCAGGTGCCGGTGGTGCTGCGCGACGAGATCTACGCCTCCGCCGCCTTGCTGGGCGCCGGTGTCGTGGTGCTGGGGCAGGGACGGCTGCCGCCCGATCTGGTGGTGCTGACCGGCGCGTCGCTGTGCTGCGCGCTGCGCCTCGCGGCGGTCTTCCGGCGCTGGCGGCTGCCCGCCTGGCGCCAGCTTCCCGCCGCGAAGCAGCGCTAGACAATCTTGCGACCTTACTGGGTCGCAAGGCTGTCTAGAGTCCTATATGACGCATCGCCTCCGGCTCAGCGTATTCGCCGGACGACCGGCGCGGCGCCAGTCGGCGCCGTGAGCAGTATGCGATTCTAAGGGATCGCAAACCGCTCTAAAGCTTATAGATCGACCGAGGCCGACAGGCGGAAGGTGCGCGGGGCGCCCTGCACCAGATAGCCGCCGAAGGCCGAGGCCCAATAGGCATCGTCGGTCACATTGTCGACGCCGAAGCGCAGGGTTACCGGATTGCGCGCCGCCAGGAAGACATAGCGGGCGCCGAGATCCAGCGTGGTCCAGTCCGAGACCTTCAGGGTATTGGCGGCGTCGGCATATTGCGAGCCGGTATAGGTCACGCGGCCGGTGACCGTCGCCCCTTCCACGAAGGGCAGATCATATTCGACATTGGCGTTGAGGGTATAGTCGGGCACGCCGATCGCCTGCTTGCCATCCATCGAGCCGCCCAAAGTGTCGAGCTGCGCCGTGGTGATGTAGGTGCCGCCGCCGATCAGGCGCAGGCCGGGCAGGGGCTCGCCGCTGACATTCAGCTCAATGCCGCGGTTGCGCTGGCTGCCATTGACCACGAACAGGTTGGCGGCGTTGGTATAAGCGCTCGGCTGCTCGATCTGATAGAAGGCCAGGGTTGCCGAAATGCCGTTGGTCTCGTACTTGCCGCCGGTTTCGTACTGCACCGAGCGATAGGGCGAGAAGATCTGGTTGGCGTTGCTGGCGGTGCTGGGCGCGACCGGTCCCTGGGCCAGGCCTTCGATGCGGTTGAAATAGACCGAGGTCTCCGCCGTCGGCTTGAAGACCAGGCCGACCACCGGGCTGAGCGCCGATTTGTCGTAGCGGCTGTCCTCCAGCCCGTCGGCGTAGGAATAGCCGATCACCTTGATATATTGCTGGCGCGCGCCGGCGATCACCTGGAAGCGGTCGTCGAAGGCCGACATCGTGTCCGAGAAGAACACGCTCTGCATGCTGGTGCGGTTGATCGGGAACAGGTCGGTCAGGTTGCCGCCCTTGAAGGTGTTGACCGGCAGGGGCACCTGCGGCGTGTTGTAGATATTGGTGTCGTAGGTCGGATAGCTGAAGGAATAGGCGTAGCGGCCGAGTTCCCAGATGCTGCTGCCGCCGACATTGATCTCGTTCTTCACGAAGCCGGTGGCGAACTGCGCACGGATGCCGCCCTCGACGCTTTCATTGTCGTCATGGCGCGGCACATAGAAGCCATAGGCGGTGCCGTCGCCGGTGGCGGCGTCGGTCAGGGTGACCGAGGAGTAGTTACCGCGCTCGGTGCCGTCGCGCAGGCCGGCCTTGGCATAGGCGGTCACATGGTCGGCGATGTCGTATTCGATCCCGGCCACGCCGAAATAATCGCGCAGATCGGTGAAGGTCCAGTCCTGGCCGTAATTGCTGCCGGCCGAGGGCGCCTTGGGAATGGCCCCCGTGGCGAAGACTTCCGGACGCTCGCGGTCGACGATGTCGCGCTGATAGCCGACATCCAGGGTCGCGCGGATGCGGTCGCCGCGCCAGTCGAAGCTGCCGCCGATCAGATTGGTCTGGTGATGCTCGCCATCGACGGCGGAATCGCCTTCGCGCTCCATCGCATTGAGGCGCACGCCGAATTCGTTGTTGTCGCCGAAGCGGCGGCCGACATCGGCGCTGCCCTGGAAGATGCTGCTCTGCGTGAAACCGACGGTCAGGCGGGTCAGCGGCGTGTCGGTGGCGCGCTTGAACTCCAGATTGACGCCGCCGCCGATGCCGGACCCGCCGGGTGCCGCGCCGTTCAGGAAAGCGCTGGCGCCATTGAGGATCTGCACGCTGTCATAGAGTTCCGGCGACACCAGCTGGCGCGGGGTGACGCCATAGAGGCCGTCGATCGAGACGTCGTCGCCATAAAGCGGATAGCCGCGGATGATGAATTGTTCCGAGGAATTGCCATAACCCAGCGTGGTGCGCACCGAGGGATCGTTCTGCAGCACCTGGCCGAGGGTCTCGGACTGCTGGTTGAGGATCAGCGCCGAGGAATAGCTGCGGATATTGAAGGGAACATCCAGCCCGTCCTTGTCGCCGAGAACACCCACCTGGCCGCCCTGGCTAACCTGGGTCTGGTTGGTCTTCTGGGCGGAAACGATGATTTCCTGCGCGTCGGTGGAGGCGGTCTGGCCATGAGCGGAGGCGGAGAGGACCAGGCCGGACGCGGCGGCGAGCAGGGAAAGGCGGCGGGATTTCATGAAATGTCTCTTGTTGTTGTCCGGGCTCGGAGATGCGGCGGACACTATCGCAACTGCAAATCATTCGCAATATCAGATCGAAGGAATATTGCGTTTCGATGACGGCCACTCTCAGAGGTGGGGGCGGTGCTCGCGAATCCAGCGATGCAGGACGATGACGTTGTTGTTGGCGGAGGGAGCCGGCGGCGGCGCGGCCTGACGGATCAGGCCTTCGGCCTCGTCGTCGCGCAGGGCTTCGGAGAAATGCCAGCCCTGGATCAGGCGCACGCCGTTATCCGCCAGCCAATGGGCGTCTTCTCCCGCCTGGGCGCCAATGCAGACCAGCCGGACGCCCAGCGCCATGGCGGCGTCGACCATCAGCCGGCACAATTCGGCGGTCTTGGAGTTGAAGGCCACCCCGTCGACGAACTGGCGGTCGATCTTCACCGTGTCGAAGGGCAGGCGGTTCAGCGCATCGAGATTGGACATGCCGGTGCCGAAATCGTCGATGGCGATCGAGAATCCGGCTGTCCGCAGCGCTTCGACCCGGTCGATCATGGCGCGCGACTCGATCAGTCCGGCCGCCGAAATCTCCAGTTCGATGGTGTCGGGGCCGATGCCATATTCCGCGGCGATGGACAGCAGGGCGCTGGGCAGGCTGTCGGCCAGCAGCGTGGCGCGGGCGATGTTGACCGACATCAAGGGCGGGTTGAGGCCGGATTCGGTCCAATAGGCGACCGACTGGCACATCGAGGTGAAGGCGTAGAGATCCAGCTGATAGGCGGCGCCGATCCGTTCGGCCAGCTGGACGAACCGCTCCGGCGGCAGCGGGCCGAGCGAGGGGTGGTCCCAGCGCAGCAACGTCTCGAAGCCGGTCAGCTCGGCCATCGCGAGGTCGAAAACCGGCTGGAAATTGACCTCCAGCAATCCGCCCTCGAATTTGCCCTGAAGCGCGGCGCGCAGATCGGCGGCCAGGCCTTCATCGTCGCCGGCCGAACTTGTGGCGCCGTCGTGCAGCACGCAAATGCCGCTGTTGGGCGCCTCGCGGGCGATCAGCACGGCGCGGTCGAGCAGAGCCGGGGCGACCGGGCCGTCTTCCGGGCAATCGATCAGACTGACGGTGGTGATCACCTGCATGGGCTGCTCGTCCAGCCGGACGGAACAGCGCCGCAGCGAATCGACCAGCTCGGAGACGCTGTTGCGGGCGGCGGCACCCGCCACCAGGAGGGCGAAATTACCCCCTTCGAGATGGGCCGCCACCGGTCCGCAGGATTGCGTTTCGGCAGCCTCGTCCCACCACAAGCGGAGGTGCCGGGCGACCTCCTCGATGGCGAGATCCCCCGCCGCATAACCATAGACGTCGTTGAGATAGCGCAGGCCGCGGATATTGACGCAGCCGATCGCCAGCCGCTCGTGCGCGGGACCGTTCAGGCGGTCGCGCACCTGCCGCAGGAAGCCCGACCGGTTGTAAAGCCTCAGGCCGCCGCTCAGATAGCGGGCGTCGAGCAGGCTTTCGGCATGCGCCCCGATCATGCGCAGCAGATCCAGTTGCTTCTGGTCGAGGGCGTCCGGCCGGGTGTCCATCACCCACAATGTGCCGATGGCGAAGCCGGCCTGGCTGACCAGCGGCGTCGCGGCGTAGTAGCGCACATGGGGGGCATCCTTGACCAGGGGATGGGTCTGGAAGCGGGGATCGGCGGCGGTGTCGGGAATCAGGAACAGGTCGCGGCCGGACTCGATGGCGATGGTGCAGAAGGACACCGACCGGGCGACGCTGCACAGCGCGACGCCCTGCCGGGCCTTCAGCCAGACGGTATCCTTGTCGACGATGCTGATGCCGCCGAAGGGTACCGCACAGAGATGGCAGAGCAATTCGACCACACTATCGAAAGCCGGCTCCGCCTCGTCGAAGGTCATCGCGTAGCGGCCCAGCTCTTCCAGCCGGGATTGCTCGTAATCGGGCCAGCCCGTCATGACGTCGCGCATGTGTGAAGTCCCCTCCCACCTGCTCGCTGCCCGTTCAGGATAGTGCGATTGCCGCAGGATGCAACGATATCGGCGTGGAGACGGTGGACGATCCGGCAATGAGGGGGTAAGGTCCGGCCGATTTTATCCCCCCGTTCCGGAGAGACTCCTTGACCGCCATTGCCAAGATCCTGCTGCTCGGTTCCGGCGAACTGGGCCGCGAATTCGTGATTTCCGCCAAGCGGCTGGGCGCGCATGTGGTGGCCTGCGACTCCTATGAAGGCGCGCCGGCCATGCAGGTCGCCGACGAGGCTGAGGTGTTCTCGATGCTGGACGGTGCGGCGCTCGGCGCCGCCATCGACAAGCACAAGCCGGATTTCATCGTCCCCGAGGTCGAGGCGATCCGCACCGAGGTGCTGAAGGAATACGAGGATCGCGGCCAGAACGTGGTTCCCTCGGCCCGCGCCACCATCATGACGATGAACCGCGACCGCATCCGCGAAGTGGCGGCTTCCGAGCTGGGCCTCAAGACCTCGACCTATCTCTACGCCGAATCGCTGGAAGAGATGCGCGACGCGGTCGCCAAGGTCGGTCTCCCGTGCGTGGTGAAGCCGGTCATGTCCTCGTCGGGCAAGGGCCAGAGCACGGTGAAGAGCGCCGGCGATGTCGACGCCGCCTGGGATTACGCGGTGGCGGGAATGCGCGGCGACCGTAAGCGCGTCATCATCGAGGCCTTCATCGCCTTCGATTACGAGATCACCCTGCTGACCATCCGCACCCGCCAGGGCGTGGTGTTCTGCGAGCCGATCGGCCATCGCCAGGAGCGCGGCGATTACCAGGAAAGCTGGCAGCCGACCCCGATGTCGTCCGGCGCGGTGGCCGAGGCCAAGCGCATGGCCGAGGCGGTGGTGAACGATCTGGGCGGCTATGGTCTGTTCGGCGTCGAATTCTTCGTCAAAGGCGACGAGGTGATCTTCTCGGAATTGTCCCCGCGTCCGCACGACACCGGCATGGTGACGCTGATCTCACAGAACCTGACCGAGTTCGATTTGCATGCCCGGGCCATCCTCGGCCTGCCGATCCCCTCGATCACCCTGCAGGGCGCCAGCGCCTCGGCGGTGGTCCTGGCCGATCGCGAATCCTCCGATTTCGCCGTCGAAGGCATCGCCGAAGCTTTGGTGCCGGAGACGGCGGGCATCGACATCGATGTGCGTATCTTCAACAAGCCGACCACGCGTCCCTATCGCCGCATGGGCGTCGCGCTGGCCCTGGCCAGGAACGGCACCGTCGACGAAGCCCGCGCCGCCGCGCGCGCCGCCGCCGCGAAGATCAAGCTGACCTATCGCTGATGAGCTTCCCCGGTTTGGAGCATGTTGTCGGCCTGCTGGCTTTGGGTGCCGGGCTGGGCTTTACCGGGGGAATGTTCGGCATCGGCGGCGGCATCGTCGCGATTCCCATCCTGACGCTGGGATTCGGCATGGATCAGGCGACCGCCCAGGGCACCGCGCTGGTGATGATGGTGCCCAACCTGCTGGTCGCCTGGTGGCGCTTCGCCCGCCATAATCCGGTGCCGTGGAGCGAGGCGATCGGCGTGGCGGTCGCCGGCACGGTGACCACCTGGGCTACCGCCCATCTGGCCGACCGGCTGGATCAGGCCTCGCTGCGGTCGCTGTTCGCGGTGTTTCTGCTGTTCGTCGCCTATCGCATGATGAAGAAGGATGGCGAGGTCGCCCGCGAAGCCCCGTTGAACCGCCGCCTGGTGCCGCTGGTCGGTACCGTCGGCGGCGCCAGCATGGGTCTGCTCGGCATTGGCGGCGGATTGGTCGCCATTCCTTTCCTCTCGCGCTTGTTCGGCCTCGATCAGCGTGTCGCGCAGGCTCTCTCGCTTGCCCTGGTGGCGCCCAGCTCGGTTATCGCGCTGGGTACTTATGCCGGCCATGGGAGGGTCGATTGGACGCTGGGGCTCTGCCTCGCCGTCGGCGGCGTGGCGACGGTGGCGGCCGGCGTCGAGCTTGCGCACCGACTGCCGGAGCGCCAGCTGCGCGCCTGGTTCGGCGTCGTGGTCGGGCTCACCGGCCTGTGGCTGCTGGCTGGCCGCTGGGTCTTGGCCCAGCTTTAGCCAACCGCCTTCAGGGGCAGGCTCAGCGAGACCACGCTGCCGCCGGACCGCCCGGCTTCGATCTCGACCGTGCCGTGATGGGCCAGCATGATCTGCTGGACCAGGGTCAGGCCGATGCCGGAACCGTTCGGCTTGGTGGTGAAGAAGGGCACGAAGGCGTTGGCACGGGCCTCCGCCTCGAAACCCCGGCCATTGTCGGCCACCGACAGCCGCAGCCAGCCATCCTCGTGACGCACGGTCACGCTCACCGCCGGGGCGCCGCTTTCGGCGGTGGCGTCGATGGCGTTGAGGATGAGATTGATCAGCGCATGTTCGATCAGGTCGGGATCGGCCTCGGGGATCAGGCTGGGATGCTCGATGTCGAGACTTAGCGTGATGTGCCGTTGATCCAAGGTGGCCTTCAGCAGCCCGATCACCTTGGCGAGCAGCTCATTCAGGGCGAAGGGCCGGCAATGCGGCACCGGCAGCGCCGCCACCGCGCGATAGCGGTCGACGAAGCCCAGCAGCCCGCGCGATCGCCGGGCGATGGCCTCGATCGCCGCCGCCACGTCGCTGGCGCGCGGCGAGGGATGGTCCGCCGCCATCGCTTCGACCGAGGGGCGGACGCTGTCGGCCAGGGTGGCGATCGGGGTGATCGAATTCATGATCTCGTGGGCCAGGATTCGCACCAGGCGCTGCCAGGCCGCCACCTCGACCAGATCGAAGGTCGGATCGGCGGTGTGCAGGGCGACCAGTTGCCAGCTCGTCGTGCCGTCGGTCCAATGACCGCCCACCGCCACCATGCGGCGCCCGGAGGGCGGGCCGACCAGCACCGAGCTGCCGGCCGGGCGTCCGGCCAGGGTTTCGGCGGTGTCGCGCAGGGCTTCGATCAGCGCCGGACCGCCCGGCAAGGCGTGGGCGGCGCGGTTGACCGGGCGCGGCGGGGCGCCGGCTTCGATGACGAACAAGGCGACCGGCGAGGTGTCGGCCAGCGCCCGCCAATGGTGGATTTCGCGCTGCAAGGACAGTTCGCGCGCGGCCATGGCGCCGCCGGTACGCTCTAGCGCGGCGGCAAGACGGCGCAGCGGACGGTGGCGCGGCTTCAGCGGCTCGCCATCCTGAAAGCTGTCGAGGGCCTGCCCGAGGGAGAGGTCGATGGCGCGGATATGCCGGCCCAATTCCGCCAAAGCGAGAAGGGCGGCCAGCCCGATCACCGCGACGCAGGCATAGAGGCTCGTATGCAGCGCCAGTTCGGCGCCGGCCACCAGCAGCGCGGCGAACAGCGCGGCGCGCAGGGCCAGTCCGGCGGTGAAGAGCTCAGAGCCCATATTTTGCCATCCGTCGATAGAGGGCCGGGCGTGTCAGGCCGAGCGCGGCCGCCGCCAGCGAGACATTGCCGGCGAAGTGCAGCAAAGCGCGGCGGATGGTCTGGCGCTCGACCGTGTCGAGGTCGAAGCTTGCGGCATCGCCGCTGCCGCTTGGTGCCGCCAGGGTGATCGGGAAGTCGTCGGCCTGCAGCTTCTCGCCTGCCGCCAGGATAGTGGCGCTTTCCGCCGCATGGCGCAGTTCGCGCACATTGCCGGGCCAGGCATGGTCTTCCAGCAGCGCCAGCAGCTCGGGCGACAGGCGGCGGCGCGGCACATGATGCTTGCGGGCATACAGCGCCAGGAAATGCTCCAGCAGCGGCCCGATGTCGTCGCGCCGCTCGCGCAGGGGCGGCAGGGTCAGCTGCACGGTCTTGATGCGGAACAGCAGGTCCTGGCGGAACAGCTCTTCGCGCGCCAGATCGGCGGCGCTGCGGTTGGTGGCCGAAATCAGGCGGATATCGACCGGGATCGGCCGGTTGGCGCCGATCGGTGTGACTTCCCGGCGTTCCAGCACGGTCAGCAGCTTGCCCTGCAGATGCATGGGCAGATTGCCGATCTCGTCGAGGAACAAAGTCCCGCCATGGGCCGCCTCGACCCGTCCGACCCGGTCGGAATGGGCGCCGGTGAACGAGCCCTTGCGATGGCCGAACAGCTCGCTTTCGAACAGGGTTTCCGGCACCGCGCCGAGATCGACGGCGACCAGCGGTCCGTGAGCCCTTTGCGATTGGCGGTGAATCTCGCGCGCCATCACTTCCTTGCCGGTGCCGCTTTCACCCAGCAGCAGGATGTTGGCGTCGGTCGGGGCGGCGCGGCGGATCACGTCGAAAATACGGGTCATCGCCGGCGCCCGGCCGATGATGCCGTCGGTTTCCGGCGTCTCGGCGGACAGGCCGTCATTGCGCCGCTGCAGGTCGCGCGCCTCGCGCTTGGCGCGGGTCAGGCTGAGGGCGGAGGACATCGTCGCGATCAGCTTGTCGTTCTGCCAGGGCTTCAGCACGAAATCGACCGCTCCGCGCTTCAGCGCCTCGACCGCCAGCCCGACCGTGCCGAAGCCGGTCATCAGCACGGCTGACAGGGTCGGATCGTCGCGGCGGATGCCGTCGAGCAGCGCCAGGCCCTCGGACCCGTCGGCGGCGCCGCGGGTGAAGTTGAGATCGAGCAGCAGCGCGGTCACCGGTCCGCGCTCCAGCCGCGCGCGCAGATCGGCGGGAGAGCCCGCCATCTCGATGGCGCAGCCGAGAGGCTGCAGCGCCAGGCGCGCCGCGATCAGCACGTCGGGATCGTCATCGCAGATCAACAGGGTGTCGCTATTCATGTCCATAAATGTACAGTTAGTGTCCGAAAATGTACAGTCCATGACATGCGGGCACGGATTCCTGCGCTTTTCGGGCTGGCACGGGGTTTGCGAAACAGGGGATATGAGCGACGCAATGGACCGACCCCTGACGCAAACCCGATGGCAGCGCTGGCGTAAGCCGGCGCTGGCCGGCCTGGCTGTGCTGACGGCGGGCTGGGTCGGCTGGCAGGTGGAGCGGACAATGATGGTGCCCTCGGCGCATCTGGCCCGGCGCGACATCACCATCGGCGCGGTCGAGCGCGGCCGGATGCATGATTTCATCCCGCTGCGGGCCGAGGTGGTGCCGCACGATACCGTCTATGTCGATTCCGTCGATGGCGGGCGCATCGAGCGCATCCTGGCCAATCCCGGCGATATGGTCGAGGCGGGGCAGCCGCTTGTCGCCTTCAGCAATACTCAGCTCGAACTCACCGTACTGGAGAAGGAAGGGCAGCTGATCCAATCGATCACGCTGCAGGAAACCTATCAGACTCAGCTGGAGCAGAGCCGGCTGGCCAACGGCACGGCGCTGGCCGAGATCGATTGGAACATCCAGCGTCTGGCCCGTCTGGTGCCGCGCCGCCAGCAATTGGCCGCCAAGGGCTTCGAGACGGAAGAAGGGCGCGAGAAGATCGAGGACGAGCTGGCCTATTGGCAGCGCCGCAAGCCGCTGCAGGAGGACAGCAACAGAAAGCAGGAAGAGATCCGCCAGCGCCAGCTGCCGCAGATCGAGGCGCAGCTGAAGATGATGCAGCAGGATCTGCAGATCACCCGCAGCAAGCTCGACAGCCTGCTGGTCAAGGCGCCGCAGGCCGGCCGGATCACCGCCATCGACCTCAAGATCGGCCAGACCCTGACCCCGGGCAGCCGGATCGCCGAAATCACGCCCGATACGGGGGTGAAGCTTATTCAAGAGGTCGACCAATATTACCTGCCGCGCCTCGCGGTCGGGCAGAAGGCCCGGGTCGAGATCGCCGAGCATGCGGCGATGCTGACCGTCTCGCGCCTCTATCCCCAGGTCAAGAACGGCACCTTCAAGATCGATTTGACCTTCGACGGGCCGCCGCCGGCCGTGCTGCTGCCCGGCCAGACCGTGCAGGGGCGCCTGTCCTTGGGCGGCGACAGCGAAGCGGTGATCGCGCCCAACGGCGCCTTCGCCGCCACCAGCGGCGACGCCTGGGTGTTCGTGCTCGACCGCGACGGGCACACCGCGCGGCGGCGAGCTTTGAAGGTCGGGCGCCGTAACGCCGAACAATTGGAAGTCCTGTCGGGCCCGCAGCCCGGCGAAAGCATCATCACCTCCGACTATCACGGGCTCGACCGCGTGGAGCGGGTGGATATAGAAGAGTGAGAGGAGACGCCGAATGCTGCAATTGTCCGTCATTTCCAAGCTCTACCGGACCAGCGAGATCGAGACCGGCGCGCTGCGCGACGTGTCGCTGTCGGTGCGCGAGGGCGAATTCGTCGCGGTGATGGGCCCGTCCGGCTGCGGCAAATCAACCCTGCTCAATATTCTCGGCCTGCTGGATTCGCCCAGTTCCGGCTCTTACCGGCTGTTCGGCGAAGAGGTCTCCAACCTGTCCGAAGCTGCCCTGACCCAATTGCGGCGCCAGTCGGTCGGGTTCGTGTTCCAAAGCTTCAACCTGATCGACGATCTGTCGGTGGCGGACAATGTCGAGGTGGCCCTGATCTATCGCGGCGTGCCGGTGCGCGAGCGCAGGAAGCGGGTCGCCGAGGCGCTGGAACAGGTCGGCATGGCCCATCGCGCCCGGCACCGGCCCGGCCAATTGTCGGGCGGCCAGCAGCAGCGCGTCGCCATCGCCCGTGCCCTGGTGGCGCGGCCCAAGCTGATCCTGGCCGACGAACCGACCGGCAATCTCGATACCGGCAATGGCGCGGCGGTGATGGGCATGCTGCTCGACGCGGTGGCGGGCGGCACGGCGGTGGTGATGGTCACCCATTCCGAAGGCCATGCGGCGATGGCGGCGCGCACCCTGCGCATGCTCGACGGGCGACTGATCGGCGAGACGCGGGTGGCGGCCTGATGCCGGGCTTCTATCTCAAGGCGGCCTGGCGCAACGCGGCGCGCACGCCGCTGCACAGCACTTTGAACCTGCTGGGCCTGTCGCTCGGGCTGGCGGCCTTCATCATGGCCATGCTGCTGACCTGGGACGAGCTGCATTACAACAGCTTCTTCACAAACCACGCCGATCTCTATCTGGCGCGCATGGGCAGCGAGAATTTCGGCGAGCGCGCGGTGACGACGCCCGAGCCGATGTCGCTGGCGCCGCAGCTGGCCCTCGATTTTCCCGGCGTCGACGGCGCCACGCGCTCGACCGGCGGATTGTTCGACGTCATCCGGGGTGACACTTTCCTGGCCGAGGTTCCGGCCCTGACCGCGGATGCCAATTTTCTGGAAGTCGTCGGCGTGCCGCTCAAGCGCGGCGACCAGCACAGCGCTCTTCTGGCGCCGGACAGCGTGGCCATCAGCGAAGCCCTGGCGATGACCTTGTTCGGCACGCTGGATTGCCTGGGGAAGACCATCACGCTCAATGAGCAGAATCCGGTGGCGGTAAAGATCACCGCCGTTTTTACCAATATGCCCCGTGACGGCCTCAGCCGGGCGCCGCGCATGATTTTATCCGGAAACGGCGAGAACAGCGCGATCCGCCGGATCGACCGGCTCAACCCGGCCAATACGCTGCCGCCCAATTATGTCGACAGCTATCTGCTGATCCGCTCGCCCGACGTCCGGGCGCGCATCGAAGCCGGGCTCGATGATTTTGGTCATCGGCACTTCCAATATTTCGTCGACAGCATGAAGGCCTATTTCATCCTGATGCCGCTCGATTCCTGGCGGCTGCAGGGCAAGAAATATGGCGATCAGGATTCCCATCCGCTGATCCGCTTCCTGGCGGTCAATGCGGTCGGGTTCCTGGTGTTGGCGGTGGCGACGCTCAATTACGTCAATCTGGCGACCGCGATGGCGGCCCGGCGCGGTGTCGAGGCCGGGGTGCGCAAGGCTATCGGCGCGTCTCGCCGTCAGTTGATCCTGCAATTCCTGGCGGAGTCGGTGGCGCTGTCCTTCGTCGCCACCGTGCTGGCGGCGGCGCTGGTCGAGCTGGCGCTGCCCATGTTCAACACTCTGTGGTACTCGGACCTGACTTTCGACTATGTCCACCAGCCGATTTTGCTCCTGCTGCTGGCCGGTCTTGCCCTGGTGTTCGGGCTACTGGCGGGAGCCTATCCGGCCTTTGTCTTGTCGTCGGGAAAACCGGCCGAGGCCTTGCGGGCAGGGCGGCTCGGGCAGGGGGGCGGCCGCCTGCGCCAGACTCTGGTCTTGCTGCAATATGCCGTCTCGATCGGGATGATCATCGCCGCAGGAGTGATCGAGCGACAATATGACTATGCCGCCAACGACATAGACGGGATCGACGATCGTCTGGTCTACAGCGTGCAGCCGCCGCTCCGCGACAACAGCCTGCCGGGCATCGTCGCCAGCGATTTCTCCGCCCGGATGGCCGATCTCGCCGCGGCGATACCCGAGGTGACCGAGGTCACCGGCCTTACCCGCGATCCCGACGGCAGGACCTATCGCCAGCCGAGCGGCGTCGGCACCGGAAACGCGCTGATCCGCGGCGTGCCGGTCGGAGCGCTCTTCTTCGATATTCTCGGCGTGCGGCCCTTGGCGGGCCGCCTATTCGACCGCGATCATACCGACGCCGACTCGATCGTCCTCAATCTCACCGCGTCCCGCGCCCTGGGCTTTGCCTCGCCCGAGGCGGCCATCGGGCAGGATGTCGTCGGCACCTTGGAGAATGGCGACAAGACACCGCACCGCTTCACGGTGATCGGCGTAACGCCGGATTTTCTGGTTGAAACCCTCTATGGGGTAATGCCGCCGCTGGTTTACGAGATCACGCCGCCCGCGAGCTATAGCGAAATCCTGATCAAGATGTCCGGGCGCGACGTGCCGGGAACCGTAGCGGCGATCCGCAAGGCCTTCACGGATCTGGTCGGCCACCGCGATTTCCACGGCGCTTTCCTCGATTACTATCTGAACCGGCGCTACGAGGACATGCTGCACGACGCCGAGACCATCGGCGGGTTCTCGCTGCTGGCCGTCTTCGTGGCCGCGCTGGGCCTGTTCTCGCTGGCGGAATTCGTCGCCGAGCGGCGCACCAAGGAAATCGGCATCCGCAAGGCGATGGGAGCCAGCACGCCGCAGATCGCGGCGCTGCTGAGCCGCGATCTGCTGTGGCCGGCCATCGCCGCCAATCTGATCGCCTGGCCGCTGGCTTATCTCGGTTTGACCTGGTGGCTGCGCGGCTTCGCCTATCACATCGACATGCCGCTATGGCTGCTCCCCGCCGCCAGCCTGCTGGTGCTGCTGGTGGCGGGGTTGACCGTGCTGCTGCATGTGATCAGGGTGGCGCGGGCCAAACCCGCCACCGCCCTGCGTTACGAGTAGTAATAGGCCTGGTCGATATCGGCCAGAAGGCCGATCTGGCGGGGTTCCCAGCCCAGGGTTTCGCGGGTCCATTGGCTGGAGGCCAGGTTGTTCATCGCGGCGAAATGGCCGAACCACTCGAAATGGCTGGCGTCGCGGCTGACCACGGGCAGTCGCAGATGCTTGCCGATGATGGCCGCGATGTCGCGGAACAGAACGCCCGATTCGGCGGTGGCGTGGTAGCGCACGCCACCGAGGCCCTTTTCTATCCCCAGGCGGAACAGCCGGGCCGCGTCCTTGCGATGCACGCCCGGCCAGTGATTGAGTCCGTCGCCGATATAGGCCGAGACGCCTTTCCGGCGGGCCAGATCGATCAGCATCGGCACGAAGCCGTGCTCGCCTTCGCCATGCACGGAGGGCGGCAGGCGGACGATCGAGGCTTTGACGCCGCGCGCCGCGGCCGCCTCCGCCGCCTGTTCCGAGGCGACGCGGGGGAAGGGTGACTCATTGGCGTCGGTCTCGAAGGCCAGCTTGCCGGGCGCCAGCAATCCGGTGCCCGAGCTGATCAGCATCGGCCGGTCCGAGCCCTCCAGCGCGTCGGCCATGGCCTCGATGGCGCGGCGGTCGATCCGGCAGTTTTCTTCGAATTTGGTGAAATCGTGGATGAAGCCGGTATGGATCACGCCGTCGGTTTGCGAAGCGCCCTCGCGCAGGCTGGCGGGATCGGTCAGGTCGCCGCGCAGCACTTCGGCGCCGGTGGCGGCGAGCTTTTCGGCGGAAGCGTCCGAGCGGGCCAGGCCGAGCACCGTGTGGCCGGCTTCGAGCAGGTCCTGGACGATGGCGGAACCGATGAAACCGGTGGCGCCGGTAACGAAGACACGCATGGGAAAGTCCTTGGTTGGGATCGGGGTGTCACAACAGGCTAGAGAAATAGGCTGATACGATCTATGCTTTAGGCGCCATATTTTCTTCGCGATCGTCCAGAATGCCCGCTGATCCCCTGTCCGAGATCCTCTCTCTGCTGAAGCCGCGCAGCTATATGTTCGGCGGTTTCGAATGCGGCGGCGACTGGTCGGTGCAGTTTTCCGGCCATCCCGGTGCGGACGTCCACGCCATCAAATGCTACGCCATCGCCTCCGGCCAATGCTGGATGACGGTCGATGGCGTCGGCCAGCCGCTGCATCTCAAGGCGGGCGATTGTTTCCTGCTACCGCGCGGCCGTCCGTTTCTGATGACCTCCGATCTGGCCTTGCCGCCGGTCGATTACCGTCAGGTCTTCACCGGTCCGCTCAATGGCGCGGTGCGCGTGATCAATGGCGGCGGCGACTTCCTGTCGGTGGGCGGGTTCTTCACCCTGGCGGGGTCGCATGCCGCCGTCCTGCTCGAAGGCCTGCCGCCGGTCGTGCATCTGCGCTCCGAGTCCGACCGGGCGGCGCTACGCTGGGCGGTGGAACGTATCCGGCAGGAACTGCGCGAGCCGCGGCCGGGCGGTTTCCTGGTCTCCGAGCATCTGATCCATATGATGCTGGTCCAAGCCTTCCGCCTGCATCTCGCCGACGGGGAACCGGGCCGGGTCGGATGGCTGTTCGCGCTGGCCGACCAGCAGATGAGCGCCGCCATTTCCGCCATGCATGAAAGTCCGTCGCGGCGCTGGACGGTGCAGGAACTGGCCTTGCGCGCCGGCATGTCGCGCTCGGGCTTCGCCGCGCGCTTCAAGGAGACGGTCGGGGTCTCGCCGATGGATTATCTGACGCGCTGGCGCATGCTGCTGGCCGGCGACCGGCTGGAAAACTCGCGTGAGCCGGTTTCGGCCATCGCCCTGTCGCTGGGATACGAGTCGGAAAGCGCCTTCAGCACCGCCTTCAAGCGGGTGATGGGCTGTCCGCCGCGCCGCTATGGACGGGCGGCGTGAGACCGCTCGCCTTTCTGCTCGCTCTGGCTTTGGGCAGCGTAGCCTCGGCGGCCGATCCCGATGCGGTGGATCGCGGCCGGGTGCTGTTCACCCAGGTCTGGGTTCCGGCCGCGCCGCACGGTGCCGGTGGTTTCGGCGGGCTGGGGCCGGTGTTTAACGATACCTCCTGCATCGGCTGCCATGTCGGCACCGGACGGGGCGGGGCGCCGGAAGGTCTGGATCAGCATATGCGCGGCATGCTGGTGCGCCTCAGCCTGCCGGGCCGGGACGAGCAGGGCGGTCCGCTGCCGGTGCCGGCCTATGGCGATCAGCTCAATGATCATGCGATTCCCGGAGCCGCCGCCGAGGGGCGGGCGGTGATCTCCTGGCGCGAGATGCCGGTGAAACTCGGCGACGGCACCATCATTTCTCTGCGCATGCCGAGCCTGGGGTTCGCCGATCTTGCGTATGGAACGCTCGGCCCCGAGGTGCTGACTTCGGTGCGCATCGCCCAGCCGTTGGCCGGAACGGGTCTGCTGGAAAACATTCCCGAAGCGGACATCCTCGCCAATGCCAAAAGCGAAGGGCGCGGCCATGCCAATCTGGTGTGGAATCCGGTTGTCGGCGAAATATCGCTCGGGCGGTTCGGCTGGAAAGCCAACCAGCCGACCCTCGCCGTGCAGATCGCCGCTGCCGCGCTCGGCGATATGGGCCTGACCTCGGTCATTTTTCCCGACAAGAATTGCCGTCCGGTGCAATCCAGCTGCCTGGCCGCGCTGCGCGGTCCGCAGCCTGATCTCGACGCAAGGCGTCTGGCCGATCTGACCGCCTATGTCGCGGCGATGGAAGCGCCCGCCCGGCGCAATGAGACCGATGCGAAGGTGACGCGGGGCGAGGCGATGTTCGGCGCGCTGGGCTGTCCGGGCTGCCACAAGACGGAGTGGCGGGCGGACGGGCAGACGATCCATCCCTACACCGACCTGCTGTTGCACGATATGGGGCCGGGCCTGGCCGACGGACGCCCGGATTTCCGTGCCGGCCCGTCGGAATGGCGTACCGCGCCGCTGTGGGGAATCGGTCAGGCGCTCGATCTCAATCCGCAAGCCGCCTTCCTGCATGACGGCCGCGCCCGCAGTCTGATCGAGGCGGTGCTGTGGCATGGCGGCGAAGCGCAGGCGGCGCGCGACGGAGTCGCCGCTTTGCCGGCGACCGATCGCGAGGCTCTGCTGGCGTTCCTCGACAGCCTGTAGGAAGCTTGGCCCAGGACTGAAGGGGGATCGGAATGAGCATCGTAGCCGCTTTCATCTATGGCAATGGACAGCGGCTGCGCGAGATAGACCTCGCTTATCCGCATAGCCTGGACATGAAATCGCGCGAATTCGCCTGGATCGGCATCGTCGAACCGGACGAAAAGGAGCTGCGCGTCCTGCAGGAGCGTTTCGGCCTGCATCCGCTGGCGGTCGAGGACGCGCTAACCGCGCATCAGATTCCCAAGGTCGAAGTGTATGGCGACCAGCTTTTCGTGGTCGCCCGCACCGCTCATCTCGAAGACGGCGCGCTGGTCTATGGCGAGACCGACGTCTTCGTCGGCCGCAATCACATCATCACCGTGCGCCACGGATCGGCGCGCGCCCATACCGAGTTGCGCCACAAGCTGGAAAGCGCTTCGGGGCTGCTCAAGAACGGCAGCGATTATGTGCTGCACGCGGTGCTGGACTATATCGTCGACGGTTATCTGCCGGTGGTGCAGAGCATCGAGGACGAAGTCGTCGAGATGGAGCGCCGGGCGCTGGACGCTTTTCTGAGCCGCGACGATGTGGCGCGTTTGTTCGGCCTGCGCCGTGATCTGATGCGGTTCCGCCGCACGCTGACCTTCATGGAGGAGGTGGTGGCGCGGCTCGAACATCGCGACCTGCCCTGCGTCGATCTCGAAATCCAGCCTTATTTCCGCGACGTGCGCGATCACATCATCCGCGTCGCCTCGATCGTCGAATCGCTGCGCGACATCCTGTCGTCGGTGTTCGAGATCTCGACCCTGCTCGAACAGCAGCGCCAGGGCGAGATTACCCGCAAGCTGGCCGCCTGGGCCGCGATCCTGGCGGTTCCCACCGCCATCGCCGGCATCTATGGCATGAATTTCGAGTTCATGCCCGAGTTGCATTGGCACTATGGCTATTACGTCGTACTGGCGGTGATCGTGTCCCTGTGCGGCGGGCTGTATCACTGGTTCCGCAAGGCAGGGTGGCTCTAGGCGCAATGCCCCTGCGCTTGTTTTATATCGCTATGCGATGTAATTCGGGCGCCCATGAACCGCTTTATCGCCTGGCTGAAATCATTCCGTCCCGAACCGGTCGGCGCCGATCTGCGCGAACGCCTGCGCGGCAGTGTCGGCGCGTGCCTGGGCCTGGTGATGACCGGATTGGTCTTGCGGCTCACGCTGGGCACGACCTCGGCAATGGCGTCGTTGCTGGCGCCGATGGGCGCCTCCGCGGTGCTGCTGTTCGCGGTGCCGGCCAGCCCGCTGGCCCAGCCCTGGTCGATCGTCGGCGGCAATCTGGTGTCGGCGCTGGTCGGCATCACCTGCTGGCGCCTGATCCCCGATCCGGTTCCGGCGGCCGGTGCCGCCGTCTGCCTGTCGATCGGCGCGATGTTCGCGCTGCGCTGCCTGCATCCGCCGAGTGGCGCCGTCGCCTTGACTACGGTGCTGGGCGGCCGGGCCATTCACGATCTCGGCTATGGTTTCCTGCTGGCGCCGCTGGGGATCAATACCCTGCTGCTGGTCGTGATGGCGCTGATCTACAACAATGCCACCGGCCATCGCTATCCGCACCGGACCGCCATACGCCCGTCATTGCGCTTCGGCCTGCATCCGGAAGATCTCGACGACATCCTCGACCATCAAACCGAACTGCTCGATATCAGCCGCGACGATCTGCTGACCCTGTTCGACGAAATGGAGCGCCGCGCCCGGCTGCGAGAGGGCAAACCGCTGCGGAATGCCGCGCAATAGGACGCGACGGGTAGCGCTGGCCGCTCCGAGCACCTACATTCCGGGGATGGAACAGCTTCCCTTCGCCTTCGACAATTCATACGCCCGTCTGCCGCCGCACTTCTTCCAGCGCGTCGATCCGACGCCCGTGGCCGAACCCAGGCTGATCGAGGTCAATCGTGCCCTGGCCGAAGAGCTGGGCATCGATGCCGATCGCTTGACCGCGGCGATGCTGGGCGGCAACGAGGTTCCCTTCGGCGCCGAGCCGCTGGCGATGGCCTATGCCGGGCACCAGTTCGGCTATTTCGTGCCGCAGCTGGGCGATGGCCGCGCCATTCTGCTGGGCGAAGTGATCGACCGCAACGGCCTGCGCCGCGACATCCAGCTGAAGGGATCGGGCCTGACCGCCTTTTCCCGCCGCGGCGACGGCCGCGCCGCGCTGGGGCCGGTCCTGCGCGAATATCTGGTCGGCGAGGCGATGGCCGCTTTCGGCATTCCCACTACCCGGGCGCTGGCCGCCGTCACCACCGGCCAGCCGGTGCTGCGCGAGATGCCGCTGCCCGGCGCGGTGCTGACTCGCGTCGCCTCCAGCCATCTGCGCGTCGGCTCGTTCCAGTTCTTCGCCGCGCGTGAGGACAAGGAGGGGCTGAAGGCGTTGGCCGATTACGCCATCGCCCGTCATTACCCCGAGGCTGCCCAAGCCGACAAGCCTTACCGCGCCTTCCTGCAGATGGTGGTCGAACGCCAGGCGGCGCTGATCGCCCAATGGCAGCGCGTCGGTTTCATCCACGGGGTGATGAACACCGACAATTGCTCGATCGCCGGCGAGACCATCGATTTCGGCCCCTGCGCCTTCATGGACGGGTTCGATCCCAACAAGGTATTCAGCTCGATCGACGAGGGCGGGCGCTACGCCTACAACAACCAGCCGCGCATGGCGCAGTGGAATCTGTTCCGCCTGGCCGAATGCCTGCTGCCGCTGCTGGCGGATACCGAGGAAGACTCCGTCGCCGAAGCCGAGCTGGCGCTGGAGCGCTATAAGACGGCGTTCGAGGAAGCCTATCTCGCCGCTCTGCGCGGCAAACTGGGATTATTGACGGCTCAGCCGGACGATATGGAGCTGGCGCAGGATTTCCTCAAGCTGATGGCGACGGAACAGGCCGATTTCACCATCACGTTCCGCCGGCTGGGCGACGAGACGCTTCGCCATCTGTTCGCCGACAAGGCGGTGATCGATGATTGGCTGACGCGCTGGAGCCTCCGCCTGGCGCAGGAGCCGGACCGGGATGAGGAGCGGCGTGCGGTGATGCGGCGCGCCAATCCGGCGGTTATTCCGCGCAATCACCGCATCGAGGCGGTGATCCGCGCCGCGGTGGATAATGAGGATTTCGCGCCGTTCCGCGAGATGCTGGCGGCGTTGAAGGACCCGTCGGACGACCATCCGGAGTTCGCTCTCTACCAACAGCCGCCGCGCAGCGAAGAACTGGTTCTGCGGACCTTCTGCGGAACCTGATCAGCCGAACAGGCTGTCTATGTCGGCCTGACTGGCATCCTTGCCGATCACGCTGTCGGCATAGGCCTGGTCGATCTTGTCGTGCGGCTTGGCGACGGCGACCTTGCGGCCGAGCAGCGATTCCTCGATCGTGCGCAGCGTCTTCAGCGCGTGCTGGATACGCTGGCCGGTCAGATCCTGGAAACCGCAGGCTTCGAAAATGGCGGTGACCTGGTTAAGCACGGCGAACCGCACCGCATCGGGCACACCCTCGACTTCCATGCTGTGGGAAATCTGCTCGGCCGCTTCCATGATGCGGTCTGCGGCGTCGGCGTTGAGATGGATCACCGCCTCGATTTCCTGGCCGGGCCCGCCGACATCGTCCTGCGAAGCGTGCGCCGTCACCGGGCTCAGCATGTCGCCGATCTGGCTGAGCACCTCGCGAGATTTTTCAAGCATGATGTCCCCGGTTCCCTCTCGTTCACGTGCGGGCAAACTGATGGGAGCGAGTGGTTCCGGCTATCCTCAGCTGGGGACTGAGGGCATAAAGAACGGGATAGGGAGGAGAAAAAATGACCGATTTGCTCAGCCGCCGCCAATTTTCGGGGCTTCTGGCCGCCGCCGGCCTGGCGCCGTTCACCGCTGCCGCCGCGCCGAAAGCGGCCATGGCCGGCGGGCGTAAAGTGATCTTCGATACCGATCCCGGCATCGACGACGCGATGGCGCTGTTGTTCCTGCATTATCTTCCCGGTATCGAGCTGCTCGGCGTGACCTCGACCTTCGGCAATCATGTGGTCGACGTCACCACCCGCAATGCTCTCTATCTGGTCGAGCGCTTCAAGATCGATGTGCCGGTGGCTCGGGGCGTCGGCATTCCGCTGGTGGGGGATTACGGCCCGCCGCCGGTCTATGTGCACGGCCAGAACGGCCTGGGCGACGTGCCGGTGCCCGATCAGGTGGCGACGAAGCCCGATCCGCGCCCGGCTCACAAATTCATCATCGACACCGTGCGCGCCCATCCCGGCGAGGTCACCCTGCTGGCCGTCGGCAGCATGACCAATCTGGCGCTGGCGCTGCGCGACGACCCGGACATCGCCGGCCTGGTCAAGGACGTGATCATCATGGGCGGCGCCTTCGGCTATTTCGGCAATCTGGGCAATGTCACGCCGGCGTCCGAAGCCAATATCCACGACGATCCGACCGCCGCCGACGAGGTGTTCGGCGCCAAATGGCACGTGACCGCCGTCGGGCTCGACGTCACCCATCGCGTCGAGATGCCGCAGGATTATCTGCGCGCGCTGTCCCAGGAGGCCGGCGAGGTCGGCAAATTCATCTGGGACATCACCCGCTTCTACGAGAATTTCTACCGCAAGAGCGGCATGCCCAATATCTTCTGCCACGACGCCTCGGCGGTCGCCTATCTGGCCGATCCGTCGCTGTTCAAGACCCGCTCGGGCGCCGTGCGCGTGGTCACCGACGGCCTGGCGAACGGCCAGACCATCCAGAAACCGGACAGCCGCAAGTTTCCGCCGGGCGCCTGGGACAGCCGCCCGTCGCAGTCGATCTGCATCGATGTCGATGCCGAGAAGCTGCGCCAGCTCTACCGGCGCACCATCATTGCCGGCGGGAAGGCGCTGGCGGCCGCGAAATAGTCAGCTCTTGGCGACCACGTCCGCCGCCATGCGCAGCTCGCGCAGGGGGCGGACGCGCCTGGTCGCCTCGGAGTAGGTCGGATGCGCCTTGTAGGCAGCCAGTTGCGCTTCGTCGGCAAATTCGCCATAGACGACGAAATCGGGGCCGTCGGGGCTGATGGTGTCGACCAGCATGTTGCGGCCGACCTCGAAATGAATCGAATGCGGGATGGTGCCGAGGATCGACAGGCCTTCGTAGATGGCTTCCTTGTCGGCGGGGTTTTTGGCGCTGAAAAAGACGATATGACGAATCATCGCAGAACATTTTCCTAGAAATCGTTGCCTGCGTTTTGGCAGGCGTGGGCAAAAAGTCAATCCGAGAGTTAAGGAACAGATGACAGATCAGGATGTGGAAAACCCGGCCGAGCATATCGGGCACGCCACTCACGCCATCCACGGTGAAGGCGACAGGAAGCTGACCCGCGACACGGCGCTGGCGGTGACGATGATGGCCATCGTGGCCGCCACCATCGGCAGCCTGCAGGAAACCGAATCGACCCATGCCTTGGGCGAGAAGAACGAAGCCGTGCTGCTGCAGGCGCGCGCCTCGGACCAGTGGGCGTTCTTCCAGGCCAAGAGCATCAAGAAGAACAGCTATCAGATCGCGGCGGAGCAGGCCGCCGGCGCCGGACGCGACCCGGAGCCCTTCAACGAGAAGGCCAAGCGCTACGCCCAGGACGAGGACGACGTGCAGGCCAAGGCGAAGGAGCTGGAAGAAGAATCGAAATCGCAGTGGGAGCGCAGCTCGCACCATACTCACCGCCTGCATACCCTGACCCTGGCGGCGACGCTGGTGCATGTGGGTATCGCCGTCAGTTCGATGGCGATTTTCACCAATCGCCGCCTGCCGCTTTATGGCTCGGTGGCCATGGCGGCAGGCGGGATCGCGGTGGCCCTCTGGGCCTATTTCGGCTGACGGCTCAGCCGGTGATCGTCAGATGCAGGGCGTGGGTCAGGGTGACCCCGCCCTGGTTCCACACATTGACCGACAAGGTATCGACGCCGACCACTCCGGCGGTCGCTTCGTAATGCAGGGTCTGCAGATCGGCGTTGAGCTGCGATAGGCTGCCGGTCAGCGACAGGGCCGAGCCGTGCAGCATGCTGGTGCCGTTGCCGATCTCCATCGTCCCGTGCGAAACGGTGAGATTGAGCACCATGTTGCCGCTGTGAGACGCGGCCCAGGCGTCGCTGATCGACACGCCGGAGACGGCGCCGTAGGCCGAGCTGGTGACCGTCGGCGAGGTGGCCGGGACCAGGATGGCGAGGTCCTGGGCGGTTCCCGCGATGGCCGCGGTCGAGGTGCCCGTTCCGGCCACCAGATTGACGGCCAGGGTCTTGGTCGATTCCACGCCGCCCTGATTCCACACATCGACGATGATGGTGTCCGACCCGGCGGTGCTGCCGCCGACATAGGACAGGGTGGTCAGGTCGGCATTGAGCTGGGCCAGGCTGCCGCTGAGATGCAGGGTGGTGCCGGCGGCGACCGTCACCGTGCTGCTGCCGTTGCTGATCTGGAGGGCGTTATGGCCCGCCGTCAGGTTCAGCGCCATGCTGCCGCTGTGGTTGGCGCCCCAGGCGTCGCTGATCGACACGCCGGACAGCTGGGTGACCTGCGAGGTATAGGCGATGTCGGAGGTGGCCGGAACGATCACCGCGAGATCCGACGCGGTCGGCGTCGCCGTGGTGCCGCCGCTGCTGCCGGTCGAGGTGGTGGTGGTCGAGCCCGTGCCGGGGATGATCTCGACCAGGATCGGATGGTCCGGCACCGACAAGGCGACCGTCGAGGCGTTGGATATTGTCTGCGTCGCGGTGGTGCCGGTCAGCGGATCATAGATCTCGATGGTCTGGGCGGCGCTGCCCAGGGTCAGCGTGACGGTGTGATTGGCGACGGTGATGGCCGCCGGCGAGGTCGGGCCCGACAGGCGGGCCTCGTTCCACACCGCCAGCCAGAAGCTTCCGTCCGACTTTTCCATCAGCATGGAATGGTCGGTGCTGATGGTGCCGCTCAGCTGATAGGACAGGCCGGTAGGCTTGAAGGTCGCCGCCGTGCTGCCGGTGTCGGCCAGCAGGGTGGTCAGGTTGTGCAGCGCCGTGGCGGCTGGCTTGGCCGTGCCGTTGGCGTTGAACAGGCCGAAATTGTCCTCGTTGTTGGTGGTGCTGGTGCCCTCGTTCAACAGCTCGTAGAGATACGTCATGCTGTCGCCGGCCTGATAGGCGTCGAGCAGGCCGTCCAGCATGTATTTGGCCTGCTCCAGCGGCGTATCGTTCGACACGTCGGTGGTGCTGGACGTGGTGTACCAGCCCATTTCGGTATTGATGACGGGCTTGCCCTGGGCCGCCAGTTCGGCGTCGGAATTCAGCATCAGAATGCTCGATAGCGGCGTGTTGCCGGTACCGAAATAGACATGGTCGTTGGCATAGTCGGTATAGGCGGAGAGATTGCCGACGGTGCCGTAATCGCCGGTCGACGAGCTGCCCCAGCCGGTGCCGAAGCTCATATTGATCACGGAAACGCCCAGCGCATGGGCGCTAGAGTAGAGTGTCTGCTGAAAGGCGGCCGTGGTGGCCAGGCTGTTGCCCAGCGAAATGGCGTAGGGTTGGTCTTCCTCGTTGCCGCCTTCGATGAATTTGACGATGCCCTGCTTGGCCAGGATGAGTGCGTTGGCTTCGCTCGACTGCATGGTCGCCACCGACCCCTCGGCGGCATAGGCGTCGAACTTGGCGCCAGTCGCGTTGGCGACCTGCTGCCACAGGCCGTTGGCGCCGAGATCCGACGGATTCTCGGCGGAATCGCGGATGTTTTTGACGCCGAGATAATTGATGTCGGCTTCGACCGTGCTCAGCTGGCTGCTATAGCTCGTGAAGTCGATATGAGTATTTATCCCGATGGAATTGATAAAGTTTTCTGCAGTGACTGCAGATACGTAAGAAATTGTCATGGTTCTATCCCCGAAAACTCGCTGTTCTGCCCCGGGGAGGAAAATCGGCTATTAAAGTTATGATCTGGTAAATCGCTGAAATAGATTTGAGTGATCGAATTTACCTATAATTGTATCAAGTTTTTCTAATCCGAGGAATTTCATGAAGCTTTTCAAGTGTCAAAGCTGTGGTCAGATGCTTTATTTCGAGAATGGCTGGTGTGAAAGCTGTGGTCACCGCCTCGGATATTTACCGGATATCGGATTGTTAAGTTTTGTAATTGAAGACGGTCCCTCCTGGATTGCGGCAGCCAACCCCGATTTGCGGTATCGCTTTTGCGCTAACTGGGAGGTTCACGCCTGCAACTGGATGGTGCCGGCCCCAAGCGAGACCGTAAACCAGCCTTACTGCATGGCCTGCCAGCATAACCGCCAGATCCCGGACATTTCGGAGCCGGAAAAGCACCGCCTTTGGCAGAAGCTGGAATTGGCGAAGCGGCGCCTGTTCTATTCGCTGATCAAGCTGCGCCTGCCGATGCCGACCGAGGCGAGCGGCGATTCCGAGCCGCTCGCCTTCCTGTTCCTGGCCGAGACCGATGATCCGGTGATGACCGGTCACGATAATGGCGTGATCACCATCTCGCTGGCCGAGGCCGACGACGCCGTGCGCGAGCGGACACGGGCCGCTATGGGCGAGCGCTACCGCACGCTGCTTGGGCATTTCCGCCATGAGATCGGCCATTATTACTGGGACAAGCTGGTTCGCGACGGCGGAATGCTGGACAGCTTCCGCACTTTGTTCGGCGATGAGCGCGAGGATTATCAGAAGGCCCTGGAACGGTACTATGCCAAAGCGCCGGATGACGGCGTCTGGCAGCAGGGCTTCGTCAGTTCCTACGCCACCTCGCATCCCTGGGAGGATTGGGCCGAGACCTGGGCGCATTACCTGCATATCGTCGACACCCTGGAAACGGCGGCGGCCTTCGGCATCAAGGTCAAACCCGATGTGGCCGACGATCCCGAGCTGGAGGCCGAGATCGATTTCGATCCGCATCGCGTCCGGCAGCTTTCCACCCTGATCGAGGCCTGGCTGCCGCTGTCCTATGCGGTCAACAGCCTCAACCGTTCGATGGGCCAGCCCGACCTGTATCCGTTCGTGCTGGCGCCCCGCGCGATCGAGAAGCTCGGCTATGTCCACGACCTCATTCACGGCTTCGATCCTGTTCATCGGTGACCGCGCCGGCTATCGTTCTATTGATGAGCAGAGCCGTTCTCCTCGCTGTCCTCCTGCTGAGCCTGTCCGCCGCCGTGCGGGCGGAGGAGGTGATTTTCACCGAGGTGTCGCCTTATTCGCGCAATGAGGAGCTGATGCGCCGGCTGCTGCCCCGCGCGGAAGCGGCCGCCCTCGCGGAGGGCTTGGCCCAGCGCGGGCAGCGCCTGGCCGACCAGCCGGTCGATCCCGCCAGGGAACGGTTCGCGCTGTATGTACCGCCCGCCGAACCGGAAGGCGGCTATGCGCTGCTGGTCTTCGTGCCGCCCTGGCAGCAGGCCAAGGTGCCGCCGGGTTGGGATGCGGTGCTGGACAGGCTGGGGATCATCTATGTCAGCGCCGCCAGATCGGGAAATGAGGAGATCACCCAGGCGCGGCGCGAACCGTTGGCCCTGATCGCCGCCGCCAACGTCATGGCGAAATACCGCGTTGATCCGGCCAAGGTGTTCATCGGCGGTTTCTCGGGCGGTTCACGCGTGGCGGAACGGCTGGCGGTGGGCTATCCCGACCTGTTCCGCGGCGCGCTGCTCGATGCCGGCAGCGACCGGGTGGGCGAGGGGGATCTGCCGCTGCCGCCCGACGATCTGCTGAAACGCTTTCAGGAAGAGAGCCGGCTGGTCTTCGTCACCGGCGAGAACGACACGCTCAACCATAGGCTCGACGCCGACACCATGCGATCGCTCGACGAGAATTGCCAGTTCGCGCACGAGGCCCAGACCGCGCCGTGGATCGGCCACGCCATCCTGCCGCCGGCCGCTCTCGAGGCGGCGATGAAAGCCCTCCTGCGGCTGCCGCCGTCCGATCGCGATCGGGTGGCCGCGTGCCGGGCAGGGGGTTAGTGCGACGCGTGGTGATGCGCCCCGGCGGCGGCGCTCTTGCTGATTCCTTTCAGGGTCTTGCCGACCACTTTTTCGGAGGCCTTGGCCAGATCGCCCAGCGAGACGATACCGACCATGCGTTTCTGCTTGTTCAGCACCGGCAGGCGCCGGATCTGCTGCTCGGCCATCTTTTCGGCGACCGCCTCGATCGTGTCGCTGTCGAAACAATAATGGATGCCGGTGCTCATCGCTTCCTTCACCTGGCAGTCCAGGCCTTTGCCGGCCGCCAGCGCGCGGATGACGATGTCGCGTTCGGTGATGGTGCCGACCAGCCGGTCGTTCTCTCCCACCGGCAGCAGCCCGACATCCATTTCCTTCATCGTGCGGGCGGCGTCCTGGATGGTGTCGTTCGGTGCGCACAAGCGCACATGGGGGGTCATGCAGTCGGAGATCTTCATTCGGGCCTCCCGTTCAATGGGGTTTCGACTGGTCCCGCGACCGGTCCAGAGTGCGCTTGGCGTGCTGAATTTCGTCCAGGCGGCTTTCGGTGCCGCCGACCATGCCTTCGCCCTCGGCGCGGGCCAGGGCCTGGGCGTCACGTTCCCATTCATGCAGGATCTTGCGCTTTTCCTCGGTACTGAGGTCCTTGCGCGCCAGCATCTTTTCGAGCCGCCCCGGCCGCTGCGCCTTGCCGGTCGGGTCATGGGCGGCCAGCAGCTCGATCAGGCGGCCGCAGAAAGCGGGCAGATCGTCGGGATTGCGGCTGGTTACCAGTTCGCCGTCGATGACCGCCTCCTGGTCGACCCAGATGGCGCCGGCATTTTTCAGGTCGGTCTTGAGCGACGGCCACGAGGTCATCTTGCGCCCGCGCACGACGTCGGCTTCGATCAGGCTCCAAGGGCCATGGCAGATGGCGCCGACCGGCTTGCCGGTGCGGAAGAAGTCGGCGATGAATGTCACGGCCTTGGCATTGGTGCGCAGCCGGTCGGGGTTGGCGACGCCGCCCGGCAGCACGAGGCCGGAGAAATCGGTCTCGCGCGCTTCGCCGATCGTCAGGTCGACATCGACCCTGGCGCCCTTCTCGGCATGTCTCATGCCCTGAATTTGTCCCGGCTCGAGGCTGACCACCAGGGCTTCGGCGCCCGCTTCGCGCAGGGCCTGCAGCGGTTCGAGCAATTCGGACTGCTCGAAGCCGTCGGTGGCAAGAATAGCCACCCGTTTGCCGGCGAGTTTTGCGTGCATTTTCCGCCTCCTGCCTGTCCTTCCGTCAATAGCTCATGAGTTCGTAACTCCCCTATGCGGCCTGAGGTTCCGTGGAAAGTCGGTTAACCGCAGCTAAACTGACGAAGACTACTGCTCCGCAAGGTGAGTAGTTTCCGAGTCTGCCCTCCTGGCGCCATTTGTTCTTAGCTGAATCGGCCCGAGGAGGAACCAATATGAGCAATACAGATCAATTCTCGGAAGATCTCGTCGCCAACATTCCCTATCTGCGCGCCTTCGCTCATCTTCTGGTGAAGGACCATTTCCTTGCCGAGGACGTGGTGCAGGACACGCTTGTCAGAGCCTTGTCCGCCCGGTCGCAGTTTAAGCCGGGAACCAATCTGCGGGGTTGGCTTACCATCATTCTCCGCAACCGTTATTTCAACCTGCGGCGGCGGCGCGGGTTCCGCGCCGAAATACAAATGGATGTCGAGCTTGCCGGAGGCGGTGCCAGCGGCGGTCAGGAGGAGACTCTCGAATTTCGCGACTTCCAGCGCGCCTTCGATACCTTGCCGGCTGCCCAGCGCACCGCCCTGGCGCTGATCGGCGCCGATGGCCTGTCCTATGAGGAGGCGGCCCAGGCGACCGGCTGCATGGTGGGAACCATGAAAAGCCGGGTCTCACGCGCGCGCCTGCATCTGACGCATCTGCTCGACCGCGGCGGCACCGGGAAACGCGCGCTTCCGGCGCTGTGAACATTCTGTTGCAGCCCAGCCTGCGCGTGGCCAAGGCGGGGGAATCGTCTTAGTCTTCGCTTGCACCACCAGTACGACACTGGTGTGCAAGTGGAGGATTTGATGGATTTTTCCCGGCGTCTTACCGTTCTCGTCTATGCCCCCGCCTTCGATGCCGACGATCTGGAAGGCATCCGCGTCCAGCAGATCATCACCGAAGTCGGCAAGCTCGGCTTCGAAGTCGTCCGCGCCCGCCGCATGGAGGATGCCGAGATCGCCGTGCAGACCGATGCGGCCATCGGCTGCGTGCTGGTCGATTGGGGCAAGGGCGCCGAGTCCGGCCGCGAGGCGGCGGCCCTGGTCGATTTGATGCGCCGCCGCGGCCTGGAAATGCCCATCGTGGTGCTGGTGCGCGGCGAGCGGCTGGAGAACATTCCGGTCGAGGTGCTGGATTACATCGACGGCTATGTCTTCCTGGCCGAGGAAACCCCCGAATTCATCGCCAAGAACCTGGTCAGCCGCGTCAAGCAATTCGGCGAAACCCTGAAGACCCCGTTCTTCGGCGCCCTGGTCGATTACGCCGAAGAGGGCAACCAGCTGTGGACCTGCCCGGGCCATAATGGCGGCATCTTCTATAACCGCACCCCGCTGGGACGCATCTTCGTCGAGCATCTGGGCGACGCGGTATTCCGCGACGATCTCGACAATTCGGTGCTGGAACTGGGCGACCTGCTGACGCATGAAGGCCCGGCTTTGCAGGCCCAGAAAGAGGCGGCCGAGATCTTCGGCGCCGAGCGCACCTATTTCGTGCTGAACGGCACCTCGGCCTCGAACAAGATCGTGCTGTCCTCGCTGATCGCCGAGGATGATCTGGTGCTGTTCGACCGCAACAACCACAAGGCCGCCCATCACGGCGCGCTGTTCCTGGGCGGCGGCGTGCCGATCTATCTGGAAACCGACCGCAACGCGCCCGGCCTGATCGGCCCGATTCACGAGGATGCCTGGGACGAGACGCTGATCCGCGAAAAGATTCGCGTCCATCCGCGCGTCAAGGACCCGGATGCCTGGAAGCGCGAGCGCCCGTTCCGCGTCGCGGTGGTCGAGCAATGCACCTATGACGGCACGATCTATAACGCCGAATTCATCCTCTCGAAGATCGGCCATCTGTGCGACTACATCCTGTTCGACGAGGCCTGGGCCGGCTTCCTGAAGTTCCATCCCCTGTTCAAGGGACGCTTCGGCATGGGGCTGGAGAATCTCGGCGCCGACGCGCCGGGCATCATCACCACCCAATCGACCCACAAGCAGATGGCCGGCTTCAGCCAGGCCTCGCAGATCCATGTGCGCGACCGCCATCTGAAGGGCCAGCGCCGGCGGCTGGAGCATCGCCGCTTCAACGAGACCTTCATGCTGCACGCCTCGACCTCGCCCTTCTATCCGCTGTTCGCCTCGCTGGATGTCGGCGCCCAGATGATGCGCGGCCGTTCGGGCGAAGTGTTGTGGGACGATACGGTCCGTCTTGGCGTGGAACTGCGCAAGAAGGTGCGGGCGATCCGCCGCGAGTTCCAGGAGAAGGAAAAAGACCCGTCGCGCCACTGGTTCTTCGAGCCCTTCGTGCCTGACCGGACGACCTTGCCCGACGGCCGCTCGGTGGCGTGGGAAGAGGTGCCGACCGACCTGTTGGCCTCGGACGCGCGCTATTGGGAATTGTCGCCGGGCGCCGGCTGGCATGGCTTCGGCACGGTGCGCACGCCGGGCTATGCCATCACCGATCCCAACAAGCTGACGCTGATCACCCCCGGTTTCGACCGCGTGACCGGCGACTATCTCGATTACGGCATCCCGGCGCCGGTGGTGGCGAACTTCCTGCGCGAGAACCGCGTGGTGCCGGAAAAGAACGACCTCAATTCGCTGCTGTTCCTGCTGACGCCGGGCGTCGAATCGAGCAAGGCCGGCACGCTGCTGTCCACTTTGGTGGCCTTCAAGCGGCGCCATGACGACAATGCGCTGCTCGACCATGCCATTCCCGAATTCGTCGCCCGCCGGCCCCAGCGCTATAAGGGCCTGCGCCTGCGTCAGCTGTGCCAGGAGATGCACGACTTCTTCCGCGGTGCCAATGTCAGCGCTTTGCAGAAGGCGCAATTCTCGCCCGACCATCTGCCGGAAATGGCCATGCGGCCGGTCGAGGCGGTCAACCTGCTGACCCGCAATCAGGTCGATTACCTGCCGATCCACGAGATCGAGGGGCGCATCGCGACGACCTTGTGGGTGGTCTACCCGCCGGGCATCGCCGCCATCGTTCCGGGCGAACGCCTGGGCGAGCGGGCGAAACCGATGCTGGACTATCTGAAGATGTTCGAGAAAAGTGCCAACCTGTTTCCCGGCTTCGAGGCCGAGATCCAGGGATTGTACCGCGAGACCGAGCCCGACGGCTCGATCCGCTTCTATACTTATGTGGTCAGAGAGTAATGCCCGAAGCGCGTCATGAGATAATCATCCGTTCCTCCACCGACGAAGACGTCCCTGCGATGCTGGCGATCTACCGCCATCACATCTCGCAGGGCGTCGGCGAACTCGGCGCCTTCGCCGACGAGCCGCTGCGTGAGGAGGACCTCAAGGCGCGCCGCAAGAACATGAAGAAGAGGCAGCTGCCGCACCTGGTCGCCGATGTCGGCGGCGAGGTGGCGGGCTATGCCTATGCGGTGCCGTTCAGGAAGCGCCCGGCCTATCTGTTCACGGTGAAGCATTCGATCTACATCCACGCCGACTATATGCGGGCGGGAATCGGCCGCCGCCTGCTGCCGGCCCTGATCGAGGCCTGCGCCAAGGAAGGCTATTGCCAGATGATCGGCTATGTCGACGCCGCCAATGAGGGCTCGCTGAAACTGCACGAGGCCTGCGGCTTTCGCCGTGCCGGGCTGCTGCAGGCGGTCGCCTTCAAATATGGCCATTGGTCCGACATGGTGCTGGTGCAGCGCTCGCTGGTCGAGGATTCGGGACAGCCGCCGAAACCGCTGTCGGCGGGCTGAATCTTATTCCTCGCTCATCTCCGCTATCGTCTCCGCCGAATAATTCTCGCCGATCGACATGGCGCAGATGCGCGACAGGTGCGTATAGGGCAGGCCGGTTTCCTCGGTCCATTGGTTGAACTGCGCCTGGATCTTGGCCAGATCCCGCTTCGAGGTGGGAACTTCCGCGATCTCCAGGCCGGCATCGCGCAGGCAGGCCGAGATGTCGCGGGTCAGCATGAATCCGTCATAGCCGATGAAACGCAGGAAATAGCGCCCGGTATTGCCGCCCAGGCGCGAACCGCGCTTGGCCAGCAGGTCCCACAGGCCGATCTGGTCGGTGGTCGGCCACGCCGCCAGGAATTTGCCGAACGAGCCGTGCTCGTGGCCGATCTCGCCGATGAAGTCGGCGTTGCGGCGCACCGCCATGATCTTCTGGCCGTTGCGCACGATGCGCTTGTCCGACAGGCGAGCATCCCAGAAATCGTCGGGCTGGAACACCAGCTGGCCCGGATCGAAGCCGAGGAAAGCCTCTTCGAAGCCGGGCCATTTCTTCTCGATCACGCTCCAGGCGAAGCCGGATGAGAAAATCCGCCTGGCCATTTCGGCCAGCACCCGGTCGTCGCTCAGCGCCGCCAGCCGGTCGGGGGAGGGGACCGGCGCCAGCAGGCTTTGCAGCGCGGCTTCGCCGCCTTTGCGGCTGGCGGCGCGGGCGCGGATCTTCGCGAAGGACAGCATCCTTGAACCTCTGTACAGTTACGAATGTGTGTCACCGATTCGGGGGGATCATGACATCAGCAGGCGGTACGAAAAAGCTCGGTGCGTTCCTGGCCACCATGTTGGTGGCGGGCAATATGATCGGTTCCGGCGTCTATCTGCTGCCGGCCAGTCTCGGCGCGGTCGGGTCGATCTCGATCCTCGGCTGGGTGGTGGCGATCGGCGGCGCGGCGCTGCTGGGTCTGGCCTTCTCGGCGCTGACCATCTTGCGGCCGCAGGGCACCGGCCTGATCTCCCATGTGCGCGAGGCTTTCGGCCCCGGCAGCGCCTTCGTGTGGGGCGTGCTGTACTGGACGGCCTGCTGGACCGGCAATGTCGCCATCGCCCTGGCCGTGACCGGCTATGTCGGCTATTTCCTGCCGGCGCTGGCCAGCCCGCCGGGCGCGACCTTCTTTACCGCCGGCATATTGTGGCTGTTCACCGCCGCCAACATCATCGGCCCGCGCTTCGTCGCCCGCTTCGAGGGCGGCACCCTGCTGGTCGGGCTGGCGCCGGTGCTGCTGATCGCGCTGGGCGGCTGGTTCTACTTCGATCCGGCGATCTTCACCAATTCCTGGAACGTCACCGGCAAGCCCTTCATCGAGGCGATGCCGCAATCGGTGGTGATGGTGTTCTGGGCCTTCCTAGGCATCGAAAGCGCCAATATCGTCGCCCCGCTGGTCGAGAACCCGGTGCGCGACGTGCCGCGCGCCACCATCGGCGGATTGCTGATCGCCGCTTTGGTCTATGTCTCGGCCTGCGCCGCCATCATGGGCATCCTGCCTGCCGCCGATCTGGCCGCCTCCAGCGCGCCCTTCGCCGACGCCGCCCGTCCGCTGGTCGGGTCTTCCCTGGCTGCGGTCGTCGCGCTGTGCGCCATGCTGAAGGCGTCGGGCACGGTGGGCGGCTGGATTCTGGTCAGCGCCGAAACCTGGGGCGCCGACGAAGTGCTCGGCCTGCTGCTGCGCCGCGCGCCCAAGCGCCGCAATGGCGGCCCGTCGGTGGCCAATCTGCTGTTCAACGGCGCGCTGATGAGCGCGGCTGCCTTCCTGACCGCCAACGCCAATCTGGCCCGGCAATTCACCGTGGTGGCGGATGTGTCGGTGATCCTCTGTATGTTCCTCTATGCGGCAGCCTGCGCCGCGCTGATCCGCCTGTCGACGGAACGCCCGGCGCGCTGGCGGCTCGGCGCGCGTGCTCTGGCGGTCGGTTCGATCCTGTTCTGCGTCTGGGTGGCCAGCGTGTCGGAGGTGCCTCTACTGATGTGGAGCGTCGCCGCCATCATTGCCGTCATCCTGGCTTATCTGCCGCTGGCCTGGTGGCGATCTCGCGTGTCGGGAACAAAGGTGGAACATTTGAGCCGGCTATGATATCCGTGAAGGCTGATCGATCCCGATCGCTTACGGAGCGCCCGTGATTGGCATTTGAGGAACCGCAGAGGCGCAGAAGCGCAGAGGTGACTAAGCCCGTGGCTGACGACAACGTCCTGACGGGCCAGATTGTCGATGCGGCCGTCGCCGTGCACCGCGCGCTTGGGCCCGGGCTGCTGGAGTCCGTATACGAGCAATGCCTCGCTTGTGAAATCGAGATGCGTGGCTTGACTGTTTCTCGGCAGGTGGTGATGGACGTGGTCTACCGGGACCTTCGGCTTAATGGCGGGTTTCGGATGGATCTCCTCGTCGACCGGCGCGTGGCGGTCGAAGTCAAGGCGGGTGAAAGGCTTCTCCCCATCCATAAAGCCCAATTGCTGACTTATCTGAAACTTTCCGGTCTGAAACTCGGACTGTTAATCAATTTCAATGTCTTGCATCTGCGCGACGGACTCCGCCGCGTGATACAGACTCCGGACCCTCTGCGCTTCTGCGCCTCTGCGGTTCAATCAGCCGTTGGTCCCGGGCAGGCTGCCTCAGGCAATTGACAGGAAGGAGCTCGTCTCCTTAGGCTCGAAGTAACGATAAGTCCGGAGGGTGTCTATGCTCGCGCTGCTGCCGCAGGATTGGCAGAATTGGGTGCTGGAAAATGTCCAGCGCGGCTGCGCGCCTGCCGACATCCTCAAGCAGCTGATCGAGCATCGGGTGGCGGCGCCGGATACCTCGATGGCGGCGATCCGCGAGGCGGCTGAGAAATTATCGCGGCCTCTACCGGCCAATCCTCTGCCCGAGATGCATTTCGACGGTGATGCCGCGGTGATCGACGGCCATCGCGTGCGCCGCTCGATGTGGATGGAAAGCCCCCGCGTCGCGGTGATCGAGGACATGCTGAGCGCCGAGGAATGCGCCCGCTTCATCGAAATGGGCAAGGAAAAGCTGCGCGCCATCACGGTGGTCGATCCCGATAGCGGCGGCGACATGGTGCATGAGGCCCGGCGCGGACGCTTCACCAGTTTCGAACGCGGCCAGGACGAGTTCGTCGCCCGCGTCGAGGACCGTATCGCCAAGTTGCTCAATTGGCCGGTCGAGAATGGCGAAGGGCTGCAGCTGATCCATTACGGGCCCGGCGACGAATACCGCGCCCATTACGATTGGTTCGACCCCGCTCTGGCCGGCAGCGCCTTGCATATGAAGGCGGGCGGCCAGCGCGTCGCCACCATGATCTTCTATCTCAACCGCCCCGACCGCGGCGGCGGCACGCAATTCCCCTGGCTGTCCGGCCTGACCGTGGCGGCGGTGCCGGGCCGCGCCCTCTATTTCGAGAATGTCGATGGCAGCCATACCGTCGACAATCGCGTCCAGCATGCCGGAACTCCGGTCGAGGCCGGCGAGAAATGGATCGTCACCAAATGGCTGCGCCTCGGCCCCAATGTCGGGTGAGGCTTTAGCGGCCCTTGTCCGCCAGCACCACTTCGGCCTGAACGTTCAGTGTAATGGTGGAATCGCCGGCTTCCGCGTCCGGCGGCGCGGAGATCGCCGCCGCCTGGACCATTCCCGCCTTGGCCATCATCATCGGGCGGCGGTTGTCGAAGCCCTCGGTGGCGTTGCCGACATTGATTTCCTGATAGTGCGCGACACTCATGCCGAGATCGTTGGCGACCTCGGTGGCGCGGTCGCGCAGACCCGACAGGGCCTGGGCGGTCAGGTCGCTCTGCGCCGCGCGCAGGGTTTCGGGCGCCAGGAAGAAGCGCAGGCCGGACATGGTCAGCCCGTCATTCTGCAGCTCGCCCGACAATTTCAGCACCGAGTCGAAATCCTTCGAGACCAGGGTGATGCCCTGGCTGGCATGCCAGATTTCAGCACCCTTGGCCGGCTGTTCGCGATAGACGCCGTAGCCGCCGCTCTGCACGGTCAGGGACGAATTCTTGCGGGCCTTGGCCAGGGCGGTCGCCATGCGGCGGTTGACCTCGTCCTGTACGCCGCGGCTGTCGGGGCCGCTGGCCTCGACGCGCAGATCGGCTTGCAGCCGGTCGCGCGGCACCACTTTCTGCGCCTGCTGGTCGAGGCGGATGGTGGTGTCGGCCAGGGCGGGAACGGCGAGAAGCAGGCAGAGGGCGGCGAAACTCGGGCGGATCATGACAACCTCCTGTGGGGGAGATCAGGATAAAAGCTGGTCGCTTGCGCCGCATCCCCTATGTTACGATGTATTTTTGATATTTCTTTTGGTGTTTCATGAGGCTGTCGAGCTACAGCGATTACGCGCTGCGCATCCTGATCTATCTGGCGGTGCAGCCGGACAAGCTGCCCACCATCGCCGAGATCGCCGAGCGCTATGACATCTCCAGGAACCATCTGATGAAGGTGGCGCACCAGCTGGGCGTCGGCGGCTATATCGAGACCGTGCGCGGACGCGGCGGCGGGTTGCGCCTGGGCAGGCAGCCGGAAGCGATCCGTCTGGGCGAAGTGGTCCGCTTCACCGAGCAGGACCTCGCCATCGTCGAATGCATGGGGATGGAAAACGAATGCCTGCTGACGCCGGCCTGCGCGCTGAAGGGCGTGCTGGGCGAGGCGCTGCAGGCATTTTTGGCGGTGCTGGACGACTACACCCTGGCGGACATCGTCCGCCAGAAGCGTAGCATCACCGCGTTGCTGGGCTTGCCGCCCGAGGGCGGCAAGCTGGCTAATGCCTGAGCTTTTGCCGTCTGGAAAAACACGCCCCCTCCGCACTATGCCTAAGTACTTTTCCGTCACCGGCAATTTGCGCCGCCTCAACTCCGTAATTTCGGATTGAGTTAGTTTTTCCCTCGGATGGACAACCAAAAGTTACATCGGGAGGCGGTCATGAGCGAACGGATGCGGCTCGAATTTTTATGTGAGGTAGCTCTGGCGAGGGACATGGTTCTTGCCGTCATCTTCGTCTTGCTTTTGTCGTCGCTCGTGATGTGAGATGCCGCCTTCGCGCACTCCCTCATATCAGGCCGCCATGATCTCTTCGGCCGGGCCGAAAAACTCATAGTGGATGCGGTCGGCGGGAACGCCGGCCTGGGCCAGGCCGTTGGCGAAGACGCGCAGGAACGCCTTGGGCCCGCACAGATAGAAATCAGCCTCGGTGAACGGCGTGTTCTGCTTCAGCCAGTCGATGCTGATGAAGCCGGTCACGTCATGGCTGACGCCGGGCAGATCGCCCTCGGCCGGCTCGCTGTAAAAGGTGGCGACGCTGATGTTGGCATTGTCGCGGGCGAGGGCGCGCACATGCTGGTCCAGGGCGTGGGTGGCGCCGCTGGTGGTGCCATGGATGAAATGGGTGGCGAGCTGCGGGTGACGCTCGGCGATGGTCTCGACCATGCTGACCATCGGCGTCAGTCCGACGCCGCCGCTGAGCAGCACGACCGGACGCTTCGGCTGGTCGGCCAGGAAGAAATCGCCGGCCGGCGGCGAAACATGCAGGATGTCGCCCGGCTTCACATGATCATGCAGCCAGCGCGACGCGGCGCCTTGTTCCTCGCGCTTTACCGAGATGCGGTAGGTCTGGCCGTTCGGGGCCGAGGAAATGCTGTAATTGCGGCGTACCGGCGCAGGGTCCGTCCCTTGGGCCCCCACCGGCAGCAGGAAGCTGAGATACTGGCCCGGCTTGTGGCGGATCACCGCGCCCCCGTCGCGCGGACGCAGCAGGAACGAGGTGATCGTTTCGCTTTCGCGGGTCTTGCCGGCGACGATGAATTCGCGCCAGCCGCTCCAGCCGCCCTCGGCATCGGCCTGCTGGGCATAGAGGCTTTTTTCGCGCCCGATCAGGATGTTGGCCAGGAACCAGAAGGCCTCGCCCCAGGCGCCCAGGATTTCCGGCGTTGCCGCGTCGCCCAGCACGTCACCGATGGCGCCCAGCAGGGCTTCGGCCACGTAAGGATAATGCTCGGGCAGGATCTGCAGGCCGACATGCTTCTGGGCGATGCGCTCGACCGCCGCGCCCAGGACGCCGAGATTGTCGATATTGGCGGCATAGGCCAGGATCGCCGACGCCAGAGCCTTCGTCTGGGTGCCGTCCTCACCCTGATGCGAATGATTGAACAAAGCGGCGATCTCGGCGGTGCGGAACAGCCGCTTATACATGGCGCCGGTGATGGCGGTGCCATGTTGCGCGAGGGCGGGAACGGTCGCCTTGACGATGGCGACGGTTTGCGGGCTCAAAGGCTGCATGATGGGTCCTTCTGTTGGATGGGTCGGGGGATGATCAGGCGGCGGCGCGATGCCGCGGGCCGAGCTGCAGGCTGACCGCGATGCGGCGGACCGCCGCGGCGATCCTGGTTTCATCCATGATATGCTCCATAAATATGCATATAAAATGTATGTTTTAAGAGATGCATCCGGAGCCGATTAAAGATGCAATGAAAATGTTTGTTTAGTCGCTCCTGCGCATGATCTCGCGCCATAGGAATACGATCGACAGCGCCAGCCAGACCGGCACCGCGCACCAGATCGAACCGCGGGCGAGCAGGAAGGCGCCACCGCCCCACATCCCGGCGCAGATCATGTCGGCGAACACCGCCGCCGGGGCGGGGCGCGGCGCGTTGCTCAAGGTCGAGCGGCGGCCGGAGGCCTTGGCGTTGGTATTGATCGCCGCCGAGGACAGGCAGGCGCCGAGTCCCATGGTCAGGATGGATATTCCGGCCAGCGGCGCCCGGGCGGCGGCCAGTGCCGCACCCAGCAGCACCAGGGCGAAGGCGGGCAGCAGCGAGGCGCACAGCCGGCTGCGCACCGCCAGGCCGGGCGGCAGCGGCGAGCTGGCCAGCAGATCGGGCTGGGTTTCGGCGCTGACGAAGGCCCAGACCAGCGATCCGGCGGTCTGGCCGAGCACCAGCGTGCCGGCCAGCGCGACGGTGGCCAGGTCGGCCGAATGGCGGTTCTGCGTCAGGTTGATCGCCAGCAGCGGAACGAAGGCCAGGCTGCGCCCCAGAATCTGCAGCATCAGCGCATGATTGCGCAGCAACAGCCGGTAATCCTTGATCAGCAGCAGGGCGAACGGCTTGCCGCCGAACCCGCGCAGCGGCGCCGCGCCGGCGGAAGGGCGGCTCTGCCCGTCGTCGCGCGTGCTGACGATCGAGAACCACGGGGCGAGCAGCCAGGCGCTGCCCAGGAACAGCGCCAGCGACCCCGCGCCCAGCAGCGTCATGGCTATTCCGTCCCCCATCAGGATGCGGACGGGCAGGGCGGCCAGCCCATTGAAGGAGGTGGCGTTCAGCGAAGCGTGCAGGTGCGCCGCCGCCGGGCTGCCGGCCGGCATGAGAGATCCGGAGAAGCCGGACACCAGCCCGACCGTCAGGCCGGACAGTGACGAGGCGATGGTGGCGGCGGTCCGGCCCCGGCGCGCGCCCAGCAGACGGAACAGACCCAGGATCACCCAGCTGGCCGCCGCGGTGCCGACCAGTCCGGCATCGGCCAGCAGCGCCAGGCCGCCCAGCCAGCGCGGCCCGGCGATCGCGCTGACCATCAGCACCGGAGGACTGAACAGGAACAGCCACAATGTCATGCTGCGCACACCGGCCGCCGCCAGCCGCACCGTTAGCAGGCGGCGCCGGGGCAGGGGGCTGCCGAGCAGCAGATCGATGTCGCCGCGGTCGACGAAACTGGCGGCGATGAAGGACAGCGCCGTCATGAATCCCATGAAGGTGACGAACAGAAACCCCATCGCCGCGATCAGCGCGCCAAAGCCGGTCGTGCTTGGGTGGTGTTCGCGCAGCACATGACCGATCGGCCAGCCGGCCGCGCTCATCATCAGCAGCAGCGCGCCCAGCAGCAGGATGCGCACCCAGCGGTTCTTGTCCTCGCCCAGGCGCCAGGCCAGGCGCAGCTCATGCGCCATCAGCCAGGGTGTGGAGCCTGGAATCATTCGGCCGCCTCGGTCAGCGCCAGGAACACATCCTCCAGCGTGCCGGCCCCGCCCGCCTGGTTGCGCAATTCGTCGAAGCTGCCCTCGGCGCGCAGGCGCCCCTGGGCGATGATGCCGATGCGGTCGGCCATGCGCTCGGCGACATCGAGGATATGGGTGGTCATCACCACCGTGCAGCCTTGGCGCGCCCTGTCGCCCAGCATCCGTTTCACTTGACGGGCGGCCGAGGCGTCCAGCCCGGTCAGCGGCTCGTCGAGGATCAGCAGCTTCGGATCATGGACCAGGGCGCCGGCCAGCGCCGCCTTCTGCTTCATCCCGCGCGAAAAGCCGCCGATGCGCTGGCGGCGCACATCCCACAGATCGAGCAGGGTCAGCAATTCCTCCGCCCGCTCTTCGGCGGTCCTGCGCGGCACCTGCCACAGCCCGGCCATGAAGGCGAGATATTCCTCGGTGGTCAGCGCGTCATAGACCATCGGCTCGTCGGGCAGCCAGGCGGTGATGCGTTTGGCGGCGATCGGATCGGCCAGGCTGTCGATGCCCGAGATCGTGACCGAGCCGGAATCGGGGGCCAGCAATCCCGCGACGATACGCAGGGTGGTGGTCTTGCCGGCGCCGTTGGGGCCGAGCAGGGCATAGAGCTGGCCGGGGTCGAGGGACAGCGACAAATGATCGACGGCGCGGACGCCGCCATAGCTTTTGACCAGATCGCGAATCGTCAGCGCAGCAATCATGTAATCCTCCGCTGCACGTGATGATGGAGGATTTTTTCGATAATATCCTGCTTAATTCTCAGGGAGGGCTGGCGGGGCGTACGGCGCGCCACATCCAGAAATTGAATGTAACTTGATTGTCGCCTGTGGACTGATGCAAATTTACTGAATTCCACAGTTTTTCTTTGCGTTGAATACTCCTGATTTCTTCGTATTCTCTGTCTATCCAGTCCTCATTTGGGGACAGGATCAAGGGGTGGGGGCAGGGTTAGATGCGATCCATGGACGCTTTGAACATCATGGTGGTCGACGATTCGACATTGTCGACCAAGAGACTTTCCCAGATTCTCGGCATGCTCGGCCACAATGTGGTGCAGACGGCCCGCACCGGCGCCGATGCCGTGGCTCTTTATCCCACCTGTCTGCCCGACCTTGTCACCATGGACGTGGCGATGCCCGACATGGACGGCATCGAGGCGGTGCGGCGCATCCTGGCCGCCTATCCCGACGCCATGATCATCATGGTCACCTCGCACGAGATGGACATGAAGGTGGTCGAGGCGGTCAATGCCGGCGCCAAGGGCTATGTGCGCAAGCCGGCCGAGAAGGACGAGGTCGAGCGCGTCATCGAGAAGGTGATCTCGGTGGTGCCCTTCACCCGGCCCAACACCCGCCTGGGCGCCCTGCTGATGGGCGACGTGGTGAAATCCTCCCGCATTCTGTCGGATGCGCTGAAGACGCAACTTCATTCCGTGCTGCATGGCCGGGTCGCGGCGATCCGCAGCAAATGGCAGGTGATGTTCGACCAGTTCACCGGCGACGGCTTCTTCGTGTGCGGCAACGACGTCAGCGAGATGGCCGAGGCGGCGCTGGATCTGCGCGATTATTTCCTGCAGCTCAATTGGCGGCAGATCGGCTTCGACCAGCCGGTGCAGATCCGACTGGCGCTGGACGTCAACAAGGTCTCGATCACCGAGAAGGACGGCCGTATCACCGATGTGGCCGGAGTGGGCATCGACCATGTCGCCCGCATCGAGCCGGTGGTGTCGCCGAACGAAGTGTGGTGTTCCGACCATTTCTTCCGCCAGCTGGAGCGCGAAGGCGTTGCCAAGATCGACGGCATCCCGCTGGGCCGCCGCGAGCTGGCCAAGGACGCCGGCAGCCAGGAGCTGGTGCAGCTGGTCTGGCGGATCTGAGACCTCTAACCGCATGATAAGCTTTGACCTTCCGCCCGCGAATCCGATAATGCGCAGGGGAGCCGCGTAAAGCGGGCAGGAGGGAAAGATTTCGGCACTCCGTCGGATCATCGTCGCCACGATGCTGTGGCTGTCGTGCGTATACCCCCTCGCCGCCCAACCCCCCGCCGGCGAGCCCGAGCGCTGGGCCGAACTCGCGGATACGATCTTCAAGAATTATGGGACCGATGATGGGTTGCCGATCTCGACGGTTAATACGTTTGCCGAGGATGGGGATGGATTCCTCTGGGTCGGAACGTCGGCCGGGCTCGCCCGCTGGGATGGTTATCATTTCCGCGTCTATCGCAAAGATCCGGCCAAATTGGGTGCGCTCCGGGATGATTTCATCTGGTGTCTGAAAACGGACAGCCAGGGGCGGCTTTGGGTCGGGACCAATGGCGGCGCCGTCAGCCGATATGATCGGCAGACCGACGGTTTTGTGACGATCGACGCGGGGTCGAAGGGTAACGAGAACGTCCCGGTCAGAGCGCTGGCGCAAGATGGTGCTGGCGGAATGTGGGAAGGGACCGATCGGGGCCTTGTTCATCTTGGGGCCGATGGCGCCAGGATCACCTTACAGGCGTCTTACGATGCAGGTCTTTCCGCTCGTGCAGTTACGGCGATCCTGCACGACAGCCATGGCAGGCTCTGGGTTGGCACAAAAACCGGGCTGCTACGCCAAGAGGATGACGCATCGCATTTTTCTTCGGTGCCGGTAGAGGGCGGTAAAACGGAAGAGACCGTGGTCCTCGGGTTGCTTGAGGCGGGTGATGGCCGGATCTGGGTGGGAACCAGAAATCAGGGAGCCTATTTCATTGCCCATTCTGGTCAGTCTGTCCAGTTGGTCCGGCAGACATTGCCGGCGGAACTGGAACGGCTTCCATTTCGCGCTCTCGCGGAGGGAAAGTCTGGCGAGTTGTGGTTCGGGGGTGAGAGGGGAATCGTCGTCTTTGACCCCGCCAATGGCCATGCCCGGTATATTCGCCATGACGCAACGCGCACAAGCAGCCTGCCGCACGACTTTGTCTTTTCCCTTTATCGAGATCGCAGCGGTCTGCTGTGGGCCGGAACATATTCGGGCATGGGCTTCCATGATCTCTCGCAAGACGCAGTGCTTACCTTGTTCGGTGGGGCAAGCCAAACCGAGGGCCTCAGGGCGGCCGATGTTCTTTCCACGTTCTCCGCATCGAACGGATTGATTTGGGTGACCTATATTTCGGGTGGAGCCGATGTCCTCGATCCATCCGGACACCGGGTTGCCGCTCTGCATCCCGATCCTGCTCACCCCCAAAACGCCTTGCCGGCGGACCTGATCGTAGCCGCTACACAGGGAAAGGATGGCAACGTCTATCTGGGTACCGGGCAGGGAGTCTACAGGGCGACATCCAAGGGAACTGCCGTCACGCATCTGCCCCTTGTGACTGGGGTATCGGACCCGGCGATCTTCTCCCTTCTGAGCGACGATTCAGGCCTCTGGGTGGGCACGCGCGGCCAGGGGCTGTGGCGCATGGATTATCATGATGGGAAATTTCAACGCCGCGCCGCCAATGGTTTTAACGAGCAGTGGATTTCCGCGATAGCTCCGGCGGGAGATGGCCGCCTTTGGATTGGCACGCACCAGGGGCTCTATCTATTCGACCCGAGGTCAGAACGGATTGGCAAGGTTTTACCCGATCCGCAGGAGGTTCAATCTCATTCTGGTTCCTTGGTGACGTCTCTTTTGACCGATCACACGGGTCGGCTCTGGGTGGGATTGCGTGACGGGCGCGGCATAGCGGTGATCGATGCTCCGATCGCCGGCGGGCCGCCTCGTGTGAACCGGATAGGCACGGCTGACGGCCTGTCCGATCTCGACGTAGATGCCTTGGTCGAGGATTCTTCCGGCGCGGTTTGGGCCAGCACGGCGAGCGGGCTGCTCTTCGGCATATCATCCGACCGAGAGATTTTCACCACCCTGGGACGTGCCGAGGGAATCGGTACGCGCAGCTTTGCGTGGAATGCCGGGGCTGTAACGCCGCGCGGAGAGTTGCTCTTCGGCGGGGATGGCGCGCTCACCGTCCTGCGTCCGGAGCGGCTCAAGCCTTGGGACTGGCGCCCACCCGTCGTGATTACCGATCTCCGGGTCGGCGGCCATGCGGTGGCACCGCCGTCGGAGATCGGGGCCGGTGCCAAAACGCCGATTGAAATTCTACCCAATGCCAACAGCCTGGCTGTCGAATTCTCCTCACTGGACTATTCCGCACCGGAGCGCAATCGATATGCCTATAAGCTTGAAGGCTACGACAAGGACTGGGTGGCGACGGATTCCACGCGGCGCCTCGCCAGCTATACGAACCTTCCTCCCGGCCGCTATATTCTGCACCTCCGTGGCACCAATCGCGATGGCGTGTGGACGGAGAAAGCCTTCGACCTGCCCATCCGTGTGGCACCCGCCTGGTACCAGACGATCTGGTTCCGATTTGTGCTGGCGGCGCTGGCGCTCGCGGCCGTCTGGTTGGTTGTGCGCATGCGCACCTCCTATCTGCGTCAGCGCCAATTGATTTTGGAGCAGCAGGTCAGACAGAGAACGAGCGAATTGAGGCTGTCCAATGAACAGCTGGAACAGCGCACGGCGGAACTGGCCGAGTCTCTGCAGGAGGTGGCGGAGAGCCGCTCTAAGGTGACTAACCTGCTCGATACGTCGGGGCAGGGGTTCCTGTCGTTCGGATCTGATCTGATCATCGAACCCGACTACAGCCGCGCCTGCCTGTCGATGTTGGATACGGCCCCCCAGGGCCGGCGGGCGGATGAGGTTCTGTTTCAGGGCGACGCCGCCAAGGCCGAGTTGTTCCGCGAAATCGTGTCGGGAGCGATGACGAGCGAAGACGGCTTCAAGCGGGATTTGCTGCTGTCCCTGCTGCCAGGTTCCACGGAACGCCTCGGCCGCCTGCTCAAGCTGGAATATAAGAGGCTCGGCCATGGGCATTTGATGGTGGTCCTGACCGACGTTACCGAAGAACGCCGGCTCTCTAAGCGGCTCGACAGCGAGCGTCAGCGCCTGGCCATGATCGTCGCGGCGGTCACCGAAAGCCGCGATTTCTTCGACGCGGTCGACTCCTTCCAGCACTTCTACCGTCAAGACTTGATGCGGATCTTATCGACCAGGACCGAACCGCTTTCGATCCATCAGGAAATTACCCGTCAAATCCATACCTTCAAGGGAATGCTGGCACAGTTCAGTTTCGAGGCTGCACCGCAGCTGCTCCATCAGCTCGAAGAGAAGTTGAGCGGATTGGGCCGGAAAGGAGCGGAGATGACTGCCGGCCAGATCGTCGAGTTGGTCTTGTCCGTCGATCTGCACAGCGCTCTGGAAACGGATTTGACCGTGCTACGGAATGCCCTTGGCGATGACTTTCTGGATCAGGGGAAGCGCGTTTTCCTGCCCTTGCCGCAAGCGCGAAAATTGCGCGCCGTCGCGGAGAAAGTGCTGGCCGGTGAAGAACTCGATCCTCGATCGGACGAGTTTCGCGAATTGTTCGAGGCATTCCGCAATCTCGACAAGATATCCCTCGCGGAAGCCCTGGCGACCTACGAACATACGATCGGCCAGGTGGCGAAGCGGCTAGACAAGGAAATGGATCGGCTGGCGATCGATGGCGACGAGGATATCTGGCTCGACCCCGACCATTATGGTCCTTTCCTGCGTTCGCTGGTCCATGTCTTCCGCAATGCCGTCATTCACGGCATCGAGGAGCCGGATGAGCGCATGGCGAATGGCAAAGAGCCGGCGGGCAAGATCGAGTGCCGTTTCCGGCTCAAGGGGTATTCGTTCACCTTGAGTATTGCGGACGATGGTGCGGGCATCGATGTGATCGACCTGCGCGACAGGGCGGTGTCGCTCGGTCTGGTGACGAGGGAAGCGGCCGATGGCCTTTCGGACGATGAGGCGACGGCCCTGATTTTCGCCGATGCGCTGTCATCCCGCAATCAGGCGGACGAGTTGGCTGGGCGCGGCGTGGGCCTGGCTGCCGTGCGGGCCGAGACCCAGGCGCTCGGGGGCCAGGTAACCGTGACCTCGACCCTGGGCGAGGGTACCCGCTTCCAGTTTTCCATTCCCTTTCCGGCTCAGACGGTTAGCCGGCTATCCGCAGACGTTACGGGCATATGAAAGACTAAGCCGAGGGAAAAACAGAATTTGTCGAATGATCTTTTGATTGATAGTGTGACCGCCATCACAATTATGAGTGGGGGCCAATAATGGCTACATCGAGTGACATTCGTAAACTTTTCAAGGCGTTTCATCAGAGTCCGGATCTCCATGCACAGGTGCGCGCCGCTAATACCCCGGCGGAGAAGCATGCGATCATCCGCAACGCTGGCCACACTCCGGTGACGGATCAAGAAGTGCAGGCGGAACTCGCGAAAGCGCTGCCTCCCGCGACGCCTGAAGATCAAGAGTTTGTTGGGCACGTTATGCATCTGGCTGCAGCCGACTCGGCCCAAGCCAATGATGCGTGATAAACTGGCTTCTAGCGAGTGGAAGTAAAGAGATCATATGTGCAAGGGCGGCGAGAGCCGCCCTTGTTGTTTAAGCAGCAGAGGTTGGTGCGAAGTCTCGCGGAGTGCTACTTGTAAGGTTGTGGGGAAACGCGTAGTCTTTTTCCTCAATTCAACCATGAGGAGAGGCTCCCATGTCGTCCAGCAATGCTCGGAAGCTGTTCAAGGCTTTCACTGAGGATGCAGCGGCCCACACCGGAATGCCCGTTGCCAAACCGGGTGTTTCGTCTGCTGACGTTAGAGCGCTTTTCAAGGCATATTCCGACAATCCGACGCTGCAAGCTGCTGTGCGTGCGTGCAAGTCTCCGGCAGAGAAACACGCGGTAATTCGTAAGGCCGGGCTGATTCCGGTAACCGATGCGCAAATTAAAGCGGAACTCGCCAAGTGTCTCCTGGGCGAAGCGGTGAGCCCTGAAGACGGGGAATTCTTACACGCGTTCATACATCTGGCTGCGGCCGATGGGTCTGCTTCCATTGACGCATGATGGCCTGACTTCCAACGGCTGGAAGTAAGAAAATACGGTACAAGGGCGGCCATGGGCCGCCCTTGTTGTTTGCGTAGTTGGGAGCCGATTTCGTCAGAATGCAACTTGTAAGGTTGGGGAGTGGTGGTTAGTCTCCTCGTCTAAACTCAATCGAGAGGAGAGCCCCATGTCGTCCAGCAATGCTCGGAAGCTGTTCAAGGCCTTCACCGATGATGCGACTCCCAATGCCGGGATGCCTGTCGCCAAGCCGGAGGTTTCGCCCGCCGAAATTCGGGCGCTCTTCAAGGCTTATGCCGATAATCCCGCGCTGCAAGCGGCCGTGCGCGCGTGCAAGTCTCCGGCGGAGAAGCACGCGGTAATTCGCAAAGCCGGTTTGACTCCGGTAACCGATGCGCAAATTAAAGCGGAGCTCGCCAAGTGCCTCCTCGGCGAGGCGTCGAGCCCCGAGGACGGAGAGTTCTTGAATGTATTCGTGCATCTGGCTTCTTGCGATAGTTCCATCGCCAATCCGCTATGACGTGTTAATTCTAACGGCTTAGCGGTCGAGAAAGAGATGAACAAGGGCGGCAACGAGCCGCCCTTGTTGTTTGAGCCGATGAAATCTGCGACATCTTTTACGTCTGATACAGGCATTGCTTGAGTTGTGATGATCCATGCGCCGGGGGGCTTTGTGATCCGTTCCGATAGTTTTGTGTCTACCCAGTCTTCGATTCTGTTTCGGGGCAAAGCGCATTCCGCCGCCAAACGCTTCCGGACTGGCACTCATCGGTCGAAAACTCCAGAAGAAACCTTGGAGATTGCTTCTCCTTATTTCGGGCAAGCCGGCATCACCCGGTTGGCCGATGTCACGGGGCTCGACCGGATTGGCATTCCTACCATTCTGTCCTTCCGTCCCAATGGGAAAACCCTGTCTGTCTCGGCGGGCAAGGGGATCAGCGTTGCCGCAGCCTCCGCCTCGGCTGCGATGGAGGCGATCGAGATTTACCAGGCGGAATATTATCTGCTGCCCTGCATTCGTGCGTCCTGGCGCGAGATGTCGCAGCGCTCGGCCATCATCTCTCCCGACAAATTGCCTTTGGCCAAGAATTCCCTGTTCAGCCTCGACTGGCCCTATCACTGGTGCATGGGGTGGGACATCGTCGCTCAGCGTGAAGTCGCGACCCCGCGCAATATTGTCAATATGGACCGGATGGACCAGCGGGTCGGCGAGTTGGGTGCTTTCCAGGTCAATTCCAACGGACTCGCTTCGGGCAATAATTTTCTCGAAGCGCTGACCTCTGGGCTCTTCGAAGTGATCGAGCGCGACGCCGTCGCCTCGACCTTGTTGCCTTGGCAGCAAGGACTGACCGCGCCGCCCCACGTCAATACAGACAGCATCACTGATCCGATGCTGCGTGATCTGCTAGACCGCATCGCCGCGGCGCGTACTGAAATCCTGCTGCTCGACTGTCGAATCGATACCGACATTCCCGTCTTCGTCGCCGTGTTGCGTGATCTCGACGATCCTCATTCGGGTATTTACCGCGGCAGCGGGGCGCATCTCGACCCAGTGGTTGCGGCCAGCCGTGCGATTACCGAGGCTGTGCAGGGCCGTGCAGTCTATATCGCCGGATCACGCGACGATCTGTTCAAGCAGGGACACCTTCGTTTGCGTCAGACGGATCAGTTGGCCGTGGTCACCAATCTGGCCAGGGGAGGCGCCACCATCGACTGGCCGTCCGATGAGACTGAGGCGACGGACAGTTTCGAAGGTGACGTCCAAGTGATTCTCGATAAGCTGAAGGCTGCGGGGCTGGACAGCGTTATCGTCCATGATCTGACCGGCCCCGATTGCCCGGTTTCCGTTCTGCGGGTCGTTGTGCCGGGCGCCGAAGGCTACAACAGCGATTGGTACGCGCCAGGGCCGCGCGCCAAGGCTTGGTTGAAGCGGTTTCAACAATGAAAAAAGTCATCTTTCTCGGCCCTAGCCTTCCGCTCGATGAGGCCAAGGTGGTTTGTCCCGATGCGATCTATCTGCCGCCCGCAGCGCAGGCAGATCTGCTGTCCGTGGTGGGGCGTTTCAAGCCGGATATCATCGGTTTGATCGACGGCGTGTTCCTGCAAGACCTGTCGGTCTGGCACAAGGAAATCCTCTATGCCTTGAAGCAGGGCGTCGTGGTGATCGGGGCCAGCAGCATGGGCGCGTTGCGCGCAGCCGAGACGGCGCGGTATGGCGCGCTGGGTGCCGGCGAGATCTATCGCCAATATGCCGAAGGCGTGCTGACCGACGATGACGAAGTGGCGCTGGTGCATGGCCCCGCGGATAGCGGCTATCGTAAATTCAGCGAGCCGATGGTCAATGTGCGGGCGACTTTCGCGCGGGCGGTCGAGCAGGGCGTGATCGCGGCGGAATCGCTGCCGGCGATGCTGGCCGCCGCCAAGGCGATTCATTTCACTGAACGGACCTGGCCGGCGATCTATGCTGCGTTGCCGGGCGATGTCGGCGCTTTGAAGCAGTTTGTCGCCGCGTCCTATGTCGATCAGAAGAAGCTCGATGCCCTGACGCTGCTGCGCATGGTCAACGAAATCGCCTCGGGCGAGCGGCCGAAGCCGGAACCGGTGCCGTTCGATTTCAACTTCACCACCATGTTCTCGGCCCTCTATCACCGCGACCGCACGGTCGAGAGCGAAGGAACCGTCCTGCCGCTCTACGAGATCGCCGAGCACGCAGCACTGCATCACCCCGATTTCCCCGCCATCAACGAAGCCGCGCTCGACCGCGCGCTGGTCGGCGTGCTGGCCGATCTGACCGGCGCCGAGGTCGAGCCGGAGGCTCTGGAGCAGGAGGCGGCGCGCTTCAGGAAGGAACGCGGGATCGTTGGCGAAGCGGAGTTTTTCGCCTGGCTGGAGGCCAACCATCTCGACGAACATTCCTTCGGCGATCTGATCCTGCAGCTTGCCAAGCGCCGCCGCCTGCATCTCTGGCTGCTGTCGCACCGGGCCAAGGAGAAGAACACGCCGGCTTTGCTCGATCAGCTGCGTATCCGCGGCGATTATGCCGAGATCGCCGCCGAGGCCGCGCTGCACCGTCATCTCTGCGCCGACATGATGCCGGAAGACCCGGACGACACGCTGCAATTGGCGCGCGACCATGTCCAGGAAACCGGCATCTCGATGCGCGGCATGCTGGCCGATTGGTCCTTCCTGGCCGGCTTCCACGACCTCGACACCCTGCGTGCCGCTCTGCTGCGCTCGAAGACCGCCCGCAGGATGATGCGCGAGATGCTGGACTCGATGGGGGAGGGTGAGTCTTGAGGAAATCGTCCTGCTCGTGCTACGCTGTATTACGATAAAATACAGTGGAGGCTTGGATGGCTGCGGAGTCCGACAAGGCGCTGGTATCCTTACGGATGCCGGCGGAGATGTGCGCGGCATTCGATCGGATAGCCTCCGTGCTGGACCGGGACAGAACCTGGGTGATGTTGCGGGCTTTCCGCCGTTATCTGGACGAGGAAGGTGACTATGTTCTCCGAGAGGCTGCGGGGCTTGCCGCGCTGGACCGCGGAGAGGGCGTCGCCTTCGATGATGTCATGGATGAGATTGATGACATCATCACTCGCTCTGAAGGCAAGCAAGAGTCCAGACGAGCCGGTTGATGGCGGCTCGTCTCGTTACATTGTCGCCGGAAGCCGCGAAATGGCTGAAGGAGGAAATCTCTTATATTGCCGATAGAAATCCAGCCGCGGCGAGAGGCATCGCAGATCGTCTGAGGGCCGCGCGCGATATCTTGGCCGATTACCCGATGATCGGACCGGAGGGTTGGATTCCTGGCACCCGGCGCGTTGTCGCGGGACCTTACATACTCACCATTCGCATTCGTGGAAATGCTGTCGAAATCGCAGCGATCCGGCACGCCCGGCAGAGAGACGCTTATGCTCCCTCCAACCTATCGGCGGATGATGATTTCGAGGTGACGAACGAGGCCTGACCTACAGCTTGTTCTGCTCGGTCGGTTCCTTCTTCACATCCTTTTTCGGTCCCGCCGTGATCTTGATGCCGCTGGCACCGGGGCTGAACAGCACCGGCACCTCGGCCGTCCAGCCGCAGGATTGCAAGGTCCAGACCTCTTTCCAGGGCGCGGCCTTGGCGCCCTTCCCGGGTTTGCCCGCTTCGCCGACATAGCGTGTGTCCTCGATATAGCCGGTCGGGCAATTGGGCTCCGGCCCGCCCGCCGCCTGCAGCACATAGGGATAGGCCTGCTTCTGCAAGGTGTCTTCCGCATGCGAGGTGCCCGGCAGCATCGGCGTTACCGCGATGCTGCTTTCGCGCTGAACCCATAGATAGACGTTGAGCAGATGGCCGGCGCCGCAGCCATCCTCCTTGACCGGGATCTTCAGCTCGCCCGCCTGCGGATTGCCGGACGGGTCGAACTTCATCGGCCGCAGCTCGATCGCGTCCTCGACGCCATAGGTGGCGGTCGAGCAGGGATGCCGCGTGATCGCCGTCGATTTGGCGGCGGTGTTGATGATGTTCTGCTTGAGATGCGTGTCGCCGAGGAAGTTTCGCAGCGCCTCGGATTCGTCGGCATGGGCCGCCGCGGCGGCAAGGGTCAGGCAAAGGAACAAAGACGTCACATATCGCGGCATGATTGGTCTTCCTGCATCCAATCCGCCCCCTCCAATCCACTCTAATCGCGGCGCCGGCCTTGTCAAACCGCTTCGGCAGCCAGATGTGAATGTCTCGAAAAGGACTCACCGGAGGACGCAATGGCGGACAGGTTCAAGGCGCTGCTGGCCAGCAAGGAGGGCGACAAGATTTCGGTCGCGCTGACCGAATTGTCCGATGCCGATCTGATGGAGGGCAACGTTACCGTCGCCGTCGAGCACTCCACGATCAATTACAAGGACGGCCTGGCGCTGACCGGGCGCGGTCCCATCATCCGCCGCTGGCCGCTGATCCCCGGCGTCGATTTCGCCGGGCGGGTGGAGCGCTCGGACGATCCGCGCCATCCGGCCGGCAGCCTGGTGATCCTCAATGGCTATGGCGTCGGCGAAAGCCATCATGGCGGTTTCGCGCAGCGGGCGCGGCTGCCCGGCGACTGGCTGGTGCCGCTGCCCAAGGCCTTCACGACGGCGCAGGCGATGGCGATCGGCACGGCGGGCTATACGGCCATGCTGTGCGTGATGGCGCTGGAGGATGCCGGCATCACCCCGGATCACGGCGACATTCTGGTCACGGGTGCGGCGGGCGGCGTCGGGTCGGTGGCGATCGCGCTGCTGGCGGCGAAGAAATACCGCGTCGTCGCCTCGTCGCGCCGGGCCGGGGAGGAAGCGGATTATCTGCGGGATCTGGGCGCCGTCGAGGTGATCGACGCCAAGACCCTGTCCGAGCCCGGCAAGCCGCTCGCCAAGGAGCGATGGGCCGGCGCCGTCGACTCGGTGGGCAGCCACACCCTGGTCAATGTGCTGGCGCAGACCCGCTATGGCGGCGCGGTGGCGGCCTGCGGATTGGCGCAGGGCGGCGATCTGCCCGGCACGGTGATGCCCTTCATTCTGCGCGGCGTGCGGCTGCTGGGCGTCGATTCGGTGCAATGCCCCAATCCGCGCCGGGTGGCGGCCTGGTCGCGCCTGGCACAGGATCTCGATCCCGGCCTGCTGGACCGCATCACTACCACCCGCATCCCGCTGTCCGAGGTGCCGAAGACCGCCGAAACCCTGCTTGCCGGCAAGATCCGGGGGCGGGTGGTGGTGGATACGCGGGTGGGTTAGGTCATCCCCAGCACTTTTCTGGATCTTACGCTGCAGGTTCACCACGAAGACACGAAGGCACGAAAAGGAATTCAAAGCGCCGCAGGCATTTTCACTTAAAGCCCGCAGACTGGCCGGAAATGATGAATAATTGCCTGCGGCGCTTCTTTGTTTTTCTTCGTGCCTTCGTGCCTTCGTGTCTTCGTGGTGAATTAATCTTCACCCGACATCCCAAAAATCGTCGGGCGCGAAGAAAGTATCCGGATCTTCCCGGCTCTCTTTCAGCCATTGTTTTCCCTGTTCGGGTGTCATGGTCGGCTTCAAATCCTTGAGAATTTGAGCCGCTGTGTTTCGGCAGGGTGTCAGGCTTTCGTCTTCCATGCATTCCTCCAGCCGAAACACTGGGTTAAGGTGTCCCGAGAGATTTGGGAGGATACGCATGATCGCCGCTTCGATCCAGGATTACCGCGAACTCGCGCGCCGGCGCCTGCCGCCGTTCCTGTTCGACTATATCGATGGCGGTGCCAATGCCGAGCAGACCCTGCGCAACAATGTCTCCGACCTCGCCAATATCGCGCTGCGCCAGCGCGTGCTGCGCGACGTGTCGAAGATCGATCTGACCACCACTCTGTTCGGTGCGCAGCAATCCCTGCCGGTGATGCTGGGGCCGATCGGGCTGGGCGGCATCAATGCCCGGCGCGGCGAGGTGCAGGCCGCACGCGCCGCCGCCGCCGCCAATGTGCCGTTCTGCCTGTCCACCGTCTCGCTGTGCCCGCTGGAGGAGGTGGCCAAGGCCAGCAGCAAGCCGCTGTGGTTCCAGCTCTATATGATCCGCGACCGCGCCTTCATGCGCGACCTGCTGGCCGAGGTGCGGCGCAATGCCTGTCCGGTGCTGGTCTTCACCGTCGACATGCCGATGCCGGGCTCGCGCTATCGCGATTACCGCTCAGGCCTGGCCGGGGCGCCGGGCCTGAAGGGCGCGCTGCGCCGCACCGGGCAGGCTCTGCTGAAGCCGGACTGGGCCTGGGATGTCGGCATCTGGGGCCGTCCGCACGGCCTGGGCAATCTGCGTCCGGTGCTGGGCAATAAGAGCGGCCTCGACGATTATTTCGCCTGGATGGCGAATAATTTCGATCCGTCGGTGACCTGGAAGGATCTCGACTGGATTCGCGAAAGCTGGGACGGCCCGCTGATCATCAAGGGCATCCTCGACCCCGAGGATGCGCGCGCGGCGGCGGATCTGGGCGCCGACGGCATCGTGGTGTCGAACCATGGCGGCCGCCAGCTCGACGGCGTGCTGTCGTCCGCGAGGGCGCTGCCGCCGATCGCCGATGCGGTCGGCGACCGGCTGACCGTGCTGGCCGATGGGGGCGTGCGCTCGGGCCTCGACGTGGTGCGGATGCTGGCTTTGGGCGCCAAGGGCGTGCTGCTGGGCCGCGCCTGGGCGTTCGCCCTGGCCGCGCGCGGCGAGACGGGCGTCGCCCATGTACTGGAGCTCATAAAGAAGGAAATGTCGATCGGCATGGCCCTGACCGGGGCGACGAATGTCGGAGAATTGTCCCGGGACTCGATCGAAAAGCTGTCTTAAGGTGTTGCTGCTTTTAAGAACGCCTTGGCGTTCGGAGGAGCATAGCGAACGACCCCGAGGGGGCGGGGTAGGCTACCCCGCAGATATAAGACCACGAAAGGAGGCCATCCGATGGACGAGGCTGTGAAGAGCGAAGTCGAGGCGCTGCGGGCTGATTTCAAGAAAATCAGCGAGGATCTCAAGGGTCTGACCAAGACCATCACCCAGCTGACCGCCAAGCAGGCGGCCGAGGGAGTCGACGAGCTGAAGCAGAAGCGCGATCAGATCGAGGCTCAGCTGCGCACCGTCGCCGGCGAGGCGCGCACCACGCTGGAAGAGCATGTGCGTGAAAAGCCGATCAACACCCTGTTGCTGACCTTCGCGGTCGGATTGCTTCTCGGCCGGAGCCTGGGCCGCTGATGGCGCTGGAGGAGCTCGTTTCCGCCGCGTTCGGCGCATGGCGAACGCGGCAGAAACCGCGCCTGCAATCGCTGGGGCTCTACGCTACCGCCGGGCTGCTGGCACTTCTGGGCGGGCTTTACCTGTCCTTCGCGGCGTATCTGGCCCTGGCCGAGCAATCCAGCCCGCCGGTCGCCGCGGCGCTGACCGCGGCGCTGCTGCTTCTGCTGGCGATCCTGATGGTGCTGATCGCGCTGCTGGTCAGCCGTCCGTCGCGCCGTCGCGAAGCCGGCGCCGAAGCCGATGCCGCCGAGCTGGCCGAGGCGCTGGTGCGGATCGGCGACCTTTTTGGTCACAAGGTCGAGCGCCCCGCCACGACCCTGGCGATAACGGCCCTGGTCACCGGTGTCGTCGCCGGCATGAGCCCGTCCGCGCGCAAATTCCTGTTGAATTTGGCCGGTCAACTCTTCAAAGAAATAGGTGGGGAGCCTAAATAAAGTCGGTACCGGCCAAGAGTCCGGAGCCGGCAAGCAAGAACAACGGAGATCGCACCGATGTTTTTCGCTCAAATGCTCGACCGCCTGATCGTCGCAGGCAGCCTGACCTATATCGACCCCAGGGGCCGAACCCATCGGTTCGGCCGCAGCCCCATCGAGGGCGTCAATCCCGTCACCATCCGCCTGCATGATCCCAGCCTGGAATTGCGCCTGGCCCTGCAGCCGACCCTGACCGTCGGCGAGGCCTATATGGACGGCAAGCTGACCATCGAGGACGGCACTCTGTTCGATTTCCTGGCCCTGGCTTCGGTCAATCTGCAGGGCGGGCATCATGCCCGATGGCTGGAATGGGGCCAGAAAATCAGCCATCTGCTGCGCCGCGTGCAGCAGTACAATCCGCTCTACGCCGCGCGCCGCAACGCCTCGCACCATTACGACATCTCGCTGGCGCTGTATGATTTGTTCCTCGATCCGGACCGGCAATATTCCTGCGCCTATTTCGGCAGTCCGACGACCAGCCTGGAGGACGCCCAGATCGCCAAAAAGCGCCATATCATGGCCAAGCTGCTGCTCAGCCCGGGCCAGAAGGTGCTGGATATCGGCTGCGGCTGGGGCGGGCTGGGCCTGACCCTGGCGCGCGAGGCGGGTGTCGAGGTGACCGGCATCACCCTGTCGGAACAGCAATTGGCCGAGGCGCAGCGGCGGGCCAAGCAGGCCCAGCGCGCCGAGCAGGCCCGCTTCCAGCTGACCGATTACCGCGAGATCACCGGCACCTATGACCGCATCGTCTCGGTCGGCATGTTCGAGCATGTCGGCGTCAATCATTACGACGAATTCTTCCGCGTCGTGCATGACCGCCTGGCCGAGGATGGCGTGGCGCTGGTCCATTTCATCGCCCGCTCCGACGGGCCGGGCACCACCAACGCCTGGATTCGCAAATATATCTTCCCGGGCGGCTATTCTCCCGCTTTGTCCGAGGTGATGCCCTCGATCGAGCGCAGCGGACTGTTCGTCACCGACATCGAAATCCTGCGCCTGCATTATGCCGAGACGCTGCGCCATTGGCGCCAGCGCTTCCAGGCCAATTGGAGCCGCGCGGCGCAGCTCTATGACGAGCGTTTCTGCCGCATGTGGGATTTCTATCTGACCGGGTCCGAGGTCGCCTTCCGCTATCAGGGCCATATCGTCGCCCAGGTGCAGCTGGCGCGCCGGGTCGACACCGTGCCGCTGACCCGCGGCTATATCGAAGGAGCCGAAGAATCGAACATCTGGCAGAGAGCGGGGTGAGAATGGGTGCCGTACCGCCGCCCTTGTCCGCGTTTGTTTCCGAGCTGGACCGGCTGATCGAGGGCGGTCAGCCGGACTTTCTGTACCGCGCCGCCGCCGCGATGAAGCGGCTGCTGCTGGCCGATGGCAGCTGGTTGCCCGCCGCCTATCGCCAGCCGCATCCGATGCATTACCAGCAATATCTGCTGTACCGCGATCCGCTGTCGCGCTTCTCGATCGTCAGCTTCGTCTGGGGGCCGGGGCAGCGCTCGCCGATCCACGATCATCAGGTCTGGGGCCTGGTCGGCACGCTGGAAGGGGCAGAACTGACCCAGGCCTATATGCCGCCGATGTATCCGACCGACCTGCCCAAGGAACAGGGGCCCGAGCGCCGCCTGAATCCCGGCGACGTCGAGGTGATGTCGCCGGCGCTGGGCGACATCCACCGGGTGCGCAATGCCTCGGACAGCGAGGTGGCGGTCAGCATCCATACCTATGGCGCCGACATCGGCACAGTCAGCCGCTGGCTCTACCCGCCGGACCGTCCCGCCGCGTCCCGCAAGCCGTTCTTCTCGGGTTACAGTAACGACGCCGCAACGCCGCCCTTTTTCGGGCTGGTCTGATCCTCCGACGGAGGTGCCAATGAAGGTGAAAAGCCTGCTGGGCGGCGCGCTGGCGCTTGCCCTCTGTACCGGTGCTCAAGCCGTTGAAAAGGCGGATTTGATCGTGCTCCATGGCCGGATCATCACCATGGATGCCAAGGACCGCGTGGTGCAGGCCATCGCGGTGACCGGCGGGCGCATCATCGCCACCGGCAGCGACAAACAGATCGTGGCGCTGGCCACCGCCGGCACCCAGGTTATCGACCTCGATGGCCGCACGGCGACGCCGGGACTGATCGACACGCAGGTTCCGGTCAGTGGCGGCGCCGTGGACCGCTCGGTCGAGCAGGTCGAAGCCGATATATTGCGGCAATTCGAGACGCTGCATGCCAAAGGGATCACCGCCGTCAGAGATCCGCATGTCACCGCGCAGGGCTGGGAGGCTTATCGCGCCGTGCTGACCGCCGACGGGCTGACCGAACGGGTCTGCGCGGTAACGGATGTACAGGATGCGCCGCCTTCCCTGGGCGATGGGCGGCTGATCGGCTGCGGAGCGCGGCTTGATGAGGCGAAAGGGCGCCGGGCCTCGTCTTCCCGCGACATCCTGCGCAGCCGGACGCGCCTGGCGGCGCCGCTTTTGCATATCGAAGCCGAGGCCGGTTCGCTGGAGAAAGGCAAGCGCGCCGACCTCGCCGTGTGGGACCGCGATCCCTACAAGACCGCGCCGGACCGGCTGGCCGACATGAAGTGCCTGATGACCTTGCTGGATGGCGAGGTGATCTACCGCACAGAGCAAGCACCTGTTGTCTCGAAACGCTAACTAGGCTCTTTCGGATAGCGGCCAATGTCGCTATTTTGCGCCGGTCCATAAGGCCGGGAAGGGGCACGGCCTGGAGCGACTTCAATGGCAATACAGTTTTCCGATGAGCTCGAGCTGCTGAAAGCCACACCTGCGGAGGTGTGGGATACACGCCTGCAGATTCTCGACCGCTGCAAGAATTTGGTGCTGTTGGTCCGGCGCCGGCAGATCTGTTTCGTCAATGATGTGGCGCTGGCCGCGCTCGGCTATGGCTCGAAGCATGAATTGCTGGGCGCCGACCTGCTGCCGCTGTTCGTGAATGATTACCGCGAGCTGGCGGAAATGGGCCTGGACGTGATGAGCCAGGAACAGATGATCCCGATGAAGCTGGTGCGCCATGACGGCGGCGAGATCGATGTCGAGCTGTGGGTCGACCAGATCGGCGCGCCGCACCAGGACATCTTCATCATCGAGGCCCGCAACATCACCGCCCATCTGCGCGCCGCCCGCGCTTTGCGCTCGCGCGAGCAATGGCTGGAGGGCGTGATCAACACCGTGGCCGACGGCATCGTGACCGTCGACGACCGCGGCATCGTGCAAAGCTTCAATCCGGCCGCCGAGCGCATCTTCCGCTGCCGCGCCGACGAGATCATCGGCAAGAGCATCCGCGAACTGGTGCCCAGCCCGATCGCCGACCAGGTCGGCCAGGGCGTCGAATGGACCCAGCTCAGCCTGCTCGGCAAGGAACTGATGGGCAAGCGCAAGGATGGCGACGTCTTCCCGATGGAGATGTCATTGCGCGAGATGCTGCAGGGCGACAGCGTGTCCTATACCGGCGTGGTGCGCGACATCAGCGCCCGGCGCCGCGCCGAGGAGCGCATCCGCCATCTGGCCCAGCACGATTCGCTGACCGGGCTGCCCAACCGCTTTCTGTTCGGCGACCGCCTGGACGCGGCGATCAGCCGGGCCAGCCGGCATCACGATCGCTTGGCGGTGGTGTTCATCGACCTCAACGACTTCAAGCCGATCAATGACGAATTCGGTCATGCGGTGGGCGATCAGGCCCTGATCTCGCTGGCCGAGCGGCTGAAGAAGAGCATGCGCAAGACCGACACGGTGGCGCGCCTGGGCGGCGACGAATTCGTCGTCATTCTCGAAGAGATCAGCGGCGAGGAACATGTGCGCGGCCTGGCGCAGAAGATCATGGCGGCGGTGGAGGAGGCTTTCGACGTGGAAGACCACCATCTGCAGATCTCGGCCAGCCTGGGCATCGCTCTGTTCCCCGACGACACCACCAGCGCCGACCAGCTGGTGGAGTTCGCCGACCGCGCCATGTATGCGGCCAAGAAGAGCGGCAAGCACTTCGCCTGCATCCATCCCGAGGATGTCTGGCAGGTCGTTGTTTAAAGCATGATGACGTTTGTCGTCATCATGCTTCGGCGGGGTAGCCTACCCCGCACCCTCGGGGTCGTTCGCTACGCTCCTCCGAGCGGGATGAGTCCTTGATCGAGTTTGAAGTCATCCCGCTCTAAAGCACCCGCACGCAAACCTGCTTGTTGGGCAGATTGATCCCCAGCACTTCCCAATCCCGGCCGAATTCCGCGGAGAATTCGGTCAGGGCTCTGTATTCGTCCTGACGCCAGGTGCGGTTGCCGACCAGCTCGTCGAACAGCAGGATCGTGCCCGGCCCGATGCGGCCGGCCAGCGCCCGCAGCACGGTGCGCGCCGAGGAATAAATGTCGCTGTCGATATTGGCGAAGCGCAGCGGCCCGGGATGGGCGGCCAGGAAAGGCGGCAGGCTGTCCTCGAACCAGCCGGCATGCAGCACGACATTGGCCGGCACGACGGGCAGGTCGCCGCCGGCGGTCAGCACTCCGGCCGGCGCATTGACCCAGCCTTCGGGCAGGCCGACGAAGCTGTCGAAGCCATGCACGGTCTGAGCGGTCTCGCCGGCCAGCACCCGGATCGAGGTGCCGCGCCGCACGCCGAATTCGGCGATCAGGCCGTCATTCTTGGCCTGGGCCAGCGACCAGCGCAGCATCGCGGCATGCACGCCGATCAGATGCGGGGCGCCCTTGCTCTTCGGCAGCAGCGTCCGGGCCGCGTCGGTGAAGTGGTGGTAGGGAACCGGGCAGGGACGCGGTTCGGCCGCGCCGCGCAGCACATCATAGGCGGCGATGAAACCCTGATATTTGCGGTTGGCGCCGGGGCAGGCGGCGGCGGCCAGCAGACGGCGCTCGGCCTCGTCCCAGCCCAGCAGATCGAGGGCCGGGGCATGGCTCCAGAACCATCCGGCGGCGTGTTCCGGATCGGCGGCCAGCAGCCGGTCGAAGCCTTCCAGCGACTCCTCGGCGCGGCCGAGATTGAGCAGGGTCAGGGCCCGTTCATAGAGCAGCGACACGGACGGATCGGCGATCGTTTCGGTCAGCGCCAGCGCATCCTCGTGCCGCGCATCGCGTCGATAGGCGCTGACCAGCACCTCGCCCAGGCCGGGCAGATCCGGGGCGCGATCCCGCAACCGTTCGAGGAGCGTAATGGCGGTTCCGGGGTCGAGCAGGGTCAGATGGGCGCGGGCGAGACCCAGCTGGCTGTGGATGTCGGCGGGATCGTTCGCGATCGCCCGGCGCAATGCGTCGCGCGCCGGGACGCCATGGCGGCGTCCGAGATAGGCGCGGCCGAGCAGGGCGTGGCGATCGGGCGCGGTGACGCCGGCCAGCAGCTTCAGGGCCTGGTCGTAGCGTCCGGCAGCGATCATTTCGCCGGCGTTTCTGAGTGTCTCTGCCTCGTTCATGGGGCGCATCATGGTTAAATTTTCGAGACAGGCAAGCCGGGCGTACCGCCCCTGCGTCTCATATAGGGTAAGGAGACCCCTATGAAATACGCCTTCCTGTTAGCCGCCGTCCTCGCCGCGGGACCGGTATTCGCCGACGATCAGCTCAAGCTCAACCAGATCCAGGTGATCGGCAGCCACAACAGCTATCACGCCGGATTGCCTGCCGGGATCGTCAAATTGCTGTCCTCCACCGACCCGGATTCGCTGGACGGGCTGGACTATTCGCACGCCCCATTGGACGTACAATTATCGCGTGGTATCAGGCAGTTAGAGCTCGATATTTATGCGGATTCGAGGGGTGGCCGCTATGCTGCCCCGCTGGGACCGCGCTGGGTTGCCGAAGCGGGCCTGCCGGCCGACCCGTCGCCCTATGACACGGGTGTGATGGCGGCGCCCGGCTTCAAAGTACTACATATGCAGGATGTCGACTATGTCAGCACCTGCCAGCCGTTTCGCTTTTGTCTCAAGCAGATACGGGAGTGGTCCGACTCGCATCCCGGTCACGTGCCGCTGTTCCTGCTGATCGAGACCAAGCAGTCGGAAACGGTCGGACGCTGGGAGATGACGGCGTCGGAGAAATTCACCACCGCGACCCTCGATGCGCTCGATGGGGAAATTCGTTCGGTGTTTTCCGAGGACCGGCTGATCACCCCGGACAAGATTCGGGGCCGGTACGACACGCTCGAGCAGGCGGTGCTGGCCGGCCACTGGCCGACCCTTGCCGAGGCGCGCGGAAAAGTGGTGTTCCTGCTCGATCAGAAAAACGTTTCGGCCCTCTATCTGGCCGGTCACCCCGCTCTGCGCGGCCGGGTGCTGTTCACCAATGCCGACCCCGGCACCCCCGACGCCGCCTTCGTCGAACGCAATGAGGGGGGTGCGGCGGAGATCGCCGATCTGGTCCGCCGCGGCTATCTGGTGCGCACCCGGACCGATTGGGATACGAAGCAGGCCCGCCTGGGCGACACCGCGCGCCGCGACGAAGCGATGGCCGGCGGGGCGCAGATGCTGTCGACCGATTATCCGGCGGGAGAGCCGGCCCGCTGGACCGGCTATCAGGTCGTCTTCCCGGACGGGGCGCCGGCCCGGTGCAACCCGGTGCTGACCGTCCCGCCGTGCCGGATCACCGGGCCGTGAAGATGTCCTTCCCGAAGGTCTTCAAACCCTTCTGACCGGCATAGCCGAGATGGGGCAGGCCGAAGATATCCTCGACGCTGCGCAGCAGGGCATAATGGTTATAGGGCACCGAGCTGCGGGTGCCCGCCTTGATGAAGGGCGACAGCAGCACGGCGCCGATCCGTCCGCCGCCGGTGCCGCCGATGCCCGCGCCGACGCTGGGGCGCTTGCCGACGCTCTGGCCGGCCTTGACGTTGGGACCGGGTTGCTCGTTGCAGCAGGAATCGAAATTGTCGGTGACCTTGGACGGATCGGGCACGTCGGCCTCGTCGAAGGTGATGATCAGCAGCCCGTCCTTCTTGAAATCGGGCGAGGCCAGGATCAGCGGCACCCAATGGCGCAGGAAGGCGTCGGCCGACACCAGCCCGCCGGGCGCGTCGTTGGCGCAGGGCGAATCATGGCCGTCGTCGCAGGCGCTGGGGGTGATGAAGGTGAAGTTCGCGCTGCCGCCGGCGCGGGCGAGGTCGGCTTCCAGCGTGTCGAACGAGACGACGTTTTCAGCGCAGGCCGGGCGGTCGATGATCGAGTGGAAATAGACGAAGGGATCGTGCCGGCTGACATAGCTGTCGGTCGGGGTGGCGATCTGCGTGTCGTCCGCGGTGCCGATGGCGGGGTGGCCGCAATGCTTGGCCTCGCGCGCCGGGTCGTTGCCCATGTCCTGCATATAGCCGCGCCAGGTCAGGCCCTTGGCTTCCAGCTGATCGGCGATGGTTTTGACCGAGGCCGGATAGACGCAGCCTTCGCCGATCGCCTGGCCGTCGCGGGTGACGCCCTTCTGCACGAAGTCGGTGAAGTCGTTGCAATCGTCCTGGGTCACCGGATTGGGCGCCTGGCCGCTGATCATGGCGATGTAATTATCCAGGCTGAAATGGCCGATGCCGTAATAATGGTCGAGCATCGCGCCCTGAACCGGCAGCTCCTTGGCCAGATAGGGCGCGACGGAATTCGGGCCGAAAGTGGTCTCGAAATTCTCGTTCTCGAGAACCAGCACATAGACGTGCCCGATAGGTGGCGTCTTTGGGGGAATTTCGGCGGCCTGGACGGCCGAGATCAGAAAGAAGGCGAGCAGGGCGAACAGGCGCACGATATGTCTCCCGAAAAGAAACCCTTGGAGCTGGATGCCCCAAGGGTGTGCGGGTGGATGCTTCAGTAAGTGTAGGTGGTGGTCAAGAAGAAGGTGCGGCCCGAATCGACGATATCGGCGATCGCGGTGCTGGTGCGCCCGACGGTGGCGTAGAAGGACCGCTCGTTGGTCAGGTTCTGCACCGAAAAGTTGGTCTTCAGCCCGAACGGGAAAGTATAGCCGGCATCGAGATTGACCTGTTGGCTGGGCCGCACCCATTCGTCGAACGCGCTGGTGCTGGCCAGCACGCCATATTGGGTCACATAGGAGCCGATGTAGCGGTAGGACAAAGCGGCGTTGATACCGTCCTTCTCGTAGAAGAACTGCAGATTGCCCATCCAGTTCGGCTGGTTCTGCATGCGTTCGACCGGATCGAGGCCGGCCGCGCCGAGATGCACCGCCGATTGTTCCCAGGTCATGTTGCCGCCGATGCCGAAGCCGTCGAGCGGCGCGGGCATGTTCTGGAACTTCTGCCGCACCGCCAGTTCGATGCCATAGACATGGCCCGAACCGCCATTGGTCGGCTGGGTGATTTCTTCCAGGCCGGCTTTGGTGACCACGGCATTGACGAAGCTGTTCTGGCTGTTGTTGTCGTAGATGTAGTCGCCGATCTGCTTGTAGAAGCCGCCGAGCGACGCGGCGCCGCCGGTGGTGTTGCTCCATTCGCCCGACAGATCGTAATTGGTGGCGATGATCGGCTTCAGGTCGGGATTACCCTTGGTGACGCTGATGGTGCCGTCGTCATTGTGCGACAGCTGCTCTCCGCCGCCGAGCTGGAAGAAGGCCGGGCGGGTATAGCTTTGCGCGATGCTGGCGCGGTAGACGGTGCCCGGGTCGGGGCGCCAATTGACCTCGACCGACGGCAGGGCTTCGTTATAGGTGGTCTTGCTGGTGCCCCAGGCGCCGGGGATCTCGTTGCCGCTGGCGTCGGTCAGCATGTTCCAGAAGGTGTTTTTGATCTCGGTATGCTCGAAGCGCAGGCCGGGGATCAGGGTGACGTCGCCCCATTGCAGGCGGGCCGAGACGTAGCCCGAAGTGACCGCTTCGGTGGCGCGCTGGGTGTCGCAGTTCCAATTGTTGACGTAGAGGCTGCCGCAGGTGTCGAAGGCGTCGCTCTCGCCGGCCACGTGGGAATAGTAATAGCTCCACAGGGCGCTGGCGTTGACGGTCGGGATCGACCAGCCATACTGGCCCGGATAGATCTGCGAAACGCTGGAGCCTGACAGGATGCCGATCGAGCCCAGCGACGGGTCGTTCGCGTCCGAGCTGAACACCTTGTCGCTGGTCCAGTCGCGATAGGTGTGCTGGCGGAAGCTGTCCTCGTATTTGGCGCCGAAACGCACCGCTTCCAGCGGGCCGTAGCCGGCGTCCCAGGTGGCGTCGATCTTGGCGCCGCCTTTGACCTGGCTGCTGTACTCGGCGCTCAGTTCGCCGGCGCGGCGCACGCCGAAATTGGCGATGTCGGCCACCGACGAGGCGATCTGCGCGGGGGGCAGCAAAGGCTGCGGGAAGGGGCCGTCATAGCCGAACAGGGTATTGCCGCCGAACGGGATGGCGTCGGAGTTTTCCTTGTTGCGGGCCGAGATTTCCATATGGTCCGGGCGGTCGTTCTCACCCCAGCTGAAGAACAGATTGGGGTCCACGGTCACCGAGCCGAAGCGGGTCTCTCCGCCGATCTGCGCGGTGCCCAACACGTCATGCTCGGGGTTGGTCTCGTACCAGAAGCGCGGCTGCACCCCGCCGATGGTCGGACGGTACAGGCCGTTGCCGATCGCCTGCGTACCGAAGGAATCGCCATAGATCTGTTCCTGATAGGTCTCCTGGTCGGTGTTGGCGCGGCTCCAGGTCACGCGGACATAGGCGCTGGTGACGTCGTCCGGGCGCCAGTCGAACGAGCTGTTGAGGCCCAGGCGCTCGGTCGAGCCGGTCGAATAGCCGATATCCATGCCGGTCAGCAGCAGGTTGTTGGCCGGATTGAAGCCGGGATTGTTGCCCTTGGCGTCCTGGATGGCATAGGCCCACATGCCGTTGACCTGGGCCGGATAGAGGCCGCCCATCTCGCTGTTGCCGAAATTGCGCTTGTCGTAATAGCCGCCGACATAGATGCCGAACTGGTCGCGGTCGCCCAGCTTGGCGGCGATGTCGCCCGAGAAACTGTCGCCCAGCCCGTCCTGGCCGTAATCGCGGGCCCGGGTCTCCAGGCGTCCGCCGGCGCTGAGGCTGGCATGGTATTTCTGGGCGAAGTCATAGGCGTTGGGCAGGCGGAAATCGATGATGCCGCCGATCGCGTCGCCATCCATGTCGGCGCTCATCGTCTTGTTGACGACGATGTGGTCGAGGCCGGTCGGCGGCAGCAGCGACAGCGAGACTTCACGCGAATAGGGCTCGCCCTCGGCGACGTCGACCCCGTTGATAAGGTTTACATTGTATTCGCCGTTCATGCCGCGCACCGAGACGTAGGAACCGACCCCGCGCGCCGCGCTGTCGATCGACACGGTGTTGGTGCTTTGGGTGCCCAGGCTCATCACGTTGATGCCGGGAATGCGGCTGAGCGCATCGGCCACCGAGGTGTCGGGATTGCGCGCCAGATCTTCGGCGGACAGCACGGTGGCGGTGTTCTGGGCGGCGATCTCGGCGGTGGTGTCGCGGTCGCGGGTGCCGGTCACGATCACTTCGTCGTTGGGGGCGCCGCCGGCGGCATCCATCTCGGCGCCGTAAGCGCCGAAGGAGGCGGCGGCCATCGCGGTGGCCATCAAAGTGGTCTTCAGTCTGGTGCGTGCCATTTTCTTCCTCTGGTCGTCAGGCGGGACGACATGTCCCCGTCCTCAGCCCTGACGCAGTGCGGCGAAAGATTCCGGCCTGTCACAAAACTTTCTCGCCCCGGCAAGGGGTTGCGCGGTTTAAATCCCGGCCATGCCGCCCGTGACACGACGCCACGAGAACTTCACACCGTCCGCCGACGCGCCAGCCTATCCTCCGCGGGACAGGGCGTCGGAGGAGGCTTCGCTGGTGGAACATCACGCTTTCCTCAAGGCCTATTTCGTCCGCCAGACCCGCTCGGCGCAGGATGCCGACGATTATGTCCACGAGGTCTATAGCCGCGTCCTGGCCTCGGCCGGCGCCGCTCGTCCGGTCGACAACTGGCGCGCCATGCTGATGCGCATCGCCAAGAGCGTGGTGGTCGACCAGTTTCGCCGCGACGCCGCGCGCCGGCGCGACCAGCATCTGCCGCTCGACGAGGATCTCGATTCCCTGGCCGACCCGCAGCCCGATCCGGAAGCCGCCGCCAGCGCGCGGCAGCGCCTGGCCGCCGCCGAGAAGGTGCTGGCCGGGCTCGACCCGGTGTGCCGCCAGGCCTTTTTGCTGGCCCGGGTCGAGGGCTTCGGCCATAAGGAAATCGCCAAGCGGCTGGGAATCGCCCAGCAGAGCGTGGGCCGGCATGTCCAGCAGGCTCTTTACGCCTTGGCGCGCCAAGGTTGGAACGACAGCGGTTCATGAGTCGCGAAGAGAAAGAGCAACAGGCCCTTTATGAAGCGGCCGGCTGGATGGGGCGCCTTGTCGAGGGGCCACCGCCCGCGCCGATTCTGGCCGAATTCCGCAAATGGCTGGAAGCCGATCCCCTGCATGCCCGCGCGATGGAGCGGGTCGAGGAGCAATGGCGCCTGGCCGGGCATATGGCGCCGGCGGACTCGCCGCGCCGCGCCGCCGCTCCGCTGGCGCGCGGCATGGGGCTGGCCTTCGCGGCCGGATTGGCCGCGGTCGCCTTCATGCTGGTCCGTCCGCTCTATGGCGAGGCGCATGTCACCAGCGGCATCGGCGAAGTGCGCGATGTCGCGCTGGCCGATGGCAGCCAGGTCCATCTCGATGCCGACAGCGCGCTCGATGTCAGCTTCAGCCCGTTCTCACGCGGGGTGCAACTGACCCGGGGGGCAGCGGAATTCACCGTTTCCCATAATCAATGGCGGCCTTTCACCGTCGAAGCCGGACCCGCGGCGATCCGCGTCACCGGCACCCATTTCCTGGTGCGCCGGCAGGGCGGCGAAGTCAGCACCTATCTGATCTCGGGCGGGATCGAACTGCGCGACGCGCGCAGCGGCGAGCGCAAGGCCGAGTTGCATCCGGGCAACGAGGCGGTCGTCACGGCGGCCGGCCTGGTGCAGGTGCAGGCCAATGACGGCGTGAAGGACAAGGCCTGGCTGTCCGGCAAGCTGCTGTTCGACCAGACCGCCCTGTCCGACGCTCTCGACCAGTTCCGCCGCTATGGCCCGGTGCAGGTCACGCTGTCGTCCGACGCGCTGGCCGGGCTGAAGATCAGCGGCCTTTACAGCAGCAACGATCTGCCCGGCTTCCTGCAGAGCCTGGCCACCGCCTATCCGCTGCGGCTGACCGCCGAGGCCAATGGCGCCGTCGTCATCGAGAAGCTGCCCGGGAAAAAATGAGGCGGGGTCTGCTTCGGGCGGTTGCGGCACTGTCTCTGTGCCTGGCTTGCATCGAAGGAGCGGCGGCGGACCAGCGTCCCATCACCCTGCCGGGCGGCGACCTGGCCGACGTGCTGACCCGGCTGGCGCTGGAAAACGGCATCGATCTGCTGTTCGTCAGCGATCTGGTGCGCGGCCGGCACAGCGATGGCGCCCGCGATGCCCCGACCCTGACCGAGGCGCTGCGCCAGATCCTGGCCGGCACCGACCTCGATTATGCCCTGCGCGGCGAGCGGGCCATCACCATCGTGCCGAGGGCGCCGGTCGCGGCGCCGCGCCATGCCGAGCTGCTGCATCCGCCTTCGCTGCCGGAAGTGACGGTGCGGGAGAGCCGCCTGCTCACCGATCCGCTGGCGCCGATTATCCCGCCGGCGCAGGAGCTGGCCGAGCGCGATGTGCTGTCGGCGGCGGCGCTGGCCCGCCATCCCGACGGCACCGTCGCCGACGCCCTGGCGCGCATGGCGGGGATTTCCGTCGCCTTGTCGTCGGTCGATCCCAATCTCGGCGGGCTCGATACGGTGGCGCGCGGCGAGGGGCAGTTCGTCACGGTGCGCGGGCTCGATTCCGAATATGACGTGACTCTGGTCAATGGCGCCAATGTCGCCCAGGGCATGCCCTATTCACGCCAGGTCGAGCTCGGCCTGATGCCGCCCTTCGGCCTCGACCATATCGACGTGATCAAGGTCTCGGGCGCCGACCGGGATGGCGACGCGGTGGGCGGCACCATCGATTTCCGCACGCCGGACGCTTTCAGCGGCGAACCCTTCACCCGCCTGACCATGCGCGGGCAGATCGACCAGCGGGCGGTCCAGTACGGGCTGGATGCCGGCGGCGGGGCGGGGCAGCTGGAACTGGCGCGGCGCTTCGGCCCGGGCGATCGTTTCGGGATCTATTTCAGCGCCTATTACGACCGGCACGATTTCGTTTCCAGCGAGCAGGACATCCAGAACGGCCAGTGGGGGTATCGCCTGACCACCACGCCGGGACTGGGCGCCAATCCGGCCGGCATCAAGCCCGAGGACAATCTGATCCTGCTGAGCGCCAATCCGCAATTCACCGAGGGCGACACCCAGCGCTATGGCGGCGCCCTCTCGCTGGATTGGCGCGGCGACGGCGAAAGCGCCTATTTCCGGACGGTCTACGGCCATGAGGATACCGATCAGAGCGTCTTTCAGCGGGGCTTTCAGGGCCTGCAATACGCCACCGGAATCCGCCAGGCGGACGGGCTTTATTTGACCGCCACGACCGACGCGCAGGAGCATTACTGGTTCGAGACGAACCCCGAGCAGGCCGACCTGACCACCACCATCATGGGCGGCGAGACGTCGTTCGGACGGCTGCTGACCTCTTATGACGTCTTCTACAGCTGGGGGCAGAATTCCCGGCCCGATCATCTGGAATCGAGCTGGGGCATCCAGAACCCGATCGGCACCTATGTCGGCGGGCTGGGCGGGCCGCTGACCCTATCCTATGCCGGCAATCCCGGATATCCGGTGCCGGTGCTGAGCGCGGCGCAGCTGGCCGGCCTGAACGATCTCAACCGTTTCACCGCGCATATATTGGGCGAGATCAATGTGCTGGAGAGCGACCAGCACAAAGCCGGCGGGCAGGTGGATGGGCGCTTCGACCTGTCGCCCGGCGGCGAGGATTACCTCAAGGCCGGCCTGAAGCTGACCGCCAGCCGGCGCTTCACCGACGACCGCGATTATCAGGTGCCGATCGTTTCCTCCGGGGCGGTGCTCGGTCAGACCGCGCTGCTCCAGTCGGTGCTGCCGCAGGTGATTCCGGGCGTCTATGACTATTCGATCCCGGTGTTCAATGGCGATACCGTGCGCAAGATGATCCTGTCGGCGCAGCGCGAACCGTTGACGGCGGATCAGTACAATCAAAGCACCATGTGGGGCTGGGAAGATGTCTGGGCCGGCTATGCGCTGGCTCATCTGTCGTTCGGGCCGGTCGAGGCCGAGGCCGGGCTGCGCTATGAGCGCAGCGTCCTCGACAATCATTACTGGGTCTCGGGCTCGGGTTGGGCATCCTCGACCACGATTTATGACAAGCTGCTGCCCAGCATGCTGCTGTCCTGGCAGGCGGGACCGGCAGGGCTCTATCGTGCCTCGGTGTGGACCAGCTATGCCCGTCCGGCCTTCTTCCAACTGGGCGGCGGCGTCACCACCGAGGCGGGGCCGGGCGGCACTTTGACCATCACCGAGGGCAATCCGCACCTCAAAGCGGTCGATTCCACCAATTTCGACCTGTCGGGCGATTGGGATGCCGGAAGCGGCGGCCATGTCACCCTGGCCGGATTCTGGAAGGCGCTGCGGCACTACATGTACAATCAGGGTTCGGTTTATCTGGATACCCAGAGCGATACCGAGGCCGCCACCACCATCGTCACGCCGCATAATGGCGGTTCCGCCCATGTCGGCGGGATCGAGGCGACCCTGTCCCAGCGCTTCATTTTCCTGCCGGGGCCGTTCGACGGCTTCGGCGTGACGCTCAACGGCACGGCGCAGCATAGCGTCGCCCATCTGGACAATCCGGCTCTCAGCGGCAGCCTGCCGATGCAGAGCGCGCCCGGATTGCTGGCCAATGCCGGGCTCTATTACGACGGCGGCGGTCTGGATGCCGCTTTGTCCTATCGCTACGAGGGCGACTATATCGAGCAATATGGGCTGTGGGGCGGCATCTACAGCAATGGCGCGCTGAGCAAATGGGTGCATGGAACCACCAGCATCGATCTGTCGCTCGGCTATCAGCTTGCCGACGGGCTCCATCTCGGGGTGCAGGTGCGCAATCTGCTCGACGACACGACCTATTATTCGACCATCGGCCGGCACAATGATGCGGTTCCGCAGATCATCGAGGCCGGCCGGGTCTTCTACATGACGACCAGCTATCAGTTCTGAACCACCTGACGCAGGGCGTCTTCCAGCTCGACGGTGCCCTTGACCGTCTCGGCCTTGAAGTCGATCCAGCCCTCGTTGAAGCCGTCCAGCATCCGCATGCGCGGGGTGGGATTGCGCATGCCCTGGGCGCGGAACAGCTCCTCCCACTCGCCGCGGGCGACCACGGCCGCTTTGACCGGCTTGTCGAGCAGGCGGCCGAAGGCGGCGGCGATGTCGTTCGGGCAGATGCGGCGCGGGCCTTCCAGATTGACGATGCGTTTGCCGGTCCAGTCCTGGCGCAGCAAAGCGGCGGCGGTGCGGCCGACATCGAGGGTCGAGACCATCGGCACGGCGCGGTCGAGCGGCTGCAGGAAGCTGGGGATGACTCCGGTCAGGCGGGCCGGCTCGACATCCCAGGCGGCGTTGTCGATGAACCAGCCGGCGCGCAGGAAGGCGACCGGCGTCGGCAGTGAACCGAGCGCCGTTTCCAGCAGACTGAGCTGGGACAGCAGATTGACCGGTTCGGCGTCGGCGCCGATGGTCGACAGGCAGACCACCTTGGCGGGACGGGCGGCTTCGAGGGCGGCGCGGATATTGGCGATGGTCGCCCGCGCCTCGGCGAAGTTCGGCGAGGGGTCGAAAGTCGGCGGCAGCAGGATGAAGACGGCCTCGGCGCCGGTGAAGGCCTCGGTCAAAGCGGTGACGGAGTCGAAATCGGCGAAGGCGATTTCGGCGCCGCGCGCTTTCCAGGTGCCGGCCTTGCCCGGGTCGCGCAGGACGGCGCGGACCTTGGCTCCGGCATCGAGCAGGGTGGAAGCGGCGACGCCGCCGACCTTTCCGGTGATTCCGGTAATGGCGTACATGAATTTTCTCCTGATGAGACGAAACGACGCCTCTGTTCTGCGCCCGGGAGGTCTTTGATTTTAAGTGCGGTTAAGTCATATGATTGCTGATCTCTACTCACGGATCGCATCATGGCTTTTGACGGTCGCCTTCTCGCTGGTCTCAGCGTTCTCGCCGCAGTGGTCGAAAGCGGCAGTTTCGTGCGTGCCGCCGATGCGCTGGGCCTGTCCTCCTCGGGTGTCAGCCGCGCCATCGCCCGCCTCGAATCGCGTGTCGGCGTGCGGCTGCTCGACCGCACCACCCGCTCGGTCAGCCTGACCGACGAAGGGCGGCGCTTCTTCGAGCAGGTCTCGCCGCTGATGGCCGGTATCGAGGAGGCGGCGACGATGGCTTCGGGTTCGGCCGGTGCGGTGAGGGGGCGTTTGCGGGTCAACGTCGATCCGCTGTTTCTGCGTGTCGCGGTGGCGTCGCGCCTGCCGGGCTTCCTGGCCCGCTATCCCGACCTGTCGCTGGAGCTGATCTCGCGCGATTCGATCGGCGATCTGGTGGCGGACGGATTCGATCTGGCGGTCCGCTTCACCGATTCGGCGCGCGATACCTATGTGGCGCGCAAGCTGTTCGAAACCCCCGTTTTTACGGTGGCGTCACCCGCTTATCTGGAAAAGCACGGCCATCCCAAGCATCCGTGGGAATTGGCCAGCCACCACTGCCTGCATTTCCGCAATCCGCAGAATGGGCGGCCTTTCGAGTGGGAGTTCCACCGCAAAGGTGAAATCCTGCCGCTCGATCTGGGCGGCCGGCTGATGATGTCCGATCCGGAATCTCACACTGCCGCGATCCTGGCCGGCGCCGGGATCGGCCAACATCTGGCCTTCAGTGCCCAGTCTTATATCGACCGGGGCGAGATGGTGCGGCTGTTCCCCGAATGGGACGGCGAGACTTATCCGCTCTACGCGCTCTACCCCTCCCGCCATCTGCCGCCGGCCAAGGTGCGGGCCTTCGTCGATTTCTGTCTCGACTGCACTGGCTAAAACACGATCGCGCGCTTGTTCTGCGCGTAATCCTGCTTGATCGCCTGAGCCAGCTCGGCCGCCGGGCCGCGCAGGACCTTGGAGCTGCCGGTCAGCACGAATTCGGTGTCTTCCAGCGGCGGCAGATTGGGCGCGGGCGGCAGGGCGATCAGGCCCGGCGGGATCAGCGACAAGGGCTGAACCATCACCCCGAATCCGGCCATGGTGGCGGCGCGCAGCCCGACCAGGCCGGTGCAGGTGCAGACGATGCGCCAGGGGATGCCGGCAGTGTCGAGGGCTTCGATGGCGGCCGAGCGGGTGATGCTGGGCGGCGGATACATCACCAGCGGCAGGGTGCCGTGTTCCGAGAAATCGGTGATCTCGGTGCCGATCCAGACCAGCTTTTCGCGCGCGACGAAATCGCCGCTATCCTCGCCGAGGCGCCGCTTGGTCAACGTCAGATCGAGCTCGCCGGCATTGAGCATCTCATTGAGTTCGCCACTGAGCGCGATGGTCAGTTCGAGATCGACCTCGGGGTGGCGGCGGGTGAAGTTGCGCAGGATCGCCGGCATGCGGCTCAGCACGAAATCCTCGGACGAACCGAAGCGCAGGCGGCCGCGCAGCTCGGACCCGGCGAAGAAGCGTCGCGCCCGTTCCTGGGTCTCGAGGATCGATTGGGCGAAGATCAGCATCGCCTGGCCATCCTCGGTCAGGCTGACGGAATGGGTGTCGCGCTCGAACAGGCGGCGCCCGGTCATCGCCTCCAGGCGGCGCACATGCTGGCTGACCGTCGGCTGGCCGAGACCCAGGCGCCGCGCGGCTTCGGTGAAGCTGCGGCTGCTCGCCACGGTCACGAAACTGGTCAGCAATTCAGGCGGATAATTCACGTTGGTCATCACGATCCATAATAACACTAAGTTGGTCAGCCCGTCTTCCAATCCCACAGCAACTTTGCCATTTTCCGCAGCAAGGAGTTACTGCTATGGCCCTGCTGTCGAAGATTCGCCTGGACAAATTCACGCTCGCTTTGATCGGCACCGTGGTGCTGGCCAGCGTGCTGCCGGTGCATGGCAAGGCCGCCGATATGTTCGGAACCGCGACCAATATCGCTGTGGCTGCCCTGTTCTTCCTGCACGGCGTCAACTTATCGCGTGAGGCGATGACCGCCGGCCTCGGCCATTGGCGCCTGCATCTGCTGGTGCTGGCCTCGACCTTCCTGTTGTTCCCGGCGCTCGGCCTGCTGGTGCAAGGACTGCCCGACTCGGTGCTGTCCAAGCCGCTGGCGACCGGCATCCTCTATCTGTGCTGCCTGCCGTCGACCGTGCAGTCCTCGATCGCCTTCACCTCGATCGCGCGGGGCAATGTTCCGGCGGCGATCTGCAGCGCGTCTTTGTCCAATCTGCTGGGCGTCTTCGTCACCCCCTTCATGGTCAGCCTGCTGATCCATGCCAACGGCACGGTGACGCTGGACTCGATCGAAAGCATCGTGCTGCAGATCCTGGTGCCGTTCTGCGTCGGCCAGCTGCTGCATGGCCGCCTCGGCGCCTGGGCCAAGCGCAACAAGCCGGTGCTGGGCCTCGTCGACCGCGGCTCGATTCTGATGGTGGTCTTTGGCGCTTTCTCCGAAGCGGTGGTGCGCGGCCTGTGGACCCAGCTGCCGATCGAAAGCCTGGCGGTGATGGTGGCGCTGAACTTCGTGCTGCTGGGTATCGTGCTGTGGGCGACCGACCGTCTCGGCCGCGCCGTGGCATTCAATACCGAGGACCGCATCACCCTGGTGTTCTGCGGCTCGAAGAAGTCGCTGGCCAGCGGCGTGCCGATGGCCAATATCCTGTTCCCCGCCGCCATGGTGGGGCCGGTGGTCCTGCCGCTGATGCTGTTCCACCAGATCCAGTTGATGGCCTGCGCCTATCTCGCCCGCCGCTTCGCCGCGCGGGCCGAATCCAAGGCGTCGGCCGAGTCCCACCCGCCGTTGGCAGCATAGAGGAACGCCATGTCCATCTGGTTTTCGCCGAATGACCTGATCAAGCGCCGGTCCAAGAGCTGGGGCGGCATCGAGGCCGTGGCTTTCCAGGCCAGCAGCCTGACGCCCGTCGAATATGGCCACAAATCGTCGCGCCATGTGCTGATGATCGCCGAGCGCGCCGTGCGCGAAGATGGCGAAACCAGCATTGCCGGCGTCGAAAGCTCGTCTCTGCACGATTACAGCGGCCGCCTGACCTTCGTGCCGGCCGGGCACGAGTTCAAGGGCTGGCAGCGTCCGCGCGAATTGCTGCGATCGATGGTCATCACCTTCGATTCCGACAGCCCGCTGATCGACCCCGAACTGCGCTTTGGCGAACTGGAATTCCAGCCGCGCCTGTTCTTCTTCGACGAGATGCTGTGGACCGCGGCGATGGCGCTGAAGAAGCAGGTCGACAATGTGTCGGGCCATCCGGAAAGCTATGGCGACGCGCTGGCCGCCGTGCTGGCTCACCGCCTGGTCCAGCTGCACGGCGCCGAGACCGAACAGAGCGCCACCGGTATCGGCCTGGCGCCGCGCCACCGCACCCTGCTGACCGAGTATATCGACGCCCATCTGCACGAGCAGATTCCGCTGGCCACCATGGCCAAGCTGGTGCGGTTGAGCCCATTCCATTTCGCCCGCCTGTTCAAGCAGTCGTTCGGCGAACCGCCGCACCGCTATGTGACGCGCCAGCGCATCGAGCGCGCCAAGCGCATGCTGGCGCAGGGCGAGCGGTCGGTGGCCGAGATCGGCTTCGATGTCGGCTTCGGTGAAAGCAGCTCTTTCACTGCAGCCTTCCGCAAGATGACCGGCACCACGCCCGCCCGGTTCCGGCGTCAGCAGGAATAGGCTGGGTCGCTAGTCTAGGAGCTGTGGACTCTTGGGGGATTCCCAAAGAGCGGGAAAAATGATTCAAGACTGCTTTTGGAGAGGCAGTCTTGGGCGTTTTGGATCGACTTGTGCTGAATGATGGTCAATGGGAGCGGATCG
>Ga0209166_10000045_pt1 | contig 168255 bp, 169 predicted proteins | sample Coa_R1_3_FD_187151 | JGI IMG/M metagenome (GOLD analysis project Ga0209166, IMG submission 187151) | Surface soil microbial communities from Centralia Pennsylvania, which are recovering from an underground coalmine fire - Coalmine... | ecosystem: Environmental > Terrestrial > Soil >... | reverse complement strand
TACCGAGGCTCCTCGAGAACGCAAGCTGGAGGCACAAACTTAGCTAGCTTCCTTGCCATCAGGAATACCCCTCTGATGCAGGAGCGCCGGGTCGGCAACCAGAGCCCGAAGTACTCATCAACGCTGAGTTGTCGGACGGCAAGCCTGGTGCGCCTGGCAAAGTCTTTTCTGATCCATGGCTCCACTTTGGCTTCTTTGACAAAGTACTGGCCCACGGAAGCAGGCAGTACTTCGATTGCGGACTGCCACAGAAGGTGGATCCAGGGTCTCCGTTTGACCAAGCTCCAGGCCGTAAGCTGTTTGGCGAGGCTGAGGAACTTAAACTGAACGATGAGATCGGCCAAGTGCGCACGAGGGTCAGGAACGCCTCCCATGAATTCGTCACCGCCAATGCCCGAAAGCACCGCTCGATAGCCGCCGGCGCGTAGAACATCAGCACGCTCGGCTCCGAGTTTCTGGCCCACACCGAGGGTTCCGGGCACAGGACAGAACTCTGACCATTCAAGCGATGCTGGAGAGCTTCCCAATCTACTGCTATCAATATGAATGCCAATTCTTTTCCGCTTTTCTTCGACCTTCCGGAAGTAGATCCAGTCATCTGCGCTAGGCTCGCTGTTGTCGTAATAAGACACCGTGTCGAGCCGAGCCGACCACCGCCCCTCCTGGGCAATGACGTCGTCTGCCATGCAGACAATCGCAGACGAGTCGAGCCCGCCGCTGAGCTCAGCCAACAGCGGTGAGTCTGAACGCAACCTGCGGCGCACTGCTTGCCGGAAGAGATGGCGGAAGTGCTCCTCGTATTCAGCATCGGTCTTGTAACGAATTCGCGACTTGGGGCTGAATCGCCAGAAGCGTTCAACCTCGACACTGCCATTCCGAATGCGAACGAATTGTCCTGCTGGAACTTCGCGAATCTCGCGATATGGCGTAATGTGGGCGTCAGGGTCTTGGGCCAGGTATCCCGCGATGTAGTCGTCGTCGATGTTGACCTTGTAGCCCGAAAGCAACACTAGCGGGCTGAGGTCTGTCGACCACCAGATTCGATCACTCTTGAGGCCGTAAAAGGTGTGCCGGATGGCCATGTAGTCGATGGCGAACAGGAGTTCACGCTGCTCGGACTTCCATATCGAGACAGCCCAATCGCCGACGAGACGACGGAAGCAGTCCGTTTCCCAGCGATCGAATGCGGCTGCGAAGATAGCGACATCGGTTGGGCTGGCCTCAAGTTCGCTCCGCAGTTCTGCGACAAGTACTTCGCGGTTATCGAGGCGGCCATCCCAGGTAAGGACGAAGCCACGTCGCGACACGTAAGGCTGCTTCTCGTGTCGAGATTCGGCCGTAGTATGAAAAGGTCGATAGAGCAAAGCTACCGAGCCGTTCACGTAGTACGACTCCCCGTCGGGGCCTTGCTGCCTCAAAGATTCACTGAGGCTCTCAAGCAGTTTCCGGTCTACCGGCCGTCCGTCGAAATTCCAGATGCCCGCTTGCACGCTCATCCTGATCTCCTCACCTAGCACCGATCCCAAACGGCATAGGTCGTCTGGACATCCGATCTCTCGTTGATTGCATGCCCGTCGACTTCGACCCATGCATGGGCCTTGAATGGAAGCTTTTGTGCACCCAGGACCATGTGTGCTGGCACGCCGTATTTCCTGAGCAAATACGTAGTGACGAAGGAGCGCTGAAGACAAAGCGCCTGTTTCGGGTACCAGATGCAGGCGTAGTTGACCGCGCTGCAGACACGGTTGATGGTGTCCTGACCGGAAGGAACGCTGGCAACAGTAAAACTCTTGACCATCGAATAAATGGCCTCGAAGCGGCAGAATGTAGTCAGAAGGTCATAGGCACATAGGGTGAAGAACGCGCGAAAAAACAGCATCACGAAAACCTCCTGTGCCGGACATGAACTCCAAGTTCGTGACAGAGGAAAGCCAGCCTGTCGGTCAGAGCTTCGATCTTGATCGATAGAGGCTGAACTGGCGTGTGGCCCCAGTCCGGTTTGTAGTCGAGGAAAATGTGATGTTCTGAACGATTTGCGGCCTGTAACCGCGCAGCCATTTTCCGGGCATGCATTGGGTTGCAACGCGTATCCGCATCACCCGAGACGAGCAAGACAGCAGGATAGTCCACGCCGTCTTGCACACAATGGTAGGGTGAATAGCCAAGCAGGGAGTGGAGGTCCCGCTCATCTTCGGGTGATCCATATTCGTCTGCCCATCCCGCTGCGAAATCGAAGAGGTGATACCTCGTCATGTCGAGCAAGGGTCCGAGGCAGATAGCGGCACGGAACAGGTCGGGACGTTGAGTGATCGCGGCGCCGACGAGCAGGCCGGCATTGGAGCCGCCGCCGATGGCGATACGGCCGCTTGCAGAGCGCCCTTTCGATATGAGCCACCTCGCGGCGGCAATAAAGTCATCAAACGAGTTTTGACGCTTCTCGCGCTTGCCCTCTTTGTGCCACTCTTCACCGAACTCTGAGCCTCCGCGGAGAGCGGGAACCGCAAATAGCAGTCCCTGCTCGATCAGAAAGGTTGCAAACGCAGTGAAACGGGGAGTGACGCAACTCCCAAATCCGCCATAGCCAGTCAAGAAGGTTGGCAGTGGTCCCGTGTGTAATAGGTCTTTCCTGCCGGCGAGAAAAAGAGGAATCGAGGTGCCGTCCTTCGATGGATAGCTGGTCTCCTCAACAGCGATTTGGGAAGGATCAAATGGGGCATTCGGCTCCTGCCACAGGCAAGATTTTTCTTCCGACGTGTCATAGCAGTAAACGATAGGTGGTTGCGCGATAGAGGTGTAGCTGTAGAACAAACTATCAGTCCGATTCGTGGGATTCAGCAGGTCGATCGTCGCGTCCGGAGAAAACGGCACATCCTTTCTCTCGCCCTCCTTAATGCCGAATGCTTCGATGCGAGTGGAAAAACCATCGACATGCGTCACGAAGATTCGGTCGCCGGCGACCGTGAACCGCTGGATGCGGCGATCGGACTGGGGGACAATATCTCGCCAATGACTCGGATCCGGACTATCGAGGGCAATACCGACTACCCGAAAATTTGGAGCAGCAAAATCGGTGTAGGCGAACAGTTCGCCATGTGCGAAGAACGGCACGAAGCAGCCTCCGATATCGCGTAGCAGGAGCCTTGGAGCCGCCCCCGGCTCTAGGCTGTGCAAGTAGATCGATGTGGTCGGGTGCTTGCCGGTAGAGAACACAGCGTAAGCCAAGAGATTGGCTTCGGGTGAATCGAGAATTTCGAGAAAGAGATTCGGTTCCTCACCCGCGAAAAATACTTCAACGTCTTGCGATAGGTCACTGCGGAAGCGATGCCAGAGAGCGGCTTTATAGTTGGGTCGCGGATCGCGCAGGGCGCGATGAGAATAATAGAACCCTGTGCCGTCCCCAGCAAAAGCAAAGCCTGTGCAGAAACCGTCTGGAAGGCAGTCCGGGAGCAGGGTGTTCCGCTCAATATCAAAGATCTCTAGAGCGGCGTGATCAGTGCCGCCTTGTCGCACAGAGTAGGCCAGGAACCGAGCGTCAAGAGAAATCGCGACAATAGAAACGGCAGTCGAAGTCCCGGTTGCGCGCAACTCTGGATCGACAAGGATTGTCTCATTCCCGAATAACCCATCTCGCATTACGATGGCAGGCTGTTCCTTGTCTTCCCCACGCTTGAGGAAAAAGTAGAGATCTCCCACGACCCAAGGTTCGGAGATAACCTCCTTGAATGCCATGAGTTCTCTAACTCGTTCTCTAATTTGCTTGCGATCTGGAATCGCATCGAAGTATGCGCGCGTGTACGCCGTCTGCTCTTCAATCCACGCCCGTGTTCGCGGCGAGTTCTGATCTTCCAACCAGCGGTAGGGATCCGTGATCTCCACCCCGTGCAGAGTCTCTGTAATGGGTTCCACCGGGGTTGGCGGGGGGGCGACGACTGCAGGAGACATGCGCTACCTTCCAGAACGTGCTGGTCGACTGAGGTGGCAGTTTGGGAACTTGGGATCTATCCCCAGATGTCGAGTTAAGCGATGAGCGCACCGTACATCCTCAGCCAACCCGTTCTGAAAACATTTTTTTCGTGCATGAAATCTTGCAGCTTGTCCTCCCATCAAACAATCTCGCGTTGATGTACCTGGTTTGTGGCACGAGTTCGGAACATGATGAGCGGCAAGAAGTTGAAAGAAAGAGTTAGTGAAACTAATGTCGGCTAGCAGCAATGGATCTGCAAGTGGGGATCAGTAGCGACGCGTAGAGTTTGCTATCGCCTGCACGAAATCGTGCAGGAACTCAGCTTCGCGCCTTCGGGAGCCTAGCCTGGACTCACGTCGTGACGCTTGATTAGCTACTCGAAACAAGGTGGTTTCAACACGACTTGCAGTTCCCAAGTGCATGGGCCCGGTAATCCTATTACTCTCCCGGGTTGTTCTGCTTTCCGAACAAAACCAAGATTGTTGTTGACGTAAGCAGTCCTGCCTATATACTCAGGCGCAAATGGTGGTGTTATTCCCTGCGTAGGTATCACTCGCCGCAGTTTGTTCACAGGAGAACCGGAATGAAAGAACAACTTTCTGCGAGCTGTCGTGTTGTACGGGTAAAGTAGGCGAAAGGATATTGCCGCTCAAAACAAGTTGTTAGTGCAGTTGAACATAATCAGATAGGACGCACAGATGGGCTGATGCCAAGCGGCATCCCGAGGGGGCCTTCTGCGACACTTCCCGAAGAACGTAGTTTTATCGACTAGCAAGTGCAGACTTCCAACGCCCAGTCTGCTCTATTGCCGGAGTAGTAGTCATGACCAGCCCGGGGGAATGGCTTCGAGGACTTCGGGAAGAGCTTCATCTCACGCTGATGGCGGTCGAGCGCCTGACCAGCGACATCGCGCGTACTGCCAACGATGAACGCTATCGGATTCGACGTGGGCGGCTCGCCGACATGGAAGACGATAAGGCCGGCCCGGACATTTTCGAGGCCAAGAGCCTTAGCCAATGCTACAAAGTAACCTATCCCGCGATCTTGCAGGCTTTCGGCGTGAGACTGGAAGACTCTGAGGATCTGCCGCAGGGCCCGACACGCTCCGACGAGACGACAAAACAGTGGTCCTTCGCTGACACTGATCGGCCTTTTTCCCTAACATTTCAGAGCAAGATCAGCTTCGATAAGACGCGACTAGTAACCGAGAGCGCGGAAGAACTGGGAGTTCCCGCAATTGTGCGCCAGCGCTTGGATGCAGGGCAGTTTCGACTGGGCATCATCGGCTTGACTGATGACACCATGGACGATATCGTTCCGGGCGGTTCCGTGGTTGTGATCGACAAATCGCATAACACGGTCGAGATGCGTGACTGGAAAACCATTCAAGAACGGCCGATCTACTTTGTATGGCACGAAGACGGCTATAGTTGCTCATGGTGCAACGTCGTACGCGACACGCTGTTCATTGTGCCTTACCCGACTTCGCGCCGGCCGGTGATGATTTTCAAGATGCCGCGCGCCGCGACCGTTATTGGTCGGATTATTCACGTGTGGCCTCCGTTGATCCTCCCTAAGCCGTCGTGAGAAGGTCGCCAGAAGTGTTCTAGTGCGCTGGAGCGCGCTGCTTAATCCATGGGAAGATCCTGGTGAGCCATGATTGCCTGGCTACCACGCGGCCTGCCGGATAGATCAGTCGCTTGGCTTCGAGCGCCTGAAGGAATTCAACAACATCGGAAAAGATCTGGGATCGGGAAATCGGGAAGTCCTGAGCCAAATCATCCGCGATCTCATCAACGGAATGATGCGTTTTCAAGAGCTCCCAAATCTTCAATCCGACAGGATTGAGACTGAAGCAGATCCCCTGCTCAATATCCAACAGTACGGCTCCATCCTCGGAAGCAGTCTCCCGGACGCCCGCCGCGATCACGAGGTCTTCGGTAGTAGTCGAATCTTCCATAGCGCCCTCTTTTGACTCTTGATGTTGCTCAGGTCGAGCATAGGGAGAATATTCTCCTCACGTGAGCATCTGTAAAGAAACATTTTTGCTGCAGGAATTCATGCAGGCGAATCTAGTGGCGAACTCGGCGGATCAACGAACAAGACGCATCGATCGGCAACTCTAAGTTCTTGCGCCGACTGAGATTCGTTTCGCAAAGCATCAAGCCTTAAGACTTGAGAGATTGTTTCCGCCATTCAGACTGGCGCGTGCTGGTTGGAGAGGTTCTCGAATACGTGCAGGAATTCGTGCAGGGCTGCTGCGGCGGGCGGTCAGGCGGGTAGCGTTACCTCTATTGCTGGATTCGAATCGCTCCTCTTCCTTAGCAGATGAAATGCAACAGGTTGCGGGCATTCGAAGGCCCTGGAATAGAGGGCACGTGCGCGGACGGCAGTGTCGAAATTGCAGCAGCGAAAAAATATTTGTGCATTTTCTTCCAAATAGCGCTAGGTAGTGAACGCGCAGGACCGAGAGGGAAATCTGTGTCTTCTGAGTTGAACTGGCTTAGCCGACAGGCACGCCCCGTGCTGTCGCTGCTTACCGTAAATCTCATCTGCATAGTTCTAGGCAGCGGACTCTCTCTCCTCGATCCCTTGGTCGTAAAGTGGTTGATCGATGTTGCTCTTCCAAAACGGGATCTCCGTCCAGTCCTGTTTGGCACGCTCGTCTTTTGCGCTGTCTACTTGGCGAGCGTGATCGTGAGCTACCTATCCTCGTTCATCAGCTGCGTCGTCACTCAAAAAATGGTATTTCGAATCCGGGTGTCGCTGCTGCGGCGAATCCAAACTTTGCCGGCGCGATATCACGGGAACTCTCAGGTGGGAGAAACACTCTACCGGATCGAACAGGACGTCGACCGCGTGGCGGAGTTGAGCGGAGACATTCTTCCCCTGACCATTCAGATGGCGATCATGGGCGTGATGGTCCTTGTGACCATGGGAATCCTGAATTGGCATTTGACCTTAGTGATTGTCCCTTTGCTACCAGTCTTCTATGTGTTGCAACGCAAGTACGCGACGAGGCTAAAAGAGGCGGCAGACAGCGTCCAGACTCAGTCGGGAAAGATCGGCGCGTTTTTGCAAGAACACTTGGCAGGTATGCTCCAGTTGCAACTGCTGAATCGCACCGGCACCCAAGGCAGAAAGTTTGCTCGCCTTGCGGCCGAAGGGGCAAAATCCCAGATCAGGCAGCGGGCGACGGAAATGTCTTTTGGCGGAGCTTCCATTTCGGTCATCGTTCTTGGCATGGGGCTGATCCTTGGCTACGGAGGCTACGAAGTCACTCGGAGCACTTTGACCGTGGGTGGGCTCGTGGCTTTCTACGGCTATGTCTTTCGTCTCTTCGCGCCCGTCAGCATTGCAATTGATCTCCAGTCCCGGCTGCAGCGCGTCGGCGCCAGCATCCGCCGCATTCTCGAAATTTCTAGCGGCGACCCACAACTTGCAGGACGCGAGTCCATGACACCGCTGCGGTGTGACATCAAGCCCGAATTGGAGTTCCGTTCGATATGGTTTTGCTACAACGAAGACCGACCGGTGTTGCGGGATATGAGCTTTCGCATTGAAGCCGGCGAGAGCGTGGCCGTTGTGGGCCTGAATGGCTCCGGGAAGAGCACGATTGGCCTTCTGGCGACTCGACTGTACGAGCCAAACGCGGGCTCGATTCTATTGGGAGGGCAGGAGATTCAGCAGGTCGGCCGCCGAAGCCTTCGGGCTACCCTGACCCTGGTTCCACAGGATCCGGTTCTTTTTGACGAAACGATCAGGGAAAATCTTCTTTACGGGAATCCGAGAGCAACCGGCAAGGACTTAGAGACAGTCGCTGCTCTCACTCAGCTGGACCGAGTGCTTCAAACGCTACCGAGGGGACTCGACGAACCGTTGGGGCCGCTCGGCGGCCGGCTTTCCGGCGGAGAGAAGAAGAGACTGGCATTGGCGCGGACTCTTTTGCAGCAGCCAAGGATTCTAATTGTCGATGAGATCACCAGCGCCCTCGACGGACCTGCGGCTGCTGGATTGCTGGAAGGATTGGAACTCTTTCGCCAGGCTCGGACACTGGTTGTGATCTCACACCGTCCCGCGACAATCCTGTGGGCGGACCGAATTCTGGTCGTAGACGAAGGTGCGATCGTCGATTCCGGAAAGCATGACGCACTGATCCTCAGGTGCGAGGCGTACCGAAGAATATGGCAGTCTCAAGACAGAATGCCCTCTGTGAGCTCTTCACGAGTGACGTGGAACGACGAAACGACGGCTGGCCCGAAGATTCCAGCATCCGAGCAATTTCGGTAATGTAAGTCGCCTTTCGGATCAAAAACTAGGTGCCTAGCCCAACACGGCGTCATAATTACTGGCTTTCGGTGGCCCCCCTCCGTTCGAGTCCCCATTTGCACCTTCCGCTGCATCAACCTTCACAACGAACTTCGTCCTTGTTACGGTGGACAAGTGTTATGTCAGAATCACGCACATAGCACTTCAAAAAAAAGACGCAGAACCTGTCGATCCGACTGCTCCCCGTTCGTTATATAAGTAGCGGCGAATTTCGGGCAGTCAAAGCCGGATGGCGTTCCGAAAGGAAAATCTCTGGGAATGTCGGAAGGAGATGAGGATGTTGAAGATAACGATTCAAAAATTGGGAGACACCAGTGTTTTGCGGTGCCATGGCCGAATTGTGGCCGGCGACGCCGGTTCGATATTGCGCAAGGCAGTATTCAGTCAGCGATACACCAGGACGATAGTAATTGATTTGGCGTGGGTTGAGCGCATCGATGCAGGCGGCTTGGGAGTGTTGTTGGGCCTGAGGGAGTCGGCTCGTTCCAACGCAATCATGTTTAAGCTGATGAATGCGACGAAAAGGGTCGAGGAGATCCTTGAACTGACCCACTTGAGGCGTGTCTTTGAATTCTGCTCTGTGCGGGAGCTTCTTTGCCTGCTGCACCGCGCAGCCTCTGTGCCATCCTGCTCAGCTGATCAATCCAATCGAGCTGATGAAGACGACAGTCGCAACGGTTCCGTGGAATGGCCGGAAGCGGTTCCAGCCGTCTAAGCCGCTTCTCTGCCGATAATCCGCTGATTGCCGATGCAAGGGAGTGGGCGCGAGCGCAGTCCTTGCGTCGGATCTTCACTCTTGAAATCTGCTATTTGGGCCGTCTGGCGATAATTTCCGGAGCCGCTCGGGCGGAGCCATGCCATTTGCAAAACACCCGAGTTTCGACCAGTTGCGTCTGGTGCTGTCGGCAATCCCCGGAATTCGGCCGGACGTGCTGGAGGAAGCTGCTAGTACTACGACCACATAGAGAGTAATACGGATAGGTACTTGTTGGAAACCGGGTCCGGGCTTATAGCTGGGACATGAAGGAGCGATCTTGGGTTCGGTTGTCCAAGCAGGAACGGCAGGAGTTGCGGCGCTTGTTGCAGAGTGGTTTGCAGCCCGTGCGGACGGTGCTGCGGGCTTTGGCCCTGCGGCAACTGGCCGAGGGGCAACCCATCCGCCAAGTAGCGAAGAACGTGGCGTTGACCCCAAAGACCGTGTGGCTGACCAGCCAACGCTATCGGCAAGGCGGCCTGGAGCGGGCCTTGTACGAGCGGCCACGGCCGGGAAAAGCGGCCTTGCTGGATGCACAGCATCGGCAACGCATCGTGGCGCTGGCGTGTGGCCCACCGCCGGAAGGCCGCTCGCGCTGGACGGTACGCCTGCTGACCGAAGAAGTGGTGAAACGCAAACTGGTGCCGCGGGTGGGACGGGAAACGATTCGGATCTTGCTGGAAAGCCACGACCTGAAGCCGTGGCGGGAAAAAAATGTGGTGCGTGGCGGAACTGGATGAGGAATATATCCGGCGCATGGAGGACATCTTGGCCGTGTACGAAAAGCCGCTGAGTGAGCGGGAACCGGTGGTTTGTGTGGACGAGAAACCGGTGGTGCTCCACCAAGAGGTTCGTCCTCCCCAGGCCATGAAGCCGGGACGAGTAGCGCGGCGCGACGGCGAATACCAGCGTTGCGGTACCGCCAACGTGTTTTGCGGAGTGCAGCCGAAAGCAGGACAGTACTTCCCCAAGGTGACGGCCCACCGCTCCTCGCCTGAGTTTGCCGACTACCTGCTGGAGGTCGCGATCCGTTACCCGGAGGCGGACACCATCCATTTGGTGCTGGACAATCTGAGTTCGCATACGCGCAAGGCGGTGGTGGAACGCTTTGGTGAAAAGGCCGGAGGCTGGCTGTGGGATCGGTTTACGGTGCACTACACCCCTAAGCACGGCAGTTGGCTGAATCAGGCCGAGATCGCGATCAGTCTGTTTTCGCGGCAATGCCTGGGCCAGCGCCGTATCGGAGATCGGGCTTCTCTGCGGAGACAAACTCAGGCTTGGAGCCATCGTATGAACCGTCATCGCGTTCCGATCCAATGGCAATTTACTCGCAAAAAGGCCCGAACCACATTTGACTACACAATCACGCGGTCGCGGTACTAGTGCATTAGCAGCGGGCAAATCCTACGGAATTTATAAAGTCATGCTCACCGAGGAGGACCTTCGCCGCCTGGGACTCTCCGTATGAGTACGACGAAAGCCATCAATGATGAGCGCGCCGGCTGATCCACATTTGTCCACCATAGAACGCCAAATTTGCGAGGCACACAATTACCGCCATAGTGGTGAGGGCGTTGGCGGAGATATTGGGATACACAAGCTTGTCCAGATAGTGAAGCAGGAATCCACCCTGGTACGGCTCGACTCCGGCGCGGCGTTCGAGCCAGTCCTCCAGCAAAGTCAGGGGACACGGCCAAGGGAGCAATTCCGTAAGGACTCCCCAGAGAAGAGATCCGATGTGTAGCCAGCGAAGAACCGGGCGGGACCGTGTCATCCAAGCACCGAAAACGACCCACAAAATAAACAGCGCATGCAGCAAGAGGATGGCCGTCGCGAGTGCAGAATAGAAATCGGAGGCAACAAAGGCTGAGGCTGCATGCATACCTTGAATTTACCGCGACGAGGGATATCCATTGGGGCACCAACGTGCTCGTCAATGCAAGGAGGGAGGGCCGCAAGCTAACTCTAGTTGACATTAAGCCAGCGCCTTCCGAGAAGAACAAAACGTAGGCGACTGGGTCCGGGGCGTTTAGCAGCCTGAATCGTCCAATCGTCGCAACATCAGAACGGTTCATGTGCCTTGACTTTGAGCTTCATATCCCCACTATTAGATCGCCTTTTGCAGCGCCACCGCGGCACCCTCCAGTATTCTCGCCAATGCTATGTTTACGGTATCGATCCAGACGTTGAACTTCTTTCTAGTGCCCCTGAACGAGCTTGATAGTAGGACTCCGTGAATGTTCCAATTTCGTGTGGCATAGATGAGTGTTGGCAAGTCGAGATGGCGGTAGTTTCCAGTTATGGCTGCTCGAAGTAGCTTCCTGCCCACGCCGCGAGATTGCTCTCGTGTCACAGTGTATTTGAAGTAGATCACCTCAAGAATCGTGGGCGGCGTATGCACTGATGCCCAAGGAAAATGCCGGACATGGAGCCGTTCGTATTGAAGAGGTGTCATCCCTGTAGGAGCCGCCTGGGCCTGGACTGCTTGGGCGCACTTGCCAAGGCTATTTGCAGCGCGCCCGAGCACGGAAGTAAGGGAGGTCGCCATATTTGTATTTCTTCACTTGAGCCGAGCCTTCTCTTTTGTGGCTGGAACAATTGTTGAGCCGGCAATTTAGACTACCAGATGCAGCCTCATGTATCGTCGGTGACGAATTCGACGATGCAACGTGGCACGAAGAACTTGGTTGCGAAATGCGAGTTCATACGAGTTTCGGGGAGCTTGGCTTTCGGCACGGATGCATGAATGCAACCGAGGTCGCAACCTTAATTCGTAGGCGATACCAGACCAATGAGTTAGCTATTGACTCTACTGAATTCCGAACCAGGACATCGAGAATGGCTAAGAGCATTACCTTCGCAGGCGATTTCCCAGCCAATACAAACAGAGCACGTTTTCCTCGTCGTTGCGCAACCAGGTCGCAACTTCCCGCACCTGAAAAGGCTGATCTCCCGGGCCAAGGTCGCGATTCAGCAACTCTGTGATTTCTTCAGGCGTGCTCGGTTTCTTGATCTTGTTCAAGGCTCGCAGGATATGCTCGTCGAGACGGTGGTTTGCATTTGGTACCTGGCGCATTTGCGGTTCTCGGGTTTGAACGCTGGCCCGCTGAAGGGTGCTCATTTGCGTTCGGTGCAAAACAAGAGCAGCGGGTCAGGAAGATCGGGTCGGTACCAGCTGAAGAATCAGTCTACGAATTGCCTCAGGTTGATGCTCCCCGGCAGCACCCGCCAAAGTATACGTCCGTTCAAAGCCGTTAAGCCCACCCACTCGCAGCTCCCAATTCTCGCTGGCTCGCGATCCGGCAATCGACACACGCCACTCTCCGCGCTTGTCGCTGAGTGCGTGCTCGATACTGGCAGCAATTTCTCTGCATAACTGAGCATCGCCGAGATTGTGCAGCTCAATCGTCACTGGCATCGCATAGCAATTTTAGCCGAAGAGCTCCCCCGCCCATTCGTTGGTGCAAACCGGTCAAAGCCTCGTGGGAAGGGTTGTCGAGGTGATCTCTAACGAGTTTATCCACAATTTATGTTGAAAACTGCGAAGAGTGAGAGCGATACCAGGCCGGCGCGAAGACTCTTTCCACCGAGAGGGACGAACCCGAAAAAAAGGCAGCCCGCACGCCGGAAATAGGAAAGGCTGCGACATTGGTTACGCTCCAGCCATCAGCTCCTGCGAGGGAGCCAACCGCGTGGATGCATGCACCGTCGCAGCCCTTGATGCGATCACTGCTTTCGCAGATCCAAACCCCAACTGCTCCTCGCAGAACCAGTCGGTTTTTTCGGGTCTGGTTGCTCGTCAGGTCGCCCTGCTGAGCAGATCACTCAGCCTACTTCGGAGTGGCAAGGTTTATTTCGCCAATCCTTTCAGCCGTCGACGCCAGCCAAATTAAACAGTCGCTTCATCGATGTCAACGCAATTCTCAGGGTGAAAACGAAATATCTGTGCACGGAATTGTGGAAAACGCGGAAGTTTCGATTGTTCCCGCTTCACTTACCGTCCACTTCCCGCCGAACACCTTCGCATGTTGGCCCAAGCACCAGAGGAGACCTGCCATGAGACTGCGTCCCGACGAGTTTTGTCCGATTCGGCGGTAAAATGCAAAGCATGAAAGAGCGTTTTTTCCAAGAGTTCTTAAAGCAGATCGAGCCATTCCGTGAGCTGTGGCGCTCGGTCCGATTCGTGTGCTACGCCGGAAAGATTGGCAGCACATGGATATTGCTTGGCGGACGCATGCAACTATCGGCCACAACACTGCCCTCGGAAACTCTGACAAAGGAAGCGGACTTCGATACGTTCTTCGCGTTTGTCGATGAGTTTCCAAGTCAATCCCTTGAAAAAATTCTCTACGACATTGTTCAGACAGAGAATATCCACTTGAACCTCGGTGAAGGCCCATTGTTCAGAGACATTCGTCTGGGCGCTGAGACTCAAAACAACCAGAGCAGCCTCAGCTGGTTCAATCCTGTCAAGTTTGACCGGCGAGGATTTAACTTCTTCGAGACATCCCCGGTGGGCGTCTCTTGGGGTATTCAAGAGCAAAGACAAATCGGAGTGATACAGGGCGGGGCAGACTGCTGGGAGAAAGCAAATGAGCACCTCCGAAGAGAGACTCATCTTGATGGTGTTGAGGCTCTCGTAAGGAAGCTCACACCGAACCTCAAGGTGAGCACGATTGCGTGCCCACAGTTGGAGGTTATAGCTCCTCTGCCGTTCGATCTTGCCGACATGAAAACTGGAGGCATCAGAGCAACAATTCCTGCAACGGCGCAGGGAAAACTGGTTACGCTGAAGACGTTCTTTTATCCAGAACCTCAACAACCGGCAGTGAGGGTCATTAGTCCAACAGAGTATTCCGAAGACGGGTCGTCTATGGATATCGAATGGAACCCCGAATGGCCTGAGAGCGCGACAAACGCAATTGCTCATTTGTTTTGGGGCGGTCACAACATTGATGCTCTGCCGATTAATCGGTGGAAGGAATCGGCTTCAATCTTGGGCGTTGTGGATGAGTACTTTGACGCGGAGCGTAAGCGTCTGCGAGCTGATCTTGAATATAGAGACAAGAGGCCATCGGAAGAATTTGAGCAAGCGGTTGTGCGGCTCCTTAATGTTCTTGGTATTACTACCATTTGGTATGGGAAGACCGTGGATGACCGAGCGGATGCCCTGGGCATTGCTCAATCTGACAAAACGATATTGATGTTGATCGAGTGCACGCGAGAAAAACCAATTGAGAAGTTCTCGACATTGGCCGAGCGAGCCAATCACCTCAGGAAGTTCCTCCCAATTAGGGCGGAGGTTCTGCCCGTGGTTTTCACAGCTGCATGCATAGTCGAGTCAGAGGCCGCAGCAGCCGTGGAGTATGGTTTGGGGCTGATCGGGGCTGAGGAGATTCAGCACCTTCTAAGCCTGATTTCGACACCGGGAACAACTACAGCAAGTATCATTGACTACATCAGACCGCGTGAAACCATCGCTGATCAAATCCTAAGAACGGTTGACGCATTGTCGGGCCGTCGATAGTGCTGCTGGTGCCGGAGGAATCGGGGATCGGGACCGACAATTCGTAGACCTCATTGCTCGCCGAGCCGGTGGAGACGGTTGGGCTATCGCCATTGTTGGGAAACGTCACGCCGCCAATGAAGACGGGTCGATGCGCCGCTTGCTCGACGGGCGTGGCCACATCTGCGAGGTCACGTCCCTGTAGGTGAAGCTGTCTGGCAACAGAACCTGTACCACTGCGAAGCAGACACCATCTCGAATCATGAACACTAGATTAGTCAAAAAGGGGCTTCGACGGAGAGATTACCCCACAGGCCTGCAAGTCGCCGAACGGATGGGTGTTCGTGTTTAATGCGCTTTATGAGTGCGGGTCTCACTAGACGTTTGCGAGTTTCCGGGGGCTTTGGTGACCGGTATGTTTTGGGCCGGCGGTAACTCCTCCGATAGCTTTCCTTTCGCGGCGGACTCGGCGGTCATGTGCTCCGTAATCAGTTCGGTCTGGAAGCGGATGATGGTATCGCGATCGGTGATAACTGATTGAGTATTGTTCTGCGCTTTGTAGCCTGCGCCTCCGGGCTCCCCGGTAACGACGAAGGTGCCTTCTCCTGACGCGGACCAGTTCGTCGATCCTTCGCAGGCGACCTTGCCGTCCGCGACGAACCCCTTGGTGTGACTGATTTGGTGGGTGGCCGACTGGCCGATCACGAAGTGCGTATTGAAGGCAGCGAGATTGTATTTCTGGTCTGCTTCGATGAGCGCTTTCTCGTGAACACCACCGGCCTGGCTCTGGTCAAGCGTAATGAGCATGGTAATGGTAGGATCTAGAGCCTGCCGCATGATGATGTTGTTGAGCTCATCGTCATCAAATCCGAACATATTGAGATATAGCGAGATAGAGACCCGCGACAAGATGTACTTCAGAAGATTATGGACATCATCGCGACCGACGAAAAATAGATGAACATCTTTGCTCGCATCGTTTGAGTAGGTCTTTTCCTTCGTGTACTGGGCCAAGTCGGCGAGCGTGAAGGTCTGCAGATTGGCAGCGGGATCGTCTATCGCGTTGGCGGCACTCGTCTTCTTCGGCGCGGCGTAGCGCGAGTTGACATCGGCGAGTGTAGCTTTGGTGGCCGGAGGCAAGGGGGCATCGGGTTCGCTCAGGTCCGGGGCCGGGATAGTCGGTTCAAAAGGAAGCTTTGTGTCGTTCGCGGTTTTGATGCCGTGTTTAGCCGATGGGCGGGATTTCCGAGCCGTCATGATGTGTTCCTTCCTGTTTGAGTAGTCAAGAATATGGCTGAGCCGGTCGAGTTGACAAGCGTACTCACCCTAACGTAGCGTCGCTTGAATCTGTTGACCATTAGTCCCGACAAACGTGCCTGTGGCGACCGAACTATTAACGGCTATTGATTCGCCCAGAAACGGGCTTTGAAGAGATCAATGGCGATCTCCTCGAAGCTGACTTCTGGCCCGGAACAGTTTCGGATTATCGGTAACCTGAGCAGAACCCCGTGAAGGCCCAGCGCCACCGCGGAAAAGCCCATCACAACCGCGCGAGTATTGAAGCTAATTCCCGAGACGACGGCTTTAGGCGAACAGTTCACGATCGCGGATCTTTCGGGCATCGGTGTAGTCCTCTGCCCACCAGGCCTTCTCGTCGGGGCTACGGGGAGGGTTGGCCAGCTCCAACTTCTTCTTGGACTTTTTGGCTTTTTGCTGGATCACCCGGAAATGATAGTGGTCGAACATGCTCAGTGCCTCGACAAGATAGGAAACCGCGATCCGGCGATTGCGAATGAGAAGAAGGTTTTCTCCGTTCTTAACGTCGGCCGGCGAAGAAAAATTGTAAGAGCCAAGATAAACGCGCGCGGTCGGCTTGTCGAAATCGATTACCAAGAACTTGTGGTGCATGCGAATACCGCCGCCTCCGGTTGGTTCGGACTTAAACGGTTCAGGAAGATTCTTGGAGAGTGCAGCCGGATATACCGGCGCGAGGTTGCCGTCGGGCAATTGCAAAGTTATGCCGCTGGTTATGCCTCCGACTTTTCTATCGGAAATACCATAGACGAAAAGATTCTTGTTCTTCGTGACCTTGATGATTGCTTTCTTGATGGCTCCTGGAGTCTGGTAGAGAAAGGCCAGTGAATAAAACAGAGAAGAAGTAGTTGAGCGTTCCAAATCATCCGCGACCACTTGCAGCAGCGCATTCGCTTTCGAATGCGGTGAAAACGCAACGTTAGCATCGATTCCGGTCAAACCAAGGCTGGTCCAGTTCACTGAGGCCGTCTTGCCGAAGCCAGCCGCAGTATCGTTCGCCCAGTAGTTGTCGAACGCGGTCAGAAACAACTGGACCGCGGTCTTGCCCTGTACTACGACCGCATTGTTGTTCTGAACAAAAAAAGCGCGCCAGGAAAAATTCGTCGAACCGCACACCGCCAATTGCTGATTCGGGCCGTGCACCGCAATGAACTTGTTGTGTTGTAGATCCGCCATGTGTTGGCGTTTTACGTTCTGGGTGCCGGCTGATTCCATCAGGCGCTTGGCCGCCTCGTTCTCTGGAGAACCTTTCTTGCCATGGTCGCCGGAGTTGTCGATGATGATTTTCAGGCGCGACCCGAGTTTCTCCAGCCGTGAGACGACCTCAGGTAGATTTAGGTCGTAGGCTACTACCCGGACCTGAGCTTGGGAGTCGGCGAGACCCTTGTCGAGCACGTCGAGGATCGCCTCCCGGGCTTCGAATCCCATCCACGCAAGGGCTTGAGAGGCCTGGGGGTTTGTGGCGCGGAAGTTCAGCCCATCCTTGGACTTTGCCGGAAGCATCCCTTTAACCGACTTGAACGAAGCCGCGTTGCGGCAGACGCATGCGCGTGTTACTGGCCGGCGATCGAGGTGATCTGAGCTAGTGTGTGTCGCAGAGGAGGTGTTTCTCTGTGACCCATCTACGTCAGAAGATGATCGACCGGTTGAGGTGCCGAAACTTTGCGCCCTCAACCATTCGCAGCTACATCCGAGCGGTGGAGCAGTTCAGTCGCTACTTCAACTGTTCACCGCACCAGCTTGGTCCATCGCATGTCCGCCAGTATCAAGCGATGCTGTTTAGCCGTCGCCGGTTGGCATCGAACACCGTGACGCAACATCTGGCGGCCTTGCGTTTCTTGTATGTCAAGGTGTTGAAGCGAGGCTGGAGCATTGCCGAGACACCGTATCCGAAGAAGGTGCAACGCCTTCCTCAAGTGCTCAGTCCGGAGGACGTGTCGAAGCTGATTGATGCCGCCGACTCTCCGTTCCACCGCATTCTGCTGATGACGCTCTATGCGACGGGCGCACGCCGCGCCGAAGTAGCGCACCTAAAAGTCAGCGACATCGACAGTCAACGCATGGTGGTTCATATTCGTGGCGGCAAGGGCCGCAAAGACCGTGACGTCATGCTCAGCCCGAAACTGCTCGATGCCCTCCGCAGGTACTGGCGCGGGCTGAAGCGCAAGCCCACCGATTGGCTATTTCCTGGTAATGCTTGGCACACGGGTACGCGTCCCGTCACGACCAAGGTTCTTTGGACAGCCTGCGAGTCCGCGGCCCAGCGTGCCGGCCTGAGACACAAGCATATCCATCCTCATACCTTGCGGCACTGCTTCGCGACACATCTGCTGGAAGCCGGCGCTGACCTCCGCACGATCCAGGTATTGCTTGGTCATCGTGACCTGGAAGAGACGACGATCTATCTGCACCTTTCTACCCGACACCTCGGCGCAACGGCCAGTCCACTGGATGCGCTGACGATCCGTCCACAAGGAGAACAGAACTCGCGCACATGAACCGGCCTCCCGTCGAGGTGGCCGACATCGTTCGTGATGCAGGACCACTCTTCGCGGAGCGTAGTCGTCGGTGGATCAACGGGCAACACGAGAAGGTGTTGTCAGCTATCGCACGCTGCCGCACGGCCGTGCTAGGCGGACATCGCGATCAGTGCGCGGACTGCGGGTATACCTCGATCTCGTACAACTCGTGTCGCAATCGGCATTGCCCAAAGTGCCAGGGCAACGCACGCCTGCGCTGGCTCCGGGCGCGGGAACGCGAACTGCTGCCGACCCGCTATGTCCACGTGGTTTTCACGCTTCCGCGAGAACTGGCTCCACTGGCGTTGCAAAACAAACGGCTGATCTACAACCTGCTGTTTCATGCCAGCGCCGAGACTCTATTGAAGATCGCCAGCGACCCACGCCATCTCGGTGCGGAGATCGGCTTTTTCAGCGTACTGCATAGCTGGGATCAGAGATTGCAATTTCATCCGCATGTCCACTGCGTGGTCGCCGCTGGTGGCCTCGCTCCGGATCATAATCGGTGGATCTCATCCCGCCAGTCATTCTTCCTGCCCGTCAAGGTGCTCAGCTACGTCTTCCGCGGCAAGTTCGTCGCTGCGCTCAAGGCAGCTTTTCACAATGGCACGGTTGAGTTCCACGGGCCACTCGCTGCGCTCGCTGATCCGCGAGCCTTCGCCTCCTGGCTCAGGACGCTGTTCCGAAAGGACTGGGTGGTCTATTCCAAGCCGCCCTTCGGTGGACCAGAACACGTGCTGCGCTATCTCGGAAACTACACTCACCGCGTCGCCATCTCCAACCACCGACTGATCGCGCTTGATCATGGCAACGTCACCTTCCGGTGGCGCGATTCCGCACACAACAACCGCAAGCGCATCATGAGTCTCCCGGTCGATGAGTTCCTACGCCGGTTTCTCCTTCACCTACTGCCGCGTGGCTTCATGCGCATTCGCAACTTCGGATTCCTCGCCAACCGACGCAGAGCGGAGCTTCTCTCGCTCTGTTTCCGACTGTTACCCGCAGACTCGACTCCAACCTTGTCGGCTTCATCATCCGCAGCCTCGGGACACTCCTGTTGGAACTGTCCTATCTGTGGCGGGGTCATGCACGTTGTGGAACGCCTTTCCGCAACCGCACTGTTTCTCCGATCTCCACCTTCCTCATGCGGGTGCACAGCATGAAGTCACATCTTGAACGCGGAATCTCACACGTGCTGCAGCACGCATGCCGGTCGTGTGTCTTGTCCGCATCAAAGAATCGTTTCATCTACAATCCAGACCCTCCCAAACATCTGAGCGCCGCTATTCTTTGGACCGTCGCGCACTGCATCCGCACCACACAGACCGCAATCGCAGCAACCACAAGCTTCAAAAACTGCTCACACTCCATACAAATCCCATAGACCGAAGGGCGGCTTCCTTCAAGTCGCTGTATCTGCAGCGCCCGCGAAGGACATTGCTAGTTTGAACTCCCCCGATGCGGGCGCTCCAGATACAGCACTAAGACTTGTAATACTCGACGAAAGCCTGGGACGAAACGAAGCCGCGTGTGTAAGCGACGTTCAGCTGCCCGGGATACGTCTCGCGGCGCAGTTCTATCTTCGCCTCTTGCACATCACCGTAGCTCAGTTTGTACTTCTTGTCCATAAAGACGGGACTGACCTTGTAAGTGAATTCTCCTGACAGATTGGCATTGCGAGGGAAATGCACCCAGCGGAACTTCTGAATCGGCGAGAGTAAGGTCGACAGGCGATTCGAGCCTTTCGCGCTTCCCGCCCCCGAGAAACTTAACCGATTCTTGAGCGGAAAAAACTGGGCACCGCCTGGCTCCTTGCATTCGATTGCGAAGCCAACAAAGTTGTCGGGGGGCTTTCCCATCTTCCAATTCATGGCGACCAAGGCCATGCCGTCGCCGCGATGTATTTTTAGGCTGAATAACGCTGCGGGATTCTGACCAGCGACTTGGAATTCCTCAGACATAATAACTCCCCCGTTGACCGTGACGTAAAGTGAAATTCCTCCTGGCCGCCCGCAGCCTAAGGCATCGAGGCCACTGATGTAGTCTTGGACGTAAACAGCGTTATGATCGTATTCAGGTCAAATCCCAGTCCGAGCGTTAATCCGACGTGCTCAGTTGTAACGTTGTTCAGAGTCGTTCCGGCTGCGACGGCGGTATTGACGGTGATTCCGCTCGGCAGGCTTGTTCGATGTGCAGCTCCGATGCCGGCAAAGAAATCGAGTCCACTTACGGGCTCCCAGTTCACGGCTATCGTGGAGTTACCCAGCGATGTAACTGAGGTCGCGAACAACAGCGATGGCAGAAGATTTCGTCCGAAATTTGTGTAACCGCTGTGCCGCGGGAAGTAGTCGTGCCCCCACGGAAACCACGTGATTCCCGCCATCCCCGCGACTTGCCAGTCGGACTTTTGCGTTCGGACGATGCATCCGTAATTCAGCGATTGACCTGGGTTTAGTGGAGTTGTTGGTGGAGGCACCGGAACCCCCTTGATCCCGCCGCAGGTACCACTGTATGTCGGTGGGGTGGTAGTGCTCTGAACCGCTACCGTGGGCGCGGCCTGCACCGCGTACGAAGCTGTCGGAATGTGCATGACCATCACCCCGCCCATCAAGTTGAAGTTGGCCACGCGATGCACTTCCACCAGAATCGTCTTCACTGCGTGGGCCGGTGTGCTTGTGCTCGCCGTCGTGCTAGTTGCCGGTGTGTTTGTGGTCTGCGTCGGCGTATAGGCCCCGCTTGCGTTGGCCAAGGTGAACGGCGTGTACCCGCGTTGCACCACGATCGAGATGCGTACGAATGCGTTGGAGACAAGCGGCGGCAGAAGGTCGGTCTGCTCCACGCTCGACCGGAAGTACCACTCGTTCATCAGGTTGTAAAGATGCGTGGTCTGCTCGTCGATCTTCCGCAGATACCCGCGTAATTCGTTCAGTTTCTCGTTCAGCTCCGTCAGCCTGCAGCCAGCAAATCTCTCAAACTCATCATTCGGCTTTTGGGCGGTGTCGGGCGGGTAGGGATCCTCCAGCTTCACCGTTAACCCCGCCGCATTACACTCCAAGTTGTCGTTGCCGAGATTCTTTATGTTGTCCCCGTAGAGCTTGTTTGCATCGGAGGCGATCCCGTGAATGATAGAAGCCAGTTCCTGGTTATAGGAATTGCGGAAGTCGGCAATTTTCTGCTTCTCAAACTTGCTGCACACAGGCTCGTCGCCCGGGTCTTCCTTATCGGTCAGGAGCTTTAGCGCGGCTTGAATGGATTGGATCTTCGATCTCAAGTTTTTGTCCGGGATCTGGCCGAGATCTAATCCTCTTATCTGCGACAAACTGAGATTGCCCAGACTGCTCTCGTTGATCTTCTTCAGGTCGTCTGCACTGAGTTGCCCTGGGTGAGGAGCCGGCGGATTTTCACGGCAGTAATCCGGTTGGCGAGCCAGATTGGCTAAATCGAGCGCGCCGACGAGTGCCGAGTAGTTATTCAGCAGAGTGATAGTGTTCGAGGCGAAGCCCTGATTGGTAATCGCGCTGGCGAGCGATGAGATCTGCGCATTCGCGTTTTGAATGTCGGTCATATCCTTGTCGAACGCAGCGCTGTTACTCCTGTCTAGCCCATCGCTAGTGCCCGGGTCTTTGTCATCTATCTCCACGTTTTCAAGAACCCTGTTCAGAATGAATGCCAATCCCTTGACCGATCCCGGCGCGGCTTTCTCTCTCTGCCCCGGCTCCTCTGTCCTGACCTCTTCCGCAGGGTAGGGATCGCCCTCGGTCCTGCCGATTAGACGGGTGAGTTCTTTGGAGTTAACGGCGACGGAGTAGAGCAAAAGCGCTACCTGCCTTCCTGACGCCGTGACTGTCGCGGGCGTGTAAGAGGGGGGCGTCGCTGGCTTCGCTGGAGTAGGTGGAGCTGCGGGAATCCCTGAAGTCGCTGGAATTCCTGGAATGGTTGCAGTCGCTGGAGTCTCTGCCCCTAAACTTCCGGGGTTTATTCCCGTAACAGCTAAGGAGGGCGCCGAGGTGGCTGCGTTCAGCCCCAGTCCGGGCAGGTTCGTTGTTCCTCCCGTCGTAACCCCGCTCTGCAACATGTCCAGCGTGCTTGAGAGGCTGGCCGGAGGCGTCACCGTAGTTGCTCCCGTTGCTCCCCTTATGTCTGCCCCTCCCTCAGGTACTCCGTTGGGGCTCGTCGTTACCGTCAGCACGTCCGTAAAACGGAGCCCACACACCCTGACCGCAATTTTCTCTTTGTTGTAAATCACCGGCATAAAACTACCATTGGCTCCAATAATGTTAGTTGTGTTGTTTAGTTGCCAATGGTCGAAATGACGGCTGTAATCGGTCCACGATGTCTGCCCGGCAAGTGGATCGGACGCCTGCGGATACGGCTTCTTCTGGCTTGCATTGTATTCGATCACCACATAGTCGCCATTTACTAGAGGCCGGTATGTATTGTACCTGGGCACATTTAGGGTATAGCTGACGCTCGGAGGCTTGAGCTGAGGAACTGGGCATACGCCCGCTGACGGCACCTGTGCAGACAGTAAAACCGTTGTGGCAGCCAAAATCAAAAGCGTCGCGCAGATAGCGTGGGAGGCTCTAACCCAGACGATTGCGATCGATACGGCTCTTGGTGAAGGAAACGATAGAACTAGACTGGGTTCCGGCCTGCAAACCGATTTTTTCGATAGCATGCGTTCCTCACTATTGAGCACACGAGCTTGTGTTAATGTGCCGAGTCGTCAATCGTGACAGAGCACACTTATGCGAGATGACACAGGGCAAGCTTAGAAGCGCTCCTGATCATCAAGCATGTTTCTCGATAGCCTGCTGCCGGTCTTCTCGCGCAAATTGCCCGAGACCAACGATCCGCACACGCAAAGCTGTCACCAGTTTTGGGGAAGTCTGGCGAAGTAGAAGCCCCCTCGGATGTGAAGCGTTGGACACGCCGCACTCTTCCGTCCGCCAAAATTGAGGCTGAGCATACGCCGCGTACGGGCAGATGTCAACCAAAAGGTGATCGCCTAACTTTCTTTGGACCTTTGATCGACCTACAGTAGTACACTACGCAACAGTAATATGCGTGCCGCACACCGATTACGATGAGGGCTGTCGATTGTGGCATTTAGTCATAGACACCCATCCAGTTGTTCTCGATACCTAAGTCTACTCAGATTCGTGGCGCCGAATTGCGGGACAAGAATTCTCAGGAGTCGCCGCGACGGAACTGAGTTCCTGTCCAGCCACATCGCGACCTTCATAAATACGAAGCCCTAACCACTCTTGAGGTACGATCGAACTCCGAGGAACCATAAAGTCGCTTGACGGGCAATACCCACAGATGTAATTTGTCTTCGTCGGCTATCGAATTGATTGACGGGATGTTTCTGATGACTGATGCTGAATTTGCTCTGTGGTTAAACGACGAAGTCGAAGCAAATCGTATAACCGAAGGCCAGCGAGACGACTTACTCGGTCAAAAAGCCACCTTTGAAAACCAGCGATCTGTGATTGAGCAGGACCACCGTAACCAAATCGTTGGATTCGTTGCCGGGCAAATGCAAGTCGCGCGCGAGATCCACGCCTTGCTCGACTCCAGCAAATCACAATTTCCCGGTCGCATGATTTATTTTGAGCCTATCGGATTTCACCTACTGTAGGAAGTTTCTGGACCCCGGCAATGGCTTCCAATCTAGGATCACCCTCTTCCAACTCGTCTGACCACCGACCACACCAAGTTGGCAAAGCCACGGGATACAAAGCCGGGAATCCGGTAACCGTAGGCAAGGAATGGTTGATCGATACAGGCGCCCAAATATCTTGCATAACCAAGAGCAACGGCGATCAATTTGACCTCACGTTAACGGGCGGTTCCGCATCCGGGACAACCGGGGGCGGCGGCATTTTGGTAAAGAGTGGCTTGACGATGTGGTTTGAGATATTTGACAAAGCTGGAGCGCCGAAATCGGTGAGTTGCAACTTGGATGTCGGTGTCAAGCCGAACAACAGCGGTTCGGAAATTCTAGGCGTCGACCAACTTCAGCATGTCGGAGCGGCTATCGAGTGGGATCCGAGCGCGCAGAACGGCCGCTTATATGAGGTCTGATCTGTAATCGGCCTTCCGATACGCAGACTCCTGTTCACGCTTCCCCCAAACGATCTGGTTCCCTGGAATCGATTAGGGCATCGTCCGAAAACGGTAGGAGGTAATTGCAACGCAGGCGAGGAATGAAAGGGTTTTATCTCCGTTTCGCCCTTCGGCTTTTTCGCAGTTCCAATCCCATCGCATTGACATTCCGAGGGTGGAAGCATACCTTGAATACGATTTCGGCAGGTGGAAGAGTGGACCCGCCAGGGCCCACGTCCGAGGGGGTTTCCATTCTGCCGATTATTCCTGACATCGCTGCGCGTTGTGATCGAAGACCTGTCCGCCGGGAAAGGACGATCCAGCTCTTTCTCGTTTGGGGGGGTAGCATCCGACCACGGCACGCGGGTGTTGTGCGACATCGTCCCGGCAGCCGGAAAGGAGGACTTCGGAGCCGTCTACTTTGACGGATAGACCAACTGGAACGGTTTAAGAGAATCGAGTCTTTTCCGACTCTCTCCGATACTTCATGCATGCCTAAGCTGATCACATTCGGTGACGACTCGCGGGCGGCGATTTTGCGTGGCCTCGACATTTTGGCCGACGCTGTGAAGGTCACGCTCGGCCCTAAGGGTCGCAATGTCGTGATTGAAAAGAAGTTCGGCCTCCCCATCATCACCAAAGATGGGGTAACCGTTGCTCAAGAGATTGAACTCGACGATGCTCTTCTCAACATGGGCGCGCAAATGGTGCGCGAGGTTGCCACCCAGACCAGTAAACAGGCTGGCGATGGCACCACCACAGCCACGGTGCTGGCCCAAGCCATCTATCGAGAAGGCATGAAAGTGGTGGCAGCGGGCGCGAATCCCATGCGGGTGCAACGGGGGATCGGCAAGGCAGTGGCCGCCATTTGCGGCGAGATTGGCCATAAGGGTGAACCAATCAAAGGCTACCTCGATGTCCTTACCAAACCCGTGACCGATGAGATGATCGCCCAAATCGCCTCCATCTCGGCCAATGACCGAGGGATCGGACGCATCATTGCTCAGGCAATGCTCAAGGTCGGCAGACAGGGCCTCATCACCGTGGAAGAGTCCAGAGGAGTGGAAACGACTTTGGACGTGATCGAGGGCATGCAGTTTGATCGCGGCTTCATCTCTCCCTACTTCATCACCGACGTGGATGCGAAACAGTGCGTTCTCACAGATGCTTACATTCTTCTGAACGACAAAAAGATCAGTAGCCTGAAACAGTTGCTGCCGCTGCTCGAACAAGTCGCTAGAAGCAGCAAACCGCTATTGATCGTAGCCGACGATGTTGAGGGTGAAGCATTAGCAACTTTGGTCGTAAACAAGACGCGAGGTACTCTCCTGGTGTGCGCGGTGAGAGCACCTGGGTTTGGGGATCGCCGCAAAGAAATGCTGGGTGACCTCGCGGTCTTGACCGGTGGCAAATTCATCACCGACGACTTGGGTCTCAGTTTGGAGCGAGTTCTGCTGGACGACCTTGGCCGCGCCGGCCGAATTACCGTGGGCCTCGACAATACGACCATCATCGGGGGCAAAGGAAAGCGCGCGGACATCGAAGGCCGGGCCACCGAAATTCGCAGTCAACTCGATCGCGCTACCAGTGAGCCGGATCGAGAACAACTCGAAGCGCGAGCGGCAAGACTGGCGGGTGGGGTTGCCGTGATCAAGGTGGGTGCTCCCACAGAAACAGAATTGAAGGAAAAGAAAGCCAGAGTCGAAGACGCCACCCAAGCGACGCGAGCCGCAGTCGAGGAAGGCATCGTCGCTGGCGGTGGCGTTGCTCTATTGCGCTCTACGGCCGCGTTGGATGCGTTGGATCTGGAAGGTGACGAGCAAATTGGTTCGGATGTTGTCCGTAAGGCGCTCGAAAAGCCGCTGTTTCAGATTGCCAACAATGCTGGCGAGGAAGGCGCTGTGGTCGTGGGCAAGGTCCAAAACTCGACATACCGCAATTTCGGCTATAACGCGAGCACAGGAGTGTTCGAGGATCTCGTCGAGGCCGGGGTGATCGATCCTACCAAGGTCACCCGCACCGCGTTGCGGAGCGCCGGATCGATTGCCTCCCTGATGCTCACTACTGAGGCTAGCATCTCTGAACTTCCAGAGGAACCAACCGGACGTACAGCAGTTTCAGAACCACGACCAAAACCTTCATCGAAATATTTCTACGAGGAACGTCCGCTGCGCTCCGCCCCGATCTCCGCCAAAGCCTCACCGACGACCGAGTTTGTCCCAGATGTAGAGGAGATCTTGAGCGGCCCCGTTTCTGCTGTAGAGAAGACCGTTAAGACAGAAGAAAAGGTAAAGGAAGAGGAAGTCAAACCCGAGGCCCTCAGACTCCTGCAGGGCGATCTCTTCAGGACTGATGACGGCAAGTATGTTCCGGAAACGCGCGGTTTCGTGATAGGCCGTAACTACAAACTTGACGTGTTCATCGCCCCACCGGGACAGGGATCAATTGCGGCGGATGATGTTTTTCCCGATGGCAAACTCGATTGGGAAAACAAGGACTCTTATCTATTACAAGTAATCTTCGCTGAGCCCAATCAATGGGCTGAGCCCTTCATCGGGAAGATCCTCCTGCCTCGCCAAGGCAATAGTTCGACACACACATTCGCTTTTAGTCCAACGAAGGCTGGCCGCTTTTCGGGCCGAGTCACAATTGCATATCGCGGACGGGTGCTCCAAACGGCACTGCTGAACGCCAAAGTCGTGTCCAGCCCCGAAGAGTGGTCCAATCTCGAACGTGATACGAAATGGCGATTCGAGACTGAAGCGGTCGTTCGCGCGAGCTTCGAGAACCTGGATCGCCGTACACCATTTCATGCCAGCCTGATTTTCAACGAAACGCCGTCGCACGAACACACGGCGACCGCACTCAGTGAGAACGGGGCATTTATCGGCTCCTTAGACAAAGTCGCGCCCCAGTTGGCAAAACTGAACGACCTTCTAAGTCAAGTGGCACACAATTCGAAACAGTATGGCAAGGGTCTATCGAGCAAGGCCAATGCCCAGCTGTTTTATGATCTAGCTTTTCAAGGCAACGCTCTCTATCGCAATTTTGTAATCGACTACATCAATCGCTCTCCTGCCGCGCAGGCACTGCACGACGCTGAATACCTCCAGGTTGTGAGCGCAAACCCGAACGCTATTGTTCCGATCGAGTTTGTCTACGAATACAAATTGCCCTCGGCAGCAGTCGTATGCCCGAATGCCAAGGACGCGCTCCTACGTGGCCAATGTCCGGACGAATGCATTCCCAAAACTAGCCCGGCTCCGCACGTCTGTCCTCTCGGGTTCTGGGGTCTCAAGAAAGTGATTGAACGCCATGTCTACAATCCCGATCTGCCGCGAGAGGCCAGGCTGGAAACCGATGGACCAGAGCGCCTTGCTAACCGTGATACGCTGGCGATCACAGGAGCAAGCCTTCTCGCGGCAAGTCAGGAGGTTCCACCCGCGAATCGCAGCCAATTAGAAACATCGATCAAGACTACTTGGCACGGGACAGTACACCCGGTCTCGAAATGGGACGAGTGGAAAACGACGGTGCAATCCCAGCAACCGGTCCTGCTGCTGGCCTTGCCCCACGCAGAAGGAACCGGGGCCGAGATCAGCCTCGAGATTAGCGGCGAAAAGATCCTAAGCCAACTGATTGACGAAACTTTCGTGCGCTCGACTGCGAAGGCTCCACCGATCGTGTTTCTTCTCGGTTGTGATGTGGCAAATGTGGCTTCCACGGAGGCCTACATCAGTAATATTGCTATCTTTCGCCAAGCTCAAGCCGCGATCATCCTGGGAACGATCGCCACAGTCTTAGGAAAAGATGCGGCTGAAATTGCCGCGAAACTGGTGACCCGGCTCACGAAAACCGTGAAGGGGTCGAAGCAGCGGTTCGGTGAAGTGCTGCGCCAGACCAAGCGGGAGGCAGTGGCCGAGAGCCTGATGGTGGCACTGTGTCTCGTTGGCTTTGGCGACGCTGACTGGTATCTCGAATAGAGGGCTTCGAATGACTTCTCCATTTCTGAGCGTCGAATTGCTTCCGGCGCGTCACGGTGACTGCATCTGGATTGAATACGGTGGTGACGAGGTACACCGCATCCTGATCGATGGCGGCCCAGTAGACACTTTCGAGCGAATCCAGAACCGGTTGGCGCAAACGCCAGCCGGAGACCAGGCTTTTGAATTAATCATGCTGTCCCACGTGGATGCAGATCACGTCGAGGGTTTGGTACGCCTTTTTGCGGAAAATCCCCTCCCCCTTGCGGTCGAGGAAGTGTGGTTCAACGGTTGGAGACAGATGAATCAGGCCCACGGCTTGCTGGGACCGCTACAGGGAGAGTTTCTCAGCGCTTTGCTTGCCGAGCGGGCGCCGCGAGCCTGGAAATCCGGTGGACCAGCTTGGCTGGTTCCAAACCAGGGAGTCCTTCCCACTCACACGTTAGAGGGAGGGATGAAACTGACGCTGTTGTCGCCCACTCCGGCCAAGCTCGACAAGATGGCCAAGGCGTGGAAAAAAGCCATTCGAAAAGAAGGCTTTGCGCCCGGAGACCTGAAAGCCGCGTGGAAGGCGCTCGCCCAGCGGAAGAAGTTTCTCCCCAAGAAAGGGCTATTGGGCACGACGCCAGATCTCGATGCCTTGCTCAAGAAACAATTTCTGCGGGATGATGCAGCTCCGAACGGGAGCAGCATTGCGGTTTTAGCGGAATACGAAGGGAAGAGCATTTTGTTGTTGGCCGATGCTCATCCCGATGCGGTCGCAAATTCGATTGAGCGCTTGTGCCAGGAGCGCGGGACCGATTGTTTAGCCGTCGATGCGGTCAAACTGGCGCACCACGGCAGCAAGCACAATACTAGCCCTGCTTTGCTCAAGAAGATCCGAAGTCCGCGCTATCTGGTCAGCACGAATGGCGACCAATTTCGCCACCCCGATCAGGAATGCATCGCTCGCCTGCTCAGGCTCGGCAAGCCCAGCCATCTGTATTTCAACTATCAATCGAAGTACACGAAACCGTGGTTGACCGATGCTGCACAAAAGAAATTTCGATACAAGGCGGTGGTTCGCGGGGCAGAAGAGTTAACGCTGAAGGTTGATCTTTAGTATGTCGATTGCGCTCGTCCAGGCAGTGGACGAGTCTCCTCAGGGGCGGAGGGCTCTCTATGCGTTTTGTGCCGTATCTTTACTTTCTACGCATTCCCATTCTCTTTGCGCTGATCCTTCCGCTCCTTCCGCTCGTTGGCCTTTGGATCGGTGCCGAACCCAATCCCATGATCGGCGGATTTTTCGATCTGACCAATGGCGAAGTGTTCGTCGTTTGCCTGGGAGCGTTCCTCTACTGTGCCGCCCTCTCGGTTGCGGCAACCCTGGTTTTGCTCTATGGCAGAGAACGGTTTTTCGCTGCCCAGTTAACGCCCGCAGATCTTGCGCCCAAGCGACTCTGGCTGCTCACAGTTCCGAAGGCAGCTATCCGTCCCATCGTCGGATTCGCGGTTTGCGTACTCGTGCTCATCGCCGGGGTCGTCGAGGGAGTGGACTCGACCTATTGGCTGGCCCGCGGCTTGTACGCATTGGCGGCGCTTCTCGTTTTTATCGTCATTTTGTTCCTCGTGACCGCCGCCTGGCATCAGACCAGTTCGGATAAAACCCGCTTCATCGCGCGCCGTCTCACTTGGACCCCATTCGGGTACTTGGAGCGCTCACCGGGCCCTCTTCCGTCTGGCACATGGCCGTTTGTGGATCCTCCGCGACTCTTGCCTGGACACGGATTCGCCCTGTCGTTGCTCATCGTGTCCTTGTTTTTCTATCTGGCGTTTGCCTTTGGAAGATACTTCTACCTCCACGGCATCGAAGTCGGCAAGATCACGACCCCCTGGTTGCCGCTGCCCACTTTGGGTTCGGTCCTAGTGCTGTTGGGATGCCTTGCTTGGCTTCTGAGTGCGCTCGCGTTTCTGCTCGATCGCTATCGCATCCCTGTGCTGGTTCCGCTCGCAGCCATTCTGGTCCTAACCGCACAGTTCCCTGAGTCAGACCACTACTTCGAGGTGAGAACGCTCAGCGATGAAGCGGCGCTCACGCCGGCCGAAGCCCTTCGTCCACCAACTGGAATCGCGTCTGATTCGGCCATCGTCGTGGCCGCCAGCGGCGGCGGCATACAGGCGGCAGCCTGGACGGCACGGGTACTCACCGGACTGGTTGCCGCCGGACAACAGGCAGACCTCGAGGATCGTTTCTCCCAATCGATCCGGGCCATCAGTTCGGTGTCAGGCGGCAGCGTCGGCACGCTATATTTCGTCAATACGTATCACGACGGCAAGTTTGACCGTGGCCAAATCGAGGATGTATTCGACTCCGCCGCGGATTCGAGCTTGGACGACGTTGCTTGGGGTTTGGTCTACCCTGACATGTTCCGCTCAGTTGCTCCCTTGTTCTTGTCGCCGAGAATTGACCGGGGTTGGGCGATCGAACGCGCCTGGCTCAAGCATCTGCAGGTCCCGTTTGCGAGTTCGCCGTCGCTCGGCTCATGGCGAGTCGATGCCAGGCAGCGGTTGCGGCCCGCCGTAATATTCAACACCACCCTGGTCGAGACCGGCGAGCGGTTTATGTTCCCCACAGTCGACATTCTGCGATCGCCGGGCCGGCGCAGTTTCCACGACGTTGCTGGGTATGAATCGCTGGATGTTTCCGCAGTCACCGCTGCGCGTCTGTCCGCCTCCTTCCCCTACGTTACCCCGGTTTCCCGGGCCCTGTGTTGTCCTCCCCGGCCCCACCGATACCACGTTGCCGATGGGGGTTATTACGACGATTACGGCCTGAGTTCGATCTCGGAGTTACTGGATCAGGCCACGCGGACAAATCCTCCGGTACACCACATCCTGCTCATTCAAATTCTCCTGGACAGGCCGAGTGACGATCCGCCCTCGAGAGGAAGCCGGGGATGGTTCTTCCAGAGCTTTGCGCCGCTCGAAACCCTCTACAACATGCGGTCCGCCGCTCAATATGCTCGTGACGAAACCGAATTCGAGCTTCTGCAACAGACTCTGGCTGCCCGGTGCGTACAACTGGATCGCGTAACCTTTCCTTACGAACTCCCCGGCAATCCCAATGCTAAGCGCCCCGCCCCCCCGCTCTCCTGGCATCTGACGTCGGCGCAGATTGCTGATATTCAAACGATCTGGACTGCGTACCAGCATGACAACCACGCCATCTCCCGCGTGCTGTCGTTTCTTCGGAGTCCCCAAACAACGTGCCCGCCGGAGGAGGCAAAATGCCAGTGACACGCGCATGGGCGCTATCGGCTGTTTTTGCCGTGATTTTTACAGCCGGGATCACCGGAAGCTTTCGTCTGCCGTCGCCCGATGCTCTTCCGCGCTGCATGAATTCCGCCCTGGCGGCTTTTCAAACGGCACAATCGCCCCGAGAAGCTGCCGCGATATGGAAGGACCTAGGAGGGAGGGCACCGAATCTGGCGAGACAGCAATATCCGGATTTCGCGTTTATTGCGGCATACACCTTTTTGTTCTTCTTGCTCGCAACCATCGGTCGTCGCCGGCCCATTCGCTCCTCACAGATCGCCGGCACTCTCGTAATGGTGTCCGCGATTGTGACAGCTCTCGCCGACATCGGCGAAAATTGTTTCACGCTAGTCAATATCAGCGCCTTGCATCACGGCTTGCCCGATGGAGCAAGATTCGCCTTGATGCGGCATTGTTCCTTAATCAAATGGGCGGCGTGCGGTGTGACTCTCATTTTGCTGTGGTGGGTCTTTCTGCCCTCCCGGCGAGGTTCGGCGCTCTATCGTGTGCTGGCGCTGACCATTGCTGCCCTTGCCGCAATCAGCGGCAGCATGGGAATTCTCGGCTATTGGGACAACCCGAAAATCGAATTGGTCCTTCCTTTTCTCGCACCCGCACTGTTGTTGCAGTTGTGGCTGTTCTGGAGCTACTCGAATGACGTTCTCGCAACACACGCGGTCGTTGCCGACCAAGCGATTGAGGAGTGGAAAGTAAATGCCACGCAATGATTGCTCGACACGAGCCTAGGAGAACATTCTAATGAAGAGATTCGCACTGCTTCTGGGGACGTGTGCTTGCAGCTTCATTACGAGCTTCGCGTCAACCCCAAGCGGTTGTCCGCGCCTCTACAGTATGCCCCACGTCAGTCCCTGGTCATGGACAGACCGCAACCATAAAACGCACACACGTGCCGAACTTGATTTGATCCTGGCTAATCACAGAAAATGGATTACCAAATATGATCGATATTTCACTGCTGGAGAAGTCTCCGAACCAAAGGCTTTCGATGATCCATTGAGAGCCGATCTGAGCGGCGCTGACCTGATCTGGGCGGACCTTCGAGATGCCGACCTTTCCTATGCGGACTTGTCCAATGCGAGGCTCACTTTCGCAGACTTTACGGGAGCTAGTTTGTACGGCGCCTCCCTGATCCACTCAGAAGGGCCAAGCTGTTTAGTAAAAGCAGATGTCAGATTTGTGGATTTTACGGGAGTCGATCTGTCGTATGCGAATCTCGCTGGCACCCGTCTTTATAAAACAGACCTTACAGGCGGTGTAAACCTTCAAGGTGCCGATCTAGTACTACGACCACATAGAGAGTAATACGGATAGGTACTTGTTGGAAACCGGGTCCGGGCTTATAGCTGGGACATGAAGGAGCGATCTTGGGTTCGGTTGTCCAAGCAGGAACGGCAGGAGTTGCGGCGCTTGTTGCAGAGTGGTTTGCAGCCCGTGCGGACGGTGCTGCGGGCTTTGGCCCTGCGGCAACTGGCCGAGGGGCAACCCATCCGCCAAGTAGCGAAGAACGTGGCGTTGACCCCAAAGACCGTGTGGCTGACCAGCCAACGCTATCGGCAAGGCGGCCTGGAGCGGGCCTTGTACGAGCGGCCACGGCCGGGAAAAGCGGCCTTGCTGGATGCACAGCATCGGCAACGCATCGTGGCGCTGGCGTGTGGCCCACCGCCGGAAGGCCGCTCGCGCTGGACGGTACGCCTGCTGACCGAAGAAGTGGTGAAACGCAAACTGGTGCCGCGGGTGGGACGGGAAACGATTCGGATCTTGCTGGAAAGCCACGACCTGAAGCCGTGGCGGGAAAAAAATGTGGTGCGTGGCGGAACTGGATGAGGAATATATCCGGCGCATGGAGGACATCTTGGCCGTGTACGAAAAGCCGCTGAGTGAGCGGGAACCGGTGGTTTGTGTGGACGAGAAACCGGTGGTGCTCCACCAAGAGGTTCGTCCTCCCCAGGCCATGAAGCCGGGACGAGTAGCGCGGCGCGACGGCGAATACCAGCGTTGCGGTACCGCCAACGTGTTTTGCGGAGTGCAGCCGAAAGCAGGACAGTACTTCCCCAAGGTGACGGCCCACCGCTCCTCGCCTGAGTTTGCCGACTACCTGCTGGAGGTCGCGATCCGTTACCCGGAGGCGGACACCATCCATTTGGTGCTGGACAATCTGAGTTCGCATACGCGCAAGGCGGTGGTGGAACGCTTTGGTGAAAAGGCCGGAGGCTGGCTGTGGGATCGGTTTACGGTGCACTACACCCCTAAGCACGGCAGTTGGCTGAATCAGGCCGAGATCGCGATCAGTCTGTTTTCGCGGCAATGCCTGGGCCAGCGCCGTATCGGAGATCGGGCTTCTCTGCGGAGACAAACTCAGGCTTGGAGCCATCGTATGAACCGTCATCGCGTTCCGATCCAATGGCAATTTACTCGCAAAAAGGCCCGAACCACATTTGACTACACAATCACGCGGTCGCGGTACTAGAGGGTGCAGATCTGGAAAACGCTGACCTGAGTGCCGCCAACTTGAACTCTGCTGATCTGAGTTCTGCGATGCTGAAAAACACAGAACTGGATAATGTCAGCGTCACATCGGCAAAGTTTTGGAATGCATTTTTCGAACCAAGAGGATTGCCGCTCACGAACACTATCGCTCGGGCTGAAGGTCTCAGGACCATTCGATGGAGCCGACAAGTTGACTCAAGAAACAGATCATTGTCAGGGATCTGGGCAAACTATTTGATTTGGCTCAATTGGCAAGATAACACCCCGAAGACGTTCCGAGGGGCTTTCTCTTTTTTATGGAAACAAATACAAGGAGCACTAAGAAAGCCTGACCAACCTCAGTTTCCGGACGAACCCAAACGGAACGAAAAATTCTCACTTCTTGGTTTCAAACTGTCCTCGAAAAAAGCGAACACGACCGACGAAGAAAACTCCTACGCCATACTCGATCTGCGCAAAGCGCTACATGACGCTGGATATCGCAGTGCCGAACTAGAAGTGAATCTCGCATATCAACGAGGTGTACAGAGCAGTTGGCAAATGGTGCTTCTCGATTGGACGTGCGAGTGGGGAGCAAACTGGCAACGACCCATATCTCTCGCCGTTCTTCTCAGTGTGATCTGTGCCTTCGTTTATGGGTACTTGATCAGATTCACGCGCAGAAACAAGCTCTTTGTGGTCGGAGTTGATGGAGTCCGCGAAACGAAGTTTACGATCGGCAACAAGAATGCTCGGCCGCGCTGGCTGCCATCTGCAGGGGCACTCAATGGCCTGAAACGATTGGAGAAGATTCACAAAGTGGTCCACACTATTAGGGCGCGTTTGCGCTGGGAAGCGAGACTCGCAAACGTCTGTTTGCTGTTTAGCGCGATGAGCGTACTTAACCTCGGAGTGCAAGGATTGGATTTAGGACATTGGATCCGCCTTATGCACAAACGCGAATTTGATCTTCGCGCCGTAGGGAATATCCGAACAGTTGCGGGGATTCAGTCGATTGTTAGCTTTGTGCTTTTGGCCCTGGCGACATTGAGCTATTTCGGACATTCTTTCGAATGAAATTTCGTGCACCGCGAGTTATCTGATATCTACCACTCCGATTTAAGGGCTAGGTCCAAGCAAGAATTCTTTGCGCCGACGAAAGCCAGAAGCTGAATGAAAACTGAATGAAGAACTTGCCTTTGTGGCGCTTCTTGGCATCCCAGGCTATCGTAGAATCAGCAAGTTGCACGGAATCAATATGCGGCTGGGGAACAAATCCACCCGCTGCTCCGAACCACGCCCGCGGGGCCGACTGACGGGTCCGAAAGAGACCCCTTGCCTCCAGAAACCTCCAGAACTAGCCAACGTACGTTTTCGGTTCGTCCCAAAAACGCGTGTATCGGTTGCCGAATTCAAGCGTCGCCTCGTACTTCTGGGGATCATTCTGTTTCAGCCAGAGCAACTTGTAGACCGTGTCCACCGCGTGCTTCACAATGTTCTTCATTTCGGCTTGCGTTATATGCGAGTATTCGGACTTTCCAGCGCAAGTGGGGCACTCTTTTCCCGCGTGAACATCTTCGATGGGGCCGTTGCGGAATGCTAATGCGACAATGCTCTTGGCTTCTGCTGCCAACTCCGGGTCTAACGTCATTTTGCGCTTGGGCATCGGCGTCTCTCAGACTCGAAATCATACCCAGACCAATGGCAAGGACGCCACTCGACAGTGTTCTCAAGAGAAGGAGCCGGCCAGAAGCATGGGCCAACGCGACATTGCAGCAGGCTGTCACCGTCTTTCACCTATTGTGGAGGTTGTAGGAGCAGCAACGCCTGAAATTCGTTGGTGTCGGTGGTGTCGATAAACGTCGGAAATTTGTTCCATAAAGGTTCCAATGGTCAAAATTCGACCCATGGTGAAACACATCGACCCCTTGATTTTGCACTGTTTTAACGATATGTTGCTGAAGACAAGAGACGTATAAAAACGCCAGGTGAGAATCCCACTCTCTCCGCCATACTTTCAACCACTTGGCTGAGCTGTGATCCGTAGCGCGATCCATTAAGCGCGTGGCAGAGCCAAACCCACGATCTTGCTGTGTGCCTCTGACTCTTGGTTCGTCACCACATCGCCATAGATATTCATCGTCGTGCGGATGTCCGCATGTCGCATCAGCTTCTGCTGCACGGCTATCGGGGTTCCCACCGCGTCAAGCCACGATCTATAGCTGTGGCGCATCGTGTGGGTAGCCAGCTTGCCGACTTTTGCTGCTTCTGCCGCTTTCTGGAATACTCCCCAGACTCGCGGATAGGACCACGGAAGACGGCCTAGCCGCGTCGGGGAAGCGAAAACCCAGTCTCCCGGTGCGGAAAACTGCGTTGTTTGCTTCCACGTCTTGAGCACTTCCAGCAGACTGCCATCTATGCTCAAGTGCTTTCTGGAACCTGCAGTCTTTACGTCATCCACTCGTTGCCGAACAATCGCACGTTCTACGCTGATCTTGCTGGCAAGCCAGTCAATGTCTGCCCACTTGAGTGCCAGGCATTCACTGATCCTGAGTCCCAAACACAGACACAGCAGAGCCATCGTGCGGAATGGTTCCGGGAGTTCAGAAACGAATTTCTGGAACTCCTCGAACGTAAGACTACGCGGAGCATTCGTCCTTTTGGTTGCACCGCGCACAGTGACCAGAGTCATCGGATTGCGCTCTGCCGGCACATCACCGCGCCACATAGCGAACTCCCAAAGTTGATGCAGAACGCCCCGAATGTGAACTCTGCTCTTGGGAGACAGCGTGAGAGAATGCAGCCACAATTCAACCGGGCGCGGTTTTACGTCAGTGATCGAACCCTCTCCCCAGTGAGGAAGTATGTGGTTCGTCAACCACTGATCATAGCTGTACCGTGTGCTGAACCGTTGCGGCATTCGTTCTGCCCGATAGACCTCAACCAGGCTGCTGACCGTGATCCCGGTTGCTTGCTTAGGTTTCCTCGGCATTAGCGTGCTTGCTGTCTTCCACGCTGCTGCTTTGGTCGGCAATTCCTGCTTCGTGCCGAGTGTTTGTGATCGTCGCCTGCCGTCCACCCATTGCAGGAATCTCCAAGTACCTCGTCCCTTGTCGAATAAAACACTTCCAGTAGTGTGCCGTACTCTTCTCATTTGATCCTCCCATCAATCGAGAGCACGGCGGGCACGCTCAGCATAGTGTCCGGCGTCAAGCATTCTTTCCGGTCGCATTGACTCACCAAGATTGCTACTGAGAGGTGGGTGGTTGCCTCATTCAAAATGCTACCGGCGTGAACCCACGCCGGAAAGGCGAGAATGAGGAGACAGATTAGATTGACTACACGACGAGAACTAACAGCAGCCATTCGACAGCGTTATCAAGTAGCGGACCGGTCCGGCAAGAAGATGATCCTGGATGAGTTCACCGAGGTGACCGGGTATCACCGTAAACATGCGATACGAGTGCTGACTACTCAGCATGTGAGCGAGCCTAAGACGCGTACGGTGCGCCGGGTTTATCAGGAGGCCGTGAAGGAAGCGTTGATCGTGCTCTGGGAAGCATCCGACCGTATTTGCGGCAAGCGACTGAAAACCCTATTGCCGCTGCTGGTGGAAGCCATGGAGCGGCACGGGCATCTGCAGTTGGAAGATGGGGTCCGGACCCAACTGCTTGCGATGAGTGCTTCAACAATCGACCGTCAGCTTCACTCTGTCCGCGAACGAGCCCGCGGAGGGCGTAAGAGATCATCGGCGACGAACCGTGTGCGCAAGATAGTTGCGGTCCGCACCTTCGCCGACTGGGAGCAGCCGCTTCGTCCCGGCTTCATGGAAATAGATCTGGTCACGCACTGCGGACCCAGGGCAGAAGGAAGCTTCGTGCATACTCTGGTCTTGACCGACGTGGCCTCGGCCTGGACCGAGTGTGTAGCGCTTCCTGTGAGAGAACAATCTCTCGTCGTGGAAGCCATTCGCGGCTTGCGCCCCAAGTTACCTTTCGCTCTGCTTGGGCTGGATACGGACAACGACAGCGCCTTCATGAACGATACGCTGTGCAACTACTGTCGGGAGCAAAACATTGTGTTCACCCGCAGTCGGGCTTATCACAAAAATGACCAAGCGTGGGTGGAACAGAAGAACGGTGCCATTGTCCGCAAACTGATTGGCTACGGCCGGCTGGAGGGTCTTACTGCCACAGCGGCGTTGCGCCGTGTCTACGAGGCTTCGCGATTGTACATAAACTTCTTCCAGCCAACATTCAAACTGAAATCCAAGTACCGAGAGGGTGCGCGAGTTCACAAGCAGTATGAACTGCCCGACACGCCGTATCGGCGCTTGCTGGCACAAGACAACATAGCGCCCGAGACCAAGGAGATGCTGAAACAACAGATGGAATCGTTAGATCCCGTGCTTCTGTTGAAGCATATTCGTGATGCTCAAGACACAGTGATGGCGCTCAGTGAGAACCGAACACCAGAGGTAGTGGCGCCAGATGTTACGAGATTTGTAAGTAGTTTGGCGACAGCATGGCGCGCCGGGGAAGTGCGGCCAACTCATCGGCATGAGCCAAAGCCGGGACACTGGTGGCGGACACGACCAGACCCATTTGCCGAAGTCTGGCCGGTCTTGTTGAGCTGGTTGGAGGAAAGGCCGGACATGGAAGCCAAAGAGATGCTGAAGCGATTACAGACAAGCGGTTATGGTGAGTTTCCCGACGGACAGTTGCGCACTCTGCAGCGCCGAGTGCGGGTGTGGCGGATGCGGATCGTCCAACAATTGGTCTACGGCGCTGATACCGCTGCCGAACCGAACAAGGATCTAACTCCGGAACCGCCTCTTTGCAGATGAGCGCAGGCAAACGGTCAGGAGAGTTTAGCGTATTCACCGCGTAGAAAGGTTGTCTTGGCGCAGCGGGAAATGGAGAGGCAGCGTTCCCGGTTAGTGTAGATTCTGCCCTTCGGGGCGGGGATTTTCAAGGCATTGGGGGTCTATCGTCCGACGACTCTTATGCCGTGCGAACCACGCGGGAGTCATGGGCCTGAGGGTCACGTAAAACCGGATCATTTGTTTTTCTGCCTGTCGCCCGGTTCTTTAGCGAAAAATTTGGCGCTAGGATCGCTTAAGAGCGACGATCGCCAACTCGGTTGACCTAGAGCATCCCCAGTTTGTCTCTCGTGGGATGACCACCGAGGTGGCGAACTGCCGCACTGTTGAGCGTCGGATTGATGAGCCCGCCAAGTCATTCCTTGCCTGGCCGCGTGTCCGCAGAGCCCGCTTCCGTTTCCCTGGCTAAAGGTCGCACGAAGCAACGCGGAGACGCGAGCACAGTTTCACAGCTTCTACAGAGCTGCTGGAGAAGGGGACTCAAGTGCCGTCCCCTTCTCCAGACCTCATCCCCGCTAGTACTGTGAAAAAGGGACAGGTCACAGCAAACTTTATTCGGTAACATTGCTGAGTGAGGCAACACGCTCGGGACTTCTAATTGTCGCCCATCAGCATAGCATCCAAGTCTGAGGTTTTGAATCTCCAAACGTGGCGTTGTGTGCCGGAGAGGATGTAGGCGCGGACCTTTCCTTGCCGGACCCACTGCAACAATGTGCGGCGTTCGATTTTTAGGTACAGCGCAGCTTCGTCGCTCGTCAGCCATTCACTTGCCACGCCGTAACCGTCTTTGTTTTCGGTTGTGTTCGGCATTATGTACTTCTCCTTCAAAAACAATTTTTTTCTTCGCGAAACCCGCGACGGTCTGGGGGCGTTCAGCGGCGCGGACCTGTCAAGGGCGCGGTTTCTCACGCGTTCATCGAAGACCCTTGACAGGGAGCACCGCTGGAATAACGCCGGTTTTGAAAGGCGTGGGTTGAGTGGGGAAAAAAATGGAAAGAAAAACGTCTTCGGCTAAGAACACCGAATTGGAGAAGAAGTCCGGCCAGTGATGCATCGGCAGCGGACCGTGCGACCTTGCGTTTCTAGGCGATTCCGCGCAAACTTTGACGAGTCAAGGAGAGACGCCGATTCCCGCGGAGTTCATCGTCGAAGTCAGCACGAAGCCCCAAAAGGTTTTGGTCGAGTTTGCGACCTTAAGCGATTTGTCATTCGTGGAAAAGTGGCGCGAATCGTTGGGTACGAATCCCGAACCTGCTCAGAGAGACGCTGTTGATTTTGCGCAACTCGCGCGGGAGCGCTACTTCGCGGACTCGAGAGTCGGTCAGCCCTATATTTCAGCGCCCGGAGATATGCGTGAACATATAGAACGCAATCCTCAATCTGAGGTCGGTGGATTCATGCTCCTCAAATGTGAGTGGTTTCTCGAATCCAAAATAATCGGGGTCTGCCATTTTCGGCGCACATGGTGCAACAACATTGTTCTCGATTACCTCGCAAAGCACCCACTAACTCTCGGGCGAGCAGAAGACGCCCGATATAAAGTGAAAGGCATTGGTCCGGCCCTGCTTTGCTTCCTCAGTAGAATCGCAATCGAGCACGCGTGCGATCAGATTTGGGGAGAGGCAACGAGTATTTCTTGCGATTTTTATACAGCCTTTTTTGACTTGGCTCATCCGGTAAAGGATCTGTTCGTAATCCCGCGCGAAAATGTGGTTACATGCGCCGCTCGCAAGTTAGATTGGCAGAGCAGCGAGGTCGTCAATAGAATGAACATGGACGCGGTTAAAGAACTGTACGATGTCGAAGAAAAGCATCCGCCGTTGGTCGGCAACAGGACACAGATGGTCGGCTCCAGGCGCCAATTGATTGACCATTTCTTGGATTTGCCACGTAATATCCAAGACGAGATAGCGCAGACTCTCGGTCTACTAACAGATGGGGACAGCGAGATTCTGGAAGATCAATGGTGTGGAGTCTTGTTCCAGCGCGCCGACGAAAGTGGAATGCTTCGCGAGTTGTGGGACGAGGTTGAGACGCGACATGAAAACGGAGAGCCGGAAAAGAATCCGTTCGTTTGCTGATCCGAGAAAGGCGTCGAATGCACAAACTTTATGGTTGGCTTAGAGATGCGGGGATAGAGGCAAACGCCGATACTTCACCAAAGCATTTGAAGGTCATAGATGAGTACGTGCCAAACGCCCAGGAAATCATCTCGTTTGCTCGACTCTTCTATGGATTCGGTGCCCAAGACGAAGGATCCATGGACAAGTTCGGAACCGCCTTGCAAGAAGCGGATCCGAATTTCCTGCCGCAAAAGCGCCGGCAGGAGATGTCGGTTTTTGCGGGCGCTGCGCTCATCGCTCTCATTGCACGAGATCAATACAATCAACTGGCTGACTTAGCTGCATTATGCCTAGTTTGTGGAGGAGCCCAGGGGGTGCGAACGGCCGTTCCCGTTCCGGACATTCCAAAGATAGCGGCTCGGTATATCGATGATTGTACAAGTAAGAGAGCCTCAAGGCCTGTTGGAGCAGTCGGAGCGGAAGATGACTCCGAAATAGCAGACCTGAAACGAGAACTGATGCTTGTAAGCGAAGAGACGAACATGTTGTGGTGGCTTGTCTCGGAATACAGTCGTGACCGAAATCAATCTTGGAAGAATGTCGGGGCGTTGGCCACGCCGATCGTTGCCGGAAAGGAACTTGCTGATCTGACACGCGTCATTCCCGGCCCCGTCGCCGCTGCTGCATTTCTCGATCGAATCGTTCGCCTTTCGGAATCAGCTAAATCTCCGAAGCCAATCACCATCAAAGTCGCCGTAGATAAGACCCCAGCTGAATGGCGTGAACAATATGCCTTTAAGCCGGCATCACACATTGAAGACCTTGCGCCCATTAGTAATGCAATAAGGCTATCGCTTACCGTTTCCGACGGCGATGACTGGTCGCCGGTTTTCGAAAAAGGAACGACCCTCGAAGCTAGTTCAGAAATGCTTCCGAATGCTCTTGCGTATCAGGTGTTTCTGGAACGCTTAATGGTACGTCTGTCAGGAGAGGTTGAGTAGGCACATGAGCACGCCACAGTCAGGGCCAGCGAATATATGGAAGGCAGCTGCGATTCCCTCGCCCACTGATGTCCCCTCTGGTACGGACGCAGGGAAGAAAGCGCACGAATACATCGACCTGCCAAAAGGCAAGGAACTCAACGAGTCGACCGCTCTTGATTTGGCCAGATCTCGGCCGGTGCAATGGATTGTACTGGCTGGGCCCACTGACTCCGGCAAAACAACATTTCTTACAAGCCTGTACGAACTATTTCAATGGAGAGAAGTCGAAGGGTATGCATTCGCGGGGTCGGTTACTTTGCCTGCATTTGAGGAGCGTTGCCACCCCTCGCGCAAAGATTCGGGAAATCGATTGCCTAACACGGGACGAACGCCGTACGAAGGACCTAATCCGCTATTTTTGCACTTGAGAATTCGTTCTACCGAGGGATTGCGCCCATTCAGAGATATCCTCTGTACAGACGTGTCCGGTGAGATGTTCGAACACGCGCGTGATTCTACAGAAGAATGCAAGAAACTCATTTTCCTGAAACGGGCGAACCACTTTCTTCTTTTTCTAGATAGCGCAAAGGGCGTCCAAGAGGACAAGTGGGCAATGTTTGAGGATGCAAAAGCGCTACTTCGGTCTTGTGTCGACAGTAAGATGATTGGGGCGAATTGCGTGGTCAACATCGTTTGGTCACGATTTGACTATTTCGTTGCGGAAGAGGCTGAGGCAGAACATTTGCTTTTTCGCGCTGACGTGGAGAAGCAGATTCGCGAGACTTTCAGTAAAGTGATCCCGCGCCTTATATTCAGCGAAGTCGCGGCGCGACCATTGAAATCCCCGAGACTCAAGATTGGCTATGGCGTCCCGGCGATGTTGAAACAATGGGCAGAAAGCCCTCTGGAAATGAAAGCTCACGATTTGTTTCCGGAGTCATATTCGGGTACACGCGAGAGCGAACTGTTTGCTGCTCGGCATTTTGCCTCAACGACAGCCAATGAATCCAACGGATAATCACTTTTTACTCATCGGGCTTCCGAACACTGGGAAGACCAGCTTTCTCGCTGCTCTTTGGTACATGGTCGGTCAATCCGGCATCCACTGCGGGCTGGGTCTCGAAAAGGTTGAAGGTGACGTTCGATACCTGAACCAAATTCGAGATGCATGGGCGAAATATAAACCCGTGCCCAGAAACAAGGCGGATAGTGAGCAGGCCGTGTCGATGTGGCTCCGAAACCACGAAAGCGGCCTTGTTGGACGTCTGAGCTTTCCTGACCTCTCTGGTGAAGCTTTTAGATCACAGTGGACTCGGCGGGAACTAGCCGTAACCTACGATAAGAGTCTCCGTGATGCCGACGGCGGAATTCTGTTTGTGCATCCTGAAAACGTCATTAAGCCTCACCGCATCGACACGGTTAACGCAGTCCTTGAGAAAATTGGTGGTGATGAGTCCAAACAGAAATCGAAGATCAAGGGCAAACCTTGGGATCGCGAAAACTCTCCGACGCAGGTGCAATTAGTGGATCTGTTGCAGTTTATGGCTGGACGCAGTTATTTTAAGGCCCCATTCCGGCTCGCGATCGTCGTATCGGCTTGGGACCGCGTTATCCCGAATAATCGCCGCCCCTCTGACTGGATCGCGACTGAACTACCGCTGCTGAAACAATTCTTAGAGTCCAATGACAGCCTGTTGGAGGTTACATTTTTCGGGATCAGCGCCCAAGGTGCTCGATACGCTCTCCCACACTTTTGGGCAGGCATGTTTAATAAATCCCAGTCCTTCGCAAAGCGGGTATGCGAGCAAGCTGACCCGATTTCTGCATGGATATGGGCCAAGTTAGACCCAATCAGTCAGACCACATTGGACCTGTTGCGGAATGAACGCCGTGTCACGAAGTTGCAGAAAAACAACCTAGCTGACGCCTTCAACACGTTGATGGCTATGCCTGACATTTACGACGAAACACGCTTTGCGGACGTCGAATTGCGGCCAGAAACAGAGAAATTATTAGAGAGAGTACTTCAGAAGGAAGAAGAGAGACTCTATCTAAGTCGCCTCCTCCTGGAAGATGCGTACCCTGACGAATTGTCGCGAGATAGAGAGCACGCCGACGAGGCGACAGCCCTCAAAAGAAAATCTCCGGCTGACCGCGTCCAGGTTGTGGGGGATGGCGTCAAAATGCAGCGCGATGTGACAGAACCGATCCAATGGCTAATGCGTTGACATCTCTGCACCATAATGCCGGCACCGAGCGGTTCTTGCTGCATCAAGCTCTGCATGGGTACTCGGAGGGGCACCGTCTCCTCGAAAGCTCGATTCCGATACCAGATGATCTGAATCGCCTCATGCAGCGAATGAGTGACCTCTCTGGCACTTCGGTGATGAATGGATTTCAGGAATACCTGACTGGTTACCCGCTTCTATCCCTTGACGCATACGCTCTAGCGAAAACTTGGTATGCACCTGAAATGTCCAGGCCGGGATGCGTCTGGACTCACACTTTCATAATTCCGGCATCCGTCATGGCTCGAATGACTTCACTCGACGACATGCGATCACTGTTTAGACGACCAGACGGACGATCGATCAGGGACGCTTATTCAACGCCCCTCATCTTGCCGTCAGAGCCTTCGATTCGCGAAAAACAAGGTGAGTCGGACCTCCGAACGAAAATGCTGTCGTTCATCAGGGGACATTACAGCAGAGAACTGCGCCCATTAGTTATTCCCGCAGCCGATTCGGATGAGTACACAGAGATGATCTTGGCTGCATGGTCTCAGAAGTGGCCAGCGCTTCGAATGAGCTTTACGTTTTGCACAGGCTCTCTTTCTGCCAGAACGTTCGGGAATCGCCCGCTAGATGTTCAGTGCGTACCGATTGTCGCGACCCGACAAGTCTCTCGCGAAATTGCCGAAGGCGGATCTGGCGACGCAATTGTGATGGACACCGCCTCCGATGATTGCGCACGATGGGTGATTTCAGCCGCAGACGATGCCCTGCGAAATGGCGGTGGCCCAATTAGGAGTTTTCTTTGGTCAGTAGCGGATACAGACGCTCGATCGGACTTCGCATCATTTGTGAAGATCTATGACGGCCTTAATGAGTCATTGCCCCTTTCTAATGCCCTTGAATTGACAGCTCAGCTTTTTCCGAGTCCTACAGAGGGGCGTCGACTGAAAAGGGCGATCTTCGGAGACCAAGAAACGTCGTCGATTCCGCGCATCGAGAGAGAGGAACTCCTCGTCGCGATTGCGACGACGGATCATTACGAGAGCTTCGGTCTGGAGGAATTGTCACTCAGAGAGCAAGCGGGCCGCCTGTTGACGGATAAACCCACTGTCGGACGTCGGTTACTAGGAGAACTTTTCCGAGCCTCACTAAATCCTATTGGTGAGGAAATACTGAAGTCCCTCATTCTCGAGATGCGTCCAGAAGATGCCTTGACGTTCGTGAGGGATCACCAACAGTTTCTTCCGGCGCTCTTTCGCGCCAATGCCGCCTTGGCAACCTCAGCTCAGCTATGGGTAGCTGCTGGAGATCGCAAGCGCGAGCTATTCGAGTCTCTTGTCGCACACCCAAGTTTGGATCCAGCGCTCGTGAGGGGAATCATCGATGCTCTCTTAGACAGTAGCTCGGATATCTTTCTTGGCCGGGCTTTTTCGCAATGGGGAGAGATCGCAGTACTGCAGGCACTCGATTGGGTTGAAGCCCATGGAGCATCCATGACAGAACCCCGTCAAGCAGCCTTTACGTCCCACGTACGTGAAGTAATGACCTGGGTTGGAACTGACCGAAAGAAATCGACGGCTATGCTCGCCGTTGTCGCGCATGTAGTCGCGCCCTATTCGAGTCAAATCGCCCACCATGATTCCGCAGTTTGGGTTCGCGCTCTCCACGTGTTACGCGAGAATCAGCGTGAGGATGAGGCAAACTACATTTCTGCCTTCGTCCTCGCTTTGGCGCTTTGCAACGCCCCTCCTGCGCCTCTTGATCTCGTTTCGGAATCCTTTGAGCGCGTTCACTGGTTAGCAGAAAAGGAACTGTTAAAAGACGACGCATGGTTCATCTTGCAACCCCTCGTCCCCCAGTTGAGTTGGCGCAAGAATTGGGATTGGTGCGAACGACTGAGGCGAGCACTAGTATCTGCGTTTGTGCGCCATAGTTGGCCAGCCTGGCAGTTGAGAGAACGAATAAAGAATCGAGATCTTGTCGAAGATTTGCTCAAGAGTGCCCGCAAGATTGACATCGACTATTATTTTCGCGGTCAGTAGGCGTACGCCGTTTCGCTCACCGCTGAAGCTTACGACTTGATGCGATGTTTGTAAGCACAAGGTTGGCCCTCCTCCCAACCTCGACTCCGCACAATCGCCAGTTCCATTCGGTGTTCTTGGCCGAAGCCTTTTCTCCTCATTTTTTCTCCACTCAACCCGCGCCTTTCAAAACCGGCGTTATTCCAGCGGTGCTCCCTGTCAAGGGTCTTCGATGAACGCGGAACTTGCCCGCGCCCTTGACAGGTCCGTGCCGCTGAACGCCTTCAAAACCGTCGCGGGTTTTCGCGAAGAAAAAATTTGCTTTGAAGGAGACGAAGACAATGCAAAACACTACCGAAAGAAAAGACGTTTACAGCCGCATCACCGCACAGATCGTGGAGTATCTAGAGAAAGGCGTCCGCCCGTGGATTCGTCCGTGGAATGCTGAGCACGCCGCCGGTCGGATTACCCGTCCTCTGCGTTTTAACGGCCAGCCCTATTCCGGAATTAACGTCGTGTCCCTCTGGATGTCTGCTCTCGGCCAGAACTTTGCCGCACCGATCTGGATGACCTACCGTCAGGCCGGCGAATTGAACGCGCATGTCCGCAAAGGCGAAAAGGGCTCGCTCGTGGTCTATGCCAACGCCATCACGCGCACAGAGCACGACGACAAGACCGGCGAGGATACGGCCAGCATATGTATCACCCCATGCTGATCTTCGAGCGCCACACCGGATGCCTGCTGGCGGCGCGCCTGCGTGCGGGAAATGCCTCTAGCCATGCCCGCATCGTGCCCATGCTGGTGCGTCTGGTGCCGCGACTGGAGGCCGCATTTCCCGGCGTGAAAATCAAGCTGCGCGGCGACGCCGGTTTCGCCCTGCCCCTGCTCTACCAGTTCTGCGAGTTCTTCGAGATCGAGTACGCCCTCGGCATCCCCGCCAACTGCGTTTTCCAGCGCCGTGCCGAACCTCTGCAAAAGCAACTGAGACGGCGCTATCGCCGCACCCAGCTACCGCAGCGCAGCTTCTCCAGTTTCCTTCATCGTGCCCGCTCCTGGCCGCGCCAGCGCCGCATCTGCTACAAGGCCGAACACACCGCCACCGGCACCAACCTGCGCTTCGTGATTACCAACCGCGCCAGACGTGCCTCCGAAGTCTTCGCTTTCTACAACGATCGCGGCGAGTGCGAGAACCGCATTGAGGGTGTGCTGCAGAAGTACACGGATAAGGAGGTCGCATGACCTAATTAAGACGTGGACGAGCTGTGCAATCGATAAGGGTGGGCCCCTTGAGATCGGTTTTCAGGAACAGGTCTCAAACCACCTCCAAGCTGCTGCGGTCAAAAGCCGCTGGTAGTGGGCGTTGGAGGAAAAGTGCAAGGAAAACTTGTGCAGGTGTGCATCCGAGAGACGAACGAAAGTGAACCCATCGATGACGCGTCGTTACGTTTTCAAATGCCGTCGAAACCAGGGGCGCCTTGATCAACTGGGACAAACCTGTTGGATGCCTGATGACTGAACGGGTGACGGTCGGCGTATAGAGGGCGTGAAGCGGATGCAGGCGATTGCACGGAACTGCAGGAACCAGTCGCTCCGATGTGAAGGGAGAAACCCAAACAGCCAAAACTGTAAGGCGAGAGTACCGACGCGGAGCACTGGGGCGGACCGACTCGTATGAGCGATGAAGGCTCTGTAATGGAGCTGGAGCAAAGGGGTCGGGTCAGGCGGTCGCATTTAGCGAAACAACTGGAAACAGGATGAACTCGATGCATGCGACAAACAAACCGTTCAATATCGATAAGCGCTTGGTGTACGAAGGGTATAAAGCGGTCAAATCCAATCGCGGAGCGGCCGGAGTGGACGAGCAGACGATCGAGCAGTTCGAGACCGACTTGTCAGGAAATCTGTACAAGATCTGGAATCGGATGAGCTCGGGGACCTACTTTCCGCCACCAGTGCGCGCCGTCGCCATTCCCAAGAAGAGTGGCGGAGAAAGGATTTTGGGTGTGCCCACCGTGGCCGACCGCGTGGCACAGATGGTGGTCAAAATGGTGATTGAGCCGATTCTAGATCCAATCTTCCTAGCAGACTCTTACGGCTACAGACCGAATAAATCGGCCCTGGGCGCCGTAGGAGCCACGCGAGAGCGATGCTGGAAGTATGACTGGGTTCTAGAGTTTGACATCAAGGGTCTGTTTGACAACATCGACCACAAGCTTTTGCTACGGGCCGTTCGGAAACATATAACGTGCAAGTGGGCGCTGTTGTACATCGAAAGATGGCTCAAAGCACCTATGGTGCAGGATGGAACCACGATTGAGCGAACCTGCGGTACCCCTCAAGGGGGTGTGGTTAGCCCCATCATGGCCAATCTTTTCATGCACTACACGTTCGATCTCTGGATGACGAGGACACATCCTGACCTCCCATGGTGTCGGTATGCTGATGATGGGCTGGTGCACTGCCGCACGCAGCAAGAAGCAGAAGCTCTCAAGGCCGCGCTTCAAGCCCGATTGGCGGAGTGCCAGCTCGAGATGCATCCGACGAAAACCAAGGTCGTCTACTGCAAAGACGGAAAGCGGAAAGGCAAATATCCGAATGTCAAATTTGACTTTCTCGGATACTGCTTTCGGCCTCGTCTAGTGCGATGCCTCCGAGATAACTCACTGTTTGGCGGATTCAATCCAGCAGTTAGCCCCTCGGCGATGAAGGCCATGCGGCAGGCGATCCGGGACTTGAACCTACGCCGACAAACACAGTTGTCCCTGCAGGACATAGCTCGAAAGCTCAATCCTCTCCTCAGGGGGTGGATTGCTTACTATGGGCACTATGCTCCCTCGGCGCTGTATCCCTTGCTGCGATACTTGAATCAGACGCTCGTGGCCTGGGTACTGCGAAAGTTCAAGCGCTTTATGGATCATAAGATTCGCGCCAGCCAATTTCTGCAACGGCTTGCTGTGAAGCGAAATGATCTTTTCGTACATTGGGGTATCGGCATGACCGGAAAGTTCGCTTGATGGGAGCCGGATGAGCTGAGAGGTTCACGTCCGGTTCTGCGAGAGGCTCGGGGTGAAATTCCCCGGGCCTACTCTCCAATTCAAAAACGGCTTCCGCGCCGACCGCCTGAGCTGCCATCGCTTTCTGGCCAATGCCTTCCGCCTGCTGCTCTACGGCTTCGCCTACAATCTGGTCAATCTGTTTCGCCTGCATCTGCCCCAGCCTTGGCGCTCGGCGCAGATCGAAACTCTGCGCGCCCAACTCTTCAAAATCGGGGCTCGCGTACGCCACACCGCCCGCTGCGTTCGCTTCCATCTCGCCAGCGGCTGGCCCTTTCAGAACCTGTTCCGCTCCGCCGCCCTCGCCGTCAACAGCAGTTGATCCCTTTCCTTGCTTCCCAACTCAACTCCCAGTCGCTGGTTCCTGCGGAGCCGTGTTCAAAATCCTCTCTCTCAGGTCGTGACGCCGACCTGTCCCCCACCAAGCTCATGAACTCGACGACTCTGCCCCTCTAAATGTCCGATCGCACATCCTCGCCAAGAAAATCTCAGTCTTGATGAATTAAGCAGGCTAAACGGATAGGATCTTGGGCGGCAGTCGCGATCCGCGAACATGGAGCTAGATTTATGACAACGTTAGATTCGATACCTCCTGAGGGAGATAATGCAATTAGCCTTTCCGTTGGTGATGTGACCGACATAATTTCTCGCGCCAAGGGAGCGACCGGAGACCCGATTTCAGTCGCAACGCAGCTTTTTTCCGCGTTGGGCAACAATGTCACGATTTCGGGCAGCACTCTTAGGCAGGCGCTCGCCGCTAGTGCTGTTCCAATCGTGGGTTCTCTGTCGGATATAGTGAGTAAGGTCGAAGAGGTTGCAAAGCTGGGAGATCGCGTCACACTGACGAACGTACAAGAGATTCAATCAGTGTTGAATGGCAAACATTTTCGTCTGAAGGCGAAAGTGACCTTCAATGTCGTCGAAGAGGATAGTCGTCCAGCACTCACAAACATTCTGGGCTTCTCCGTACACGAGCTAATCTGGATTGACATTCGAGGTATTCAGGTGAAGCAGAATAATGGAATTAAGATCGTTCGAGTTGTGACGTCTGAAGGAACGAGAGATATCACGTTGGCGGGAACGTAATTCCGCGCACTCGATCCTTATGGGCGCAGATGTCGAGGAACGTCATCATGGAACCTACCACCCGAAGCTCAGAAATCTCGCATGGTAAATCCCTTGGCTGACATTCAATACATTATCGTACTGATGCTCGAGAACCGATCGTTCGACCACATGCTGGGCTTCATGAAATCCCAGATTCCGTCTCTGGATGGTCTCAACGGCACAGAGTGGAATCCCGAGGATGCCTCGAATCCTGTCGGGCGGATACCTGTATCGAGCGATGCAGGTTATTTGGATCTCCAGGTCGATCCTAGTCACTGGACTCCCGACGTGTTGGATCAGATTTACTCTGTCTACAAATGTGGGACGAAGCCGCCCACGTTGCCCACCGTCGGACCAAACATGTCCTTTGTGGCAAACTATTCCTATCGCAATAACAACTCGCTCCCAGCCGCCCATAAGATCATGCGGTGCTTTACTCCCGGCAATCTTCCAGCTCTCACGACCCTGGCTCGCGAATTTGCAGTCTGCGATTCCTGGTATTCCTCGGTCCCCGGCCAGACCTGGCCCAACCGGATTTTCGTGCATGCCGCCACCTCAGAAGGTCATCTTGACAACAAGCTATATGACTACGACATTGATACCATCTACCAACGTCTTGAGGCACCTTCACGGTCCTGGAATATATATTTTCACGACATTCCGCAAGCGCTCGCGCTCAAGCGACTTCGGGGCGATGCCTTCAAGAACAGGTTCCAGCTCTTCCACCAATTCCTTTCCGATGCCAGGAACGGGAACCTGCCGAATTACAGTTTCATCGAGCCCCGCTACTTCGAGTTTGCATTCAAGCGTGCGAACGACCAGCACCCCAACCACGATGTCAGCCTGGGAGACGTCCTGATTGCGGACGTGTACGAAGCGTTGCGCAATTCTCCTCAATGGGAGCAAACTCTGCTCGTGATCCTTTGGGACGAGCACGGCGGCATCTACGATCACGCGTTTCCCAACCGGCCACAGGTTTCCTGCCCGGACGGTAAGGTTAGCGTCGATCCGCCCTTTGGCTTCGACCTGGTCGGAGTTCGCGTTCCGGCAGTTCTGATCTCGCCCTATATCGCACGGGGCACAGTGGACCACACTCAATATGAGCATGCATCAGTCTCAGCCACACTGAAGAGCCTGTTTGGGTTGTCAGGGTTTTTGACAAAACGAGACGAGGCGTCCAATACCTTTGAGAGCATTGTTTCCCTTTCGGCCCCGCGCATGGATGCCCCGGCGACGCTGCCGCGGATACCCGGGGCTGCTAACGCGGCCGCACGTGCTAATAAGCTGCCATTCCTGTTGAGCGCCCCGCAGCAACTGGAAGCAGAAGCCGCGGGCGTCATCTCTACAGCGCCCCTTTCTGACTTCCAGGAGAGCCTCGCGGAATTGGCTTCCAGCATCACGACTGCCGGAACCGTCGCGCCAACCGCTGTAAAGGAGATGCCACTAATAGAGCATTCTGCGGCCGAGCATGTCAGGACCTTCGCAAGTGAGTACTTTGGAATTCCCGCAAGAACAAACTAAATTCGAGAACAACCGCGGCTTCACGAACGTGATCTGTGCGGCAGCAATTACTTGGACTTAACCACGCCTTTGAAGGCAGCGTGAGAAATGGTAGAAACTAGGAACCTCACTATGAGCACATCTCTTGGGCCTCGCGCCGGTATTCGTCGACTTTCACGGGCGATCTTACTTTGTGTGGGATTGATATGCGCGTGGACAGCTGTCGTCCAAGCGGCTGACAACCCCGAACAGCAGTACGAATTGACCCTAAGAAGCTCTGTGCCCGCTTTTCAGAATATGGCCGTCACGTATAGCCCAGACGAACGCTATGGCGCCATTACTGGAGATGGAGTCGTATACGTCTATAACCTTTCGACTCTCGCCGAGACTCGAAGAATTCCGTTAGACAAAATAGCTTTTGGTTACCCATTCACTGGAGAAGCGAGGAAGAATCTCGCTTTTGATTCGACCTCTCAACATCTTTTCTTGGCGAGTAACTACAAGCTATTGGCTTGTGAAGTTGGTACAAGCAAACCGTGTTCGACTCTGCGCGACGATATCATGAGTGATTTTGACCTTGGAGAGGATGGGCGAATCGCGTACGTCAATGTCGACAACATTCCAGTCGTACTTAATCCACGCAAACCCGATCCAACTCTTCTGACCGAGACGGTTCCGGCCAACGACAAAGAAGGGTTCACCTGGTATTTGGTCAAATTACATGAGTCAGAGCCTGGCCACACTCTTCTGGTACTCAGCGGTTCGATTACTAGAGAAGTAAAAGTTCAAGACAAAGCGGGTCGTTCACGCAGAGTGGCACACTCTGAGTGGCACACCTCCATCTTCGATACGGACACGCAGAAAACACTTCTCCCGTATGTGGCAACCCCGGTGGATTCTGATTTCAGCGTTATCGCGCCTAATCATCACGTCTTGCTGTGTGGTCCGGACCAGGCGGCGGAAGACAAAAACGAACATCTCGACGACAATCTGCCCCGGCGTGTCTTTGATGTCACTGCCGGTCACTATTTGGATCGTGGTGCAGTATCGACCATTCCGTCAGTCCAAGCTAAGCGCTGTGTTGATGGTCCCCAGATGCAACTGCCCGACTTCGGAACCGGTGCGCTTCCGTCGGCTGTCACAGCACAAACCTTGAGGCCAGGATGGAAGAGTCCGAAAGGAGACTTAGAAATCGCGTCTCAGTCAACGCTCGATCAGTCGCAGATCATCTATCTTAAGCGTCTAAAAAAACCAAGCACTGTGGAAGTCCTCGCGGGTAGCGCAACGTCGACACGCAGTGTTGCGTTCTTGCCAACGTTGAAAGTTGTGACTCGAAGCGGAGTGTCAACGCGTATTTTTGATTTTGCGCCAGGCACTTACCAGTCGTTCCCCGCGGATGTCCAGTTCGATGCCAACGCGAGATTCTATGCATACTTCGTACCGGATGCGACCAGGAATATGTGGGATCTAGCGATTCAGAACGCGGCGGACGGTTCGGTGACAAAACCTGGTCTTGAGGCAAAAAGCCCACCCATGGGGTTGGGCATTTCGGATGACGGCAGTGTAGCGCTCTACTCCACCGGTAAGGGCATTTTCGCGTTTTCAAATGGAGTCAGCACGAACCTAAACTGTGTCTCGAGGTCTTTCGGTGGTGGATTCCTGGACCCGCTAAAGGTTGTCACCGACCCGAGCGGCACTGTTGGGGGAGCATTTTGTCGGCGTAGCGACGACGACCCCGGGAGTGAGGGAGGAGAGATTTACTTCGTTGTTTGGGATCTGAAGACTCTGAAGGAGAGGGCGCGGATTAAAGCAGGAGGCTTCGCTCGAGCCGCGAGTTTTAATTGGGATGGCTCAACTGTGGTGCTTTGCGGTTCGAAGACTTTGCGAGTCGCCGATACGACCAGCGGAAAAATCAGTTTTGATCAACCTCTCCTGAATACGGCTACGAGGGCTCAGATTTCCCATGTGGCAATGGGCGCAGACGGAAAGATCGCTGTGTTAGCAATTTCCAGCTTATTCCCGGATGCGCCTAACATGTTGGTCTGGTACGACCTCGTAAACAGGACCATAAACACCAAAGTTCAAACGACCCACGCGGCAAAGGGCTTGGCCATGGACGGTCCCGGTGATGTTGCAGCTCTCAGGGACGACGATATCGTTGACATCTATGGCGCAAACAAAAAAAGAATTGTTCAACTCATTTCGGTAGGCTCAACCGATTGGCTGGCCTTCTCGGAGGAAGGTCTGTTTGATGGGTCGGCAAATGCGTTGCAATGGGCCGGATTTCGATTATCGCCCGACTCCACACTTCTGACGGCCGATCTGCTCTTCACTGAACTGTATACACCTGGGTTGCTACCCTTGATTGCTTCTGGAAGTGCACCGCAGCTCCCCTCGGGAATTCATCTTTCCACATATCTTGAGCTTCCCGGCATTAAACAGATGCTGCAGAACGGCGACGCAACGCCGGTGTTGGACAGTGGCGGTCAAGCCACACTTTGTGTGAAAAGAGAATCATTGTTCGCGTCGCTTAAAGCTCGAAACCTAAATACTCGTGAAGATCAGAATGCGTCATGTCCCCGAAAGGTTTTTTTGTCCGACATGCATGATCCACCGTCGCTCGTAAAGGCACTGGAGAATCTATCCGATAGCCATGTCCGAACTCCCTGGGACGGGACAAAATTCACCGACACACCGGGAACCATGCATATATTGAGCGCCGCTGTCAGTGACTACTCGCAGGGAGGGCTGCCAGATATCCCGACAGCTGTGAAATCCACAATCGGCCTTGAGCAGGCTTTTGCAACGCATGGTGCCAGCGATCACGTTGTGAGTTGGGGACCCACCAACTGCGGGGGGCCTCTGCAGAACAAGTCCGCGGCCAAACAGGCAATCCTGGATTGCTTGGCCAAGATGAGCACTTTGGTAAAACCGTCAGACATGGTGATCTTGATACTGACGGGACATGGAGGAACAGTCAGTAATGGAGATCTCTTCCGGTACTATGCTTATCCGGGTGGTACGTCGGATACGATCAGCACAGCCGATCTCGTTGATGCACTGCGAAGGCTTTCCGCCAGACGAATCGTGGTAGTCCTGGATGCTTGCGACTCTGGAGCGGCCGTAGCGTCATTGGGCACCGTACTTTCTGCCAAAGCTGCACAGGCCAGTCTTGTTTGGAAATTGACCGGACAGGCGTCTCCTGAGCTTACCAAACAAGGTGTCCTTCTGATCGCCGCAGCGACGGGCCAGGAAACGGTTTCAAGCAGTTCTACTGGAAATCCATTCATGGACAAGCTCGTTGAAATCTTGACACCGGACGCCCAGAAGCCTAAGGCATGGTTTTCGTATGCGTTAGCAGATGAAATGCGCAAGCCGATCTCCTTTAAAGATTCAACAGGCCGAGACGGCACGGTCCAACCTTTCACGAGTGCGATCGGTGCAGACTTTCAGGTTTTCAAGTGAAGCGGTTTGGAGGCTACCAGTGGGTGTCATGAAGAGAGTTATCTTGTTCGCCACCCTTGCAATCGTCGTTGACGCTAGATGCTTCGGTGAGGTGAACAAATTTACATCCCCAGGCAGTGATGTGACTGTCGTCGTGGCTGACCCGCACGGATCCACACGGAATCCCGTATTTGATGTGAAGATCTCGTATAAGTTCGATGCTATGCGGTCAGTCTGGTTACAAGGTGTCGGGAAACTGCCGGCTTCGGGCGAGGTCAGTTATGTTCTCAGAGGTTCGTGGTTGGCATTTTTTGACAAGAAGAACGGAAACCGTTTGGCTTCGGTCAAGGTCGCGGCCATTGGAGTGAAGCAGTCGCCGGCCTTGGGAGACCCATACCCGTCCACGGCTCAAGGGTGGTCTGCCGTTCATCCTCTCTCAGTTGCAATCGACGAGGTTGGAGCGTGGGATTCGTTTAAGAAGACCCTCGATACAGTCTACAGCCGCGAAATGGGATCCACTCCGTGCAGGCCCGATGATGACGGGTGCCTACTCACCCAATGGACCTCCATCACTGCCCCCGCCGACTTAATGCAGATGCAAATGGCAGTGATGATGACGTACAGGGAGTCGACGACTCAAGGAGGGCACGCTCTGTCAGTCAAGATCTTCTACATGTTGCGACAGGCTCCGATCGGGGAGGGATTGCATTGGGACTACCAGGTTGACGATTCAACACGACAGGTTGGCTTGGCAAGGTTAAAAAAATTGCAGGATGCATTGGCGCTCCTACATCGTTAGCAGAGAACATCCATATGAAGAAAATCTACGTGTTTGTCATTCTCCTCGTCGTTTTCTCAACTTCCACGATTTTCAACTTCGTGAACTATTCAAAAAATGTGGCATCCATGGGCAGGGAGAATGCGAAAGAGGCGAGAAAGGAAATAATTGAGATCCATAGTGTGTTGCTGGCCATTTTAATTGGCGGACTCTTCGCGCGCCCCGGGAAGGATGAATACATTAATCTCCCAACCTCGGTTGTGACGGTTGCATTTTCTATCCTGTGGGCTCTGTACATTTATCAGTCGTGGAGCGGATATCCAGCTACGATAAATGCAAATGGCCCCAACGGCCTCATTGATCAGTTCAGTGATCGCTCCACGCAACTCTCAGGGCTGATAGCAGGCCTTCTCGGATATGTCTGCAAGAAGGAGCACACCCGCAAAAAAGAACGCCGAATGGAGGCTCACCGTGCTTAAGTTCGACGGTCACTCTTGTGGAAGAAATTGGTTCTTACTGCCCTTCATGTTGTTGCCGACACCTTTTGTCCGCAAAGCCGCATCAGTTTGGACGGTCGGACACTTGGAAATTGAAACTGACGCCGACGCGATTGGCCGTCCCTCGACAACAATGACGCGGTAGAACATCAATACTCGGGGTATTTCCCTTGGCGCTTTTCAAGTAGTCCCCGAGCCGTGATCCGTTTGTGATCCGTTAGCACTGCTTACGACTGTCTTCCATCGCTCTTGCGGTGCCCGCCGCGTTCTCTATGTTATTGAAACTACGCTATAAGCTGGATTCGAATCCCACTCTCTCCGCCACTAGCTCTTATTATTTGCAAGACCCGGTTGTGGCAGGGAAGAGGATGTCCAGCGCGCCGATTTGCCGGGGACACATCGGGGGACACAATAAGGTGTTTCTTACTGCTCCTATAATAGAACGCCATCCAGTACGTCCGTGTTCCTGTAGTTTGTTAGAGTTACGTTTAACCATCCCACTTTCACGGCGGTAACACGGGTTCAAATCCCGTCAGGGCCAAAATCTCGTCAGCGAAGGAGCCGTTCGATACGGCGCAGCAACGAATCGGTTGCGGAAGTGTGGCTGTAACTGTGGCTGTACGTTGCCAAATATCGCCAACGTTTCAAGCATTTCGGAGAGGTTCTCTGTGCGTGCAAGACTTTTGCAAGTTACTGGTTAATTGTGAGTTGCTGGGAAATGGATGCTCAGCCCTACTTGACTCTCTCCAGAAACTTGTGGATTCAAGCCGCGGCAGCTTCGATGATTTGCAATCCGAGCTGGGCAGCTTTCCGCTTCAGAGAGTTAATTTGCAGCTTCCGGTGTTGGGCCTCATAGAATTCCATTCCTTGGTCGACGTACTTCATTCCGTAGCGCAACATGCGATATACCAGTCGGGCCAGCTTGGCGGCCATGGCTTTGATAGCGACCGGAGCCCCGAGTTTGGTTCTCAGGCGTCGGAACTGCGCTCCCAGGTAAGTGTGGCTTTTGCGGAGTCCGCTGGCCGCCATCTTGAGAGCGATCGTCGCCCGGTTGTTCGTTGGAAGCCGACCTTGGCCGATGATTTTTTCGCCGCTAATTCGATTGTCGGGACACAGCCGTAACCAGGAGACGAAATGGTTCTCTGTCTCCCATCGGCTCATATCGTGTCCGGCTTCGCTGAAGATGGTAGCCGCAGTCAGAACGTCGATGCCATCGATCCGCGTCAAGTCGGTCCCGCTCATGCGAAACAATTCCGATCGCAAGTCAAACTGCGGCTGATTGCCATGCTTTTTCTTGAGCCGTACTTTCCGCTTCTCTTCCGGCAGAGGCGCACCGTGGCTTCGATCCTCTCTCTGCACGAGGTACTTCTCGAGCTGCCGATCACACTGGCTGATCTGCTTCTGGCAAAACTCGTAGCCATCCTGTTCCTGCTGCAACACAAACAGTAGATCAGGTTGCCAATGGCCCTCCAGACTCTGTGCGATCTGCTCCTCGCTCGCCTTCACCCGAGGATCCCGATAGGCAGCCAGCTCATGCGGATCGCGTTCGCCTCCGACAATAGCCTTGATGATGGCCTGTCCGGTCACTCCGCTCAGATCGCTCAGAACATTGGCCAATTGGATATTCATCTGGGTCAAAGTTTTCTGTATCCGTTGAATATGCCGGCACGCACTTCGCACCAGATCGTTGCGCTGTCGCCAATAGGTCCGCATCGTGCGGATCTCCTGCGCCGGCCGAAATGAATTTCGCAAGAGCCCATAGGTGTGCAGCTTCATCAGCCACTGACTCTCCTGTACGTCGCTTTTGCGCCCCGGCAGATTCTTGGTCTCTCGGGCATTGACCAAATACACTTCAAAACCAGCCTCTTCCAGAATGTCGAACACCGCGATCCAATACACGCCCGTAGATTGCATCGCCACAGTCCGAATCTCGCATTGCTTCAGCCAATCGGCCATGGCTCTCAGCTCGGCGGTAGTGCACCCGAAGCGCCGGACCGGTTGGCTGTCTCGTTTCTGAGGTACCGCCACATAGTGGGATTCGTTGCCGATATCAATGCCCGCGGCATCAGGATGGATTACTTCCAGGCTGAGGTCCTCGCTCTGGAGCTTGCGTATCGTCTCCCGCCGCTGCTTGCGGTTCATTTCGTGCCACTTGCAGCGTTTACTGGCGATCGCTGGCTGGCGTTGTTCCCGTTGCTTGGGTTTCATGCTAACCCTCCCATGTTGAATTCAACACGGCTCGGCCCGGTCGGCGAAACTTTCACAATCTCTCCATCGGGGTCGTGCCTTTCTCCTTTTCAGGACAAATGCCGCCACCATCGCCACAATCGCCAAACCCCGAGCCATGCTTAATCGCGGGCAGAAACGCGCCAAAGAGAATGCGGCCTTAGCTGCCGAGCCATGCTCTGCCGCACAGTGTAGTCTGGACCGACTCTGAGGAAGTTTCAGGTTCTCATAACCACCCCGGAGGGGTGGCCCTTGCTTAATCAGTAGGTTGTAGGTTCGATTCCTACCGCGCTCACCATCTTTAAAATCAATCACGTACGTGGGGATCGCGTCTCATCCGAAATTTCCTTCCGCGTCAGCGTTTGATAGCCGCACATTTGTTTTCAGGCATTTGCAAAAACTCTTGAACAACTGATCTGAAATCAGTTGCACTGTACAGCGGGAGATTATCGTGTCCGGATTCAATAGGATTCGCTGCGCACCAATTCATGGGGTTACGTTGAGGCTGTCGCTGAGAGCGGCTAGGATTCCGAGTTTCTTGCTCAGATCGGAATTCAAGATCCTGATCAATACAAGATCCTAATCAATAAAAGACCCAGACCTGCTTTTGAGGGAACGCTGCCTTGTCACGAACGTGGCCAAGTCTCCCGGCGGGCTAAGTTGCGAACTAAGATCAGAAAGGGCGAACTCTTTCGTTCGATCTTCCTCGGCTTCAGGCCTCATCGAAGCCAGGCGCCAACGCATCTCGCATCTGCAAGCGAGCTCTGGATAAACTGGATCAGCCACGTGCTGAACTTGGATTCTTGGCGAAACCGCACCTCCCGCCAGAATCAACGCAGAAAGAAACAACCCGTACGATTCGACGACCCACTGCACGCCAACGACGGTGGCCTGCAGGCTGGATTGAAGCGCCGGCAGGGCGACATTGACCACCGTGCTATCAATGAATGCCATGCTCGACGCCAGAATGGTGGCCGCCAGAATCCAGGCCTGCGCTTGCGGCCCACATGGAGATGCAGGCTTCCCGTAAAGAACCACACCTTCATCACATGGTTGCTGCATTCCTGCTCAACTTCTCCCCCGCTGAATCTCACGATAACGGAAACACTCCACGAGGTGGTCGTTTACCATTCCGACGGCCTGCATGTGGGCGTACACGACCGTCGAACCAACGAAACTGAATCCGCGATGCTTGAGGTCCTTGCTGAACGCATCGGATTCCGCAGAAATCGCGGGAATCTGTCGCATGATCTTCCACCGGTTAAGTTTTGGCTGTCCGTCAACGAAACGCCAGCAATAGGGGTCGAAGCTTCCAAACTCTTCCTGGATTTTGAGAAACGTGCGTGCGTTGCGCACCGCGGCCTCGACCTTCATTCGGTTGCGAATGATCTCAGGATTTAATACGAGCTTTTCGATTCGTCGAACCGAATAACGCGCGACTTTCTCGGGATCAAACCCATCGAAAGCGCGCCGATAACCTTCCCGCTTCTTCAGAACGATTGACCAGCTCAATCCGGCCTGTGCGGCTTCGAGGACGAGAAACTCAAAATGCTTGCAGTCATCATGGACGGGGACACCCCACTCGCAGTCATGATATTGGAGCATCAGCGGATCATCGACGCGAACCCATGGACACCGTTTCACTGTTGTGGTTGCACTGCGCATGAAGATCGCCTTCCCAGTTTATTCCTTCAGTACTTGGTGAACGAACGAAATCGCAATCGATCCTTCACCCACAGCCGAGGCGACACGCTTTACATTGCCGCCGCGCACGTCTCCGGCAGCAAAAACGCCCGGCTGAGTTGTTTCCATAAGATATGGACGGCGGCCGAGGGGCCAGTGCGCGTCCTGCAGATCCTCCGCCGACAAATCCGGGCCGGTCTTGATGAAGCCCTTGCCATCCAGCGCGACACAGCCGTCGAGCCAATCTGTATTTGGGTCCGCAGATCCTGTAGGGCTTCGAATATGCTGGCGTCTACGATGTTGAAAGGCGGGTAATCGAACACAACCCTCCAATACGCACGCGTTAGGCAGCGGTCCGTGTCCGACATTCGGCAATCCGGAGCACTCCAATCAGCGATGAGTCGGCTTGTGAGAATCGATTGCAAAAAACTCCTGGAGCGGCGAGTTGCGTTCTGATCGGCCACTGCTCCGCGCCGGGATTGGCGAGATCGACGGGCACTGGCAAGCAAGACGGCTGAGATTGGGGCCGACGCTTAGGCGAACATCGGCGCTGGTCACAGAATGGTCACAAAACTGGGGCCACTCTGAAAAGTTAAGTTGTTGAAAAACAAGGCGGATAAGGCGGTAGTACGCAGCCCTAATGGGCTTGGCGTCTGCCGCTTAACGGCTTGGGTGGGCAAGATGGCAAGACTGAACTCGCGTCAAATCAGCAAACATCGTTCGGCAGTTTGAGCTTCTTCAAGAGCGCGGCGTATCGCGGATCTTTGTGTAAGCTCTTCAGTGGGGAGCCTTGTCAAAGACGCCCTTGAGCGTGCGGCGCAGGACGCCAATGACTTTGATTATGATATCGGCTGGTGATGCCGGATGGTTCGATAAAGCATTTTCATGATCTTCCACATTGCTTTATGGACAAGGCAGGCAACAACGATATTGTCGGCGCGATAATGGATATCAGGGAACGTCAAGTTGCGGAAGAAGCGATCCGGCGGAGCGAAGCTTATCTGGCCGAAGCCCAAAAACTTAGTCACACAGGCAGCTTCGGGTGGAAAGTTTCCAGCGGGGAGATCTTCTGGTCCGACGAGACCTTCCGAATCTTTGAACGCGATCCAAAGACAAAACCGACTTTGGAATTTGCCCTCTCGCGAGTTCATCCTGACGATCGTGAGCTAGTGCAGCAGCAAATGGACCGAGCGACGCGTGACGGCGGAAGTTTTGGTTTTGAGCATCGCCTGGTACTCCCCGACGGTTCTGTCAAGCATGTCCGTGTGACCGCTCACCCTTCGCGGGATAGCGCGGGTAACCTCGAGTTCGTGGGAGCGGTGACTGACATTACAGACCAGAGGCGGGCGGAAGAATCGGTCCGCGAGAGCGAGGCGTATCTGGCGGAGGCGCAGCGACTCAGCCACACTGGCAGTTGGGCATGGAGTCCGGAGCACGATATCAGGTACTGGTCGGAGGAATGCTACCGTGTTCTCGGTTTCGATTCACAGGATGGTTTGCCCCGAAAGGAAGACTACTATCAGCGGATTCATCCCGACGACCAACCCGGCTTCATGGAACTCATCCAGACCGCTATCCGCGAGAAGGCAGATTGGGAAACTGACTACCGCATCATGCATCCAGATGGCTCCGTCAGAGACATTCACGTCGTAGGTCATCCTGTTCTGAAGGGGGCCGGCGATCTCCTTGAATTTGTGGGCACTGTGATCGACATCACAGAGCGTAAACGAGCAGAGGAGGAATTGCGCAGAAGTGAAATCGAGCTCCGGCAGATGCTGGACTTCGCGCCTCAACTTGTTGCGGTGTACGGACCCAACCGCGAACGTCTCCACATCAACCGCATCGCACTTGACTACCTGGGCGTCAGTCTCGAACAGTGGCGGCAGACGCCTGAGTTCGGTGAGTTTGTTCATCCAGATGACCGATTGCGGGAGCGGGGCTATTTTGATCGTGCGCTCTCCACAGGATCCGCTTACGAGTTGGAGTTGCGGCTGCGCAAGGGTGATGGAAGTTACCGCTGGTTTCTGGCTCGTTGCAACCCGGTTAGCGATAGCAACGGACAAATCAGACGTTGGTATGTTGCCTGTACTGATATCGAAGATCGCAAGCGGGCTGAAGAGAAGCTGCAACAGGAAAACATTGCTCTCCGCGAAGAAATCGACAGGGCCTCGATGTTCGAGGAGATCGTTGGAACCTCGCCAGCTTTGCAAACCGTGCTCTCGCGCATCTCGAAAGTTGCGCCAACCGATTCCACGGTTCTCATTACCGGTGAGACCGGAACAGGCAAGGAGCTTGTCGCCCGCGCTATCCACCGACGGTCAAAACGCGCGTCGCGCGCATTTGTAAGTGTGAACTGCGCCGCAATCCCCCGTGACTTGATTGCCTCGGAGTTGTTCGGCCATGAGAAGGGGGCGTTCACAGGCGCCATGCAGCGTCGAGTCGGTCGCTTCGAACTGGCCGAGGGCGGAACGATCTTCCTGGACGAGGTAGCCGAACTATTGCCCGAGACTCAGGTCGCTCTGCTCAGGGTGTTACAGGAACGGGAATTCGAGCGAGTCGGCGGGAGACAGTCGATCCGCGTTGACGTTCGCGTCATCACTGCCACGAATCGCGATCTGAAAGCCGCCGTTGCCGACGGTGCCTTCCGCGAGGACCTCTATTATCGGCTAAATGTATTTCCTCTCGAGATGCCGCCTTTGCGGGCACGAAGGACGGATATCCCCCTGCTCGTTGAATACTTCATCGATCGTTATGCGCGCAAAGCTGGGAAGAACATTCGGAGTGTCGACAAAAAGACCCTGCAGTTGCTCCTGTCGTACCCTTGGCCCGGAAACATACGCGAACTGCAGAACGTCATCGAAAGATCGGTAATCGTGTGCGATACAGAAACTTTTAGGGTAGATGAAAGCTGGCTATCCCAGCAGCCTCTCGATAGGAGATCAGGAGGCAATCTTTACCTTTCGCACAAACTGGCAGCTACAGAAAAAGAAATAATTGAAGACGCTCTGCGCGAGAGCCAAGGACGGGTATTTGGACCCTTGGGCGCGGCAGCCAAGTTAGGGATCGCACGTTCGACGCTTGAATCGAAGATTCAGTCCCTAAACATCAACAAGAAACGCTTCAAGCGTCAGCCGAGAACCTAGGCTCCCATCTGATAGCGCATCAACCGGCAAGCAACGTAAGGAACGGCGACGACGATCGAATCTCGCCCGGTTTCACGACTCTGCCTCACCCCAATCGTTATCGAGAAGCTTTCTCCTCTGAGATGCTGGTCGTTCTGAGCCACCACTAGCTAAGCTAGACCCTCTATAAGCGGCACTCGAAGGCAAGCCCAAAACCATCTTTCTGCCCGCAATTTCGTCAATGTCGACATGTCGGGCGTTGTCAATTCGTGCCGCACTGTTTCCTCTCAGCAACTTACCGTTGGCCGTCAGATTGCTTTTCAACAACTGCTTCAGCAAAACAAATGGAGGCAACTTAACATGGCAAGCGGACCTATTCGCGATCCGAAGACAGACGATCTGTTGACACCCCAGAACTCAGCGCTGGTCATCATCGACTATCAGCCGCTGCAAGTGAATTCCATCGCCTCGATGGATCGTAACCTGCTCGTGAACCACATCGTGGCGGTGGCGAAGACCGGCGTCGGCTACCGGCTGCCGATCGTCCATTCCACGGTGAACGTCAAGACCGGGTGGAACAAGCCGGCCATCCCGCCGCTGCGGAAGGTTCTCGAGGAGTACCCGACATATGACCGGACCTCGATCAACGCATGGGAGGACGTGGAGTTCCGGAAGGCGGTCGAGGGTACGAAACGCAAGAAGATCATCATGACGGCGCTGTGGACGGAAGCCTGTCTCATCATGCCGACTCTCGACATGCTGAAGGAGGGATATGAAATCTACGTCGTTGCCGATGCCGTAGGCGGGACCTCGCGCGAGGCGCACGAAATGGCACTGCGGCGGATCCAGCAGGCGGGAGGCCGCATGACCAGCGGCACGGCTCTCGTTTGTGAGCTACAGCGCGACTGGAACCGCAGGGATACCGTGGAGCTGATGGTCGATCTCTTCCTCACTGCCCAAGGTACGCCCGGGCTCCAGATGATGTATGACCGCGACACGGCGGCGCCCAAGTAAGCAGCGCCCCACGCTCGGCTCGATTCGAGCATCCAGACGACTGCGACTGGCTAATGTATCGGTGAACCTATGAAAGCAAAGGAGAAATGCCGTGAGCAGCCCTGAATTGAAGGAATTTGCCGATTTCTACGCCGATCTGACTCGTCGCTTTGCCCTGACCCAGAGTGCCGAGCTCTGGCGCGACATCAGCGAGCGCATACATCAACTGGCGACCGAGCCGGAGAACGTTACGTATCGCGAAGTCACGGCGAACGGGGTGCCCGGCATCATGGTGATCCCAGCCGACAGCTCACCTGAGCAGGTCCTACTGCACAGCCACTCTGGCGGCGGGATGGTGGCATCGATGTGGCAGGAGCGCAAGGCCGTCGGGCATCTCGCGAAGGCGGCTGGCTCTCGGGCTCTTGTGATCAACTATCGGCTGGCGCCCGAAAACAAGTTCCCCGCACAGATCGACGACGTAGAGGCCGCATTCCGGTGGTTGCTCGACGAGGGATACCAACCGTCGCGGATCGCTAGCACGGGCGACTCGATCGGCGGTAACCTCGCGTTGAATTTGGCTCTGACGCGCCTGCGCAAGAACGCCACCCTGCCGGGGGCAGTGCTTTCGATCTCTCCGTGGCTCGACATGGAGCTGAAGAACAAGGCGATCGATGCCAACGCACACACCGACAGAATGCTGAGCCGTGAGTTGCTGAGTGGATTCAGGGACGCCATGCTGGACGGCACTGGCGTTGCCATAAACGATCCACGGATCAACCTGGTGTCAGCCGACCCGGCGGGACTCCCTCCCACGTTCATCTACTATGGCGACTACGAGATCCTGACAGACGACTCCAAAAAGTTCGCCGAGCGGGCTCGTGCGGCCGGGGTCGACATCAAACTCCACTCGCTACCCGAGGGGCAGCACAACTTCTTCGTAGGGGCAGGCCGGGTGCCCGAGATCAGCGCGGCGGTGGCGGAGATGGGGTCGTGGCTGAGGTCCAAGATCGGGCCTGCTTGAACAACTGGTGCCCAAATAGGGTCTCAGGCCCGTCGCCGGCGACACGGGGGCGCCCAAGTAACGAACGACCGGGAGCGGTGCGCGAACACGTTCCTGTTGCACGGGAGAACCTCCGGTGAAGATTCTCGTGATCGGCGGCACTGGACAGGTGGGTCGGCTCGTCGTCGACGTACCTGCGCGCGCGAGGAGTGGACGTACGAGTCCTCGCGCTCCTCAGCAACTTACTTTTGGACTCCCGATTGCCCTTCTGCAATACGAGGTTGGTTGAACAAGTGGCGAAGACAGCAGGATTCAAATCGCCGGAGCCCCTAACTTTTTTCAAGCAGAGGGAGCTTGCATGTTGAGGATCGAAAGATCAGGGAATGGTCAAGTGCTGTTGACCCTCAGTGGCCGGATTGAAGAAGGAGAAATCCAAGAGCTCCAGCAACTGCTCGCCTTAGAGAAATCTGGGCAGCAGCTGATTTTAAATTTGCGGGACGTGACGCTTGTCAACCAGGACGCCGTGAAATTTCTAGCCCAGTGCGAAGCACGTGGCATCAAGCTCGAAAATTGTCCGCTCCACATCCGAACGTGGATCGATCAAGTGATAGGTCGACCCAGACGGCGGCAAATGTGACGACAAGCTTTGTTTCACGAGGTCGAAAATCGGTTTTCGTGGACCTGCTCGTGAATTCCAAGTAACGCTAGTTCGCAGAAAGGAAAATACATGATGCAAACGTCCACAAAAGTCGGCCTCGACGCTCTTCTGACGGGGGGAATTGCGTCTTACTTCTCATTGACCACCAGCCTTTCCAGTTGGCAAACGTTAATAGTCACGAGCCCACAATGGTGATCAACAACGTCACAGCTCTCGCGAAGACCGCGAAGGCGTGTGGCATTCCGAAGATTCTCACCACAGTTAATGAGGAGCGCGGCGGCGCAATTTTCAAGCAGCTCCAGGCAGTTTTCCTCGATCAGAAGCCGATAAACCGCACTTTCATCAACTCATGGGAGGACCGCCGCGTCGTTGAGGCGGTGAAGAAGACCGGTCGGAAAAAACTGGTCATCGCCGCACTCTGGACGGAGATGTGTCTTGCAATGCCCGCTATCCACGCGATGGGGGACGGCTACGATGTCTACGTGGTCACCGATGCGTCGGGCGGCGTAACCGTAGAGGCGCACGATATGGCAGTGCGCCGCCTCGTGGCTGCCGGGGCCCAACCGATTACTTGGCTAGGCTTGGCGGGAGAACTACAGCGTGATTGGGCGCGCACAGAGCACCTCGGAGAAGTGGCGCAGGTACTGATCGATCATGCTGGTGCCACTGGTTCTGTCTTTCTGTGGGAGACGCAGCTGCTGGGTGAGCCAGAATTCAAGGGCGCCTAGAGCTTCAAGGAGAGAGGTCCCGTCCAATGGATACAATTGAAGAAGGAGAGGTGTTACTGCGCTCTGCGCGTGAGGAAGAAATAAGAAATCGCGCATACGAGATTTATCTGCATCGCGGGGGACAACCTGGCTATGAATTGGAGGATTGGCTTCAGGCTGAACGAGAGCTCACGAAATGAGTCTACACATCTTTTTGGAGGACGCTTCAAGGTCAGCGAGACGGGCTCGGAGTCTGTTGATATTGGGGTTCTGCTTATTTGTCGCAGGGGTGCTGAAGGCACAGACACCGGACCCATCGCCCACGGATGCTCCGCAACCAGGGTTACGGCGGCCGCTCAACCCTTTTCCGAGGTATGAAGACTGGAGTTTTCTGCGTAATCCACCCCTCCGCGTTGATCCTTACGACAGGTTGAAATTCATTCCGCTGAACGACTCCAAAACAAACTACCTAACCTTCGGGCTTGAGAGCCGCACGGAATTTCAGTACCTCAGCAACAATAACTGGGGCGCCGGTCGGCAAAATCCAGGCGTTGTTCTCGAGCGCCTGATGCCCGATATCGACCTCCGCCTGGGAGATCACGCGCGCGTGTTTGTGACTCTGGCCTTCGATGAGTTCACGGGCAAATACCCGCGACCGGGAATCGATAAGGACATCGTTGATGGACATGAAGGTTTCGTCGAGTTCGGAAGCAATCTGCACGATCCGCATCCCGGATGGGACCTCATTGTCGGGCGCCAAGAAGTCGTGCTCGGAACCGGACGCCTTTTGGATGACAATGAGGGAGTGAATGTAAGAAGCGCGTTTGATGGCGTCCGCATCGGGTATGACAAACCTAAGGGTCGCATCGATCTCTTCGCTGCCAAACCGGTAGAAATCAATCCAGGCGCTTGGGACGACATACCCAATCCAGCGATCACCCTGTGGGGCTTGTACGCCTCCAATGTGCGCTGGAGCTCACAATTCATGACAGATGTCTACTTTCTTGACTACGATGCGAAGTCCGCGATCTACGGCAACCAAATCGCACGAGAGCAGCGACGGATGGTTGGCGGACGGTACTTCAATCGCCTGCCTGGCGAACCTCCGCGGGCTGGATTCGATTACAACGTTGAGACCGGATTTCAGTGGGGCACATTCGGGAATCGCGAAATCCGCGCTTGGGGCGCAGGAGGGAATTTCGGGTGGACGCTTCCCGGCCCAGTGTGGCGCATGCGTTTCGGTCTGCAGACAGATGCCATCAGCGGGGACAACGGACAGCCGGGTACCCTCGGAACCTTGAACGCGTTTTTTCCGCGAGGAGCGTATTTCGGGCCGAAGTTCGCGCTGATTGGGCCGGCAAATTTGTTGTCCGTTCAGCCCCAGTTTGTGTTCCACCCGTTTCTGAACGTGACAGGAGAGTTTTGTTGGATATGGTTCTGGCGCGAGAGCACGAAAGACGCGCTCTACAGCTTTGAGAACGTGCCACTACGACCGGCGAACCTTAGCAGCGCGCGCTTCGTCGGGAGTCAGCCCAACCTTGAAATTCGTTGGGCCATAAGCGAGCATTTCCTGGCAGCGATGAACGTCGCCGGTTTCGTTACGGGGGAGTTTTTGAAGCAGTCCTCTCCCTCGAATGCAATTGCGTTCTTCAATCTTGGTCTTACCTATCGGTTTTGAGGATTTCGCGCCAGCCGCTCCACGCAAATGCTGGCGAACGGACTCTTCGCGGCTCACCGCTGTGAGGCCCCCGCCCGGTCATTAGCGCAAGCAGCACACGGTTCAGGAGGAGGGACAACAGCCATGTCCTACAGCATGTCGACCTCGCTGACCCGCAATCTTCGCGAGGTCTTCGGGGAGAACGACGCGGCGCGCCGGCGGGCGGTGATAGACGAGATCTTCGCTGAAGATTCCGTGCTCTACGATCCCATGGGAGGCGTCTAGCCGATCACAACTCGAGTTTGAGCTAGCGGCGACTCGGACGCGCCTGACAACAGCCGCCGTTCTGCCCGGCATTTCGTCAATGTCGACATGTCGGGCGTTGTTAATTCGGCCACACCCTTTCCTCTCAGCAACTTACCGTTGGACGAAAGATTGCTATTGTGCAAGTACGACGCGAGGCTGCTATCGGGCACTTCCCGGGAGGTCCTTTCGGCGGTTAGGAAATGAAATGGTCGAAAACGGCAATGCAACAAGTTAACGGACTGGCTGACCTGAGTAAAACACGCCTAAGCGATTTCTCGCGACCGTGTTGGTTATGTGCTCTGCTTCCTTTCCTCTTTCCGGGTAACGTCCACACAGTAACGCACAGCTTAAGCATTGTTCGACCAGAGGAGACCGGTAATGCCATTCGTTAAAATCCACGTCCTCGAAGGACGCTATGACGAAGCTCGTCTCGAGCGCGTGTCGAACGCGATTCAACAAGCATTAAGGGCCGAATTAGGAATGGCGCCTGACGAACTCTTCCACATCATTCACCTCCTGCAGCCGGCTCAATTCCGGCACACGCGGTCCTTCCTCGGACTGACCTACTCGGACGATCTGATCTGGTTGGAGCTTACGCTCATCTCAGGCCGTGTTGCGAAGGAGAAGCGGCTCGGCCTTTTGAAGGCCTTGAACGATGGAGTTGTCGATGCCGCTCAGATTTCTCCTGACGATCTGCTAATCACGTTCTTTGAGACAGCGGGAGAGAACATTTCGTTTGGTCGGGGCGTTGCTCAGCGGGCCGATAACTCGAAACCTCATTCGACGAGCTGAAGGAAAGCTCTGCGCGCGACCCAAAGAGGGTATTTGGACCTTCAGGCGGGGCAGCCAGGTTAGGGATCGCGCGGACAAGAGACGTTCTAAGGGTCAGCCCGGAATCCGGCGCCTCGTGGCTGCGGGAGCCCAAACGACTACGTGGCTTGGCATCGCCGGAGAATTGCAGCGTGATTGGGCGCGCGGCACGTTGTCACCGCTCTTTTCGCTACAGCACTCTTGGTGAGTCCCGCCTTTGTAGCGGTGTTCGTTCACAAACAAACGGTGTTCGTTCACAAACAAATTACCTCTGAAGGAGAGGTCCGCATGGCACAAATAATCGAAAGCCTGTTGCGCGAAAACCTATATAGCGTCTTCAGCGAGCATGACGCTCAGAAGCGGCGAAACAATATGGCAAGATTGTGGGCGGAGGACGGCGTCTTTGTCGATCACAACTCCCGGTATGAAGGACATTCAGGTATTGACCATGCAGTTGCGGCGCTTATCGAAAAGTTTCCGAACTTCACCTTTACCGAGCGCGGCGAGCTTCAGGCATTCAACGGAGTCGGAAAGCTCGATTGGGGATTCGGTCCCGCCGGAGAGAAACCAATCATTACCGGCATCGACGTGCTTGTGATGAAACGTGACAAAATCGGCGATCTCTATACATTCCTCGATCCACCGAAGAAGTAGCCAGGTCAGTACATCACATCCCGAAACAGGTTAGTCGGGTAGTCCGTTGGAGTCGGAAGGAGACTTATGGCGAAGAAGCTTATTGGTAAGGTTGCACTTGTTACGGGAGGTTCTCGCGGTATTGGAGCAGCTACAGCATTGGCGCTGGCGGAGGAGGGTGCGGATGTAGTCATTAGTTACGCAGCGGCCGCCGATAAGGCAGCTGACATCGTCATGAAAATTGAAGCAAAGGGTGTGCGTGGATTTGCCATTCGCGCAGATCAGGGGAATGTTTCCGAAGCCGAAGGGCTGGTTGCTAAGGTGGTCGAAAAGTTTGGCAAGCTAGACATTTTGGTCAACAACGCGGCAGTCTTCGTTATGGCTCCCGTCGGTGGAGATGCAAACGACGCTGCCATCGAACGCCAGAACAAGATCAATGTGGATGGCGTGTTCGCAACGACTCGGGCTGCGGCGAAGGTTCTGCCCGATCATGGGCGCATCATTACCATCGGTTCTACTGCAGGAACGCGTACAGGCTTCAACGGCGCAGCCGACTATTCCGCAACGAAGGCCGCCGTGGGTGCCTTCAATCGTGTCGCCGCCAGAGACTTGGCTGCACGCAACATCACGGTAAATACTCTGCAGGCGGGTTTTGTGGATACGGATATGAATCCAGAGAACAGCGATTGGGCTCCGTCCTGGATTGCGACAGTGCCGCTCGGGCGATATGGTCGCCCCGAGGAAATCGCTGCGGGCGTGGTGTTCCTTGCGAGTCCGGAAGCTTCTTACGTCACTGGTACGCTCCTCAACATCGATGGCGGCCTTCTGGCCTAAGGAAGGCGTTGAGCAGAGTCTTCAAAAGAGACGGACGGGCCAGTGTCGCGACAAGACTGAGGCCGACGGCTCAAAATCATCGTCCAATTGTGGTCCACGGATCGGCGCCCCCGATCATGATGTCCGATAGAGTTGTAAACGTGTACAACTCATTGAGCTCAGACGATTGGTGGCGGATTGCAGACCGAAGGTTGATCGAGCGTGGCAAATCGTTGTAGAGTTTTGGGACCGAAACGCATCCATATAGCTAGTTAATGTGTCGGCCATTGGTTGCGACAACGGAGTGTGCGACTCCTGGCGCCGCAATTATTTTTCTTCTGACGCCGCCACCGTTAAAGAACCTGCGTTTGTAGTTCCAGCGAGACCGTTATTGCGGGAGGCAACATGACCCAAATTCAGAAGCGTTATGTATTGATCGGCGGAGTGATTGCCATAATCGTGGTGGCACTGATTGCTGGAGCCATTCGGCCATACAAGCACGCGGAGGGCGCGCCGCCCAGCACTCCAGACGTCGAGGTAGTGCAGGTTCAGAGGGAAGATGTTCCGATCTACGGAGATTGGATCGGAACATTTGACGGTCTGGTAAATGCAGACGTGCGGGCGCAGGTGACCGGCTATCTACTGAAGCAGGGTTATCAGGAGGGCGCTTTTGTTAATCAGGGCCAACTCCTATTCCAGATTGACCCACGTCCATTTCAAGCTGCTCTGGATCAGGCTCAGGGTCAGCTGGCTCAGGCGAAAGCAGCTCTTGCGAATGCCGAGGCGGTACAGCGTCGGACCGAACTTGACGTTCAGAGATACAAGCCCCTGGCTGAGCAACAGGCGGCAAGCCAGCAGGATCTCGACAATTCTGTGCAGAACAATCTCGCCGCGATCGCAACCGTAGAGACGGCCAAGGCCCAAATCAAGACCTATGAGGCTGCGGTTGAAACGGCGAGGATCAATCTGGACTTTACTCGCCTCGTGGCTCCAATTGATGGCATTGCCGGTCAGGCCCAGCTGCAAGTGGGCGCATTGGTCACGCCTGGGAGCGGAATCGTCACGTCCGTTTCGACTGTAAATCCCATCAAAGTTTATTTCACGGTTAGCGAGCCTCAGTATCTTGCGTGGCGGAGCCGTTTCCCGACGGAGGCGAGCCGTCTGGAAGCCGACAAGAAACTTCGACTACAACTGATTTTGGCGGACGGCTCAACCTATGCGCACGAAGGGAAGTTTTACTTCGCCGACCGGCAGGTGAATGAAACCACGGGCGCGATTCGCATCGCAGGGCTCTTTCCCAATCCAAATAATATCTTGAGACCTGGCGGTTATGCCAAAGTCCGATCTGTTATCCGTACGCAGCCGGGCGCATTGCTGGTTCCGCAACGAGCGGTATCGGAACTGCAGGGCGGCTACCAAGTTGCTGTCGTTGGCGCCGACAACAAAGTTGACGTTCGGACGGTCACGGTGGGGGATCGGGTGGATAACCGATGGATCATCGCGAGCGGGCTCAATGCAGGCGACAGAATTGTTGTGGAAGGCGTTCAGAGGATGCACACCGGTGTGCACGTGAATCCCAAGCCATTCATGACCGGAAACACGGCCGCAAACCAAGCCTCGTCAAGTCAAGAATTAACGAGCCCAACGCCCACAAGCCGAGTCCCGGCAAATCAATAAGGACGGTGCCCTATGTCGAAATTCTTCATCAATCGTCCCATTGTCGCCATGGTGATTTCGATTGTCATAGTGCTAGTTGGCGCACTGACGGTGCTGAGCTTGCCGGTGGCACAGTTTCCCAACATTACTCCACCCGAGATACAAGTACTCGCAACATACATTGGCGCTGATGCGCAGACCCTGGAGCAAGCGGTGGCCACTCCCATCGAGCAGCAGATGAATGGAGTGGACAATATGAACTACATGTACTCGCTGAATGCCACGGGCAACTCAACCACCAGCCTGATTGTGGACTTTGACGTTAAGACCGACCCGAATACCGATTTCATTCTCACGCAGTCGCGGGAAACTCAGGCTGCTTCCCAGCTTCCATCGGACGTCAACAACTACGGCGTCACGGTGCGAAAATCGGTCACTGCTCCGTTGCTGTGGGTTGCTCTTTATTCTCCGCGCGGAACGTATGATGCCAGGTTTCTGGCGAACTACGCCTACATCAATATCGTCGATCCGATTCTTCGCTCACCCGGCATCGGCAATGTGCAGGTATTCGGCGCGGGTCAATACGCGATGCGCCTTTGGGTAAAGCCGGACACGTTGGCGAAACTTGGCATAACTGTTCCGGAGATCGTCAGCGCGATTCAGGCACAGAACACCGTGAACCCCGCAGGCAAAGCGGGGGGCGAGCCCGCTCCAAAGGGCCAAGAGTATACGTATTCGGTCCTGGCTCAGGGGCGCTTGGTTTCGCCGGAAGAATTCGGCAATATCGTGGTTCGCGAGACGCCTGACGGTGCGACTGTACGCGTCCGCGATGTCGCTCGCATCGAACTGGGCGCTCAGGACTACAGTGTTGCCGGACGTTTCAACGGCAAGCCGGGCGCGATCATTGCAGCCTACCAATTGCCCGGATCGAACGCAGTCGACGCAGCGACCGGCGTCAAGAAACTAATGGCACAGATGAAAGAGCGCTTCCCTGGGGACATGGATTTCGCTGTTTCCGTCGACACGACTCTTTCTGTGACGCAGGGCATCAAGGAAATCGTTGAAACCCTTGTGATCGCGCTGGTCTTGGTCATCATCGTTGTTTTTCTTTTTCTTCAGGGCTGGCGCTCAACCCTGATCCCCCTGCTGGCTGTGCCAGTTTCACTCGTGGGAACTTTCGCGCTCTTCCCGCTGTTCGGTTTTTCCATCAACACCCTTTCTCTTTTTGGTTTAGTGCTGGCGATCGGTCTGGTGGTCGATGACGCGATCGTCGTCGTTGAAGGTGTTGAGCGCCATATCGAAGAGGGCATGACTCCAAAAAATGCAGCCCTAAAAGCAATGGAGGAACTGTCGGGTCCCGTAGTAGGAATTGCCCTGGTTCTCTCCGCTGTATTCGTGCCTACCGCCTTTATCCCCGGGATCACTGGCAGGCTGTATCAGCAATTCGCAGTCACTATCGCCATCTCCGTAATTCTCTCCGCCTTCAACGCGCTTACGCTCAGCCCAGCCCTGGCCGCGTTGCTTCTTCGACCGCGCGAAGAGAGCCGTGGCCTGCTGCGGAGGTTCTTCGGTTGGTTTAACCGAGTTTTTGAGCGAGCCACTGAGGACTATGTCGGCTGGAGCGGCGTGCTGCTCAAGAAGACTGCTGTGCTGGTTGTGCTTCTAGTGGGTTTTTGCGTTGCAGCTGGATTCTTGGCCAATCGGGTGCCGTCGAGCTTTCTTCCCGATGAGGATCAGGGCTATGCATATGTGAATCTGCAATTGCCCAATGACGCGTCGTTGGAACGAACGTCGCAGGCAGCGGCTCAGATTGAGGACATTCTGGCTAGCACACCGGGAGTGAAATATACGACCAGCGTCATCGGCTTCAGCTTGCTGAGTTATGTTCGCACCAGCTACAACGCTTTCTTTGTCGTCACTCTGAAGCCGTGGGACGAGCGCACGTCCAGAGCCGAACAGTTTCAAGCGATCAAGGCACATTTGAATCAACAGCTTTCCAAATTGCCAGCGGGAATCGCATTCAGTTTTTCGCCGCCGGCCATCCCGGGCGTCGGCACCGCAGGCGGATTCACGTTCATCCTCGAAGACCGCTCTGGAGGCAGCATCCAATTCCTTTCACAAAACTTGAGCACGTTTCTTGACGCGGCACGCAAACGGCCGGAGATCGCGAGCTTGAGTACGACTTTTCTGGCGAGCGTTCCGCAGAAGTTCGTCGACGTCAATCGCGACAAGGTGTTGAAGCAAGGCGTCAATCTTTCCGACGTCTACCGCACTATCCAAGCATTCATGGGCGGCTATTTCATCAACTACTTCAACCGCTTTGGCCGGCAGTGGCAGGTTTACATCGAAGCCGAAAGCGACGATCGCGCCAGCGCGGATAACGTCGGGCGATTCTATGTTCGCAACAATAAGGGTGAGAGCGTTCCGCTCTCCACGCTAGCTACGGTTAAATCGCAGTTTGGCCCCGAATTCACGCAGCGCTTTGATGAGTATCGCTGCGCGCAAATCAACGGCAGCGCTGCGCCGGGTTTCAGCGCCGATCAGGCGAGCGCCGCCCTCGAGGAAGTTTTCAAACAAACCATGCCGCGAGAGATGGGATTCGACTACTCCGGGATCTCGTTTCTGGAGCAGAAGGCGCGCCAGGGAGTGCCGCCCGCCGCGATCTTTGCATTGTCTTTGTTATTCGTCTTTCTTATTCTCGCGGCTCTTTACGAAAGCTGGTCCCTGCCTTTCAGCGTACTGCTCAGCACGCCGGTAGCGGTCTTCGGAGCTTTTGGCGTTTTATGGCTCCGCCGAACTTTGCTCAGCGTTTTCCTACCGCCCTACATGGTGCAGATCGAAACCGACGTCTACTCGCAGATCGGCTTGATCATGCTGATTGGCCTGGCGGCTAAGAACGCGATTTTGATCGTCGAGTTCGCGAAGGATCAATACGAACACGGAAAACCACTGGCGGACGCTGCTCTGGAAGGGGCCAGGCTGCGCCTGCGCCCGATCCTGATGACCTCGTTCGCGTTTATCCTCGGCTGTGTTCCATTGTGGACGGCGAGCGGGGCTGGTTCGGTCGCTCGCCAGATTATGGGAACGGCGGTAATCGGTGGAATGCTCGCAGCCAGCGCGATTGGAATCTTTTTCATACCTGGCATCTTTTATATGGTCGAGAAATGGTCGGGCGCGGGAAAGGAACCCGCATCCCGCATATTGCCTGCGCCATCACCCGCACCGGGAGACTGAAACTGCTGCTTGGTTGCGAACAGAACACGGGCTCAACGGAGTCGAATGCTATGAACACCGCAAGATTGCTGACCGTCATCGTGGGATCGGCCATGTTGGTCGGTTGCATGGTTGGGCCCAACTATCATCGCCCTGCCGTTCAGACTCCCAATTCTTTTCGAGATCTGGCGGACAATCCTCAGCTTCAGGCACAGACTGCCTCATATGCTGATCTTCCCTGGTGGCAGGTATTTCAGGACCCAAAGTTGCAGGAACTCGTCCGTACGGCACTCAAACAGAACTACGATTTGCAACTTGCTACCGAACGCATCAACGCAGCCCGCGCGCAGGTCGCGATCACCCGTTCGAGCCTGTTTCCCCAGGTATCGGGCAACGCCAACTTCAGCGGCGGTAAAGAGAATCTCGAACAGTCCCGGTACAACTTCCTGACCTTGACCGCCGACGCGGCATTCCAGTTGGATTTCTTTGGCCGGCTCCGACGCGCGAACGAAGCCGCTCGCGCCCGACTCCTGGCTACCGATGATGCGCGCCAAGTTGTGGTACTAACCCTCGTCAGCGATGTTGCGACCGACTACTTCACACTGCTGCAACTTGATCTGCAACTCGCGATCACGCGTGAGACCGTCAGGACGCAGACGGATTCAGTCAAGCTCACCAATCTGCGGCTTGAGCACGGAGTTGCCACGAAGCTGGATGTGCTCCAGGCTCAGCAGGTCCTCGACACTGCCAATGCGCAAATTCCTGACCTGGAGCGACAAATTGCTCAGGAAGAAGACGCCCTCAGCATCCTGCTCGGCAATTACCCGCAAGACATCGCGCGCGGGATTCCGCTCGTTGATCAAACGCTTCCGCCGGAAGTTCCACCCGGTCTCCCATCTTCGATCCTGGAGCGCCGGCCAGACATTCGCGAGGCAGAACAAATCTTGATTGCCGCGAATGCCGACATCGGAGTCGCCAAGGCACAATTCTTTCCGCAAATCTCGTTGACCGGATCCGGTGGCGGCGCCTTTGGTCGAGATAGCCTCTTCTCACACCGCAACACGACGCAGCTTGGTATTTGGTCTTATGGCGCGCAGGTGAGCCAGCCGATCTTTACTGGAGGAGCGCTCAGGGGAAATCTGCACCTGGCCGAGTCGCAACACCAGCAAGCTCTCATCGCATACCGGGAAGCGATTCAGCACGCTTTTGGAGATGTCTCCGATGCTTTAATCGGCTACGAGAAACTGCATCAGGTACGGACACGCCAGCAGGATAGCGTTGCGGATTTGCAAGAAACTGTCCGCATCTCCACGCTTCGCTACAAGGGTGGCACGACGACCTATCTCGAAGTTCTTGACGGCCAGCGGTCGCTTTACGGAGCGGAACTGACGCTCGCAGCTGCGCGGGGAGATGAATATAGAAGCCTGGTCCAGCTGTATAAGGCTCTCGGGGGCGGCTGGCAATGACCGCGACTGGCCTCTGGGAGCGAGCTCTCATTTACTTGCCGTACGCGTGCGCAATCTGGCCGACGAGCTCGGCCCAGCCCATGTCCATGCCCCGTAGACCTCGCCCCCAGCTCTAAACGCGCCTTTGGAAGCCATCCGTGTCGCGTAATTTCAGTTAGTTACGAGCAAATGGGGTGCTGTCACGGCAGAGGCCGCAGTTCCACTAACCTTTTTCTCTTGTTTTCTAATCCTGAACATTTCTACACCGACTCTTAGGCGAACATCGGCGCTCGGCACACAGAGTGGTCACAATAAAGGGGCCATATTTCTGGGAAGTCGCCGTGGAGGCTCGCTCGGTTCCGGCGTGACTCTCTAATCTCCTTCCGCACGGGTCGGACCACTCGGCCCGGCCGGCAATAGCTCCGGATGGAGGTTTCGCAGCCAAGCTAGGGTGTTGTTCTTGAGTTCCTCCGCGAGTTTCACCATCGCTTCCAATTCCTGATCTGACACGGCACCTGCAACGTCATAAACCGATTTGTTCCTCTTATTGTTGAACGTCTTGAATCTTTGAATGACCTTCGGGTTGGCTTTTATGGTGAGTTCGAGAGATTCGATTGTTTTTACGTGGTGACCCGCTTGGGTAACGGTGCGAAGACCGGAGGCGCGGAGCGCTGTCGTCGCGATGCAGAGCGCGGCGTTGAAAGCAGCGATAAACCGAAGGTCGGTCGAAACAGCTTCGACCTTTGAATCCGCAAGGCTACGATCCACAATTCCCAGAAGATCCTTGATCTCACCTGTGCTGGTCGGCTCCCGCCTTAGCCAACCGTACTCCACCCACTTTTCTAAGCTCATCCTCGTCTCCTAGCAAAAATTCCTTTTGGCCTTTGAGCACGGCGGTCAAAAAATGATTCCCGCTCGCAAGTTTCGACTTGAATTCCTCGACGGAATACACAGTCGGATTGATAGGGCGGCCGATGTTTTTCTCCACTGTAGCGAGCCGTGAAAGGATCTCGTCAAGTTTGGCCTTCCCAACAACCATTAGATCAACATCACTCTGTGCCGTTTCTTCCTCGCGTGCGACGGATCCGTACACAAATGCCACAAGGACTCGCTTCGCCAAAGGATGCAATGCCGATCGCAAGACGCTAAAGATGCCAATTGTCTTGTTCACCAGGGCCTGCATCTCTCGAAATATGGGGGCGTGTCGGTTCGCCTGATAGAAAACTTGGCTGCCCAGTGAACTGCGAATGATAAGACCCACTTTCGAGAGGTTTTCAAGCTCTCGTTGAACCGCTCCAACGCTGGCATCTACTTCGCGTGCAATTTGGCGTGTGTAGAATGATTGATCGGCCCTGCCATAGAGCAGGGCGAGGATAGCGCCCCGCGTGCGTCCGAACAGAAGGTCCCCGAGGCCGTTGTGTGTACTCATTCCGAGAACAATTGTACTCAGGATGAGAACGAGTTTCAAGGGTTAACTTCGATTCGCTTATCCTCTTTAAGTGTTCTCGTTGAATGGTTCGGCCGACGCTTAGGCGAACATCGGCGCTGGTCACAGAATGGTCACAATAAATCGTCCATCTTGACGGATTAAGTTGTCATCTAGGGCCTGCAGCCCGCGAAACCCCATGAAAATTGTTCAGAGCCGAGCCATAATCCACGATGGCTGGGAGCGGCGAGATTGATTCAACAATGGAGCAGTTGAGGCCGTTAAGTTGTCTGATCCGGAGCGTGCGTGATAGAGCGAATAAATGGTGCGTTGTCTGTTCCCCTGTGGGAGCGGCGATAGCCCGGGACCCTGCTTAATGTAATCTCCGGCACGCTCTCCGCTCCCGCCAGGAGAAGCCTATGGGGTATAGGATAGCCGGAATTGATGTCCATAAAAAGAAGTTGGCCGTAGTTGTGGCTGACGTCGAAGTCGACGACGAATACCAATTTGAGCGACGCTGGTACGGTAGCAACCCGGAGCAGTTGCAACGGCTGGCGGAGTGGCTCATGGAGCAGCATGCCGAGGAAGTGGTGATGGAATCCACGGCCCAGTACTGGAAACCGCTCTGGAGCGCACTCGAACGGTATTGGAAACCGACCTGTGCAAATCGGGAAGGTGCCGGGAAGATGTCGGGAACACTTCACCTAGCGCAGGCGTTGTCCAATCGCGGACGGCGCGGACGCAAGAAAGACTTTCGTGATGCGGAACGTTTGGTGAAGCGGTTGGTGTCACAGGAGCTGACTTTGAGCTTTGTGCCCGACGCCGAACAGCGACTGTGGAGGACACTATCGCGCACCAGGTATCAACGAACCCGGGACAAAGTACGTCTGCAGAATCAACTGGAGGCACTGCTGGAAGAAGCCCATATCAAATTATCCAGTCTGGTCTCGGATCTGTTGGGGGCCAGTGCGCGTCGTATGTTGCACGCGCTGGCGGACGGAGAAACCGATCCTGGGGCTCTGGCCGCCTTGGCCGACCAGCGCTTGCGTGCCACGCCGGCACAGTTGCGCGATGCACTGGGCGCTTGCACGGAACTCAACCCGGTCTACCGACGACTAGTGAAGATGGCACTGGCGGACTTGCAATTTGTCGAGCAGCAGATCGGCAAACTCGACCAGGAAACCGCCGGTCTGCTCCGTGAGCATCAAGATGCCGTGCAACGATTGGCGGAAGTTCCCGGTCTAGGGGTGGATTCGGCGCAACAGATCATTGCCGAGGTGGGTGCCAAGGCAGCGACCTTCGCTTCCGCCAAGAATCTCGTCTCGTGGGTAGGAGCATGCCCGGGCGAAGAAGAAAGCGCAGGCGTGAACCGCAGCAAACGCTCGCCCAAGGGCAACCGTCAAATGCGCCGCATTCTCAATCAAGCTGCCAATGCTGCCGTCAAACACAAAGGGAGCATCTTCCAGATCGTCTATCGTCGCTTGGTGCTACGCCTCGGACACAACAAAACTATCGGAGCCATTGCACATCGCCTCTGTGAGCTGATCTGGATCATTTTGCACAACGGCGTTCGCTATGACGAACGCGGACCCACAGTTTGTGAAAAGGCTAAGCGAGTCCGGACTTCGCGAATGATCCGGACACTCCGAGCCCTTGGCTACCGAGTTGAGCCTGCAGTGATTCCGGCATGAGGAGAGTAATTTTCGACCCTGTTGAATGAAAAAGGGTTTAGGCTCAAAGAATACAGCCTTGAAAAGGCTGGCGTCGGCGGTTCAACTCCGTCCCTGGCCACCGTCTTTTCAATGAGTTAGGGGAAATTGTTAAACCTCTTCCGGCAGCAAAAAGGCCCTTTACCGTGGGTGGAACAACATACTGGGCGAAGAACGGCTGAAGCTGCATCTTATTGACCCTCATCCATTTACTGCTGGGCGACTCGCTGAAGAGCGCAGCCTTTCATCGATTTTGCGCTCTAACCACCTTAATAGATAATGATGTATCGGGAAAACTTAATGCTGGCGGCCGCGTGAGTGCTGTGGATAAATTTCAGGCCATTGCAGATGTTTTCGCGTCCGGATCGCGAAGGAACAAAGCCCGGTGTGAGGAACTTGTTGACGAGGAAAATCTGACTTCCCGTCGGCGGAAACGCTGCCCTCTCACGGCAACGTTCCGTGGTGTGAGAGCTGACTGACTGCCATCAGTCGAACTGCTATTTCATTGGGGTCTTGGGTAATCCAGTGCGCCAGTTGTGTGTCGAATTTAGAGCTCATTTGGCCTGCGACCGCGCTTGTTGCACCATTTCCACCAGGACTCTTCGAGTCCCCGCCGCATCGCTTACCTCCTGCGGGAAGGCGATGCGGGCGCCGCGCATGCCGTCCGGGGTTGTTAAGCGAACATGAAACCCCAGGCGATCGACTGCTGTCATTATTGCTTCTGTTGACTCGATGCGAGCAAATGTTCGGGCGAGCAAGACCAATGCGTCCTTGTGGTCGGCGTTCATGTGCCGAATGATTTCGGCCATGGAGTCGGCTAGGGGATCTGGGGGACTGCGGTCATAATCGGATGCCGATACCCAGCCCATGACCCCGAAGCCGCCCACGTAATAGACGTCAACGACGTCCATGCGGTAGAACGAAAAGTCTTCAAAATCTACCCAATACTTGCTGTTGGCGTGGCGCTCCAGATACAGCTTGCGCGCCTCAGCCACCTCGGTGTTCGGTACCGGAAGAACATTTCCTACCAGCGTGACCCTCGATGCGCCGAGCGGTTCGCCGTCGGCATCTTCCTGGGTAACCAGTAAGCTGGCGCGGGCGTCGGCTTGCAGGTTCTGTGTATGCATAGCCATCGTGCTGATCAGGAAGAGAGGACGACCGTGATCGTCCAAAGCGTAAGGCATCACGGACCCGAATGGGAATCCTGGCTGTTTACGCGACAGGGTAGAGAGACTGCCCAGGCGGCCCAGATAGACTAATGTGCGGGCACGCTCAGCGAACGTGGGCTCGGGGATCGGAGGCTGGTCACTCGCAGGTCCCGGCCCCACATGTTTTCTGCTGGACAAGGTTGTCATTGGTGGTCTGCTCTCCTAGGTCTCTTCGTCCGGTGGTCCTGCCGCTCCTGCGAGTTCCTGCGGCCTGATCTTCTCAACATTGAATTTTGCCGCGCGCTCTCGCATCGTCTTCAACACCTCTTCGAGTGGAGGCGGTTCGCCCTTAATCCAACGCAGCGGGTTGATGCGGGCCACTACGAACGAACGCAGGTATGGGCTGACCAGCCCACGTTCTTTCAGCTTTTTTACCGCAGCCGCAACTTTCTCCTCCAGATCCAGCACCATCGTGGCCCGTTTCTCATGGTCCTTAATGGCGGAGCGGAGTGGTTCATCGGTAAAGGCCTCCAGTCGTCGGAGGATTGAATGGTAAGCACCCCCGCCGAAGCGAGGGAAGCGTTCATAGCAGACGCCGAGGGTGACTAGAGCGGGTTCGTCGAGGTAGAACGCGAACTGCGACTCAGGCCGCGTGGCATCTTCGTCCACCAGACCGCGGTAGATGCGGATGACCTCTAAGGAGCGTTCCTTGAGATTGTGGGCCTTCTCCGTATTCAGCGCGAGGATCTGCCAGGCTACCTCGCGGTCAGCCACAACGAGCGCAGTGATTGATTGCGCCCCCAGGCGGCGCATGGCTTCGAGGCGATGCCGGCCATTCGGAGTCCAGAAGCCTCCCTTCGGTGCGACCACAGCGATAATCGGGTCGAGAAAACGCCCAGTCTTGTTGATGACATCAGCGAGACGTTTGTGGTGAGCGTCGGAGAGATCCCGTTGGAAAGGGGTGGGCTCGACGGCATCGATCGGCAGGACGCACAGCAACACAGGATGACCGGCGAGTGGTTCCTTGTACGATCCCACAACGCACCCGCCGGCTTTCTCAATCGCCTCCGCAGCTTCCGCGGCAGCGCCTGTCGGCTGCTCTAGCCGACATTCGGCGGCGCCCAGACCCTTCGTTCCGGGTTTGGCTTTGCGAGGGCGCCTCCGGGCTGGTGCACGTTTGACCATGGCAGAAACTCTATTCTAGTTCTGGGTGGACTGTCTTTAGTCGCCGATCACCGTCACAGCGATGGTGCGCTCACGCTTGCGCACATCGCATTCCGGCGCTCCACCGAAACCTACAGTTATCGGGACGCTGGGAGGTGTCTTCCGGACTCGGAGGGATCATTTTGTCGAACGGGCGTAGAGAAGATGTCGCACTTTCTGCTCGCCGGCCACGTAACTGGAGACGCGTTGCTCCACTTCACGATCCGCCTTTGTCTGGCGCTCGTGTTGACGAAGATGTTCTGCCCACGAATGCACCAGGAATATCTCCACAAACCGATTGGCCACTTCGGCGTCGCCATAGATTCCCCACTGATAGGCACCATCGCGACGCCTCGTCCGGGCGTACTTGCGGATCGCCTCAAGAAACGCTGCCTCCTGTCCTAAAACAACCGAGTATTCGATTGTGACCAGAACCGGGCCCTCAAGAAGCTCAGCGCCAACCTCCTTGACAATCACGGGCATACGCCAGTGATTCCAAGGAGTGAGATCTGCCGTGGAATCCGGAAGTCTAGCGAAAAATGCAAGCATCACGCTCGCAATAGTTCCGAACCCGGAGTAGATGAGAGCGAGTCCGATGCCCCGTCGCTGAGCCACACCGCCCCAGACCGCACTTCCCAGTGCAAAACTCCCCATGTACACGAGTGAGAAAATTGCCAGCACTCTTGCTTGTACCCAGTCCGGGGCCAGGTTTTGGACCAAAGCATTGGTGAGCGAAATGAACAGAACCCATGCCGCGCCGCTCACGAGAATGACCGGAACAAGTGCACTCAAACTGTGCAAACGAGCGATCGCTATGATCCCGACGCCTGCGATCACAACGCCTGCTGAGACAATCATCTCCGTCGAGAAACGAGCGCGCAGCCTTTGCATAATCAAAGCGCCGCCAATCGAACCTGCCCCAAAGCACCCTAGTAACACCCCATACCCGATCGCACTGTTATTCACGCTCTTGGCGACCGACGGCAGTAGTGCAAACAGCGTGCTAGAAAAGAACATAACGATGCCGGTCCGAGCCAAGACAGTGAGAATTGCAGGTGAGTTGCGAACGTAGCGAATGGCCGCGGCGGTGGCTCCGGTTAATGTTTCTGCCGGGACTGTCCGTTTGCGAATTGGTCTCTTCCATCTCGCGACTACGAGAATGACTCCAAGAAACGACACGACGTTCGCGAAGAAAGCGGTCGCCACGCCGGCGGCGGCGATCAGCGCTCCCGCCATCGCGGGGCCCACCGCTCTGGCCAGATTGAATTCGATTCCGTTCAAGGCAGATGCCGCCGCCAAGTCGTCCTTGGAGACCAATTCAGGCAGGATGGCGCGCCAGCTGGGATTTTCAAACGCGTCTCCAGCAGAGAGCGCAAATGTCAGCGCAAGCAGCAACCAGGGCGAAGTAAGGCCGCTGATGGTGAGAACGGCCAGAATCAGTGCGACGCCCACCATCCAGGTTTCGGTATACAAAATGAGCCTGCGGCGGTCGAAGATATCGCCAGCGGAACCCGCAGGCAGCGCCAGTAGGAAGTAAGGCAGCGAAGCAGCAGTTTGTATGAGCGCGACATAACCCGGGCCGGCGCGCAGTGAAACCATCAGCCACGCTGCGCCAACGTTCTGCATGAAGGTGCCAATATCGGAGACCAGATCTGCGACCAGCAGATGGCGAAAGATCGGAACCCGGAGTGGCCGCCCTAAGCCTGCCGAGTTTCGGACCGCCGAATTCTTTTCTGTATCGCTCGCCAATCGAGATTTGACCACCGTTTCGTCTATGAAGCGTCAACCGAACATAATTGAAGATGACTCTGCCGTTCAAGCCGCCTTTCTATCACAGGGTGGTGGCGACTTGCGGATTGTGTTATCTAGGGGTTCTCTGACTGCCATTTTCGCCTAGTGAATCGTTTGCACGGGGATGAAGAGACTCCACCATGGCTCGGATGTCACGGTTCTCGAAAACCAGTCCCCCAGGCTCGCCAGTTCTCCAGACCGCAACATCGACCATCGTTCGGGCCAAGTCGTCGGCCCGAATTACCTGATTAGGAAAGAGCAGGCGAAACGCGGGATAAATTGCGCGAAACAATCGGTAACTGAAATTCGGTTCTTTCCGAGGCTCCACCGGATAGATGTACGCGGGACGGAAAATATAAACGTGGCGAAACCCGGCCGCGAGGAGTGCGTTCTCGGCCTCTCCTTTATAGCGTGCGAAAGGAATCCGACTTCGTCCGGTCGGGTCTGCGCCACCCCCGCTTAAGAATGAGAACGACGCCTCAGGGCTGCTGCCGCGGAGAACTCGCGCGAACTCGATCGTGTAATCCACGGTTATCCGGCGGAGCTCTGCGTCCGACACTGCGCCTGTATAGACGCCCAGGCAATAGACAGCGGCATCCTTATCCGAGAGCGCCTCCGCCAGTGGGGAGCAGTCGGCGAAGTCTTGGTGCAGAACCTCTTGCAGCTTGGGGTGCGAGATACCCAGCCTCTTGCGCCCGACAGCAGTCACAGATCCGATGGCGGGGTGATCGAATGCGTAGCGAAGGGCATATCCACCGACCATTCCAGTCCCACCCACGATCACAACACGTTGCTGTCCTACCGCAGGAGCGTGCGACGGTCCAGAGGCGTTCAGTGAAGACACCTGGTTACTCTCTGTCATACGGCTTGTCAATAATTCGAGACGAACCTTCGAACAAACGTGCGGTCACGGCCCCGAAAACAAACCCGCCGACATGCGCCAAATAAGCCACACCGCCCGTTTGCACCCGCGCAACAGCACCTGCATGCACGAGTTGGGTCAGGAACCAAAACCCAATTAAGAGCGCGGCCGGAATCAACGTGATTCGCACGAATACAAAAATAAACAGTACCGCCTTGATCCGATCGCGAGGATAGGTCACCATGAACCCGCCCATCACTGCAGCGATGGCTCCGCTTGCGCCCAAGTTTGGAACCGTAGAATGAGGATCGGCCAGAATCTGGGCAAGCATGGCCACCAGTCCGCCGACCAGATAAAAGAGGAGGTATCGGCCGCGGCCCATCGCGTCTTCGATCTCAGGACCGAAAGCCCATAGGAAAATCATGTTCCCGATGATGTGCGACCAACTGCCATGCATGAACATCGCAGTGAGGATGGTGATCCAGTGATGGCCGGAAGCGATCTGCGCGGGAATGGCGGACCACTCCATGACGAATGCGTCGCCACGCATCAGCTCAAGCATAAAAACGAGGACGTTCACCACGATGATGAACGCAGTGACCACCGGCAATCGCACCGGACGTCGCGAGGCATCGCTGAGTGGAATCAAGCCTCCCAATTGAGCCTCCCTTCACCACAAGCCATGTTTGCGCTAAAGCAGGGAGTCGAGTCTCGTTGCAGCGCGACCTGTCTTCGCAAGACGTTTCACAAAAGCGCCGGAACTGACTCAGCTAGCGCGTTGCATTTTGAAGCGATATTTGTTGATTTTGAAACGCTTGATCTTGGAATCGAGCGTTCGCGCGGGCACCCCTAATTTCGTGGCTGCGCCCGACGGGCCCGAGACCTGTCCATAACATTCCTCTAGTGCGGCTTCAATCATTTCCTTCTCCTGCCGCACGAGGACACGATTAAGCGTACTCACTCGGCTACGGGCAACCGGGATTTCGCGCCGAAGCCAGGTCTCGTCCACCGAAAAGGTTTCGCCCTCGCACAGGATGACGGCACGCTCAATGACGTTTTGTAGTTCACGAATGTTCCCAGGCCAGTCATATGCCTGTAATAATCCAAGACTTTTCTTGTCGATCGTTCTGAATTTCTTTCCGGCTTTCTTGCCGAAGCGATCAATGAAATACTCCACCAGCAGGGGAATGTCAGCTACGCGTTCGCGTAACGGCGGGACATCGATCGGAACTACATTCAATCTATATAAAAGATCTTCACGAAATTTGCCGTCGGCTACGAGCGCATTCAAATCACGATGAGTAGCTGCAATGATCCTGACGTCGATGGGAATGGCCTTATTACTACCCACGCGTTCGATTTCACGCTCCTGGAGCACCCGTAACAATGCGACTTGAATCTCGGGAGGCAAGTCGCCAATTTCGTCCAGAAAAATTGTCCCGCCGCTTGCCGATTCGAACCGTCCGAGGCGTCGTTGGGTTGCACCGGTGAAAGCGCCCTTCTCGTGGCCGAAAAGCTCCGACGCAATCAGCGATTGTGGGATGGCAGCGCAATTTACGCCGATGAATGCCCGATCCACGCGATTGGATCGCCTGTGGATGCTGCGAGCTATCAACTCCTTTCCTGTGCCGGTTTCGCCAAGAATCAATACTGTCGAATCCGAAGACGCCAGCTTCGCGATTTGGCGTAACACTTTCCGTAGCGCTTCCGAAGAGCCGACGATGTCCTCGAACATCGACTCGCGATCGATTTGTTCTCGCAGCGCCAGGTTCTCATTGCGGGTTCTTTCCTCCGCTCGGACGCGGTCATCGATATCGGTTCCGGTTGCGTACCAGCGTGTCACTTTCCCCTGGTCATTACGGAAGGGGTTGTAACGAATAAGGAACCAGCGATATTGGCCATCCTTTCGACGAGCTCGCTGCTCAATTTCGAAAGGAGCCCCGTGAGCGAGAGCAGCCTTGCGTACCTCGCGTAACCTTTCGAGGTCGTCGGGGTGGAAGATTCGTTCCCGAAAAAGCGGGGCAATCACATCTTCAGCTTTCAGACCCGTGTAGTCGAGCGTCGTTTGGTTGGCGTAGATGGGGGCACCCGAGGGATCCTGGACGACAATCGCCTGCGGTATTACGTCGGTGATGCGACGGAGTTCGCGTTCATCTTCTCGGAGCTTCGCTTCCGTTTCCTTTAGGGTTTCGATGTCGGTGCATGTTCCGTACCACTTGACAATCTTGCCAGTCTCATCCCGCAGCGGCTCAACCCGCATGAGAAACCAGCGAAACACTCCGTCAAAGCGACGGAGACGCGCCTCCATTTCGCCTGGTTGACCCGATGACAAAAGCTCCTGCCATTTCTCGAGCAATGGGGCTCGATCCTCTGGGTGGATCGCACTCTGCCAACCGGTACCATGGGACGCTTCCGGCGAAAGCCCGGTGTACTCGTGCCACCGTTTGTTGAGGAACTCGTTCGAACCATCCGGCAGGATGGACCAAGCCAGCGTGGGGATCGTGTCGATCACCTGCCGAAGTTTTCGTTCCGAGTTCTTTAATTCGTCCAGCGCTCTGCCGAGTGCCTCTTGCGATCGCTGGCGTGTCACCGAAGCCATCGGGGGATTATAAGACCGCCGTCGTTTCCTGATCAAAGAGGAATTCCTGAAAAATCAGGACCATGCGCCAGTCTAAGCCTCACTGCCAGAGGCTATTGCAAATGGTCTCTGGCTTGCACTATCGGTCATCGTCTCCGGAGCCGGTGGAAAATGACGCTGCGGATTGAACGGGTTCAAAGGGGAATTCGGCTCAGCGGCGAGTTTCGAGTCGGTCAGCTGGATCAAGTCAAGACGGAAATCGAGCGCTGCGAATCGCCCGTCGTTTTGGATTTGGAGGAATTGGATCTCATCGATCTAGAAGGTGTTCGTTTTCTCAACGCGTGTGAGTCGGCAGGCGTCTCGATCCTGCACTGCTCGGCTTACATCAGGGAATGGATGCTGCAGGAGCGAGTTCGGCCGAAAGACCATGCAGAACCGTGGTAACGGTCCTATGTCGCACGAAGCGAGGGTCGGCCAACAATAAGAAGATGTGCCGTAAAGAAGAAATTGAAAGGAAAAAAGGAGAACAACAATGACAGCGAAATCTACGCAAACCAAACCCAGCATCGTTTTCTGTCACGGACTCTGGGCCGACGGCTCGTGCTTTAGCAAGCTGATCGTTCCCCTTCAGGCGGAGGGATATGAGTGTATTGCAGCGCAGTACGGCCTCAATACAACGGCAGAGGACGTCGCCTTGGTGAAGGCCACGATCGGCCGGGTCACCGGCCCTGTCATCCTCGTCGGCCACTCCTACGGCGGAAGCGTCATCACGGGCGCCGGAGTCGACGATCGCGTTGCCGGGCTGGTTTACATTTGTGCGCTCGCTCCGGACGCCGGTGAGACATCTCAGACACAACAATCCAACTTTCCAAGGACCGACGTCTTCTCACAGATCGAAGTCGTGGATGGACGTATTTGGCTTCGTCCCGAAGGTACGAAATATTTCTGCGGAGATCTTTCGGAGCACGAGCAGAAGCTCGTTTGGGCGACTCAGGGCGTCCCCAAACCAGATTTGTTCGAGGCGAAAGTCGGGGGAACCGCCTGGAAGTCGAAGCCAAGCTGGTACATTGTCGGCACAAAAGACCGCACAGTGGCTCCTGATCTGGAGCGTTTTTTCGCCAAGCGCATAGGGGCAACCACCTATGAACTCGACAGCAGCCACGTGCCGATGCTCTCCCAACCGGAACGTGTCCTCGACGTGATTCGCACCGCAGCGAAGGCCGTTCAAGGAGCCACGGTAGCAGCGTGAGTCTTTAGGGACTCTTCGCCGGGGCGCGGTCAACCTCAGTAACTGTTCAGTTGGGTTGTGATGATCTGTCGTCCAGTCCGGCTGAACAGTTACGACGTTTGAGCCCGTGTTTTTTAAATCGGGCAAGGCCAGGAGAGAGCTTCCACATGATCAGAAAAATCGAGATTGAACGATTCAGTCTTACGTCCTCTAAACCGTTCGATCAGGTTGTGCAGGCTGTTCATGCGGGTATCGGCCATCCGGATATGGCTGAATTCGGGAGATCAACTCACGAAGCGCGCTCTTTCGCCGAGTTGAAAAGCGCAGTTGAGAAGGGCTTGAGCAAAGCAGGACTGATGCTGTTTATGGAGCTTGATCAAGGCGCCGTTTTGCAGAAAGAAACGGGTCAAGACACACCTCGAATCATCCGCTTGCTTATCGGCAACCCTCTCATCATGAAGGAAATGGCGAAGCACGTCCCGGACGCGGGTTCTTACGCCCCGGTTACAGTCCTGGTGGATGAACGCGCCGATGGTGTGCATTTGTCCTATGACAAGATGACGAGCCTTCTCGCTCCATATGGAAATCGCGACGCGCTAGAGGTCGCGCGGGATTTAGATAGCAAAGTCGAGGATCTCTTACGAAATGCTGCAGGCTGAGATACCCAAGTTTCTGAGACGGTCGCGTATTTGTTTCTGTGAAGGGTGGTAGCGTGAGCTCAGGCTTGTGCTCAATCGTGGTCGAAGCAGGGAGCGAATTATGACTGACTCAGCAACGCCTCTCCGCGTCATCGAGGAAACGTCTGCGTACTGGAGGGTTGTGTTCGACTATCCTCCGTTCAACATCGTAGACGCCACTATGTTCGAGGTCCTACAGAGTTTGCTCGCGCGAATGGACGCCAGCCCGAGCCTGCGGGTCGTTGTATTCGAAAGCGCGAACCCCGAGTTTTATCTTTCCCACTTTGATTTGACCGGCAAGATAGGGAACATCATGACTGCTGTCGGGGCTTCGGGCCTTCCCATCCTGATGGATACGTTCGTGCGTCTCACCAAGTCCGCGGTGGTGAGCATCGCGAAGATCCGAGGCTGTGTCCGGGGAGTAAGCAGTGAGTTCGTGCTGGCGTGCGATATGCGCTTCGCGTCGCGCGAGAATACGCGACTCGGCCAACCTGAGGTCGGGGTGGGAGTGCATCCCGGCGGCGGCGGTGCGGAACGTCTTCCAGAACTGGTTGGTCGGGGTCGAGCGCTCGAAATCGTCCTCGGTGCGAACGACTTCGACGGGGATACCGCGGAACGATACGGCTACATCAATCGGGCATTTCCAGACGTCGAATTGGATGGTTTCGTCGACGCGCTCGCGCGCCGGATTGCCTCCTTCGACCGGCGTGCCATCGCCGCCGCGAAGAATCTCGTCAACCAGGTCTCGTTGCCGTCCGCCGACCGGCTCCTCGACGCCATCACCTCCTTTGAGACCGCGCTGACGTGGCCTGAAACGCAGCAGCGAATCCAGAGTGTGTTGCAACGCGGACTCCAACGAGACCCCGATTTTGAGAATCGGTGGCCCGAGGTGCTTGGCACGCTCGTCGAGACGTAGCCACCGTGTGGTGATCCGCACCCCAGGCTGTGCACTTAATGGCGGACGAAGTGATTGCTTGGGGCGCAGCGCTAAAAACGTTACGAGCTCAGTGAGGCTTCCCACAGTCCGTGATCGGGGCGGTCCACCATGTCAGGAGCAACAAAGATGCAAATCGGTGTCGACAGTTTCGGAGCAGTCATTTCTGACCCGGCTACGGGTCTGACCGTGAGCGCCGTCCAGCGCATGGACAATCTGCTGGATGAGATTGTCCTGGCCGACCAGGTTGGCCTCGATGTCTTTGGCATCGGGGAACACCACCGCAGTGAATTCGTGGATTCGGCTCCCCCTGTGATCCTGGGTGCAGCCGCTACCCGGACCAAGAACATTCGTCTAACCAGCGCGGTAACCGTTCTCAGCGCCGCCGACCCTGTCCGAATCTTTCAGGAATTCGCCACTCTGGATCTGATCTCCCATGGCCGTGCTGAAATTGTTACGGGACGAGGTTCGTCCATCGAGGCATTTCCGCTCTTCGGTTTCGATCTGGACGACTATGATTCACTTTTCTCAGAGAAACTGGAGCTTCTTCTTAAGATCCGCGAGAATACTCGTGTTCGCTGGACGGGGAGGCACCGCGCTCCTCTCAGCGGACAGGGGGTGTATCCGCGTCCGCTTCAGAATCCATTTCCGATTTGGGTCGGTGTCGGTGGCACTCCCGAATCATTCGTTCGTGCCGGCACGCTCGGGCTTCCCCTGATGGTCGCAATTATTGGCGGCGAACCAAAGCGATTTCGCCCGTTGATCGATCTTTACCGCGAAGCTGGGCGCCGCGCTGGCCACTCCTCCGAGAAACTCATCGTCGGACTCCACGCAATCGGCTTTCTCGGAAACAGCACACAGGAAGCTGCAGACGATTTTTATCCGGGATACGCTCACACCTTCACAGAGATCGGCAAGGAAAGGGGCTGGCCTCCCGCAACTCGGGCACAATTTGACGCTCTGCGCGGACCCACTGGGGCACTGATTATCGGAGATGCTGAAAAGGTGGCGGAGAAGATACTTTACGTGAACGAAGTTCTAGGAGGCCTTTCTCGAATTACCTTCCAGATGGGTGTCTCAGCATTGCCGCACGAAAAGATGTTACGGTCGATCGAGCTTCTGGGAACCAGGGTCGCTCCAAATGTCCGGAAAGAATGCATGGCAGTACCTTCGCATTGAGTTGAGGTGAAACTGGAAGCTGCATTCATTGAGAGGCGCTGTTCAGCGCGGTCCAGGCAGCTAAAGAATCCATGTAGTCTCTCCAATGAATGATCTTTCTATTCTCTATTGTGACGACCGAGATGAGCCTGTTCTCATAGGGTGCGCCACTGGAAAGAATTCTTCCGTGCACTTCATATTCCAGGATCACGACGCGATTATCCTGAGAGCGATGCACAACAAGCGCATTGCCGGAGTGAAGCCTGATGGTCTTGCCGTATCCTGAGAGAGCAGCCATTAGATTGGCTCGCCCACGAATGGTCACAGGCCAACCGGGGAAGTGATAGCGGGACTCAAAGGTTGCGTCTTTGGCGAACGTATCAAAATAGTGTTTGCCGTCAACGATTCCGCGTAAGCCTCCCATGACAACTTCGAAAAAGGGATCAAGAGGTTCAAAAGGCTCGTATCCGGTTTCCGGCATCCTCGCCTCCTACGTGTCCCATCGCTCCCGCCAAGTCTTGGATCTCAGACCCATCTTACCGTCCAACCTGAATGTTGCGAGCAGGTGCGCGATGCCGATCTGTCATTACTAATGGCAGTGGAAGCCTATTCAAGCAGGTCTGCCTCATGCAGGCTCACGATACTTTGCGCGGTCAATATCAAACTTCTTCATGCGTGAGATCAGCGTTGTTCGTTTGATGCCCATGCGTGCTGCCGCCCCGTCCGGGCCTCCGACTCGCCCGTTCGTGACCATCAAAATACGGACGATCTGGTCGCGTTCAAAAGCTTTACGTGCGCTCCCCACTGGAGCGTGCTTGCCAGTGTGGCCCAGTTCAGTAACCGGAACTTGGAGCGCCGACCCCCGCGTAAGGATCGTCGAACGCTCGATGAAGTTTTCCAGCTCACGAATGTTTCCCGGCCAATGCCAAACGGAGAGCTTCCGCATGGCCGTGGTGGGAATTGATTCGATCTTCTTGTGCATGAGCCGGCCGTACCTCTGGGTGAAGTAGCGAACCAGCAGCGGAATATCCTCTGGGCGTTCGCGCAAAGGTGGGATGCGGATTGGAAACACGTTCAGCCGATAATATAAATCGCTTCGAAACTCGCGATTCTCCATCATTTGCTCGAGGTCGCGGTTGGTTGCCGCTATCAGTCGCACATCTACCTGCCGAGTTCGGTTGCTGCCCAGCCTTTCAAACTCCCGTTCCTGCAAAGCCCTTAGCAGTTTCGGTTGTATTTCAAGAGGAATGTCTCCAATCTCATCCAGGAACAGTGAACCCTTATCGGCCAGTTCAAGGCGGCCAATCTTCTGCGCAATCGCGCTGGTGAAAGCGCCTCGTTCATGTCCAAAAAGCTCGCTCTCGAGCAGTCCGGTGGGAATCGCAGCACAGTTCAGCTTTACGAAGGTCCGCTCCTTACGATGGCTTCGGTCGTGAATTGCGCGCGCAATCAATTCTTTTCCCGTTCCGGTTTCGCCCAGAAGCAATACAGTCGAGTCGCTGGGAGCCACGGTTTCCACCATATTCAAAACGTGGCGGAGAGCCGAACTCTGTCCCACAATTCCTTCGAAGTCTGTCTCGCCACGGATTTCATCTTCCAAATACAGTTTTTCCTGCGCGAACTCATCTTGCAGTTCGGTGATCTCGCGATAGGCTGATTTCAGAGCAGGACTGTAGCTTGTGACTTGCTCAAATCTGCGCTCACTATGGTCCTGATCACTCGACTCGAATCTTTGGTTTGCTCCGGTATAAGCTCCCATGAAGGACCTCCTGGCCCTGGCGGACTTTTCCGCCGCACTGTTTCCTAGCCACGATCTGCGAATCTTGCCAGTGTCTCAGCACACTGACGGCATTGAAGTTGTCACCTTTCCGTATTCGCCCTTGCGGGCCCTGACTCAGGCTATTTCCGGCCCCGGTTTCCGTGTGCCACCTCTTCGAGTTCGCATTTCAAGCCGGCGAGACTCGGATCGGGGTTTCATTGCGCTCCTCCGCGTCTTTCGCAAGCTACCAGCATTTCTTCCAAGTGACTGCCGAGCGTAGTGCACCGCAGATAGCAGGAGCTCACAGGACTCTCCTTCCTCGCTGGCCACGTTGTGGTTCGCCACTGCGGGATAAAGCGCCAAGCCGGACACTTGCGACCACCGTCGCTCGACGCCAATCTGGAGTCGACGCTCCCGACGGCCAATCCATCAGCTCTAGTTCTTCGATCCAGTGCGTCGCTGACCGCCGAGCCTGTTCAGGGCCAAACAACTGGTGTACTGCGCTAACGAAGGCCCAGAGCTCTTTCTCAGCCCGGATGACAAAACCGTCAGCGAGTTGAATGCAACGGTCCGTTTCCGCATTCCTTGAAAGTGTTTGCCTCTCGAGCATGACAACCTTTGGACCAACCCATGCCTAGAATTAAACTCGTCACCAAACAATTACATCCCAGTGCTCGGCAAGCATTCCGTTTTCAACGCGCACAATATCTGCGGCAATCCAATTCACCGCGAGCCCGAAGTTCGAAAATCGTCCGTGGACGATGACTAAATTCCCTTCAGCCACAATCGTTCCGTGCTCATATTTGAGAGTCGGTGGAAGGCTCCTGACGAGATCGAAGAGACCCTCACGACCTGAAGCAATGTGCGCGCTGTGTTGGATGTAGTTAGGTGACCAAAACTTCTCGGCAGCCGCATAGTCACGCTTGTTGAACAAAGTATCGAACGCTTCCAGGACAAGAGATTTGTTTCTCGGCTCAACTATACGATTCATGCTGCGTCTGCCTCTTCCTGTTGCTTTAGTCCCTCTCTTTACCGATCCAATCGCGTATGTAGGGTGAGCAGTTAAGAAGCGTGATGCCTCGTGCTTCACAAATCCCGAGGAAGCGAACAACCTCCACATCCACGACCGTTACTTCCTGCAAGTCCAGACTAAACAGAGGTCCGTTATGTTCAAGTTGCTTCTTCAATTCCTCGACGTGTTCCGATTGAAAGTGGCCAATTAGACGAATCGTTGTCTTTCCACCTCGGGAATGCCTTTCAATCCTCAAGGTCCTCTCGCCTCTCTCCTTTAAAAGATGCTCCGTCAGACCCATCGACGCACATCCGAAACCGAATCGAAATCTGTTCGGCGCTCAGAAGGTCGTCAGAGTGTGAAGACACCCTGCCCAGAGGTGAAGCAACTGGTGTGCCAACACAATTGCCATTGAATAGAGAGGTTTACGACAAGAGAAATTGCTGATTTATCAGGAATTCTGATTCTTCAGAAAATTCAGGGCAACGGCCAGGGAAATACAGAGTTCCTACAGATCAATTCAAAACCGTCGGGGCCGGTGAGTATTTAGGTCAGGACTGCTTTGCGAGCGGCGCTTTGAACCGGTGCTTATCTATGCCGAAGTTCGTGATCTTTGATGCAAGGGTTTGGTGGGGAATTCCGAGCTTAGCGGCCGCGCCGTGCGGGCCTGAAACTCGACCATGGCATTCAGCCAATGCCGCCTCGATTGCTTTTCGTTCGCGCTCGGCGAACTCTTTCTTGTCGTCGGCGAGCACCCCGGCACGAGAAACCTGTCGCCCGGACAGTTGGTTTGATTTTCGCGGCAGCCATGTCTCGTCGACTGAGAACGTTTCTCCGTCGTACAATATGACGGCGCGCTCTACTACATTCTGCAGTTCGCGGATGTTCCCTGGCCAATCGTAGGCTTGAAGCAGATCCAGCGTCTTCTTCTTGATATGGCTGATTTTCTTTCCGGCTCTCTTGGCATACCGTTCGACCAGATACTCCACCAACAGAGGGATGTCATCATTCCTCTCGCGCAGGGACGGAACACGTATGGGAAAAACGTTAAGCCGATAAAAAAGATCCTGGCGGAACGTGCCGGCGCTTACCGCGGCTTCCAAGTCACGATTCGTTGCGGCTAGCACTCGCACGTCGATCGAAATCGCTTGGCTGCTCCCGACTCGCTCGAACTCTCGTTCTTGCAACACCCGCAAAAGGGCAATCTGCACCTCGGGCGAAAGTTCGCCGATCTCATCTAGGAAAATCGTCCCACCCTCGGCCGCCTCAAAGCGACCAGCTCGTCTTTGAGTGGCTCCAGTAAAGGCACCTTTCTCGTGGCCGAAAAGTTCGGAAGCAATCAATGAAGGTGGAATCGCCGCACAGTTAACCCGGATAAATGCCCTCCCGGAGCGCTTAGACCGCTTGTGGATGGCACTGGCAATCAATTCCTTGCCCGTTCCGGTCTCACCCGAAATCAACACCGTGGAATCAGTTGGCGCCACTTTGCCGATCTGTGAAATCACACTGCGGATCGGCTCCGACGATCCGACGATTGCTTCGTACATCGAAGAACGATCCATCTCTTCGCGCAATGCCAAGTTTTCATTGCGCACTCTCTGTTCGGCCTGCTTGCGATCCTCAATGTCCGTCCCGGTCGCATACCAGCGAATAACGATTCCATGTTCGTCGCGCAAGGGATTGTAGTGGATGAGAAACCAGCGATACTTGCCATCTTTACCCAACGCCCGTTGCTCATTCTCGAATGGCAAGCCGCGCGATAACGCATCACGGCGCTCGTCCTGGACACGTGCCACATCTTCCGGATGAAAGACTCTGGTGCGAATGTTTGGCCCCATCACCTCGTCGAGGCCGAGGCCCGTGTAATCAAGCAGCCATTGATTGGCGTAGAGACTGCTCCCTGCCGGGTCTAAGACGGCAATCCCCAGAGGTAGGGCATCCACAATCTGTCTGAGTTGAGCTTCGGATTTCTGGACCTTTTCGAAAGCGAGCGTCAGGGCCGACCGCGACCGATCGCGCTCGATCGCGATTCCGGCAATCCGACTGGCGTAATCGATTAACTGAAGGTCGTGCGTCTCCGGATGGCGAACTTCGCGATAGTACATGCAAAACGTACCTAGCACTTTGCCATCGTGCGACATAATGGGGGTTGACCAAGCGGCCCGCAGCCCAGTCGGCAGAACAACACTTCTGAAATTGCTCCAATTCGGATGAGAACGGATGTCCGACACAAAGACTGGCTGCCGATGGTAAGCGGCTGCGCCGCACGATCCAACGTTAGGACCGATGCACGTTCCGTCGGTCGCTGCTTGGAACGCTTGTGGCAGGTTTGGGGCGACGCCATATCGCAGGTGCAACCCGTCTTCGTCTAATAGGAAAATTGAGCACAACATTCCCTCACTGTGGGCTTCGATTAGACGGGTGATACTCGTCAGAACTTCGTTCAGAGATGCGCCGATGAGCATCATCTTCAGCGCATCCAGCACCGCCTCGCTGGGGAGGGCTTGCGCGGTGGATGGGGACCTTGAGAGCGTTTGTAGGTTGGGTAACGTCTTGACGTTTGCCATAAACTGGCCGTCTACCAGGCGATGCCCGCAGCATCACATAAACTGAGCATTTATATCACGAAGGGAAGGTGCGCAGCTCGAACCTCGCATAGCAATGGCACGTCGTGGATCGCGACTTGTGCTGTGCTGGCGCCATACCCTTGCCTTTGCCTCATGTGAGGCCCATCACCTGATCGGATGCGAGCAGAAATAGTTCGGTCGCATCAGGTCGCAAACTATTTGTGATAAGCAACATCGGGCAGCGCAAAATTGTCGAGGACAGCACGAGGCCCGTTAGCTGGCAAGCTGGCTCCCGAATGCGTGCTGCTAAAGGTGAATGGGGATTAGCGTCCTTCGGCCTTCTGGCCGCGAAGTGCCATACACGTGGAAGCCGCTTTCGCGACCAGACGGTTCTCCTGGTCTGTAATGGTGCACTCGACGTACCCGATTGTATGGCCCCGCCGCACGACCGTTCCTTCCGCTTTGAGTTGTGCCTGCCAGACCGGGCGAAAGAAATTGATTTTCAGTTCCACGGTAGTAAAAGTTTCATCTGGGGCAAGAGTGCTTGCGAACGCTAGGCCCATCGCGGCATCGGCAATATCGCAAAGAATCCCGCCATGCAGCGTTCCCATGGGATTTGCATGCTGTGGTCCGGCTGCCAAGACGACCGTCGCCCGTCCGTCCGCGATGTCTTTCGCCTCAAATCCAATCAGCCGCGCGATGGGAACGTCGTTCGTCTTTGCGCGTTTCCTGAAGTCCGTTTGCGAGGGAATGTCTTGAGTACTCATGGCTTGTCGGCTCCGGCCTTCGATTTCCGCGCACGAACTTTGGTTTCGAGGTATTCCTCCAGATGACGGACGGCAAGGTCACGAGGCTCTTCCTTCTTCTGCAGACGGGCGACCATTATGCTGCCTTCAAGGGTACTTGCAATCAAGGTGGCCAGTTTCGCGGAATCGACATCAGCACGCACTTCGCCACGCTGTTTCCCCTCCTCGGCAATTGATTCCAGACGATCAAGCAGGGAACTCAGAGCCTGCCGGGCTTTGGCTCGCAACTGAGGATTGCCATCGTCGGAATCGATGGCCGTGTTCAGCAGCGGGCAGCCTCCCGGCACCAGCCCTGTACGCCGGTCCCGAAAGTTCCGCACGATTTGTTTGAGACGATCGACGGTATTCGAGATCTTCTCTGTTCCTTGGAAGCGCGCATCCATTGCAACTTTCCAAGCGTGGTCGAAGGCATCTCCCGCAAGCTCTTCTTTGCTCTCAAAGTGCCGGTAAATCCCACCTTTTTCGAGACCGGTGGCTCGCATGAGATCGGAGAGTGCAGCGCCGTCGTATCCCTTTTGATTGAAGATTGGAGCTGCCTTACGAATGATCTCTTGCCGAGTCTGCTCGCCTTTGCGCACGTTCTACTCCTGAGAATATCAACTCCGCGAGAATACGGTCGCTTACCGCGCGTTACAAGTGGTTGGATGAGACCGACCGGTCCCAAGCCGCATTTTGATATGCGGCCGGCGAGCGCAATCAACCATTTTGGACGCCCCTGCCCGCTTCCGCTAACAGGCCTTGGATATTGACTACCACCTGTGAAAGCCTCCAGGAGCCCCAAGCACATTCAAGCTAAGGTCGCCGTCTCTCAGGGGCTCACCGCTTTGCTGGTGGTCATAATGATGCTCCAGCACTACGCGTGAATCGTTCCATTTCCTGAAGGTGCGCCAGCTCACAGTGCAAACCTTCCCTGTCGTCGCGACCAGCTCCAGTGTCCACGCGGAATGTGTTTCGTCGACAACATCGCCAGCAATCGGTGTCTGTCGAATAGATACTGACACACCACCGACCTCGGCCATTGCATGAAGTGGAACCAAGAAGCCGAAAATAAGTGAGCGCACCGCCGGCTTTCCGCGGATCGGCTCTTCTCTGATATCGCTGCTTCCCTCGATACGGTCGGCATAAAACTCGTCGAAGATCTCCAGATATTCCTCGTAGCTTCGGCTGATTTCAGCGTTGACGATGGCAGCGTTTAGGGTGCGCTCCGCAATCCGAGATTGTGTGTACGGATCAGGACGAAACTGGTCGGGCGAGATAAAACCACGTTGATCGCTCATTGAAAGTCTACCAAGGTCTAAGCCTCGCTCTCGCTTTCTCCCTCCACTGGAGGACCGATTACCAGCGCAAATGCTGGTAGCTCCCGGAAAACATGGGGACGTTGAACAATGCATACTGTTGATGACAGAAGGGACCGGTCGGTCGCATAAATTATGCTCGGCGCCATGCGTGCGAGGCATCGCCAACGGGCCAAACAAAGTATGGCTCGGCGGCGCCACCACGAATTGACCGCACCATCTAAAAGGTGATCTGAGTTTCCGATCGGCTTTGGCAATCTGGATGCACAAGTCCTAGCGGCCATGGCTTCGGGATCAAAGGCGCATACAAGGGTGCCAGCGTAAGAAGAATGAGACCGATCGGTCGCAGAATGCATCGAATGTGAACGCGGCGAAACAAGTGCCCATAGGAACGGTTGCTGAGGTTTCCCTCGGAAAGAACTGGAGACATGCGCGGCTACGTCGAATCTTCCGATGAACCCCATCGCCAAGCAAAGGGGAGTCTATGTGGATAGTCAGATTAGCTCTTAACCGCCCATATACGTTCGTTGTTCTTGCCATCCTCATTCTCTTGCTCAGTCCGGCTGTCATTCTTCGCACGCCCACTGACATCTTCCCGAATATAGACATCCCGGTCATTTCGGTCGCCTGGACGTACACGGGACTGAACCCTGAGGATCTGGAAACTCGCCTGACCACTCCTTTCGAGAAGGGCCTCACTACACTGGTAGACAACATCGAGCACATCGAATCGACGACATACAACGGCACAGCGGTCGTAAAGATCTATCTTCAACCAGGCGCCAGCGTGGACCGCGCCAACTCGCAGGTGGTCGCACTTTCCGGCTTCATTCTGCGGCTTCTTCCTCCGGCCACCCAGCCACCCGAGATCATCAACTTCAGTGCTTCTAGTGTGCCGGTCCTTCAGCTAGGCGTCTCCGGACCCGGAATGTCGGAACAGCAGCTTAACGATCTCTCGCTCAATTTCTTGCGCACTCAACTCATTACGGTTCCCGGCGCCGTGATTCCTTTACCGTATGGGGGCAAGCCGCGGCAGGTCATGATCAACATGGATCAAAACCTGATGCAGGCCAAAAACGTTTCGCCCAGCGAGGTTTTGAATTCGGTCAATGCGCAAAACCTTATCTTGCCGTCCGGTACGGCGAAGATCGCCGAAAGCGAATTGGACGTTCGGGTGAACGTCACGCCTCGCACAGTCACGGAGCTTGGCGATCTACCCATCAAGCAGGTCGGAGCGAAAACGATCTACCTGAGGGACGTAGCTCGGGTAAGCGACGGGTTTGGCCTTCAAACCAATGTGGTACGACAAGATGGCCATCGTGGTGTGCTGCTCAGCGTCCTCAAGGCCGGAACAGCATCGACTCTGGATGTCGTGGCAGGAATTCGAAACGTCTTACCCCGTGCTGCGCTTTCCTTGCCGCCGCAGTTGAAAATTACTCCCCTCGGGGACCAGTCCCTGTTTGTGCGGAGTGCGATCGACGGTGTGGTTCGCGAAGCAGTCATTGCCGCAGCCCTCACTGGCGTCATGATTCTTCTCTTCATTGGCAGCTGGCGAAGTTCGCTAATCATCGCCATCTCTATCCCGTTGTCGATCCTGAGTTCGATTCTGGTGCTCAGTTTTCTCCACGAGACCATCAACATCATGACCCTGGGCGGGTTGGCGTTGGCAGTTGGGATCCTGGTGGACGATGCCACGGTTACGATCGAAAACATCAACCGCATACTCGAAGAAGGTCACGAGACCGAGATTCGGCAGGCCATCCTGGATGGCGCCCAGCAGATCGCCATACCTGCACTCGTCTCGACGGTCTGCATCTGCATCGTCTTTATGCCGTTGTTTCTGCTTGGCGGAGTAGCGCGCTATCTGTTCGTTCCGCTAGCGGAGGCAGTGGTCTTTGCGATGCTCGCTTCCTACATTCTTTCGAGAACGCTGGTGCCTACACTGGTGATGTACATGATCAAACTCAACAAGGATCGCGAGGAATCGAGGAATCCGTTCGTGCGCTTTCAGAAGAGATTCGAGAAAGGCTTTGAACGGCTTCGGAATTCTTATCGAAATGTTCTGACGCGATGTATCGAAGCTCGACGGGTCTTCATTCCAGCGTTTCTCGGGATTTGCCTGTGTGCTTTTCTTTTGGTGCCTTGGCTGGGCCAGGACTTTTTTCCGCAGTCTGATGCCGGCCAGTTCATCCTCCACATTCGCGCGAAAACAGGGTCCCGCATTGAGGAGACTGCCCGCCTATCGGATTTGGTCGAAGACGCGATTCGGCAGAAAATTCCTCCGGCGGAGTTGGACAGTATTCTTGACAACATCGGATTGCCGTACAGCCCGTTGAACACAATGCATGCGACGTCGGGTGTTATTGGCGCGAACGATGTCGATGTGCTCGTCTCGCTCCGCGAGAATCACAGGGCCACCGCTGCCTACGTCCGCGAACTGCGAGAAGAGCTGCCGCGCGAGTTTCCCGGTGTGAGTTTCTATTTCCTTCCCGCAGACATTGTCACCCAGATCCTTAACTTCGGTCTCCCTGCTCCGATTGACGTGCAAATCGAAGGCGGAAATGTGCAGGCCAGCCACGAAATCGCTGAGAAGATTCTGACCGAACTGCACCAGGTGCCGGGTCTAGCGGACTTGCATATCCAGCAGCCGCTCGACTATCCGACCCTCGAAATCAACGTGGACCGAACCAAGGCAGCGCAGGCGGGCTACACCGAGCGGGACGTGGCTTCAAGCGTTCTGAATTCGCTTAGCGGGAGCTTCCAGATAACCCCGATGTTTTTTGTCAACTGGAACAATGGCGTGAGCTACAACCTGGTCGCGCAAACACCGCAGTATCGTCTCCAAACGGTCAAGGATGTTGAGAACATTCCTATCGCGGGCAGTAAAGCCAATCCCGAAATTCTGGCAGACGTGGCTTCGATGCAGCGCTCACGCGAAATGGCCATCGTCTCGCATTACAACATCCGTCGCGTAGTCGATATATATGGGGCGGTTCAGGACCGCGATCTCGGAGCGGTAAGCCGGGACGTGCAACGAATCGTCGATGCCAATCGTAAATCACTGCCACGGGGAACATTTATTACGATTCGCGGTCAGGTGGAAACCATGCGCAGTTCGTATCTTGGTTTAATCATCGGACTGGGCTTCGCGATTGTACTTGTCTACATGCTGATCGTCGTGAACTTCCAGTCTTGGCTCGACCCCTTCATCATTATTACTGCTTTGCCGGCTGCCATGGCGGGCATCGTTCTTTTTCTGTTTTTCACGCATACAACCCTGAGTGTGCCGGCGCTGATGGGTGCTCTGATGTGCGTCGGGGTTGCGACGGCTAACAGCATCCTTGTGATTTCGTTCGCCAAGGAAAGGCTACAAATTCATGGCGATTCAGTTAAGGCCGCGATCGAAGCAGGCTTCACCCGTTTCCGTCCTGTCATCATGACGGCGCTTGCCATGATGATCGGGATGGTGCCGATGGCGTTAGGGCTCGGCGAGGGAGGAGAGCAAAACGCACCTCTGGGACGCGCGGTCATCGGAGGCCTGCTTTGCGCCACCGTAGCAACGTTGGTGTTCGTTCCATCGGTCTTCGCTGCGTTTCATCGACGCAAAGCGAATGATGCATTGGAGTTATTCAAGAGTGTTCAAGATCAGGCAAACGCGGAATGAAAGGACCTAGCCATGACACCAAATGAAAGTGGAAACCTTACAGTCGCCACGGAAGTGGCTCCGAACGATCCAGGTGCGAACAACCCAGGCGGGAACAACCCGGGGCGTGCATTCAGCAAACGAGCAATCGCGATTATTGCGATTCTTGCAGCGTGTGCGACTTTGGCGATTGCCTCCGGAGTGCACTCCCGGCTTAAGGCTGAAACCAGACTACGCGAAAGCGCGCAGGCGTCCGCGATTCCTTATGTCGATGTGGTCTTTCCAAAAGCGAGTGCAGACGCCGATGAGATTACGCTGCCAGGAAGTACGTCAGCCTTCAATGACACTCCTATCTATGCGAGGACGAGCGGCTACGTTAAACACTGGTACGTAGACATCGGGGCACACGTAAAAAGAGGCCAACTTTTGGCCACGATTGAAACCCCGGAACTCGACCAGCAACTGCAGCAGGCGCGGGCCGATCTGGAGAATGCCGAGGCAAACCTCCAGTTGGCGACAACCACGGCGGCACGCTGGCAGCATCTGCTTGAGAGCGATTCTGTCTCGCACCAAGAAACGGACCAGGCCGTCAGCGATTTCCATTCGAAACAGGCACTCTTGAATTCGAGCAAAGCGAACGTCGAACGATTAGAGCAACTCCAAGCCTTCGAGCGCGTTAGTGCTCCGTTCGATGGCGTGGTTACGGCCCGCAATACCGACATCGGGGCACTAGTGCAGGCAGGCGACAATTCGGGACCGAAAGAACTGTTTCATATAGCAGCCATTCACACGCTGCGGGTCTATGTTGCCGTGCCCGAGATCTACGCCGCATTTGTGAAGACGAGAGAACAGGCAAAGCTCACGCTCGATGCGTTTCCCGGCGAAACGTTGACAGGAACTATCGTGCGCAACGCCGATGCGATTGATGCCACGTCACGCACCCTAAATGTTGAGGTGGACGTTCCCAATCCAACCGGTCGCCTCCTGCCTGGCGCTTACGCGTTTGTGCATCTCCGTGTTCCTCCCCATCCCGGGTCGGTCACCATACCGTCAAACGCCTTGCTCTTCCGCGCCGAAGGATTGCGGGCAGGGGTTGTTCGCAACGGTCATGTCGAACTCGCTCCTATCGCAATCGGGCAAGACTATGGCAGCACGGTCGAGGTGATCTCTGGACTAACAGCGCGCGACACGGTGATTGTGAACCCTTCCGACTCGCTTGCAAACGGAGCCGCTGTACAGCTGGTCACTAAGAACGCCAATGGAGCAAGACAATGAGACGCTTTGGCGTTGTTCTCGTGGGTGCCGTTGGACTTCTCCTGTCCGGCTGCATGGTTGGTCCGAGATACGTCAAACCTTCGGTTCCCGTGACGCCGAACTTTGCAGAGACACAGGAGTCGAAAGAGGGAGACGGATGGAAGATCGCACAACCGGACGACGACCTTATTCGCGGAAAGTGGTGGGAGCTCTATGGCGACGCAACGTTAAACGAGATCGAAGACCAAGTGGACTCGTCGAACCAAGACCTGAAGATCGCCGAGGCAAATCTACGTCAAGCCCGCGCAGCGATTCGCTTCAATCGCGCCTCACAAGCGCCGACTATTGGAAGTTCTCCCAGCATCTCCGACATTCGAGCTTCCGCTAACAAACCATATTTCCCGCCCAGCTTAGCCAATAATGGAAGCGGAGATTTCATTCTTCCTATTGACCTCTCGTATGAGGTCGACCTATGGGGGCGTGTTCGTCGCAGCGTAGCCGCTGCCAGACAGCAGGCTCAGGCAAGCGCGGCTGATCTGCAAACGGCTCGTTTGAGCCTCCATGCCGAAGTTGCGATCGATTACTTCGAGGTTCGGAGCGCAGATGCCCAGGAGAGGCTTCTGAATGACACCGTGAAGGCCTACAGCGAAGCGTTGCGGTTGACGCAAAATCGCTTCGAGGGCGGGGCAGCACCGAAATCGGATGTGGCGCAGGCGAAGACACAGCTTGAAGATGCCAAAGTGCTGGCGTCTGATATTACTGTTCAACGCGCGCAGTACGAGCATGCACTGGCAATTCTTATCGGAAAGCCTCCGGCGGCATTCCATCTGGCAGTTTCCCCTTTGAATCTCGTGGCGCCCGTGCTGCCCAGCGTTCCCGTTACTCTGCCAGCGCGACTACTTGAGCGTCGCCCAGATATTGCAGCAGCGGAACGCCGCATGGCGTCCGCCAACGAACAAATCGGTATTGCCAAGGCGGCGTATTATCCGACTCTTAATCTAGCCGCGAGTGCAGGGCTGGAGGGCTCTTCGATTTTGAATTGGCTCACCTGGCCTAGCCGTTTCTGGGCCGTGGGACCGCAACTGTCGGAGACCCTCTTCGACGCTGGACGACGGCGGGCGACCACTGAATCGGCCCGCGCAGGATATGACGCCGCTGTGGCTGGCTATCGGCAAACTGTGCTCAATGCGTTCCAGCAAGTCGAGGATAACTTGGTGGTTCTGCGTGTCCTGAGCACGGAGTCAACGCAACAACAGCAAGCCACCAGTGCGGCCGAGGAATCGCTCAAGCTGTTTCAGAACCGCTATGCCGGTGGCGTCGACACGTACCTGCAAGTCGTGACTTCACAAACCACGGCTTTGACGAACGAGAGAAACGACATCGACATTTTGAGACGACGCCTCGAAGCGAACGTGCTCTTGATTAAGGCCACGGGCGGCGGATGGGACGTCTCGCAATTGCCCCAGTTATAGAGAGGGCTATTTCAATTCCCACGGTGGTTTCTGAATGACGATAACGCATGATCACCGAGGCCCGCACATCGTACTGGACTGCTCTTTGCCGAGCGAGGTGGCTGCGATTTCTCCTTTCGTAGACAAACTTATGCTCTTGCTCAGGAATTGCGGCTGTGTTCCCGAAGGCGTGAGCGACGTAGAAATTGCGTTGCGGGAAGCCCTGGCAAACGCCATCATTCACGGAAATCATGAGGATCATCGAAAACACGTATATGTTACCTGCCGCTGTGAGCCTGACGAAGTGTCAATCGCTGTTAAGGACGAAGGAAAAGGATTTGACACTAATAATCTCCCGGACCCTACAGCGCCAGAAAACATTGGGTCGGTTCACGGCCGTGGCATCCACGTGATGAAAGCATTAATGGATGAAGTTCGCTTTGAGCAAGGTGGAGTCATTGTTCATATGAGAAAGAGCGCCGGCCAAGCGCCAAAAGGTGCTAGCCAAGGAACCAGACGAGAACGAGACGATTTAGATTCCGTCATTTAAGGGCTAGAGTTATCTGTCCCAAGTGGTAGGACATATGGTTGGTTCGACTCAGCAGAACAGCCAATCGGTTCCGGCTCGGATCTTTGGCATAGTCGTCCTCAGATACCGCATGGTGCCGCTGTAACCATTGGTCCGCGGAAAGAGTTGCAAACTGCGAGAGTAGCTTACCGTTCACTTCGTTCCACTGCTTTCTCAGTTCGCCCACAGGGGGCAACTGTGCGACTGCTTTGTCAGGACTGGAGACGAAGATTGCATCGAGTTCAGGGTGCAGTCGCTCTCCTAGGCCGAGAATCTGGAACATGGCGTCGTTAACGGCCGTAAGGTGTCCCCAGAGATAGATGAGACGGTTTCTTCCCGGAGCCACCTCTTTCAAGAGTTCGTCTTCCGGAAGATTTAAGAGTGTCTTGTTTGCTCTCTCCAAGACGAGGCGCCATGAATTCGTTGCCACCCGTACCGACAATTCTTGCGAGGTTACTGTCATAAGCCTCTCTTTCCATCCCTTCAAAGATCTTCCCCAGTAGAGCAGTGAAGAGACCGTCTGGTCGCAGAATATTAACGACGTCTGGTTCCCATGCTTGTGAGGCATTGATGCCAGTTCAACAAAGTATGCTCTCAGGGCGCTACCGCGAACGTGGATCGCAATCTAACGGAGTGATTGAGGAAAAGGGCAAATCGCCAATCGTAATGCTGAACTAAGGAGGCTGGTAATGAGTCAAGGAGCATTTCTCGCCGAAGGTGGCAATCTGAAGTTTGCACCTGCGCGTGAGTCTGCTGAGCCGCTTCTTAGTCCATACCGGATGGGAGATCTCGATCTTCCGAACCGAGTAATTATGGCCCCTCTCACTCGGATGCGAGCCAATCCCGACGATCACGTGCCTACACTTCTTCAGGCACAGTATTATGCGCAACGCGCCTCGGCGGGGCTGATTATCGCCGAGGCCACAGCGATTAGTCCCGAAGGATTTGGTTGGGCGGATACGCCGGGCCTGTGGAGTGAGGAACAGGTTCGCGGATGGAGGCGCGTCACCGACGCGGTTCACGCGACGGGTGGCCGCATCATCGCACAGCTGTGGCATACGGGGGCGATATCACATCCGGAACTCCGGGATGGTTTGCAGCCTGTGTCGGCTTCGGATGTTGACCCGATTCAAATCTCGGTGACACGGACTGGCCGAAAGCCGACCGTAACGCCACGACCTCTTACGAAGCACGAAATTAAAGCAACGGTCGCGGACTTCGGACGGGCGGCGCGAAATGCTTTGGTGGCCGGCTTCGACGGTGTACAGATCCTTGCCAACTACCTTTACCTAATCTCGCAGTTCCTTAATGCGACGACCAACCGACGTAAAGACGAATACGGGGGAAGCGTGGAAAACCGCTCTCGATTCCTCTTCGAGGTGGTAGAGGGAGTTCTCAATGAAGTCGATGCAAAGCGGGTCGGAGTCAAGATAAGCCCAATGCATGAGAGGGGAGCGTTCGCAGCCAATGACGAGACCCTGCCGATTGCCGAGTATGCCATTGGGAAGCTGAACGCATACAACCTTTCGCACCTCTTGCTCATGGGAAACACAACTGATTTTTCCGGTACTCCCCTGGAAGGGCTGGCCGGCGATGGCATGTTTCGGCATTTTCGCCCTATCTACGAAGGGACGTTGATCGCCAATGTGAATATGAACCGCGAGCGCGGGAATCGCCTTATCGCAGACGGGTTGGCTGACCTGATTGCGTTTGGCCGCCCTTACATCGCAAATCCTGACCTCGTGCAGAGGTTAGCCGCGGGCGCACCTCTTGCAGAAGTGGATTGGGAGACCGTCTACGCCTCTGGGGCACACGGGTATTCCGATTATTCCACCTACCAACCATCAGAACCGACAATTAGGTGACGATGGCATGCAACATTCACGTCACAGATTGGAGCCACAATGAATCTCACTGGAAATACTATCTTCATTACCGGCGGCGGATCGGGCATTGGGCGCGCTCTGGCCGAAGCGCTGCACAAACGCGGGAACAAGGTAATCATCTCGGGGCGGCGGAAGGGCCATCTGGCCGCGGTCGTGACGGCCAATCCGGGCATCGAGGCGATCGCACTCGACATCGCCGATCCCGACAATATCACCGATGTAGCGAAAAAGCTGATTCGAGAGTATCCCGACCTGAATGTTCTCATCAATAACGCCGGGATCATGGAACCAGATCACGCGGCTGGGGTCGTCGACGATAGATTGCTTCTGTCGACCGTCACGACCAATCTTCTGGGTCCAATCCGGTTGACATCGGCATTAGTGGATCAACTCAAAAGCCGCCGTGGTGTAATTCTTTACAACACGTCAGTGCTTGCCTTCGTTCCATTGGCCTTGACGGCGGTATACTCTGCAACCAAAGCTGCACTTCACTCTTATGTTTTGTCGCAACGCTTCCTACTGCGCGGCAGCGGTGTTCGGGTACTCGAGATAGCGCCACCCTGGGTGCGGACGGAGTTGATGAACAGCCAGGAAGCGGCGCAGGCGATGCCTCTCGACAGGTTTATCGCCGAAACTTTGGATGTCCTTGGAACTGACGCCGACGAAATTCTTGTTGAAGCCGCGAAACCGTTGCGTGCCAATCCTGGCTCTCAGGAACATGCATTGGTCAACGGCTTCAATTCGCAAATGCTAGAGCTATTCACAACAGCCTCAGGAGCTAAAGCTTAAGCGAAGCCAATCAAGATCGCGATGCTCGCTGAACTATCAAAATGAAACTGTTGCTTTGAGGAGGGAGTGAAAGCTGTGAGTTCATCAGTTGCTAGGAGAAACGTGCTTAATAAAAATGTGATGCGCTTGGCTACGGCTCTCATCGCGTTGCTAATCAGCTTTGTAGTTGGTCCAAACACACTTCTGGCTACTGCACGCCAGCATCGTGATCAAGTGCCGGGCTTCTACCGATTGAGAGTAGGAGACCTGGAAGTAACGGCGCTATTTGATGGCTTCGGTGTATTCAACCCGCAATGGCTGAAAGGGCCTAAGGCGACGATGGATAGTGTTGTTGAGGAACTGCAGGAAGATCCTCATCTGCTGGATGGCTCCGAAACGGGCTTCCTGGTCAACACCGGCGAACAATTAATTCTCATCGATTCGGGTGCCGGCACCTGGTTTGGCGGAGGGGCGTTGGGTCACTTGGTCGGCAGCCTCCGTAGCGCAGGCTACACGCCGGAAGAAGTGGACGTTGTTTTGGTGACGCATTTCCATTCCGACCACGTCGGCGGCCTCACCACCCAGGACGGAAAACGGGTTTATCCAAATGCCGATATCTATGTTGCTAAGGCTGAGAGCGATTTCTGGTTGTCTCCTGAAATCGCTGCGAAGGCGCCAAAAGATGCTCAACCGTTCTTCCAGAGTGCACAAGCGATCGCGGCGCCATACATCAAGGCCGGCAAGTGGCGCACATTTAACGGATCTGACTCAATTGTCGACGGTATGCAACTCGTCCCCCTGCCCGGTCATACACCGGGCCACACTGGTTATGAGTTCTCATCGAAAGGGCAAAAAATTCTGTTTTGGGGAGACACCGTTCATGCACAACGAGTCCAGCTACAACATCCCGAGATTACGACGGTCTTCGATGTCGACCCTGCTGCAGCCGCAGCGACACGCAATCTATTGCTGGCTAGGCTCGCGCACGAAGATATTTTGATCGCGGGGCCGCATATGTTGTTTCCTTCCGTGGGTCGCCTGCGCAACGCGGGGAGTGGCTACAGCTGGGAGGCGGTTGCATTTAGCGATCAATGAGACGAGGAGAAATGATGGGACCACCCCAGATCGCGACGCAGAGGCAAAAGGACTTCATTCGCTTGCATCGGTACCCTCGTCGTGAGAGGTGAAACCTCGAATCGATCACCAGCAGGTTGATGCCAATGAAGAATTACAAGATCGATGTTATGGACGATTGCCAAGATGTAGCGCTTACGAGCGCTGATTGTTCGCTGCCCGCGATCGAGCGGACATCACCCTGCTTCCTGGCTGCATGGGAGGGCCCAATATTCTTCCTATGAAGGTTCGAACGCGGACCTGCCGCGCTCGATCGCTTCAAAGAACATCAGTTGCAAACTAGCGACTGAGACAGTTGCGTTGGGTATTCGATTCGATCTGCTGAACCGCGCGTCAAGAGGAGGTTGGACATTTTAAACGTCAGTTTAGTTCTTAACAGTAACTAATTCCAGATCGTCCGCCGTAACGGTTTCCCCTTTCGCGTTTTGTACTTCGAGTCTGGGTGGTTTTCCGGTGCGTTTGTCCAAAACCTGAAGACGTTTCTCGCCGCGGGAGAAGAGGTAGCCTTCTCCCCATTGTCGCAAAGCAACGATCACCGGGAACAAGTCTCGGCCTTTTTGGGTTAAGGCATATTCCTGGTAGGCACTGCCGTCCGAAGCCGGTACCTGTTCCATGATTCCGCACGCAACCAACTTCTTAAGACGTGCGCTCAGGATGTTCTTTGCCAATCCCAAGCTCTTCTCAAAATCGGAGAAGCGCCGTATGCCAGAGAGGGCGTCACGAACGATCAGCAAAGACCACCATTCGCCGATGGTATCGAGCGAGCGTGCCACGGGGCACAGGTTCGCTTTGAAAGATTTGTGTCGCATAGCTCTCGCCTCTAAACATCGAAATCTGGTTGCATCATTATACCAGATGTCGGCATCTTATTAGTGGTTGCATCATGCAACCGACTGGGGAAGGCAGGTCGATCGACTGACCCGGCTTGCACAGGCGACATGCGATCCGAGAAGCAAATTGAAACTCAACGGAGAGATATCCAATGAAAGGTCACACACTCGCAAGAATCTTTTCAGTTGCGATGTTGTTGTTCGCCTCACAGGAGGGGCTTATGTCACAAACGAATCAGAAAGAGAAAGTGCAGAATGTTGTGCTAGTCCACGGAGGATTCGTGGACGGATCCGGATGGGAAGGGGTCTACAACGCCTTAACGAAGAGCGGATACGCCGTGACAATCGTTCAGAATGCGACCACGTCCCTCGCCGACGACGTCGCCACCACCAAGCGGGCGATTGCTGAGACGAACGGTCCGGTCATTCTCGTTGGCCACTCGTACGGTGGCGTTGTCATCACCGAAGCCGGCAACGATCCGAAGGTTGCTGGGCTGGTGTATATCGCGGCTTTTGCGCCCGACAAGGGTGAGTCCGTGTCTACGCTGATTAAGAATCCACCTCCTGGCGCGCCGGTGCCACCGATCATGCCGCCCGTGGACGGCTACTTACTACTCGACAAGGCCAAATTCCCCGCGTCGTTCGCTGGCGACGTGAGCCCGGAGAAGGCCGCATTTATGGCCGATTCGCAAGTGCCATGGGGCGTGAACGCTCTGGAAGGCACGGTCAGTGAGCCGGCATGGAAAGCAAAACCTAGCTGGTACCTGCTTACAACCGAGGACAAGATGATTCCACCCGACGCCCAGCGGCAGATGGCGAAGCGCGCCGGTGCGACGATCGTCGAGGTCAAGGGCAGTCACTCGATCTACGTATCGCAACCGCAAGCGGTGGCGACATTGATTGAAAAAGCGGCCAAAGGCGCGCTGCTTGTTGCGGCACGCTAACGCGCGGAGAGTGCGCCGGACGATTTCCACGTGGAAACGCCCCGGCGCACTAAGCGCGAGGAATGAACGCTTGGCTTTCGGGAAGGGCTACAGGCCAACGGTTTCCTTCGCTATCCGCTGGCCCCGAGCCGAATACAGCACGATCCAAATTGAAACTCAGAGGAGAGATATATACCAATGAAAAGCGTAAACAAAGCGACGGAAAACTCCGCACAGACGATGAAAAACGTTCTCAAAAGAAATTCGATCCGCCTGGCAGCCGCTCTTCTGGTAACGCTGGCCAGCCTTGTCGCCGTTCCGAACGCAACTCTGGCCGCCGGGCCGCAGCACCATGATCAGGCGCCGGGCTTCTACCGACTAAAGGTCGGCGATCTCGAAGTGACGGCCCTATTCGATGGGCCAGGCAAATTCGATGTGAACTGGCTAAATGGAGAGAAGACGAAAGATGGTGTCCTGAAAGCGCTTCAAGTCGACTCGCACCTGATGGATGTTTCCGATACGGGCTATCTTGTCAACACCGGCAAGCAGTTGATCCTGGTTGATGCGGGATCCGGCACCTGGTTTGGTGGGGGTAAGTTCGGGCACTTGGTAGCCAACCTTCGTAGCGCTGGCTACTCGCCGGAAGAGGTCGACGTCGTTTTGGTCACGCACCTGCACTCCGACCACATCGGCGGCCTGACCACTCAGGATGGAAAGATTATCTTTCCAAATGCTGAGATTGATGTCGCAAAGGCAGATAGCGACTTTTGGCTATCGCCGGAAATCGCCGCTAAGGCGCCGAAGGAAGCACAAGAATTTTTCCAGAGTGCACAAGGCATCGCAGCGCCCTACATCAAGGCCGGAAAGTGGCACACGTTTAGCGACTCCGATCAAATCGTTGAGGGAATGCAAATCGTGCCTCTCCATGGTCATACCCCGGGACACACTGGCTACGAATTTTCGTCCCAAGGAAAGAAGATTTTCTTCTGGGGCGACGTCATGCACGTACAGCGTCTTCAACTGCCAGACCCAAAAGTCACGGTGGTATTTGATGTCAACCCTACTACAGCCGCGGTTACGCGTGATCAATTGCTGCGTAAACTCGCGAGCGAGGATGTCGTGATCGCGGGGCCACACATGTTATTTCCTGGGCTCGGTCGCCTGCACAGGGACGGGAGTGGCTATCACTGGGCTCCGGTGGCATTTACCGACTATTGGGACGAGAAATAGGAATGCCGCAGCAAGTGGACAGGGTCAATCTTTATCCATGCTGCGCGATTGGCCTAGATCCGAATCGGCTCGCCCGTCATTCAACAGTTCCCCTGGCGCCCAACGGCAGACATATTTGTTGGCTCCAGACTTTGTATTCATAAATCACCGCGCTCAGGAAAGGAGAGCTTATGAGGCCGTCCAAAATAGAGAGATTTCATGGGAAATTCAGGCCTGGATTTGGAAGATATCTAGCTGTTTGTGCAATGGCTGCCAGCCTCCTGTTTTTAATTTCGATCCCATCTGCGTTCGCGACTGGTCGGCAGGCTTTTTCAATCGAAGTGGTCACCTCCCGCGACGATCAGTTCTGGGTTAACTCCGTCATTATCGAGGGAACACATGAAGTGATGTTAGTCGATGCGCAGTTGACAAAGACCAACGCCGAAAGAGTACTGCAGGAAATCAAAGTAACTAAGAAGCCACTGACGATTATCTACATTACTCACGAGCACGCCGATCATTTTCTCGGTCTCGAGGTTTTTAAGGAGGCATACCCGGGCGTAAGGATCATTGCCAATTCTACGGTAGTAGACCGAGCCGACAAGGTCTATCAACAGAAAATCGACAAATGGAAACAGATTTTGGGCTCGGGAGCAACCTCTCGCGTCGTTGCTATCGAAAAATTCGATGGCAACTTCATTACATTTGACGGCTCACAAATCGAAGTCCTTAAACGCATCCAAGGCGACACAGATGAAAACACGATGCTTTGGATTCCTGGACAGAGAACCCTCATTGCCGGCGATGTCGTGGTCAATAACATGCACGTTTACACCGCCGAAACGGACAGTAAGGCTAGAGAGAAATGGTTGGACTCACTTCAGGAAATCAGGAAGTTAAAGCCTTCGGTTGTCATCCCCGGACACAGCAAGGTTGGAGCTCCTCTTGACGCCAATACCGCCGTAGATTTTACGGAAAACTATCTTCTGGCTTTTGAAGAAGAACTGAAAAAAGCCAAGGATCCGGATAGCCTGATCAACGCCATGAAGGAAAAATTTCCATCCGCCGACTTCCTCCTGGCACTCGAACGAGGAGCGAAAGCTAATCTTAATGAGTTGAAGCAGTAGTCACAACAAACCAAGGTGAAATGGGAAAACGATCATGCGTGCAATGAGAGCAGAAGCATTTAACGGCTACAAGGATTTGAAGCTGGTGGACATTCCGAAACCGTCCGTCTCGGATGGACGAGTAGTGATAAGAATCACGGCAGCGGGGGTCACGCCACTGGAACACACCATTCTGTCGGGGGGATACCCACGAGCGAAAGCGCCGCTGGTGTTGGGAGGAGAAGGAGCAGGCGTGGTAGAGGAGGGAGGAGGAACGACCTTTCCTGCCGGTTCGCATGTAATGTTTACCGGTCCTTACGGCGTTTCGGAGAATGGAACCTACAGTGAGTGGCTTGCCGTCCGCAAAGAGAACCTTTGCTTGATTCCCGAGAACATCGGGGACGTTTTGGCTGCCGGTGTTCCTGTCGCATATCTCACCGCCCAAATGGCGCTGGGACTCGCCGGATTCGCAAAAGGCCAAACGGTGCTGTCGCCTGCGATTGGAGGGTCGGTCGGAAATGCAGTAACTCAGTTGGCTAGAGCGCAGGGGGCGAAGCACGCCATATCAACAACAACCAATCATGCAAAAGCGCAACAAGCACGATATTTGGGCTTCGATGAAGTGATCGACTTTTCCGAGGAGAAGCTCAGCGACGGCGTTCGCCGGATCACAAAAGGTTATGGTGCCGACATCGTGATCGACGCAATCGGCGGAGAAATCCTGAGCGAGGCGCTGAGCACGCTTGCGAGCGGAGGAAGCCTGACAACATTGGGTTACTCAGCAGGCCGCAAGGCAACCATCGACGTCACAGATCTGATCTGGAAGCGCGCGAGTATGAAGAGCTTCTCCCTGTTCGCACAGCCGGCAGAAGCATGGGGCACCGCATGGAGCGTCATTTGTCCGTTACTTCACTCCGGCGCGGTCAAGCCGATCGTGGCAAAGACGTTCCCGCTCTCTGAGGCCGCAGATGCTCTGCGCTACCTCGTTGAGGGCCGCCCCTTCGGCAGGGTAGTTCTTACGGTCTGACGACAATTGATGGGGGGAAACGTAACAGGTCTCTCAAACCGCAATTAGCGAACACAAGTTGTTAAATCAGGCCAACTACGCTCGGACGAGCTTACTCAGAAAGAGGAATCAATGACAACAATAAAGGCGATTCGGCTGGCTTCGCTGGTCACGGCAATCAATGTCCTGGTAGCGAGCGGCTTTTCTATCGCGGCGATCATCCGTCCGCAATACCTGGTTCCTGCCGAAGCCGTTCCAAGGGAGGCGTCGTTGCTATTGGCGATGTATGCAGCGGCGCGCACAATTCCTCTGGCTTTCTTCGCATTGGGGGCGATCTATAACCAGGCGACGCCTGCGTTGCTGCTCCTGGGTGCGCTGGCCGGCACAATGCAATTGCTGGATGCCGGAATCGGTCTGTTTGAGCATGATCTTGGGAAATGCGCTGGGCCGCTCTTTATTGCCGCACTCCAATTCTTCGTGGTGTATCTGCTGCACAGATCCGTGCGCATCACGTCGCAAACCAAGCGCGGATAAATGTCGGCCTCTCGGGAGGGTCGTCGTCACAATCTGAAAGCCTTTGATAAGCGACCGGAAATACATGAACAAAGAGTCAATGAAGAAGTACAACATCGCTATTCTGGACGATTACCAAAATGTGGCGCTTGAGAGCGCCGATTGGTCGGTGCTCCGCCACCGAGCGAACATCGTCGTATTTCACAACCACCTCACCGATCCAGACGCCGTGATTGAGCGGTTGCTGCCTTTTGATGTGGTTTGTGTCATGCGCGAGCGCACCCCGCTACCCCGCAGCGTCATTGAGCGCCTTCCCAATCTCAAACTCATTGCTTCGACTGGAGCTGTAAACGCATCGGTTGATGTTGACGCCGCGGGCGACCATGGGATCGCAGTGGTTCACACAGGGTATCGATCGGACCCGACGATTGAATTCACTTGGGCGCTGATCTTGGCCTCCGCGCGCCATATCGTGACGGAGAGCAACACCGTGCGATCCGGCGGCTGGCAACAAGCAGTGGGCACCGATCTCCGTGGAAAGACCTTGGGTGTTCTCGGACTGGGGAACATTGGATCACAGGTCGCGCGGATCGGGACCGCTTTTGGAATGAATCTCATTGCCTGGAGCCAGAACATGACGCCCGAGGCCGCCAAAGCCGCGGGTGCAATCCTCGTGTCCAAGGACCAGTTGTTCGAGCTGGCGGATATCCTGACGATCCATTTAGTGTTGAGCAGCCGTACGCGCGGCCTGGTAGGGGCCGCTGAGTTGGACAGAATGAAGCCGACGGCCTGGTTGATCAATGCCTCGCGCGGCCCGATCGTCGAAGAAACAGCTTTGGTCCGAGTGTTGAAGAACAAGCAAATCGCCGGTGCGGCGATCGATGTATTCGACGTTGAGCCGCTGCCGCCCAATCACCCGTTTCGAACGCTGGACAACATACTGGCGACACCGCATATCGGCTACGTCTCGCAGGGTCTTTACAATACGTTCTACGAAGATACCGTGTCGAATATTCGGAAGTGGCTCGACACCCGTTAGGGCGTGCATCAAACTCAAAGTGCGCGACATACATGCTAGGGGTAACGATGGAAATACCATGTAAAGGATTCATGAAAACACTGGTTGTTCGCGCGGGAGCATAGGGCGGAATCATACCAGCGCGTTTCCAGGCAGCACTACCCAACCGCGTGTCAAGCCAACCTGCTCAGGAGATCACGTCGATTGCGTCGACCCGTGAGGGATAAAAGGCCAGGTACTCTTTAATACTGGCGACGGCCTCATAAGGTTTTTCGTACGTCCAAACGGCGTATTCGGATTTTGATCCGCCGATGGGAATGCTGTAGTACGTACAATCACCCTTGTATGGACAATAGGTGTAATGCTTGGTCCGAACCAGCAACGACATGTCCGCATCGTCGCGCGGCAAGTAGTGAACCGGCGGGTACCCCTTCTCTTCGAGCCGAAGCGCCCGGGTCGATTCAGCGACTATCCTGCCGGCGGCCGTTACACGCACCCTGCCCTCAGCCGGAGAAATTGTGATGGGATGGTCAGGCCCAGGAATTTTGATCTCCTTGCCTTTGCTCGTTTCAGTTTCCATTGCGCTCCCCACGGTATTAATTACAGCTTCGAGCCGCCGTCAACAGGAATACTTGCGCCCGTGATCCAGCGTGCATTGTCCGAGGCTAAGAACGCGACGACATCTGCCACGTCCTCCGGCTTGCCGATTCGCTTTAGTGCCTGCATCCCAAGAGTGGCCTCGCGGCCGGCTTCAGTCTTCGTGAAATTCGACATATCTGTGTCGATCACACCGGGTGCGACTGCATTTACGCGGATGCCTTGCGGCCCAAGAATCGCAGCCCAGTTCTTGACCAGAGTCTCTAATGCTCCTTTGGTTGAGGCGTAGGCAAGGATCGACGGGTTGTCCACACCGGGCTTGCCAACTACGGCGTGGGACCCGATCGAAGAGATCACGACAATGTTCGATCCGTCGCTTAGAATGGGCAGCAGTTGCTGCACCAGGAAGAACGGACTTCGAACGTTTGTTGCAAAGAGGTTGTCAAAATCCTCTGCCCTGTAATCTGCGAGGCGTGCCGCCTTGCTGATTCCGGCGTTGGACACGAGCACATCTAATCTCTCGCCGATGATCGAGTGAACTTCCTTCGCCAGCTGTGTTGCCCCCTCTACTGTTCCCAAATCCGCTCGGATCGCGTCCGCGCGTCCGCCCTGTGAAAGGATAGTCGCTACGACAGATTCCGCGTCTTGCGTAGAACGACCATAGTGGATCAGGACTCGCGCACCGGCCTGGGCAAGCGCGAATGCCGTCGCGCGTCCAATGCCCCGTGACGCCCCGGTGACCAATGCTGTTTTGTTGTGAAGCGTGGACATTTTACTTTCCCTCATAATTCCATTCGTCAACGGCAAGCGGCGCAATAAAACGCAGAGGAACTTTCGGGAGTCGATTCCCGAGGAATATCGATCGGAAAGTTCACCTGACCCTCTGTAACAGCCAGCGTCTCATTCGCAATCCAAGAATCATAATCATCGGTGTAGCCGACTCGTTCCTGTAACGTGCGAATCCGCTGCTCGATGGCTGCGATTTCGTGGTGTGTCAGACCTCGCATGACTTCGACTCGATCCCGAACAGCCTCAGCTTGCGCCGTTCCTCGGGCTTCAACGCCAGCATAAAACCGCGTAGACGCTGTGCCATTGTCCCCGACACCGATGTAGTCTTCGATGAGTTTGGTAGTAACTTCCTGACTGTGTAAGAGTGACGAGCGAATATTGCCCCGTCCGGTCACGACATTACCAACTCCGAATACACGATCGGATTCGCCGTATCGGGGAAGAGATTCATGGCTGAAGTCGTAATATTCGCCCTTCATGTCGATGCCCGGAATCTTCTCAGGCACGGACCCGATTGACGAAACTACCATTGGGGCCCGCAGTTCATACTCCGAATCGGCTAGAGGCTCCGCCGTTCGGCCCTGTACTTTGGTCTCAGCGACTTTCAATCCCGCCAGTCGCCCATCTTCTGTTAGAAGTCCCGTTGGTACAGTGCGATCCTGAACGCGAAATAAGTATTTGTGCTGCGCCAAGCGCAGCATCTTCAGACGGGTCGCTTCTGTCTTCGCAATCTGATCGAGCGTGGCATTTTCTGGAGGCTGAGCCAACGGCATATCTTGCCCTCGGCGGCGATAGATCAGTAGGCATCCTTTTACACCAACGTTCTCAGGGGCGATGCCGTGCATGTTGCAGACGGCCGGGATACCTTTCTTTTCGAGCTCGTACACATCAGTCTGAACACCGTGCGCGCGAAGAACGCGCTCATAGTTTTCGAGCTGCAGGATCTTCGCGACATCAATCGACGCCAGCCCACCGCCTACGACCAAGGCTTCGTCAGGGGCCTGGTAGCGTGGCCCTGTGTAGTCCTCTTCATTCTTGTGGTTGTACCAATAGATGAACGGATTCTGGTAAACCAAGCCCTTGTCGACGAATTCTTCCGCTCCAGGAATTCCCAGTTCTCTGTCCCTCCACGCCCCGTTTGCCAGGATGACCGCAGAAAAACCCCAATTGTTGCAAAGATCGTGAAAGTCGAGGTCGCGGCCGAGCCGGGTGCTGGGAAGGAAGAAAACACCGGGTTTCCTTAGGCGAGCATCGATGCGGCTGTACTCTTGTTTGCGTTGCTCCACATGCCAGCGGGGCAGGCCGTCTTCGATCTTGCCATAAGGCTTTTTGTTCTGTTCTATGACAACCACGTGAATCCCATTGTCCGCCAATATTTCTGCGGCGACGGAGCCAGCGATCGCTCCTCCAACAATAGCGACAAAGTGATACGGTTTGTGTGTCATCGTCATTTTCGATGGTCTCTTCGATGCGTTGAGCTTTCAGACGGCTGAAGTAACGGACTCCGACCGCTGTTCGTAGAACGGATAGTCCGTGTAGCCCTGAGCGTCGAAGGTGTAGAACGTGTTGCGATCGTACGCATTCAGAGGCAGCCCGAGCTGGATACGCTTTGGCAAGTCGGGATTTGCCAAGAAATGCCGCCCGAAAGCAACCAGATCGGCATCTCCTTTCTCTACGACTTCCTCGGCCGTTCCGGGTTTGAAGCCCCCGGCTGCGATGATTTTCCCTTTGAATATCTTTCGGAGCCGTGCCGACGCAATCGCATACTGACCCTCTGCGATGACCACGTTTCCTCTCACCCGCGGTTCGATGATGTGCAGATAGGCCAGACCGAATTGATTGAGTTCCTTTACGACAGAGTCGAACAATGCGTCCGGATCACTATCGGACATGCCATTCCACCTGCCGGCCGGCGCGATGCGGACGGCCACGCGATTACCGCCCCACACCGAAACCAGTGCTTCCATCACTTGAAGGAGGAAGCGGGAGCGATTTTCGATCGAACCGCCATACATATCAGTTCGCCGGTTGACGCCATCCTGCAGAAATTGATCAGGCAGGTAGCCGTTACCAGCGTGAAGCTCAACGCCATCGAACCCAGCGGCTTTGGCGTGCTCGGAGGCTTTGCGATAATCTTCGACAATGCCCGGAATTTCTGTGATGTCGAGCGCTCGGTGAGGCGAAGGCTGACGCCAACCATGGGGCGTAGACTCCAGTATCGTTGTATTCTGCCAATATTCTGGGTTGACTGAAGAACTGACAGGGGTTGCTCCTTTGGTCGAGTCCACATGCCCGGCACGCCCTGTATGCCAGAGTTGGGAAAACATATACCCACGCTTCTGATGAACGGCGTCCGTGATTCTTTTCCACCCTGCAACCTGCTCCTCCGAATACAGGCCGGGGGCCGCGAACCATCCGCCGCCAGCGACCGAGATCGAAGTCGCTTCAGAAACGATGAGTCCACCGTCTGAGGCTCGTTGCGAATAGTACTCAAGCATCAGATCGCCCGGAATATTCCCCGGCTGAACGGACCGCGAACGAGTGAGCGGGCCCATCACCACGCGGTGCTTCAACCCTATGGGTCCGACTTGAATTGGTGTGAACAACTTATCTGTGGTCAACGTTTTCATGATCTATAGGTTTCCAGACCGTTCCACTTTCTCGGACATTCACTTCTCGTCGATACTCGTTGCTGCTGGACGTCGGCACTGCTGGAGTCTGACGGGAAAAGGGCAGCTCGTTCACGCATTCATTCCGCCATCCACCGTAAGATTTGCCCCGGTAATGTACGAGGACTCCGGACCCGCGACAAATGCGACCAGAGCTGCGACCTCATCAACCTGCCCGTAGCGGTTGAGTGCTGTAGCGGCCTTCTGCGGTACCGCCCACTCGCCCGCAGCGGGATTCAAGTCCGTGTCGATCGGGCCCGGTTGTACATTGTTGACTGTGATGCCCCGGCTCCCGACTTCTCTGGACAGTCCCTGAGTAAAAATCTTTACGGCTCCCTTCGTGGCCGAATACGGCACGAGCCCGGGTGTTTGGACACGTTCACCCACCGCCGAGCCAATCGAGATGATTCGACCGCCGCTCTTCATATGTTTCAGCGCCGCCTGCGTGGCAACGAATACACCTCGCACGTTGATGTCGAGCACACGATCCATCTCTTCCAGCGTGGTCTCCTCAAATGTTTTCGGAACGGCTGTGCCGGCATTGTTCACAAGAACGTCGAGCCTGCCGAACGTCGCAACGGTTTTTTCGACCGCGGATTTTCCGGCCTCGGCGTCCGCGGCGTCCGCCTGAATCGCGATCGCCTTTCCGCCCGCACCTTCAATCGCTTCGACGACCGACGCAGCCGAGTCGGCACCTTTCGTGTATGTAATGGCGACTCTCGCTCCGTCCGCAGCCAGACGCTTAGCGATTGCAGCACCAATGCCGCGCGAGCCGCCCGTGATGAGTGCAACCTTTCCTTCCAATTTCTTTGACATGATTCGTCTCCCTTAACTGGACATATGCTCATCAGGCATGAGCCAATCTCAGCACTCGCCCAAGGCATCCCAATCACCACATTGGATTACGCGGTTAGGCTTGTAGTAGCGTCTTTTAAGCATACTTTGTTAAGCTGGCGTCGGATGCTCTCCAAGCATGGGGTGAAAGATGGAATTACGCCATCTTCGTTACTTCGTCGCGGTTGCGGATGCGGGAAGCCTGACGGTAGCCGCAGAGCAAAAGCTGCACACGTCGCAACCATCGTTGAGTCGGCAGATTCGAGATCTTGAAGACGAGGTCGGCGCCCAACTCTTGACGCGAAGAGCTCGCGGCATCGAACTGACCCCGGCGGGTCGAGCCTTTCTCGATCACGCCCGGGTCGTGCTCTCGCAGGCAGAAGCGGCAGGTGAAGCCGCGCGCCGGGTCGTTCATCCCGCTAAGCCATGCTTCACCATGGGCTTTCTGACCGGACACGAATTGACGTGGATGCCTGAAGCCTTGCGGATCTTGCGCGACGAACTACCTAACATCGACGTGATGATATCGAGTCAATACTCCCCACTGCTTGCCGAAGGCCTTTCGAAGGGAAAAATCGATGCAGCGTTTCTTCGTCGAGAGAAAGGCGTGCCCGGGTTGGCGTTCCGCCTTCTCGTCAAGGAACCCTTGATGGTGATCTTGCCTAGCGACCACCATCTCGCTGCGCTCAAAGCCATCAGCCTGAAAGATATAGAAGGTGAGACGTTCGTGATTGTTTCGGGCACGGCTCCTGTACTGCGTGCGGTCATCGACAATTATCTAAAGCGGCCCGGAATCAATATCAAGCCCGCTCACGAGGCGGACAACGTCACCATGGGACTCTCCTTAATCGTGTCGACGCGCGGCGTAGGGCTGTTACCTGCCTACACTCAGAAGTTTCTCCCTGTGTCTGTGACGAGTCGGCCTCTGAAGGGATATACGCCGACTGTCGATCTGGTTCTCGGCTACAGAAAGTCGAACGACTCGCCGATTCTGAGGGTTTTGCTTTCGAGATTGGACGAGTTGGTGGATCGTGTCTCGAAGAAAGCGCAGTAGCCTTCGTACTTCCTGCCTGTGAGTGTAGAGGGCAATGCTGCGTTCCTTGAGTCGTCGGCCCGTTCATGCTCGTGGAAAGTGTAGTCGACTACACTTTAGCTGCCGTGCACCACACCGACTTCGGTTTTGTGCCTTAAGGCATCGAGTTTCTTCCTCTGCTGCGGACCAAGCACTTCGTCAATCATTCGCTGGAGACGCACGTTCGTCCTCATTAACTGCTTAAGTAGCCGTGCTTGCGCGGCCGCAAGGCTTTGGGTAACGCCTTCACTTTCATTGCTTTGATTCTGCCGAAGTGCGACGCTCAGCCCTGCGCTAACTGTTCGCAGTTCATCCATTAACGGTTCTGTTGTTGGCCGCTCATGGTCGATTAATTTCCGGATAGCTTTGGCTTGTGTTCGGGTCAGGCCCAAGTATTCGACCAAAGTAGCACTTAGCTGTAAGGACGAAAATGGCATTGCGACCAATACAACTTCCCCAGTAGAGGAAGGGTTAGGATCTGCCAGGACATGAGCGTTATACGTCGGGACACCCACAGTCGCCGGATGCGGCGGCTGGTCGTTGGGGAGCTTGCTTCGTACGGTTGTGAATGCTGGCTCTGATGCGGCAACAATGCTTAACAGGAAGGCGACAATTACCGTTGCTTTCATGATCCACTTCCTTTTCTTGTCCCACTCAGTGCGGGTGGCCACATAGGAAATTGAACGGCGGTGTGCCAATGACGCTCCCCTTGTGGTCTCACATCTACAGCTCACTTCGGCAGTGAGTCCTATTCCACACTGCCACTGACTAATCCGGTCGGCTGCTAATGACCTGGGCGTCTGGCGGGGCGCACGATGCGCCTGGCCACCCTGCGATGTGGAGGAGGGCTTTGGCCAGAGCACACCGCAATGCGCGCCCCACATTCAAGGGCTCCGCAGTCCGCCCGATATGAAGATCACGAGTGCTGCCGTCATAACCACGAGATCGAACCGCGCGTTGTCCAGGCTGAAATCCACGATGGAAGCAAGCAACAGCGCAAGCACGAGAATCCGCGTTACTCTTGTGATCGTTGTTATCAACTCAAATCCCCTGGTGAAGGTATTATTCAGAGTCTCGCCCTTACGCTGCGACTAAGCGAAAGTCGATTGCATTTCGATGCTGTAACCGGCGAATTCGGGCCCCAATCGGGACACGCCTGGCGCGGCTCAAAAACACGGAACAATCCGCGCGGGTAATGACGGTCACCTTGGTCAGGTCACTAGGTCCCGGCTCGCATTCCTCCAGGTTGTGCGTAGCTCACTAATCCACGGGCCGATGAGAGTACCTTCCACAATCAGCGTGCGCCGCGACGGAGTATCGGCAATGGATATCTTGAACATGCTGCGCTTTACAGAGTGCAAGACGTTTGCCAAAGCCACATCGATGTTGTCCTGGCAATCTGTTGAATCTAATGGCGCCAGGCACGCCGGCGAGACGTGTGTCGAAGAGACTGACGAGCTAAATCGCCAATTGTCGAGGGTGAAAACAGACTCAGCTTGTCGGAAGGCTTGTGAGCGCTTCCCCTGGGACGCTGCTGAATCTTCCTACGCCGAGGGGAATCTGATATCGGCGAGTGTGGAGGAATAGCGGGATGTCATTGATTCTGAGTCTGCTGGGTATTGCGGTTCTCACCATGTCTCTAGTTTCCCTCCTTCGCTCGAAACGCCTAAAGGACGAACGCGAAATGGAGCAGCACAGCATTACAGCGGAAGAGCTCCACGCGTTGTTAGCTTCAGACCAAGAGATGCTCCTTTTTGATGTTCGCCAGCCGCTGGACTTGTTAGCTTTTCCCGAGATCATCCCGAAGGCAAAAAGGATCGCCCCAAATGAAGTGCTAGAGAGGCCGTCACTAATCCCGAAAGAGAAAGACGCGGTTGTTTACTGTACCTGTCCCAGCGACAAAACCAGTCGAACCGTTTTGCGTCGGGCATTGGCACTTCAGCTCTTCCGGGTGAAGTTCCTTAGGGGTGGATTGGCGGCCTGGAAGGCGAAGGGCTATCCAGTCGAGCCGTACCAAGAGGTGTTTCACCTCTACGCTCCAACCTTGGCTCCGCGCTCTGGTTGACCTTGGTCGCCAGGGAGAACTCTGCGCCGATCCGATCAAAACTGAACCCTGTGGCGGTCTCGCACCATCCTATGAAGTGACATTATGCGTTCCAAAGCGGAGAGATTGTTGGTAGTAGAAGCTGACGGCCGCCTGAGGGACCACATCGTCGCGGTGTTGAGGGATGCGGGATATGAGGTTTCGACCGACTACGAGAATGGAATCAAGACGGTTCTCGCATTCGATCCCGACGCGGTGGTTATGGGCGCGGATCCGCCCCGGCTCGATTGCTGTGACCTCCTCTCAGAAATCAAGGGCTCTGAGCGCACTCAGAACATACGCGTTGTGATGCTATCTCCAGGCGGATCCGCCGAACGCACTCGGGGCCTCGAACTCGGTGCCGACGATGTGGTGTCACTTCCCTTCGACACACATGAATTGCTTTCGCGGGTGCGCTTACAACTGCGAGAGAAATCTGTTGCGGACGGGTTTCGCGAGAAGCTGCGCCTAGCTGAGGAAAGTCAAAACACCGCTCAGCAGGTGGTCACCGCAGTCCACGAAGAAAGGCGAACGCTTCGGGTTGGCGGACTGGCAAGTGTTGGCATCCTTATTGTTACTTCCCTGGTCCTTCTATTCTTCTACCGTCGCACACAGGAACAGAATACCCGTGTCTATGCGGCCATCACTAGGTTGCAGACGGGCGTCCTGACGCAACAACAGTTGAGGGAACGCTCGCACCCCGCCGTTGAAGACCCGGGGCGGAGTTCATCCCAGGTGAGCGACCCGCAAAAGCTGCAACTTCAGAAGAAGAGCGAAGACCTGAAGTCGCAGATTGCAGCCAGCAAAACAGAAGACGCCTCTGCTTTGCAAAGGCAACTTGCGGCTGTAGACAGCCGCCTCCAGAAGCTTGAGACCGAGGGCAGAGTTGCGCAGACGATTATCCAGTCCTACGAGCCGAGCGTCTGCCTCATCCATGTTGTACTTGCCTTCCGCGATCACACGACCGGATTACGGTTGCACTACGCTGAAATGACAAGCAGTGGCGAACCAAAGACTGACGAACATAGCAACCCTCTTTTGAGCCTAACCGGGAGTGGTCCGGAAGTACACTTGGATGTTTTTGGCACCGGCTTTCTCGCCTCCGCCGACGGACAAATTCTCACCAATCATCACGTGGCTGAGCCTTGGTGGCAGAATGATGATTTGAAGGAAATGGTCGATCAAGGGCTCGAGCCAGTGGTTGCGGAAATGAGCGCGTATTTCCCCGGTGTTCCGCGGGGCATCGCCATCAACACCGAGAAGATTTCGTCTGCCGCGGACGTTGCCGTCGTGAAGGGGAACGTTTCAGAACTGAGAATTAAACAGATAGCGCTTGCCGATAGTCGCCGTTCGGCCGTCAGCGGGGGCCCCGTCGTGCTTCTTGGATATCCTACTGCTCTGGATGCAATCCTGGCTCGGGCCGGCGCCGAGACGCTCAAGTCCATCGCTACAGCATCCAAAGGCGATCCGAAACAGGTGATGGAAGAACTCGCTCGCCGCAATCTGATCAGGCCTGTCACCACTCAAGGGCACATCGGGGACGTACTCCCTGACAAGATTGTCTACGACGCCCAAACCACTTCGGGCGGATCTGGCGGTCCGCTTTTCAATAATGAGGGCAAAGTCATAGGAATTAACTTTGCCATGGTGCGCGAGTTCGGCGGCTCGAATTTCGCCATTCCTGTTGGCTACGGGAAATCACTTCTGAAGCCTTAAGCCCGCAGAAACCGCTCGGCAAATCTACGGGCATGAACCGCGTGGCCTCTATCCAAAGCGAGGAGTTGATGGATGTTTGAGAGCATTCTCTGCCAGGTAACGGAATATGATCCTGACGTTCTTGAGTCCCTGATTGAGCTCGCAGTCGAAATCGCTCGCGAGGGTCGAGAGGGACGACGCGTTGGCACGCTATTCACACTGGGGGATGAGAATGCCGTACTCACTAGATCCAGACCGTTGATTTTGGATCCGTTGCTGGGGCATCCTGAGGCTTCACGGCGCGTCACCAATCTTAACCTCCGCGGTACTATCAAGGAGTTAGCGCAGCTGGACGGTGGGTTCGTGGTGAGTCACGACGGAATTTTTCTTTCGGCGGGTCGCTACCTTGACGCCGTGGCCGCACAAGTGCAAGTGCCGCTCGGACTGGGCAGCCGTCACATTGCGGCCGCCAATATGAGTGCGGTTACCAAAGCCGTGGGCATTGTTGTTTCTGAAAGTTCGGTAGTGCGACTATTCTGTCATGGACAACTGGTCGGCGAAATCATTCCCGAGCTCTGGATGATGGATCACGCCCAACTTCATGACAGCGTCAAGCGAGAACAAGTCGGCGACTTAACGGTGCTCACACCAAATCGGCGAACAGCTTCGAACGCGAAGCGAGGACCAACTTCGAGCATCCGGAACTAACAAATGACAACGCTACGGGAATTCAGATGTGAAGTGTGTGGACTCGTAACGACGAACCCTATCCACTGGTTCGTGATTCGGTGTGGGGATTCCGATCTTACCGTATACCGATGGAACTCTGATACCGCCAACGCGCCTGGGGCCCGGCATTACTGCGGTGAAGCCCACGCTGAGGTTTACATCAGCCGCTGGTTTGACTCAGTGTGCGCGCCGCCGAAGCCAAGTTTTACCTAACGCATCGCAGGCCAGCTATCGGTTCGTCACCATTGGCTGGATAGCTGAACTCATATGGTGAACGAAGGATCATCTGAGGCCTGAACCTCACTGCGGGCGCAATCAGCACTTGCACGGTGGAGTCCCCATTAGTCGGCAGCCATTACCTGTGCCTCGGGCTCGCGTTGAATTGGCAGCGACGCCATTGACCCACGCAGTTCCGTTTCCAACGCCGCCAGTTGAGCTTCTATTTCCTGTTGTGCTTTGCGCTTGCGGATGACCTCGTCGCGGTACCGTCGCAGGAAATAATCGATCGTCTCGACGCGGATTCTGATTGAGCCCGAGGGTTTGTTCTCGTCTAGATCCTTGAAGCAGAAATATGGTGTGCCGGACTGCTCGATGATTCCCTCGATCACGCCGTAGATGGGCGCATCGTGCCCGCACTTGAAACTCGACACTTCGAGCGCCACCAGGTTCGGATGCCGCGCCGTAAACTTCGCCGCCCACACCTTATGGTTGGTGCTGCAAGAGTACGAATTCTTCCAGGCATCGGTGATGTCCAGAGGATGGCTAATGATGCCCGCGCGCACCTCATCCCCGAACAAACGCTCCAGCATGTCTTCATCCATGGGCAGCGTGTTCTGCGAAAAGATGGGATAGCCGAGCTTCTGGAATTCTTCCATGATCTCGTGATTCAGCCCGGGATCGTGATGATACGGCCGTCCCAGCATGACGATGCCGATGCGGTCTTCGCGTTCGAGCTGATCTAGAACTTGGCGCGCCTGGCGACGGATGTTGGTTTCGTAGTCGGCTAGCGCCTTGTACCCCACCTCTACCGCGCGATCGTTTTCTTCCTGTGATAATCCGAGGATGGGCTGCCACGCCTGCAGCATCTGGTGAGCGAATAGCTTGCGATCGGCGAAGTTTAACACTGGGTCGACGTACTTGACGTTGTGTTCGGCAAAGACGTCGTTCTCTTTTGTGAAGGCGGCCTTCACCGTTTCTGGTGTTGCTGTCACGGTCGGGCAGGCATTCGCGCCAACAATCTTGACGAGCGGGGAAGTCAGCACGTCGTACATCGGGAAGAAGATGACGTTCAGCGGCTTCTTGCGATGCTTCTCCTGAATCAGGTTGTAGACGTGAGAAATGCCAATCTTCGCGGGGAAGCAGGGATCGATGGCGCCGCGGCTGGCTCCGGCGCGATAGAGGTCGGAACTGGTGTAGTCGGAGTAGACGATATTCTCCGGCTGCACACCCAGGCTTTCCAGGTAGCCATTGAACAGGGGCGCATAGGTGTAGATGTTGAGAACGCGGGGAATCCCCACACGAAGCTTCTTACGCTTTTCCATGAGCGGAATGCGCTCTTTGGCCGTCTTGTTCCAGAATTTAGCCGCCGGAATGGGATCGGCGACGCTCTTCGCATTGACCGGGCGGAAGACCTCGTGGGCTGCAATATCCACGAAGTTGGGGTGTTTGTCTTTGATTTCGTCAAGGCCTGCCTTGATGTCCTTCATATCATTGACGTCTTCGACCAGTCCTTTTTCGCAGGTGGCGATAATCAGGCGCTGTTCGCCGTGCATCAGAGGAACCTTGGTCACCTTCTGAATGGGAACGAAGCTCATCTCGTCCTTGGGGGCAGTTCGGATGTCGATGAAAGTGCGCAGGCAATTGTTCTTGCAGAAATTGCAGCGTGTTGCTTCGTTGCGTGTGGTGCGGTACTGGATTTTGCGTACAGCATCCAAACCGACAAATGTGGTCTGCCGGCCGTTGCGCCACAGCCGCAGAGATTCTGCCGCCGCACCAATCGCGCCTGACTCGCCGCAAAACTCGTGCACGATGATCTCTGGTTTCTTGCCGGCCGCGCGGAAGCTGTTTTGAATGAAGTCCACTTCTGCCTTTACCACGGCCATATTGTTCTGCGTTCCGCCTTGCAGCACAAAGCGCGTGCCCAGCGCCGCAAGATTGGGAATGCTGGCGACATACAGGAACACGTTCTTGGGCAGCACTGCTGCCAGGCCGGCTAGGATTTCTTCCGCTCGCCAGCCCTGGCGCTGGAAGTTCACGATGTCCGATTGCATGAAGACCGCGCAGCCATAGCCGAAAACGGGCATCGACTGGGCCGAGAAGGCGAGATCAGCATATTGCTCCACACCCAGCCCGAATCCCTCGGCGGTCGATTGTAGAAAATAGCCGTTGCCCGCCGAGCACTGCGTATTCAGCTTGAAATCTTTCACCCGGCCGTTGTGCAGAATGATGATCTTGATATCTTGTCCGCCCACGTCGACGATGACGTGCGGATCTTCATAAAACTTGAGCGCCGACTCGGTGTGAGCCACGGTCTCTACGAGCGCCACGTCAGCGTGCAGCACGTCTTTCAAGATATCCTTGGCATAGCCGGTGGTGGCGACTCCCAGGACCTCGAGCTTGGCGTTCTGCGCTTCGACCTGCCCACGCAGATTCTCGAACATCTCGATTGTGTCCTGAATCGGGTTGCCGTTCGAGAGTTGGTAGGCCTTGCAGAGGATGTCGCCGCGCTCATCGAGCAACACGGCCTTGGTAGAAGTCGACCCACCGTCGATACCGATAAAACCGCCGACGCTCTGGCCTTTCTGGAATGTTGCGGGCGTGAACTTCTTCCGCCGGTAGGCTTCCTTGAATCCGTCGAGTTCTCCTTCTTTTGAAACTAGACCCTTGGCTCCCGATTTCGCCTTTTCCTCTTGCCGACCGAACTCGATGTAATACACGAGCTTCTCGCAGCCCTGGTAGCAGCCGACGCAATCGTCTTCGCTCTTGCCGAATTCGATCGCGCCCAAGGCAGCGAAGTACTGCGCATTGTTAGGAACCTTGATCAGATCTTCCGGCTTTGCGCCTTCGGGGATGGCAACCTTACGCTCCTGCCACATGCGAGGAATGTTCGCCTGCCACGCCTCGCGCATACCTTTGATAAAACTGTTGGGTCCTCCCAGCAGCAACACATGAGGCCGAAGGGTGTGGCCGCGCGTTAAGACGCTCAGGTTCTGCAGCACGATGGCCTCAAACAGGGAAGCCATCAATTCGTCTGACGGCGTTCCGACTTTCTGCAGGCTGTTGATGTCAGTCTCGGCAAACACGCCGCATTTGCCGGCCACCTTGTGCAGCTTGATCCCGTGATAGCCCTGCACCGCAAGCTCGGCGGTCGGAATCTTCAGCTTTGCATTGATCTTGTCGATGACGGCCCCTGTGCCGCCGGCGCACTTATCGTTCATCGAGGGAATCTTCTTCTTGCGGCCCGTCTCGTCGTCATCTTTGAAGACAATGATCTTGGCGTCCTGTCCGCCCAATTCGATGACGGAATACACCTCCGGATGGAGCTTCTCGACCGCCAGTGAGACGGCCGTGACCTCCTGCACAAACTTAGCGCCAATCTGCTCGGCAATGCCCCCGCCACCGGAGCCAGTCATGAACATGCGTGTATTGTGACGGTTGATGCCGACCTCGGCCTCCATCCGTCGTAAAAATTCCAGGGTCTTCTCCGGCTGTTTGGTCTCGTGACGCTGGTAGTCCTGCCAGAGAATCTGGTCCGATGCGGCATCGACTACCGTCGCCTTCACGGTAGTCGAGCCAACATCGAGGCCGACCAGGAACTCGGTGCGATGGTCGTGTGGCTTTTGATAAGGAGCCGCGGCAATCTGAAGCAGCTGGGGTGCTTTCTGTTCTTGTCCTGCAAGATGGTCGTGCATCCAATTCTCCCATCAGGTTCCAGGGGTAAATAGTGGCCGGCAGACGCAAACGCGCTGCCGGCCAGATCGGTTAAGCAGCCTTGGGGAGAGCAATGCCCGGCACGCGGTTCCGGCGCCAGAACCGGCTGCTCTTGTCCATCCGTTCACTTACATGAAGGATGAACTGCGCCGCCGTGCCCGCGATCCCCTTGCGATGGGGTACGTGGTAGAAAGGCCGCTTCAATTCAGGATGCTCGGCAATGTATTCCCGAATTTGATCCATAGTCTTCCCGGTAGAACTCAAACACTCCTCGAACTCGAGTTTGGCCTTCACCTTCGCTTCGCCGAGAGCCATCTGCACACGACTGTGGGCATTAACTTCGCCCTCGCCCGACGTTTCAATTGGAAGAAAGATCATGTCCTTGAATTTGTTGATCACTGCCGATTGAACCCCGTCGGACTGAGATGACGGCATACACCCGAACGGCTTGAGCGCCAAGACCATATGGCACATCCGATGAACGGTGTAGTAGACGTTTTTTCCGACCTCAAGGTGTCCTTCTCCGCCGCGCGCAAATTGGTTGTAGAAGGGATGGGCCATTTCGGCCAACTCCATCTGCGGCACAAGGTGATGCGTAATCCCGCCGAGATGCTTGATCGTACGGTGATACAAGCCATTCCACATCCATTCACCGATGCCGAGGCCGATCAGCTTCTTGCGTAATCCCAGATCATTGGCCAAATGCTTCTTCAGTTCCCACCATTTTGGATCTCGATGCGGACGATTCGCGGGCCACTTGGCCTTGGCGTGCGCCTTGGCCTGGTACATCAGGTACGCCACCCACGTTGCAATGGGCTCGACCAGAACCTGCGCGCCTTCGCGCTCCAGGAATTCGAACATGTGGAAGTTGCCATCACCCTCGGTGATCTGCGCCCAGAACTCGCCCGTGATTTTCACCACCGGCTTCACTTTCGTGCGATCCACTTCGATTGAATTGAGCTTGTCGCGGGCGGCGGCCAGGGCATCGAGGTAGTCCTTGCCCCAGAGGTGCTCGTGCATCTTGCCGAACACGTTGACCGTGTTGCGGAGAATCTTGTTGTTCCTGAATTTGGGTTTTGCCCATTCTGGCGCGCTTTGTTCAATCTCAAACGAGTGACGGTTTTTGAGATGATGGCACAACCCATTTACGGCCTCCCGGAATACTTCATCGGTCTCGCCTTTGTCTACTTCGAATGGGCGGATCTGGTAGATCAGATCGTTGAAGACATCGCCCAGATGCATCGCGTTAAGCATGCCGAATCCGAAGTCGACGGTGAACTTCAGTCCCGGCTCGCCCGAGGCCGCTTTGATTCCGTCGCTGTCCTTGAACAGCAGCACCCGGAAGCCATCGAAGCCGGCGTTCTTCAGCGCAAAGCGATACTCGGCCTCATACATGCCGAAGCGGCACGGCCCGCATGAACCCGCCGTGAAGAAAACATAGTTGCCCAGAATGTCCTTGCGCGGAACGCCTTCCTTTTCTAGAAACTGCAGATACTGCACGAGATTTCCCACCGTGAAATAGGTCGGATTGCACTGACCGTTGTTGCCGTATTCCTTGCCGATCTGGAATGCAGGCACATCAGGCACGGGCAGTTTCTCGCATCGATATCCGCAGCCCTGGAACACGGCGCGAATCAGATCTTCGTGCTTCCACGTAAAGCCGCCAAAGAGAATGGTCACACGGCCGCGTTCTTCTGCCGTAAAGGCGCGCTCGATCGGACGGTGGAAGTGGGTCGGCTGGTCAAGTCCGGCAATCTTCCGCAACCGCATTCGCTCGGCTTCCAATCGCTTCTTTATTTCCGAATCATTTTCAATCTGGACGAAATTCGTAGCCATAAAATCCTCCGGCGGTTCAGAGATTCAGTCTGCGGTTCAGTTTGCGGCGGGACAAATGTGCTCAAAACAAAATCAAAACCTCAAACTCTGCGTTTTCTCGATGGATCCATCGATCGCGACCGACAAATTCACGCTGTAGTCGTGGTGATCAATCGTCAAAACCTTCTTGCCATAAAGTCGAACGTCAACAAATGTCATATCTCTTTGCGGAAGCCAGAAGTTGTCGATTTTCTGGTATTGGCGCACAAATTCTGCTCGTTGGATCCAGAAAGAAAGCTTTCTTGCCGGATGGCCATCAATCCGTACAACGGCATAATCTTCCGCGTCAATCCATACCTTACCTTCGAATAGATATTTGTCTTTCCGTTTGGGAACCACCTGCGCAACGAAACAGTGGTAGGGTCCAACCTGTTGCTCTCCGAGCAGGTCGAGAGAATAGTTTGCAGGGGAGATGGCGCTATCGTGATGCTGCTTACCCGCCGTGGTTTCGATCTCACTGGCGATTAACGCATTGAGCGCCAAATGACGAACCAAGGCCGAACCCCTTTCAGAAGTGACTACGAACTTCTTCTGGTCCGGCGCGCGGTACTCCATCTGACCGATTTCCTCGGCATGCACCTTCCCCTTCAGATCCACCACCTGATAGGTCCTGAAGGCGGTATAGTTTGCGAGAGTCGCCGCCCGAAGGGCATTGTGAGCGAGCAATTCATCGAAGATCTGGCTCGCCGTGACGCCGGGTCGGAGAGGTTCGAGCGGCGTCGTAAGTTCAGTTTGGCTCTGCGGATTGAGCTGCGCGTGCGCACTCACGGCGAACGTCGTCATCGCCAGAAATGCGGCATCAACAAAAAATAGTCTGATCCGCGCGTTCGGCATTGTGGTATTTCTTCCTCGCACGATGCCCACTCCTTATTAGTCCTCGAAACTGCGCACCCCACCCTGGAATCTGTTCTTGGCATTAGTCCAAAGCCACTTGATCACCCTGGCATCGTTGTAGCAGTACGCGAGGTTATGGTTCAGAGTCGAGAAACAATGACGCTGGCAGGTTGACTTCATAGCAGACAGCTGGGTCTGATCGAATTTAGGTTCGTCGATGTTTCCCCAGTCGAAGGTTGCCCCGTACATCGGGAAGCATGGAGCGACGGTGCCGTCCGTGCGGATGATGACGTTGTTCTGCCCGGCGCGACAGTTCCACTCGCCAAAGTGCAACTCGCCGTTGGGTTCCTCGACAATCCCTGGCATCGAGGAGAGGAGTTCTGCCTGGTGTCCATTGTTCTTGGTCCCATCACCATTCCAGCCGTACTCGCGCAGATCGAGCCCGGAAGACATACGCACAAAGGCCTTGATCTCTTGCAGGCGTGGCACCGAATTCACCATCTGATACCCGGCTTTGTTTTTCTCGACCAGCCAATCGACCAGAGAGTCTATCTCGCGCCAGTCTTCCGGCCGGATGTAGGTGGGGTTGTCGTACAGGTGCTTAAAGTGGTCATCCTGTTCGAGCATCGGAGTCTCATTGATGTGGTAGTCGGTAGCAATCCGATGGTCGTGGGCGTATTCGGTGAGCTTTCTGACATCTTCCAAGTTGTTGCGGCAGATGTTGATGTTGAAAAAGACGAGGTATCCGTCTACGTACTGCTTGCGCAGAATGTGCTCGAGGTTTTTCTCCGCAGGAACGAAGGCTTTGGGCAGGCTTGGCTGCAGATCCCACGAGTCCAGAGCGAAATTAAATACAGCTACGCCGGCATCGCCAAGGCGGTCTGCTACGTCGGGGCGGAGCAAACGCCCGTTCGTGGCGATATAGACCCAGAAGCCTTTCTTCGCCGCGTAATAAACGACTTTGTGAATGAACTCCGGCCGCAGCAGAGGCTCGCCACCCATCAGCGCCAGGACCCGGCAGCCATTGTCGTGCAGCCAGTCGATCGAACGGCGGGCCACATCCTCGGTCATACCCTTGACCTTATTGTTGTAGGACCAGCAATACCAGCAATCAAGGTTGCACTTGTACTCGACAAACAGATAGGCAGTAATGGGGTGAAACTCTCCGGGCAAAACTCGCGAACGGACGTAAGGGCCCAGCCATCCGCGTGAGTAGCGGTACACATCTTTCGCCCCCCACTTTCGCTTCTCGGGCGGGGCCTCCGGGCCAGGATCGTCAAGGCGCTCCGGGAATTGGGGAAACACCGGCTCAGGAAGAGTGAGCCCCTTTGCCTGAGCCGGTGCCGGGGGACGCTGGCTGGAATTCACTAGAAGGTCGTGGATTGCTACGTCGATGCGGAACTTGGCGGCTGCGGCCATTGCAAATCACCTCGGACAAGGTCTGCATGGGGCGGTTCCTCAGATTGTGCGAACCGTCGGCATTTCCGCCGAGACTCATGCAAAAGAAATGCCAAAGTGACGTCGGGTGAATGCTGTAGTGAAATTCAGGTTGCGAATCGGCCCAAGGCTATCGGAGGCAACTCATCGAAGCGGACTCTTGCCCAGAGTCAGCGAGAGTTGTTGGGCAAAATAGGGCAACTGGTACTTCGGAACTCCTCGGTCGACGCGAGAGTTGGAAATAAAGCAGCTCAGTAGAAACAACCCGCCGGAGCTTAGTCCCTGGTGTATTCACAGAATTCTGACACTTTGCCGGACCTCTCATCTGTCGACTTCGAAACACATTGTTAACGGGCCTGCTCGATAGCTTTTCTCAGGCGGGTCTGGTGGGTAGTAGTCGGTAACTCGGAAAGCTGCGGGTTGATCCGAGACGCACAAGCGTCAAGTGTCGAAAGAGTGCCATCGACATCTTCGACATCTCCAACATCTCCAACATTTCCAACATCTTCGTCGCCCGATCGTCGCCTCCACTCGAGACAGCGATCTGCGGGACAATCCACCCCGCCTTGATCGATATTTCCCGTCCTAATACATGCCCGGAAAACAGAGAGCGGGTGCCGCCCGTCCGTTCGGATGTTGAGATTGTTCTGCCCGGTACAGCGCCTCTATTCCATGTGGAAGCCCACGATCCATTCACACGAACCTGCGGCCTTATCGGACGAACGACACTCCCACGAACACAACGTGCGAGTCCATGCCGGGGTTGATGCGGCCTAGGTTGGCGTTGGAAATGTGATGATACTTGTAACCAAAATCAATGCTGTGATGCCTGGAGGTGAACAATTGCACACCTGCCCCGAGTTGGGCGGTGAAATTGAACTGAGTAGCGCCGAACATCGGCCGGTTGAAATAGAGGAAGCCCCCACTGCTTGCGAGAAACGGCTGGATCCGGTGGGAATAGAGGAAGTTGATTTGTGCGCCGATAGGACTTCCCCCAGCACCGTAAGCATAAACGCGTCCATTCGCCTGCGGATCGCCCACCACCGACAGCGGGACCACTTCGGCGACATAGCGTACCGCGACTAAACGATTCGTGGAGACGAGGCGGCTGTATCGGGCTTCAACTTGGTACATGCGACTATCAGTAGTGCTGCCGAAGGCATGGCCATTCCCGAATTGCCCTTCGAACCAGACTCCAAATTCATTATTATTCGTGGCTCGCTCCTGGGCACACGCCAGGCTGACAAGGAACGTCGTTGTGAAGAGTATCCTCAAGAGCCGCGAGACTCCTCGGGCTGAAGTGAACCGTCGCAGCTTCCAAGCCCACGGAGTCCGCGCCAGAGCTTGTCGATCGAATTCAGCGTCGCCGAAATTGTTATCGAACTCCAGCGGCAAAACTCGCGACCGGGCGTAAGAAAAGAAGCATCTGCGCAAGGTGAGGTAGACATCTGCGCCACACTCCCGATGCTCGGATGGAGCCCCCGGCGCTGGGCCGTTCATACGCTCCACGAATTGCGGAAAGAATCGTTCATGAAGCGTAAGGCCTCTTGCTTTCGACTGAATCGGTGAGCCCGGGGTGAAATTTATTAGCAACTCGTGGATTGGTAAGTCGATGCAGAACTTATCGCCTCTGGCCATCGGAAATCACCTCGGAATGGTTGGCACGAGGCGTTCCCTCGCTTATGCGAACCGTCGGCATTACGGCTAAGGCGAAGCAAGGAAGCTGCCAAAGTTATACTCGTAAATCCCGTGCTGGTCTCCCCAGTAACCAAGGCAATTCTCGTGTGAAACTCTCCCCGTTCGCTGGGCTCGTTCGTCTGATCTTTTTTTTATCGACTCTGGACATCTTTGACGAATGTCGAAGGATGACTTCGACACCTCTCGACACTATCCTCGGTTGATTGAGTCTCTACCCATTAAAGTCAGCGATCTACGATCTGTCCCTCCAGCTCAAGGCATTGGCCCCTCGGTTGCCAGTTCGGTAGGGGGAATTCACGGTCAGGCTTTCCGCCACGCAGAGGAGAACGGAGAATGAAGTGGGGTGCCTTTGTACTGATAGTCTGCTTTTGGGGACTAGGGGTTTCTGATGGTCAGGAGCAACTGACTCTATTGCCCGACGCGCCCAAGCCGCAGCCGGGAATTATTGTCGGCACCGCGGTTGATGTGAACGACGATGCCATTCCGGGCGCCACAGTAACGCTCGAAGGCCCAGTCGTTGACGATTCCCGAACGGTTGCATCGAACGACAACGGATTCTTTGAATTCAAAGATCTCGAGCCGGGAACCGGATACCACGTGACGATCAGTGCCCCAGGATTTGCGAAATGGACTTCACCCGAGATCATGCTGAAACCAGGCCAATACGTAATCGTGAAGGGGAGCAAGCTCCAAGTCGCGACGGCGCTGACTACCGTGACTGTAGGTTATTCGGCAGAGGAGGTCGCAACCCAGCAGGTCAAAATCGAGGAGCAGCAGCGGATCTTCGGATTCATCCCCAATTTCTATGTATCCTACGATCAAAATGCCGCGCCGCTCACAACCAAGTTGAAGTTCGAGCTCGCCGCGAAGGTCTCCTACGATCCCGTCACTTTCTTCGGCGTAGGCATAGCCGCCGCTGCCGAACAGGCGGGAAACCACCCGAACTACCCCCAAGGTTGGAAGGGTTTCGGTGAGCGCTATGGGGCTGTGTATACGGACGGTTTTACCGACATCATGATCGGTGGCGCCATCCTGCCATCACTTCTGCACCAGGACCCGCGCTACTTCTACCAAGGCACGGGCACAAATAAGTCTCGCGTTTTTCACGCGCTCACGACTCCATTCGTCACTCGAGGGGATAACGGACAGCGCCAGCCCAACTACTCAACCCTGGGCGGCGATCTGGCCTCGGCTGCCGTCGCGAATGCCTATTATCCGGCGTCGAATCGCGGAGTCGGGCTGTTTTTGGGAAATTTCCTTATCGCAACCGGCCAGCGGGCGGCCGCCAACCTGGCACAGGAATTCATCCTGCGGCGGATCACGCATAGAGCCAAAGAGCCTGGAATGTAGGCTGTGAGCAGCCCATGGTGGCTACAAAGCAGGTACTAGGGGTGGTCATAGACTTCTTTCGGACATCCCTCGTCCATGACTCAAACCCCGGGACCATATTTGTATGCCAAAGGTATCTAGACGTGGAGCACGTCTTCGAGAGTGGAAACGCAGTTGTCAAGCGGACCCAGCTTCTCTGAGCCGACACTTACCTGCTGATCAAGCTGCAACTCCATCGCACTTCTGAGTTGCTGCAATGCGCGATTTCGCCCTGCGATTACGTCCCGGCGTGAGCAGGATAGGAGAAGGGAGCACTCGTGCTCGGAATAATGTTCGAGAACCAACAGTACGAAAGTAAAGCGTTCGAACGACCCGAGTTCAAGAACAGCCCCAATCTCCCCCTGGTCTAGTGTCTCCGTCCTGCGATTATTATCGAAGCTCACGCGATCATGTGCCTCTGTCGGTCGCGGGTGGATGACTCGAACGGCGCTCTGAATGATCGCCCGCCGAGCCCATGAACGGGCCCATTCTTTGAACACCGGGTTTCCCTTCACCGAATCCTCCAACCCGGAAACAAAGCACTGCTGAGCCTTTTCGTGGTCCGCGGTCAGGAGGAACGCCAGCCGGTACAGGCTGTCTTTTTCCTCCTGAAAGATTCGGTCGAAATCGCCGGTGCTCGCGTATGGCGTAGGGCTCGTGATGTGCTGTGCTCCAGACATGTTCACCTCCGTGCTGATTCCTGCCGTTTCTTTCGCGCAAGTTGTTTCAGCACGTGCCTAGTGAGGACGCCGCCGCAGGTAAACTTCGCCCCTTTCTTCATCAGATCGAAGATAGCTTCTTCTCCTGCGCGGCTAATGATGGTCAGGTTCCTCAGGTCGATGATCAAATTGCGTCCCTCTAGCTCCCGGCCTGCATTTCTCCAGGTTATGCCGAGCTCGTCAACCCAGGGTCCGGTGAGGTTTCCTTCTACGACTAGCGTGCGCCGTGCCGGCGTGTCGGTAATGGAAATCCTGAACATCTTGCGCTCGTGCCGAACTGGCTATCGCAAGAGGGTTGCCATTAGCCACAGTGCCTTGGCGCTGTAGCAAACTATTGAATCCATTGGCGGCCGGAAACAGGGCGACGAGGTGTGTCGGGAAATATCAAAGGCAGAATCGACAATTGTCGAGCGTGGCGACACCCCCCAAAGCGGCGGAACAGTCGAAGTCTAACTCCCTATGTGATGCTTGTCGTTGAGGGTCGGGCCGCATTTGGTCATAGCAACCGCATCCAACATAAGGGACCGCAAGGATGAGTCAACTTCGCCGTCTGAGAATTTATGCGGCCCGATTCGAGTGCTGCGACGTGTCCTTAATCGAAACAGGCAGGAGACGAGTTCTCTTGCGTTCGTTGGTGAATCGACTACGGGTCATATTTGCCTCTCTCAGAAGAGCGCATAGAAATGCCAGCATGAACAAGGCTGCGGCGGCGCAAGCGCTCGCGAATGCAATTGGTCCGATCACAAAAGCTCCGCGTTCTGTGGCTTCAATCGCATGAACGCCATTCTGCAAGTATTCGGGCTCAGATCGTCCAAGATCCCCCGAACCATCAAATTTGATCAATCGAAAGTCGGGATGTCTGTTCTCTGTAAATCGTTCGAGATACGCACCAACGGGTTACCGAGCAATGTAGGGCTCTAACTAGAACCGCCGACGAGATAGAGAGTTTTTGAACCGGCCCGAAGCCGACAACGTGGCTCGATCGGCACAGTTTATCTGCCGCCGCAGAGCACTACGGAAGTCACAGGGAAGCCCCGTTCGGCCCAAGCCTGAAGGCCGCCGGCAAGTGGTCGAACATGCTCAAATCCACGGCGGCGCAACTCAAGGGCCACCCGTGCGCAGGTGAGCTCATGCGGAGCGGTACAGTAAAGGACGACCTCGCGATTGCGAGGGATTGGCGTTCGCCGGTTGGGGTTATCGTCCTTTCCCAGCCTATGTGGATCCATGCACACCGCGCCGGGAATGCCGTGATGGCCTCGCCTGCCATCCCGGCGGCCGTGTAGATCAACAATCACCACTTCTTCGCCCGCGTCCAGCTTATGTTTAAGCTCCTCTGGCGAGATCCGAACCATTCGAAATTCGCGCACAATGCGGCGCCATTGAATAAGCTTGTGGCCAACATACACAGCTAGTGCTACGGACACGACAATCAACCAAAGCGTTCCCAATCTCACCACGTAGGCAGCAACACGATCAAGGTCTTTGCCGAGGACATAGCCGAGTCCGGCATAAGTACCTGACCAGAGACCGGCTCCAACGGCGTCAAAGGCGATAAAGCGGAACCGGCTTATGCCGGACAGCCCAGCTAAAGAAGGCGTTGCCGCGTCCAGTCCCACGACGAACTTGGCGAGCATGAGAGTCCGAAGCCCATGGCGGACGAAGGTCTCTTTCGACCGGCGAGCGGCACCATCGGGGTCCAGCGCAAAGCCATAAATGAAGTGCAAAATCTGGTCACCCCACCGCCGACCAGCCTCGTACCACACAATGTCAGCCAGTAAACAGGCGATGATGGCAAGACCGAGGGCGATCGCTAATACCATCCGTCCTGAGCCTGCCAATGCCCCAGCAGCAATCAGAACCAGAATTGCCGGTACTGGCAGCCACATTTGGCGCGCGAACACTGATGCGAACAGAACCGCGTAACCGTGCTTCACAAGAAGCTGAACAATAGGATTCATAGCGGCACCTCTCGCGCCGTCTCGGTTGTCGCGTAGACCTTGTACGGCTTCCGCCAAGCCCATGGTGAGTTTGTGTTCTTGCCTGGTTTGGCCAATTGACTTTCCCAAACGTCGCGCCAGTCCGTTCGACATTCACCTTGACACTTGAACTCTTGTCTGCGCCCCCCCATTCGTCCGCCGCACTCGGGACATACCCAGTTAAGAATGTCGGAAATGATTTCTTCCCTTGTTCGAAACATTGCCTGTGGCACCTACGATTCTCCTCGTTGGACTACACTTTTCAAACTCGTGAATGCGAACCGTTCATTTGCTCTTCTGGCAGAAAGGAAACACCAGATGCTTTACTGGCCTGGTCCCCGAGCCCAATGCTCCAAGGGTCCTTTCGCTGGGCCGCTTTACAGTGAAACGCTTGGGGTCTGCCGCCCTATAGGCTTCCGGCGCGCGATTCGATCAATCTTGGCGCGCGCCCGTGCGAGCTGTGCTTTCACTGTCCCGAAGGGAATACCCAAGACAAGCGCCGCCTCTTTGGTCGTCAAACCGTCGATATCACGCAGCAGAAGGGTTCTACGCAGCTTTGGTGACAACTGCCTGACGACTTCAACCAGTCGATCGCGCGCTTCCGCTACGGAACAGAGTTCTTCCGGACTTGGCTTCGAATCAGGTAACCGATCCGAGAATGTGAGACCGTCTTCGCCCTGCCCTTCGTCCAGCGATAAAGAGTCATCGCGACGGCGTAATTTCATCAGTGCAGCATTGGTGACGATTGTCGTTAACCAGGTTGAAAGCTGTGCTTGGCCCCTAAACTGGCCTAAATGTTCGTACGCGGAAAGCAGGGCATCTTGAACCGCATCTTCCGCGTCGGCCATGTTCCCCAAGAACCGAAAAGCCCTCTTGTAAAACATTGGTAGGTACCGGGACACGATGCCCTCCAGTTCCTGAGCACGCTCACTCAGCGAACCATTGGCAACCCCTCGCTCCCCTTTAATGAACACTGCTATTGCCGACATAACGTGTCTCCTCTCTAAGCGACCCCAGGGTGTGAAGGCGACTCGCGTCCTACAGCATGGTTCGACTCTGTCTCTGCTAGGAGCCACCCGAGGACACCGCGAGCTGGTCGAGCCGGGCCTGACTCCTTTGACTGCGGACAAAACTCGATAACCTTTCCCGGTTGGGGCTGACCGCCAAGCACGCGCGTGTTCCGAAAGTTCTTCGGTATATAAAACTCAATCAACTTTGCCATGACCTTCTCCTTAATCGGGTGCACCTCTTTGTGAGTGTGGAGTGCAAACGCGCATTTCGAACTCACGTCTCTTGCGCCCACGAGTTACATCAACCGCGACAGGTGAAGGCAATTGAAGGACCAAACCGAAGCGCTGCGAGGACGTCTCTTAAATCGCTGACTTTAAGGGAGGAGATAGGTCGGGACCGGGATGGTGTCGGGAAATCTCGAAGGCGATCTCGACACTTGTCGACGATTGGTGACTGCCGGTTAAGAATACAGGTCGAAGTTCAGAACCAGCAAGAGTCCACGTGGAAGCGTTTCCAGAAGGAATTGATTATCGTCTCACAATACGCTCCGCCGGTCGATCCCGAGCTTCTTCATTCGAGAGACCAACGTCGAGCGTTTGATATTCATGCGCGCTGCCGCACCGTCAGGGCCTGCCACACGCCCGTTCGTCATTTTCAGGAAGCGCACAATCTCATCGTACTCATTCGCTTCGCGCGTGCCTGCCACCAGGGGATGCCTCCCATGGTGTCCCAGTTCAGCGATCGGAGCTTGTAATGCTGTCCCGCGCGTGAGGATCACCGAACGCTCGATAAAGTTTTCCAGCTCACGAATGTTTCCTGGCCAAGGCCAGCTGGAGAGCTTCTTCATGGCATTGGCGGGAATGGATTCGATTTGCTTCTGCATGCGGCGACCGTATTTTTGGGTGAAATATCGGACCAGCAACGGAATGTCCCCAGGACGTTCGCGCAATGGCGGAATGCGGATTGGAAACACGTTCAGGCGATAGTACAAGTCGCTGCGGAACTCGCGGTCCTCCATCATTTTCTCAAGATCGCGATTGGTCGCGGCCACCAGCCGCACATCGACTTGCTTGGTTCGGTTGTTGCCCAGTCTTTCAAACTCACGTTCTTGCAAAGCGCGGAGCAACTTGGGCTGGATCTCGATGGGAATATCTCCCACCTCATCCAGGAAGAGCGTGCCCTGATCAGCCAGCTCCAGCCGTCCAATCTTCTGCGCAATCGCGCCTGTGAAGGCGCCTCGTTCATATCCAAAAAGCTCGCTCTCCAATAGCCCAGTGGGAATCGCAGCACAGTTGAGTTTTACGAAAGTCCGATCCTTGCGTCGACTGCGTTCATGGATAGCGCGCGCAATTAGTTCCTTGCCGGTGCCGGTCTCGCCGAGAAGTAGGACAGTCGAATCGCTGGGAGCCACGGTTTCCACAAGAGTCAAAACATGGTGCAGGGCCGAACTCTGTCCCACAATTCCTTCGAAGTCCAACTCGCCACGGATTTCATCTTCCAAATAGAGTTTTTCCTGGGCGAGCTTGTCTTTCAATTCGGCTACCTCACGGTAGGCCAGGCGATTCTCGATGGCGATCGCCAGTTGTCCCGCGGCGAGCGTCAGGAAGTCAGCGTCTTCCGGGCGGATTGCGTCTTCGAATCGGCTGCCGAGCGTGAGCACACCGAGCGTCCGACCTCGGCTGATTAAGGGTAGAGCGCAACCCGACTCGATGCCTTCTGCGCGAACTTCACTACTAACTTGGGAGGCTAACTGTTCCCGACTGAGATCTAACACGACGGGCTTGCCGGCTTTGAACACCGCGCCTATCACGGACCCTTCGATCGGTTGTACCGCATCCTCCTTAGCGAATCCCTTACTGTCTGGGAAGTCCATAGCGATTTGGAGCAAATGAACGCGCTCGACGTCTGGCAGCCAAACCCCAACGATGTCGCAATGCATGACTTGCCGAATGCTCGCCGAGACCGTGCGGAGGAGATCGCGACAATCCAAAGTCGAGACCAATGTGGTCGTCATGTCCAGGAGCAGTTTCAGGCGGTCGCTCTCATGCTGCAATTCTGGTCTTGCGGTCGGCGACTCGTGAGAATTGAGTGAGTGGTCCAGTACTATCGAAGAAGTGCTCATCCGTTAACCTCGCAAACCTCACGGTGGCGATTTCTGCCAGATGCCAATCGCACCGCCACGCGCGGCGGCGCATCTGTCACCAACTACCACCAGCCAAGAAACGACGAGTGTCTGGTTCCTGAATATGCATCATCTGATGTAACCAGGACGCAGAAAGCTTCGACAAAATGTCGCAGTGGTCGTCACTGGGCGAATCGAGTGGCGAAAGTCTCGACAATACCTCCCCACAGTCTCGCTCCGCTTTTGCCCAACCTTCGTTCGTTCAAGCATTTGACGACGGTGCAAAGACACACGCCGCTTTGGCAACTCATATGCCTACATTCAGGGGCGCGACAACGAGAATGCGCCGCGACCATACCTGCGGACGCGCATTCAATCACGGAGGAAATCACATCATGCGACGAACAGCGATCATGGTTGCAAGTCTTATCGTTCTCTCAAGTCTTGCCGCCACGGCTCAGGAAAATCGCTCCGAAATCAGTGTGCAAGGGACCGGCTTCTTCACGCACGACACCAACGGTCAAGGAATCTCGCGGACAACGACAGAAACTGGCGGCTTTCTTGTAGGGTACCGTTATCACTTCAATCGCTGGCTCTCCGGCGAAGCGAACTATGGTTATGACCGCGATACCCAAAGGTATTTTTCTGCGGGTGGTTTTTCCAGAGTTCAATCCGATGTGCACACAGCCACAGCCGATGTGGTTGTGGGTCTTCCCTTCAGGATAGCCAAGCTCAATCCTTATTTTTTGGGCGGCGGGGGCAGTCTGGTGTTTCACCCGACGGGCAATACCGGCGGCTTCGTGTCCGGCGCTGATACCCAGGCGAAAGGTACCTTCCTATATGGCGTCGGAGTTAATTACGGGCTCACCAAACACCTCTCTTTGCGCGCCGAATACAGGGGCTACGTTTACAAGGATGCTTATTTCGGCCTCAGGGCACTCAACACCGATAGCTGGACGCATACCGCGCAACCATCCGCTGGAATTGTTTTCCGATTCTGATCGTAAGGCTCGGCTGCTGGCAGGCAGGAAACCCTGCCTGCCTTGCACTTTGATCGTAGAAGAGAGTTCGGCCAGTCAATCCGCAAGTGCCTCACAGGGCTGCGTTAGAGTCCAGCAAGCCGGATTGGGAGACCTGGACATCGGGCACAGGATATCAGCGAAAGAGGAACGTGCGCATGCTGGAAAGCACAATTGAGTTGCTGGGCGGCCTATGTCTAAGCGCTCTGACTTTACTAATGAGCTTTTGCATTGTTGCCTCGATTGTCGCGGCCCTACGAGCGGTCAGCAGGGGAAGCGCTACTGTGCGCGGAAATGAAGAAGCTGTTCGATTTTGCCTGAAATAACCGTCGCCGATGAGGGCAATAGACCTGTTACACAAACATCTAAGCCATGCTTGTGAGGCATTGGCGTCGGTTTTAACAAAGTATGCTCCAAACACGGTACGAATGCGCAGGATAGCAATCTAAGAATGGAGGGATGATCGAGAACTAGACCCTCGACAATTAGGGCACTTCGCTCCTTTGAAAAACGAGGTCTGATTTTCAGCTTGCGATGAAGGAAAAGGCGAATTTGTGTGAGCAGATGGAGAAGACGCCGATGGACGACGGTAAGAAGTTGCTGGGGAAGGTAGCAGTCATCACCGGGGGCACGGAAGGGATTGGTTTGGCTACGGCAAACCTTTTCGTCAAGGAGGGTGCGTTCGTCTTTATCACCGGGCGCCGGCAGAAAGAACTCGACGAGGCCGTAAAAGCAATTGGGGGCAGCGTCTCTGGCGTGCAGGGAGACGTTGCCAAAATGGCCGACCTCGACCGTCTTTACGAAACCGTCGCGAAGGCGAAGGGGCAAATCGATATTATTTTCGCCAATGCGGGCATTGGCGAATTTGTTCCCTTTGAGGCCGTCACCGAGGAGCATTTCGACAAACTCTTCAACATCAATGTAAAAGGAACGCTCTTTACGGTGCAGAAGGCATTGCCGCTTTTGAAGGATGGGGCCTCCATCATTCTCAATGGCTCTGTCGCGAGTGTTAAAGGGACTGCCGGCTTCGGCGTCTACGCCGCGAGTAAGGCTGCAATCCGTTCTTTCGTTCGAACCTGGACTACGGACCTGAAGGACCGTCATATCCGCTCAAACGTTGTTAGTCCGGGTCCCATCAATACGCCACTGGCTGGTCGTCAATCTCCAGAAGTCATTGCGCGGATGGTCTCAACCATCCCGATGGGACGCATGGGGAAACCCGATGAAGTTGCCAAGGCAGCGTTGTTTTTGGCGTCAGATGACTCCAGTTTCGTTACGGGCATCGAACTATTTGTCGATGGTGGCAGAGCGCAGATCTAATCGATCAGCATGATCAAACGCCGACCTCCCGACGACCTCTTCGCTGTTAGGAAGATAAAGCAATCCCGTTCGAGTTCGTGCTCGATGAACCGCACCCTCGTCGTAGCGAGCAAACTAATCGTGCGCTCCGACTTTTGGATACGGAACTACTCTGTGCCAAACCGCTGCGCTCTTAAAGCAATTTGGAGAAACGTTCGCCCGCAAGATCGGCATTGGGAGCCTTGGGAGCGTGACTCGCCACAGATCAATTCAGGAGGAGATAAATGTCCCAGACTCTACAAGAAAAGAACAAGGCGCTGCTGCTCGAAGGTTTCGATGTTCTCTTTAACAAACGCGATTTTGTCGGTGCGGAGAAGTACTGGTCGCCGAACTACATCCAGCACAGCTCACATATCGATCCAGGCAGAGACGGATTGTTCAATCTAGTGAAATCACTGCCCGCTGGTTCCAAATGGGAGCACGGCATCATGATGGCTGAAGGGGATTGCGTGATGATTCATAGCCGCTACTCCAACCCGGACGGTTCCGCCATTGTTGTTGTCGACATTATGCGTATCAAGGACGGTTTGTTCGAGGAGCATTGGGACGTGATCCAGCCTGAAGCAACCAAAGACGAATCCAAGAGCAAGCTTCCCATGTTTGGGGACAGCTTCCCGCGCTAGAAGGCCAAATTCGCAGTCCGGCGAGAGCGAAACGTAGTTTATTTCGAATCTGTCCAAATGTTCGTCTGAGAGTTAGAGGTAAAGGATGTTTGAAGCCGAGTGAATGTCCCAAGTATTTGTGACACGACCGGTAGCATGCCATTCCAACAACCACCGGCCGTTGCGCTCAGCGTAGACCCCACGCACCGTCGCAGCCTCCAATTCCAAGAGCGGCTCCGGTTATCTTGGAGCTCTACCGACTAAATCAAGATCGGCAAGCAATTCCGGAGAAATCTCGAGCGACGCGGCCTTCAAATTCTCGCGGAGATGCTTGCGGGAAGATGTCCCTGGAATCAGCAGGATGTTGGGCGAGCGATGGAGAAGCCAGGCAAGCGCCAGCTGCATGGGCGTTACTTTGCGTGATGCTGCGGCTGTGTCGAGCGTCGACGACTGCAATGGAGTAAACCCTCCCAAAGGGAAAAACGGAACGTAAGCGATCCCCTGAGAGGCGAGGTCCTCGATCAACGGGTCATCTTTCCTTTGCGCCACGTTGTAGAAGTTCTGCACGCAAACGATCTCGGTGATCGCCTGCGCCTCAGCGACCTGCTTCGCTGTTACGTTGCTCACTCCGATATGCCGGATCAGCCCTTGCCGCTTGAGTTCAGCGAGCACAGTTACCGGTTCTTCAATCGATCCCTCAGATGGTTCTGTAAATCCACCGACCCGAAGATTGACGACATCCAGAACGTCGAGGCCGAGGTTCTTCAGGTTGTCGTGAGTGCCGTCAATCAGCTCCTGCCGGGAGAGAGCAGGAATCCAGGAGGCGTCTGCACCCCGTCGCGCGCCAAGCTTGGTAACGATCACCAGACCCTTCGGATAAGGATGAAGCGCTTGCCGAATGATCTGATTGGTGACGTGGGGACCGTAGTAGTCGCTGGTGTCGATGTGGTTCACGCCGGAGTCGACCGCCTCCCGCAGAACTGCAATGGCCTCGTCGCTATCGCGTGGCGGCCCAAAGACGTGCGGCCCAGCGAGTTGCATGGCGCCGTAGCCCATGCGGTTCACAGTCAGCGATGTGCCCGGCAGGGTGAAGCTAGCAGCAAGATCAGTTCGTTGAATCATTTACATTCTCCTAATTCCGGTTGATCAACCTTTTCATCCCATATGGTGAGGAAGCCTAGAACGATTCCTCGACCAATTCTTCACTCTTCTTCCAGAGCGCCGCAGCATTGTTTGGATCAAGCGCATACGCGCGTACACCTTCGCTGATGACACTGATGGGCGTGGCATCCGGCACGATTCTGCCCACGTGGCAATTTTCGCAGTACTGCCCTCCGACCTCATCGGCAGGAGCAACGACAGCGGCCCATACAGAAGTGGCAGTGCCTTGCGGCACGCTTTTCCATTGGAACGGGCCTTTACCTTCCGCCGCGAGTTGCTGATTGATCTGCGCAATGAGCTTCTCGATTCTGCCCGGTTCGCTGTAACGCCCAAGTTCCGTTTGAATGCCTCCGGGATGCACCGCCGCTGCCCGCACGCCACGATCTCGATGTCGCCGATCGAAAGCCACGGCAAACAAGATGTTCGCAGTCTTCGATCGCCCATAGGCAACAAACGGCTCGTACTGTGTCCGTTCAAAGTTCGGGTCTTCTAGGTTCACGTTGGAATAGCGATGACCTGCAGATGACAGGTTGATCAAGCGCCCACCGTCGCTTATCAGTGAGGCGATCCGGTTGACCAGCACAAAGTGGCCCAGGTGATTGGTGCCGAATTGAGTCTCAAATCCATCAACAGTGTGGCCAAAGGGAGTGGCCATAACTCCAGCGTTTGCGATAATCACGTCGAGCGATTCCCCTTTCGCCAGCAACCGATCGGCGCAGGCACGCACGCTCTTAAGGCTGGCCAGATCGAGTTCGATCAGTTCGAGGCTGCCGCCGCCAGCGATGGCATCCTTGCGCACCTGAGCGCTGGCCTTCTCCGCCTTGACCAGATCGCGAGCCGAGCCTATAACTTTTGCACCATGAGCGGCTAGCGATCGTGCCGTTTCAACTCCAAGGCCAGCCGAGACGCCGGTTACGAGGATCCGTTTGCCCTTAAGATCGATCCCGGACAGGACATCTTCGGTTGTTGATGTCGCTCCAAGTGTGTTCGTCATCGTGCTTGTCACTTTTTCCTCCTTGTACGCTGATCTTTTCATACGTCGTAAATTAGCGAACACCTAGCTCTACAGAGCCGCAGCGATCGTTTCCGTTTTGAAATAGGACCCATTCTCAAGATCCTCAATCAAGCCGACGTGCGTCGGCCGCCATCCTAATCTTTCGGTGGTCAGCGAGCTCGATACCGACACACCCATTCCAAAGAACATTCCAATCCACCCAAAATGTTCAGCGGCCTGCTCTTGCGATTTGCTGGCCACTGGCACATCCAGGCGGCGGCCGATCACCTCCGCGATTTCTCTCGTCGGCACTCCTTCGTCTCCGATCCCGTGATATCTGGCTCCCGTAGAACCCTTCTCCAGCACGAGCCTGTAGAGACGGGCAGCATCTAGCCGGTGCACGGCGGGCCAGCGGTTGAGCCCATCACCTACATAGGCTGAAACCCCTTTTTCGCGTGCGACCTGGATCAGCCGCGGAACGAATCCGTGATCGCCGTCACCATGCACCGAGAAAGGCAGGCGCACAACCGAAGCTCGCACGCCGCGCGATGCGAACTCCAAGGCGGTCTGTTCTGATTTGCGCGGGAAGTCTGGACTCGGTGCATCCTCTTCTGTGGCGAGCCGCCCCGGCGCGAGAAGGGCAAGGCCAGACGTGACAATCATCGGGCGGCCGGACCTTTCAAGCGCCGTACCAATTGCTTCGATGGCACACCGGTCCGCCTCGACCGCAGGTCCATAATTGTTGAAGTCGTGTATGAATGCGGTGTGGATAACGCCATCGGACGCGGCCGCTCCGCTGCGAAGGCTCTCAAGATCTTCGAGCGAGCCGCGATGCACCTTGGCTCCTGCCCTGGCGAGAGATAATGCGGCCTTATCGGAGCGGGCGAGACCGATCACCTCATAGCCTGCCTCGATAAGTTCCTTAACAATTGCGGAACCGATGAACCCTGTGGCGCCAGTTATGAAAATACGCATGTTTTCCTCCTACGTAGTTGCGAATTCAGTCGTTAGAGACAAGGCGTTCACTCGATTTGCGAGCCATAACGAAGCCTTGGCAGTCAGTGTTTGCCATTCGGGCGTTGAAGCGGGTAGATCCTCGGTTGCTTCCAACTCACGCAACCATTCTTCTGCGGAGAGCGCCGCCAGTTCCGACCCGAACAACTCTTTTACGGCTCCGAAGAAGGCCGCCAACTCTCGCTCCGCCAAGCTCATTGAGTCGGCGCACCCCAAATCTTTCGCCTGTCTAGGGATTGCGAATCGATTCATCATCTGCCGGTACTCCTTTTCACGGTTGACGAACACCGGAAGTTCTAATAAAACGGAGAGTGTCTCCGAATTACTGATAAGATAACCGGAGACTATCTCCGGTTGCAAATATTTTTGGGTGGCTAAAAAGAGTTCAAAACCGGTCGAGCGGAAGCCGCGCACCGACGCGCAGCGCAATCGCGAGCGCATCCTGGGGGTAGCGAAGGAGGCATTCACGCGCCGTGGTGCCAATGCAAGCCTCGACGACATTGCTAAAGAAGCGGGCGTGGGTGCCGGAACTCTATATCGCCACTTTCCGAGCCGCGATACCTTGATCGAGGCGGTTTATCGAACTGAGGTTGAGAAGTTGGCCGCAGCTCAGCGGAAGTTCGCGGAGACAATGCCTCCGATCGAGGCGTTGCGGGCCTGGATGCTCTTGTTCGTTGATTACATTGCGGCGAAGCACATCATTGCGCCTGCACTGAATACGATCGTGGGCGGCGCCGCGAAGCTCTACGAAGGTTCTCGCGGCCAGATCCAAGGAGCGATCGATGCGCTGGTGCAACGCGCCATCAAGAGTGGCGAGATACGCGATGACCTCGACCCATTCGACTTGCTTCGAGCGCTCATCGGCGTGTCCAACGTGGCCTCCACGCCCGACTGGCAACAAAGTGCCAGGAGGCTGGTCGACATCCTCATCAGCGGTTCACGGCCAACGAAATAGGAGGCCTCCTAGCTCGAGCCGCCTTGCGAGTCTAGTCTGCGGCTGTGCAAGTTATGAGCAAATGTTTGGCTGTCACGGCTGCGGCCGCATTCCTCTGCGTCTGTTGGGAGCCACGTCGCAAGAGATTATTGGGCAGTACGGAATCTCTTCACCGCAAATGTAGTCAGAACGATAAAAAGTATTAAAAGGACAATTTGCGCCACCGCAAATGGCGGCTCTTTTTGCGTGGGCGCGGTGGCCTTTAGCGGCGGCACTTTTTCGAAGGACTGAACGACAAAAACGAAGACGTTGAAGTACAACGCCGTGCATGCCGCAATCACGTAGGTCTTCCTCCAGGCGAGATGCAGAAAGTAACGCGTCACAATCGCCAGAGTCAGCACCACCAATGAGATGATCCCCAGCTTGATCGCGGGCGTTACTCCCATAAAGGGAAAAAGGAACCCCGTTAGGCTCGTCAACACTGTCGTAAACAGAAAAACGGCCGTCCACCGATCGAGCCTTCGGTTAGTCAGGAACCCATACATCACTATGGTCCCTGTTGCGATTCCGGCGAGACTGATCAACACATGAATCAGCGTGAAGGCTTCTAAGCTCATTCCCAGAACCATAGTGGTCTCCTTTGGAATCGCGGTCTTACACAGGAGTTGCTGTTTACTCCTATTTCTTTGGGTTCTCCGGATCGTCCACAGGGTTGAAATAGCGCGTGTCGGTAGGACCAAAACCAGAGATGTGTACGACCACAGGTTCTTCCGCGGTGCGCGCTAAATGATTGACGCCGCCGGGTTCTGAATAGACGCTGCCCACAGGGAGTGTCTTCAGAGCCTTCTCGTCAAAATGCGTTCCATATCCAAAGTGCCAGATCCCGGACACGACCGTCGCCATCCGGTCGTCACGATGGGAATGAGCTTGAATGGTTGTGCGTGGTGGGACGAATAACAAAATCGAATAGAAACCCGCGGCGCTGGGGTTGCCGGCCAAAATCTTGGTATGCACTCCGTCAAGTTTCGAACTCCCGATCTGGCTCTCACCCTTGTCCCCGCTCATGATTTCCGTCGGCGTCATGCGAACTTCGGGAATAGACGGTGCGGTCGCACTGCAAGTGGCGACGAGAATCGTAAGCGCAAACAACGAAGTCTTTTTCATTAACATGCCTCCGTCTCGGCTGCAAAGAAAAGCTCTTACTGGTCGTGATTTCACAACCTCAGAGAAACCCGACGAGCGCGTCCATGGTCTCTTGGGGTCGCTCTTCCATCAGCCAATGCCCGCTGCCTTTCAATTCGATTACCTTGACATCGGTTGCTACGCGCTTCATCTGTGGGCTAAGGATTGCGGCGCTCGCCTTTTCGCCCGCGATAGACAAAACAGGAATGGTCAGCTGCGTCTGAGCCAGTTGCGCGAAGTCTTTTGCGGTGTCGGGCCATGAAGCGAAGTAAGCCCACCCTGCTCGCATGCGCCCAGGACGCGAATAAGCAGCAACATAGGACTCGCGGTCTGCTTCTGAAAGCGAGCGAGCCCCGTCTGCAGCCAAGTCGTTCCAAAAATAAGCGAAATATATTTTCTCCCTGCCTTGGACCAAGGCTTCCGGCGTGGGACCGTGGAACCGAAAGTGCCAGAAATTCGGGTTGTCATATGCCAACTCCCAGCCCGGCACTCCGGGGAGAAAGGCGTCCATGACTACGAGCTTCTCGACTTCGCTCGGAAACTGCGCTGCATAGGCGTACGCCACCATCAGACCGATGTCATGCCCGACGACCCGTGCTTTGCTAATCCCGAGGGATTTTGCGAGAGCATGGATGCGTATGGCGGCGGTTTTCATATCGAGGCCCTCTTTGGGAATGTCGGAATCGCCAATTCCCGGCAGGTCCGGCGCAACCACGGTGAACTTATCCGTGAGTTTGGGAATCAAGGGCCTCCACATCCGCGAGGTTTGCGTGTAGCCATGCAGAAGGATCACGGCCGGTCCGTGGCCGGCGGTTAGGTAGTGAATCTTGATCCCATCGGCCTCGCCGAACCGGGATTCGATCGCATTGGGTCCGGGCTGGGCTTCGCTGGACTTGGTTTGGCTCATTGCCGCAACTGAAGCCGCAAAGAGAAAGCCGAGGAACACTCCTGCTGATAGTTTCAGATCCGCCCTCATTGAATTCCTCCCAACACGTAAGAATTCTTTCCGTGGCAATTTCGGTTGCGCCTGTTCGAAGAGTGATTCCAGACTATACAGTCTAGAATGATGCATGTCAATCTCGTCAGTTGTAGACTGTAGAGTCCAATTATGGCCCGTCCTAAGGAATTCGATCCCGAGCGTGCTTTAGGCAAAGCGATGAACCTTTTCTGGCGCCAGGGCTATGAGAACACCTCCCTCGAAGCCCTGATGAAGGAAATGGGCATCGCTCGACAGAGCCTCTATGACACGTTTGGTGATAAGCGCGCCTTGTACCTGAAAGCCATGGCACATTACCGGGACCAAACTAATAGCGAGATGCAAAAGATGCTGAACGAGAGTCCGTCCGTTAGAGATGGTTTCGCAAGACTTCTATCGGGCCTTGCCGCGGAAACACGGGAACAACATGAACGAGGCTGCCTGCTGTTGAGCGCCAACCTGCAGCGTAACCCTAAGGACGCAGTCGTAAGGAACTGCTTGAGGGATAACCAGGCTAGAGTCGAAGCAATCTTCGTCCGGGCTCTCGCGAGAGCGCAAAAGCAGGAAGAACTGTCACCAAAGGACGATCTGGCTGCCCTGGCGCGCTTCTTTGTAGTCACCATTCAAGGCATGAGAGCAATGGCCAGGCTCAAGTCAGACAGGAAAGCGTTGGAACAGGTTGCTCGGGTCGCACTCGCCGTATTCAAGACGTCGAAAACGTCATAATTCTGAAGGCAAGGATTTGAGCTCTTATCGTAGGCCGCTGGCACAGACGGCCATCAGGTAAGGAACACGCCGGGGAATGTCTTTCCATGTCACTCCGGAAGACACGCAAGCGCCTCCACGCCATCTGCAAGCCCGGGTTCTGGCCAAGGGAGGTCCAGAGCCTTCCAGCTCCGACCTGCATCACCTGATCTGAAGAGGCCGCGGTTGTTGGCGGCGTAGATGACGCCTGGTTCGTCAGCGTGAGTGGCAAAATGGCTCACCGTAGTGCCCTTCGCCGCGGGCAGGCCGCTCATTGACTGTTCCCATCTCTGCTCCCCAGTCTTCCGGTAGACGTACGCCTCGGCCCCTCCCGATGAATACGCGGAGAAGGGTCCGCCTGTTGCGGACACGATCACGGTATCTGGGTCCGCAGGATCCACGGCAATACCCACGAGGTAGCCGTGCTGCAATCCATCCTCGGGCGAACTCCACGAGTCCCCGGCATCGGTGCTTTCAAAGTACCCGTCGCCGGCGGCCGAGTAGATCCGCCCGGGTGCAAGTGGGTGCGTCAATGCCGTGTGCGTGTCGAACGGACCGCCGCGAACGCGATCACGCCAAGTCCACCCGCCGTCGAACGTTCGCACGAGCGCGCCAGCTTCGATCGCGACGAACACGCGATCCGCGACGCTCACATCAGATTCGATCCACCGAACATGATGCGTGTGGGGGCGTGGGGGAAAACTCCAGGTGTTAGCAGAAGGGAGCGCGCGCAATCCGGCCAGGTCCACCCAGCTATCGCCGCCATTGTCGGAGCGAAACAGCGCACTAGGTTCGGTACCAGCATAGACGACGCCGAACCCCTCAGCTTGTCCCGCATGACCCACATCAACCGCGGTAATCATCAGGTGGTCGATGCCCGGTCCAACTGGCTCCCAATTCCGGCCGCTGTTACGGCTTCGGAAGAGACCAGCACGCGCAGTTCCGCAGTACATTTGGGCCGGACTGCGCGGGTCTACCGCCACAGTTCCGGGCGATTGTCCGCACAAGTGTTGTTCGACGGACCACGTGGAGGCGAGCCGGGCGATCAACAGGGCCGCTCGTGTTACGACTACGATGCCGACCATAACTCAATCTCCTTCTATAGCCATAGATTTTCCATTTGTCGCAGCCAGTACCTGTTCTGAGAAGTTTTGGTCCAGAATGGACTCATTTCCAATCAAGCTCATGAACCCGAGCTTATCGTGTGAGATCTCACCCCTGCTTTGAGCATAGGGCCAACGACACCGGCTATAAAGGACACGAGTTCGTCATTTCTGTGCCTTCTCTTGCTGTAGAACCATTCGCGAGTGGCACCGTAAATTGTCGAACTGATCGTGGAAGCAACGACGTCGATGGGTACTCCGTTCCGAGTGGTACGTTTCGCGAGACCATCGAGCACAACGATTCGAATTGCCCTGGAAACAGCCGAGTCCAGCAACGGGCCAAAAGAGGCCTTGCTGGCGCACTGCTTTTTGTTCCTATGAATCTCTTTCAGATAATCACAAACGGCTAGAACGATGGCTTCAATTGCGGTAGGACAAGTTCCGTCAAAGCAAATGTTGCGCTCTTTCAACAGCTCGTGAAAGTCGCCAGCCACCATCGCTTCGAACAGAGCGAACTTGTCGCTGTAATGGTCGTAAAAGGTTGCTCGGTTGACGGTGGCCGTATCCGTAATATCCTGCACCAAAATTTCTTCGAACGGCTTTTCCTGCAACAACTTCCGCAAAGCATCCTGAAGAAGTTTCCGCGTCCGCTTCTGGCGTGGGTCCCGCAGTTCGCAGTCTGAAACTGGTATTGCCATGGCCGAAGCTTATCAGAAGTTGAATCCTTTAACAACATATGTCGTCTAATCGACAAACGACGATTACGCGAGGTGACTTATGGATATTGGGCTTCTGCTTCTGAGATTGGCTGTGGGATTGACTCTTGCCGCGCACGGCACCCAAAAGCTGTTTGGGTGGTTTGGGGGACCGGGGCTGAGCGCTACTGGGCAGTTCTTCACCGTGCTTGGTTTTCCTCCCGGTAGGCGACATGCGCTCATGGCGGCGTTGGGCGAAACGCTCAGCGGCGTGCTTCTCGCAATCGGACTTGCCACACCAGCGGCGGCGGCAATCTTCGTAAGCGTCATGCTAGTCGCTGTGGTGACCGTTCATCTCAGCAAGGGCTTCTTCGCACAAAATGGCGGCTACGAATACGCCTTCGTGCTTGCCCTGGCTGCACTGACTCTTGCATTCACTGGGCCAGGGTCACTCTCGCTCGATGCCGTTCTTGGGATTGAGCGGAGCGGAGCTGTCTGGGGTGTAGCAGCTTTGCTGGCGGGTCTCGTGGGCGGCGGTACGGCCTTACTGGAGTGGCGCAAAGCGCCCGTTCAGCAAACCGTTACCAAGTGAACTGAGAGATTAGGTTTGTAGGAGGGAACATGTCTCAACAACGTGGTATCAATGGCGTCTTTGAAGTTCCCCCATTAGCCCCAGGTTTCGTCGGTCCGGGGCACTTGGCAGCACCTGTGGTTTCGCCGGAGAACTTCGAAAAGACCGATCCCTTTATTCTCTTGATGGACGATCATCTCGACATCGGTAACCGACCGGTAGGCGGTCCTCACCCGCATGCGGGTTTCGAAACGGTGACACTGATTCTCGACGGCGCGATCTATGACCGCGATGAAGGCGGCACCCTGAATGCCGGCGAGGTGCAGTGGATGACCGCCGGCAGCGGTGTTATTCACAATGAAGATGTGAGGACCAAAGGGAAGATGCGCTTGCTCCAACTCTGGTTGACCTTACCCAAAAAAGAACGCTGGACTGAGCCGGCCTTTCAGGTGTTTCATTCCGATTCGATTCCTGTGCGCCACGAATCCGGGGCGGAGATTCGCGTTTACAGCGGTTCCTCTGGAAGTCTTCGTTCAGGCACACGAAACTATGTGCCAGTAACGATGGTCGAAATCAATTTGGAACGAGGGGCATCCGCCGAGCAGGAAGTACCCGTGTCTTACAACGGCTTTGTATTCGTGATTGGTGGTTCGGTTCGGATTGGGGAGACCACGCTGAACACTGGGCAGGTGGGTTGGCTTGATCGTACGACTGACAACGATGCGAGCATCGTGCGTGTCGTCGCTGGCGAATCCGGAGCGCGGCTGATCTTGTATGCGGGACAGCCTCAAGGCGACCCGATCGTTTCTTACGGTCCATTTATTGGCGACACGAAGCAGGACATTGCCCGACTCTTTGCCGAGTATCAGGCCGGACAGTTTCCTCGGCTTAGCGAATTGACAAAACAGGAACTCTAACGATCTCGACTGGCGAATGATTGTCACGAATCCTTGCGGATGGGCTCGACATCACAAGTGGCATGAGTTCGGAAAAGCGTACCGACGTCAACTGATTGGTCTTCCTGGCAGCGGGGCAGGATCTTAATATTGAGTGGATTGTATGACGCTGACTTTGCTTGTTATTGCCATTGCGATCATCTGCGCCATCGTCGTCACCTGGGCGAAGCGTAGCAAAAACCAAAGTGAATTAGATCGGCACAGCATTTCCGTTGAGCAACTGCAGTCGATGATGGTGTCTGGCCAAGAGGTTCTTCTGTTTGATGTTCGTCAGCCCCTCGATCTCCTGGCCTATCCGGAGCTTATCCCGGGCGCGAAGAGGATTCCGCCCGAGGACGTGCTTGACAAACCCTCTCTCATTCCTAGAAATGAAGATATCGTTGTTTACTGTACCTGTCCCGGTGATAAGACCAGCCGAATGGTTTTGCGTCGCGCGCTGGCGCTCGGGTTTACCCGAATCAAGTTCCTCACAGGAGGATTGGCGGCTTGGAAAACGAAGGGCTATCCTGTGGAACCCTATCGAGAAACCTTTCGGCTTTCGGTTTCAACTGGGGCTCGGCCAGCAGGATAAACATTTTTGCGGTTGTCCTGGGGCACATTGGCGACGCGCTGCCTGACAAGATTGTCTACGATGCCCAAACCACATCGGGCGGCTCCGGCGGTCCGCTTTTCAACAACGAGGGCAAGGTGATAGGAATTAACTTTGCCATGGTGCGTGAGTTCGGCGGGTCAAATTTTGCCATCCCTGTCGGCTTCGGGAAGTCTCTTCTTAAACCTTAAGCCCGTAGAAATCGATTGCAAGGCAACGGGCACGAACTGGGTGGGCCTCTACTCGAGGCGAAGAGTTGATGGACGTTTGAGAGTATTCTCTGCCAGGTAACGCATCATGATCCTGAAGTCAGTGTACGTCGAGGTCAACTCGATCTGAATCCGTGATGCTCCCCTCAAAAACAGGAGCAAACTCAGCGGACGCAACTCCAGAACCGGACATCAGACTTCAGTTTTCATCCCCGCGGCGTAGGGCTGCGATATACCGAGGATGGCATTTGCCCGTCGGACAGTCGCAGGATCGGAGGGATTGAATCATCGTTTGTTACGTCGTTCCAGGATTTATGGTTCCAACACGCGGTACAAGAACGGTACAACCAAAGCTTGTTCTTTCTCGTTGTCAGTGTTTCCTTACAGGGCATTGCAGTGCGACCGCTGCCTTGTAATTACTACGTGATCCAATAGATCAGCGCCCTTTCACCGCGGTAACAACGAAAACTTGTACAGGACCACATACGAAAAGCAGTTGCCCGACATCGGCCGTTTAGCATCGTGCGGAGATGAGAATCGGCTGCCACGAAGTGTGGCTGTAATTGTGGCTGTACGTTGCCAAATATAGCGAACTTTTCAAGCATTTGGAGCGAATTCTCTGTGCGCGCAAGACTTGTGTAAGTGATTGGCTAATTGTGAGTTGCTAGAAAATGGATGCTAAGCCCTACGTGACTCTTAATCAGTAGGTTGAAGGTTCGATTCCTTCCGCGCTCACCACCTTAACCCCTTGCAAGCCCAGTATTTTCGCGGTGTTTGAGATTTTTTCATTTTCTACCCTTTACACCGCCAGTCGCCAAAAGTAGCGCTCAGTAGCCTAGGGTCCCGTAAAATCCCCGCAGTTTTTGCCGGGGGGTCCCGCAGTCTTTCCTACGTCACTGAACCGTATCCGTCGCCGGAGGCTGGCCGATTGACGGACTGGTCGTGGTCTTGACCGCCCGTTTGCGAGCGGCACGCCGGTCTCGCCGCTCATTGCGGACCTTTTTCTGAAACGCGTCCTTCATCGTCGGCGGCGTGGGATGGACGTACTTCCGTGTCGTCGTGATGCTGGCGTGTCCAGCGGCCCGCTGCAAAGTGAAAGCATCCACCCCGGTAAGGCCAAGATTTGTCAGTGCCGTATGACGTGCGCTATGCACGCACGCGTCCCATGGCAAGTTCAGCACGGTCCGCATGCGTTCTTGCTGCTGGATCAGCGTAAAAGCTGAAATTGCGCTGATTCGATCCTCCCGCGTAAAAACGAGATCAGACTTCGATTTCGCCATCCACGCCGTGAGGATTTCCTTGGCGCGAGGGGTGATCGGCAGACTGCGCTTGCGGAATTCGGTCTTGCCTTTCCGGATTTGCAGATAGCCATAGTCTCCCCAGTCGTCAGCTTTCTCGGTGATGTGGACATCCGCTTTGAACAACTCGATGATTTCGCCCTCGCAGATGCCGACTTCGCATGAGAACTGTACAAAGCTATTGAGGGGCTCCGGCGCCAGTTCGTCATACTTTTTTCGAAGTGCCTCCGTAAACACGAATGATCGTTCCCGTTCGCCCTTCAGTCGCGGGATTTCTGGCACAGTTCGGATAATCTTCCAGCGCCGTGCCATACGAAGAGCTTTGCGCAAGGTAGCTCGCCATCGGTTGACCGTGGCGACGCTACAGGTGCGCTCTTCATCCGTTTCGCAGCTGCGTGCGAGAGCCCAGACCGTGAACCTCTGCACGAGCCGTTCGTCAATGTTATCGAGACGAGCCTCGGCAAGAGGCTCGTACTTCAACAATGAATCGAACGAATAGGTGTAGAACTGCACGGTTTTCGGCTTGTCTTGCTTTTCCGCTTGGACTGCTGTGACGAAGTCCTGACGGAATGCTCGCAGCGTCGGCACGGATTTCGGTTCCCCGATGCCTGCCTCGCCTTTCACCAGCGCGGTGAATGCCGCGTTGGCGATCTTCAGCGCCTCACGCTCATTCGTCATTTTTGTGCTTTTGTGGTACCGCTTTCCGTTAAGCACGAACTCGTACTGCCAAAAGCTCGTGCCACTCGGCTTGAATATCCTCATTCCTCCTTCTTTCCAGAGTCAGAGCACCGCCATTCTAGCCGACAATCCTATTGAAGGGCATGAACGGTATTCCGCTCGATGAACTCCATTAGCCGATATGGGCGGAAGAGCACACGGCTACCGACCTTTACGTAGTCGATACGGCGGTGGAGGACGTGATCGCGCAGCGTCTTGGGGCTTATTCCGAGCACCTTCGCGGCCCTTGTGATATCGAGCAGACCCTCAAGCTTGTGCCCACTCTGCATTGACGTTTCGGCGGGGTTTGTCGAACTTGGCTGGGTTGACATGGAGTCCTCATCGTCGCGGGATCTTCGTGATCCGCGAGAGACGCACGTCAGACCTGGGACGTGATTTGCGGGCGCGAGGTGGCGACCCGGTTAAGACGGCCCGCGGGCTGGAGCGCGTAATTATTGGGTTCTTTTAGAACGGAAGGGGATTTCGGTCAAACATGGCCGGCTTAGCCGCTCTCGATGCGACTTCGACGGCATTGTTGTTGCTCAGAACTTCCTCTTGCGGCTTGCTTTAGGATTTCACGTCAGGATTGCTGGGGCTCCAGTTCTGTTCACCACCCTCACTGCGTACAGATGGAAATTCCCACAGCAGAACGGATGTTCTCCCTCAAAAATGTCGACCTAAGCTGCCAGAATGTTCACTGAAAAAGCCGTATTAAGCATCCAAGGACAATGGACATAATCCACAATGCGTTCGATGCTTTGACCGATAACGTCGAGCCGGATAGCGGAATGAGCGGTCCAAGTGTCCGCACCCCGTTCGAGTATGATCACCACGAGTTCACCGTCAACTTCACCCAGCGCTAATTTCCACGGCACAGGCCACCGCTCGTAATTGAAGAAATAAGGCGCATCGGCAAACTTGCCGGCAAACCGCTCGGCAACGTTGAGCCGGGCGTCGGCACTAACCAATTCACGCACGCCGTCCCAATCGCGACGGTTGAAGCGCTCGACGTAGAGTTGCATGACTCGTTTCAACTCCGGGCTCGCGCCTCGAGCCGGCTTTGCCTGAGGAGAAGATTCAGCCAGCTTCTTGCGGGCGCGGTTGAGCGCTGCCTTGACGCCGCCGACCGTGGAGCCAACCAGTTCCGCAATCTCCTCGAGCGAGTAATCGAATACGTCCTTTAGAAGCACGCACGCGCGCTCTTTCGGAGGCAGTGTCAGCACAAGATGTTCGACAGCCTTACCGGTCCCTAAAACCGCTTCGACAGCCTTGGTAGCTTCTGGCATGGCGGCAGCCGTCTCGGCTTCGTCTCGTACCCCCCTGCGTCGCAGAAAGTCGATGCAGCGGTTGTGGGCGATGCGGAATAGCCACGGCTTGATTGGACGGCTGTCGTCGAATTTGTCCAACTTCCGATAAGCCTCGAACAACGCTTCTTGCACAACGTCCTCTCCGTCCATAACCGAGCCGGTCATGCGAGCACAGTAGCGATGCAGGCTCGGCCGAAGGGTGGAGATGGTCTCAAGAAACGCCAGGTAGCGTGCCTCGAATGGACCGGAAACTTCGATGTATTGATTGTCATTCACGCTTTTCATTGCATCTCCATCCATCTTCGTTACACGCTACCTGAGCAACACGGCGAGATCACTTCATTTCGCCGCCCAGTGCCAGTTTGTCGTCGACGGGAATCACGACGACGGAGAACGGTGTTCCAGCGTCGTCCGAGCCCTGGGGGAACGGCGACCCGAAAGGGCTCCCACCAACCATCGAGTTGTCATAGTACGGCGCAAATAGCATCACATGCGGGTGCCAGTGGCCGATTCCCGGGCCAAGACTTTGTTTCGCCGACCACATATATGCGAAGGTCACCTGATCTCGCTTAGGAAGTTCGCCTTTGGCATAAGCCACAGCGACCGCCTCCGCGACTTCGTCAGGATTCTTGCCCTGCAACGCCAAGTTCGTACGCAGCTCGTAATAAGGCAGGACTTCCCTTACAGCGGGAGGGGTGAAGCAGATGGGTGCGCGCACGGTCGCGTCGTAAACCAGTTCACGCAACTGAGCGGGCGTATAGGTGGGCGCGGAAAACCCTCGCATCACCATGCACACGGAACCATTACCGCCCTGTTGTGCGACTTCGAACCCTCTCTTCGTCAGGACCTTGATCGTGGCTTGGTCGGAGATATTCGCGGGCGCGGCGGTCCTGGCCAGCGCAATTTCGTCTGCTTGCGCCATTAGATATTGCTCAATCGGCGGATACTTGGAAGTCTGTCCTTGAGCGGTGGTAACCCACATACCAACGAGTAACGTGTAGTACATCAGCGTCGATTTTTTCATGGTTTTTTCTACTACCTCTGATCTCCTTTCATCTGCTAATACGGATGCGGGCAGCGACAGGATACGGGGATTCTTGGGAGAATTTTGACTCAGCTGCGATGAAGCGTCATGCACACGATCGGAAGACCTCATGCGGTCCCGCTGCCCGCGCCATCAAAAACAAACCTGAGCCGATGACTAGAGCTCCTATCGCTTGTGGTACACGCATAGCGCCCCGAAGGCGAGCCTTACCGCGTCCGGTAACCGCAAGATCGAATTGGCTTCTTGCAGTGGAATCCACCTCGCGCGGCGTCCGCTCAACGGACAAGGAGCTTCCCAACTGCCTGCTGACGCGGTCGGCGAACTGGTGCAGCATAAGCATCTCGCGGCCCCGCAGTTCGAGCGCACTCTTGCGGCGGAAGTCAAGGTTCAGGGGCAGTCGCAACGCCACGGCCGGACGTGTGCGGGTCGATGTGACTAGGAATGCTGAAAGAGAATGACCTTACTGCTGCCCCTCATGGCGATGGTGGATGATGTCGCGATACTCCGGTGAACGATACCAAGCGTGGGCCCGGTCGAGCGTCGGGAACTCCAGGATCGTAACGGTGTGCGGCAGGAGGTCGCCCTCAAGCACCTCCGCAACCGGCCCGCCCTTGACGATGAATCGACCGCCGTACTGCGCGACGGTCGGATCGACTTGGTTGGCGTATGTGAGAATTTCCTGTTGATTGGTGACCCTAACAAGAGCTGTGACATATGCCGGCATGGTGATCGAGTTCTCCTTTCTTTCGAGTTGTACCTGTGTATCGGTAAACCTTGGATTGTGATTGGTTGGTGGTTTCTTCAGCTCGCTTTTGCCTCTTCCTCGCGCCTCCGCAAAGCCGCTCCTTGAGGGTCAGTGATTATATCGACCCACTTCGGGTGAGGCGTTGGCTCGGCGTTATAGTTGTCGTGCCAGTTCCACCACTTGTACGGCGGGGTCTGGGGATAACCGTCAGGCGAGTCCTCCCAAGTCTCCTGACGGCCGAGTGGCGTGATATCGAGGTAGCTCCACACCGTCCCCATCGCTTCGTCGCCGCGCGAGCTGACGAAGTATGTTCGGAACACCTTGTCGCCGTCGCGGAAAAACACGTTGTGGCCGTGCCATTCATCGACCCCGAAGTCCTTGTCGAAGCTGTCGGTCATCGTGTACCACGGCATTTCCCAGCCCATCCGTTTCTTCAGACGCGCGATGTCCGCCTGCGGCGCGCGCGAGGCCCAGGCGAGGGTGGTGTCACGAGCGTTCAAATGGGCGAGGTGCGAGACCTGATCAGCTCCGAGGGAACAGCCGCGGCAAGCGTGGTCGGGCCACCCGAACACTCCAGGCTCCAAGAAGGCGCGATAGACGATCAACTGCCTGCGGCCCTCGAACAGGTCGAGCAGGCTAACCTTACCCTTGGGTCCCTCGAACTCATACTTCTTCTCGACCGCCACCCACGGCATCCGGCGCCGCCCGGCGGCGAGCGCATCACGCGAGCGGGTGAAGGCCTTCTCTTTCACCAGAAGCTGCTGCCGCGCAGCCTCCCACTCCTGCGGCGAAACAACCGGGGGTGTCTTCATTGCGGTATGTCCTTTCGCGTGCTTCTCGTTTATCTCTTTCCCTATTGCCATTTCATTTCTCCTGATTTTCTGATGCTTTCTGAAACAAACTGGTACCACTCGGGCTGAAATATCTTCTTACCTTGCCGATGCACACCGCCAGAATTCCTCCCGTCGATGCGGCGCCAGCGATCATCACTGCTGCGCTTTCGATGCATGCCGGGCACATATAATGCCCCTCCTTTCGTGAGGCTCTAACGTTTGTTCCCAGGGTCGGCTGCAATGCGTCCCTCACGCAGCCTTCGGCATGTTCTCCGGGACGAAGACCGCCTGTTGGCGTTCGAGAGCCTTAGCTACGCCGTTGCGCCAGCCCTCAGCGATGGATTGGGACATTGAGTCAGGGAAAATCTCCTCTTCGCCTTTTTCCACGCCATCGAAGATGCCCATCGCGACCGACTCGGGCGAAGCCTTCGGGAAATCGACGCTTCGGGTCATATCGGTATCGACAGGTCCGGTCAGGCTGGCATGGACGCTCACGCCCTGGCCGGCCAGGAGCGCCCTTAGCGACTGAGTCATGCTGAGCGCCGCCGCCTTTGAAATGGAATAGCCAGGTATGATCGGCATGGGCGCAAGCGCCGAAGTTGAAAGGTTGTTGACTATGGCCCCCTTTGACCGTTTCAACAGCGGGAGGAACGCACGAGTCACATTTAGGGGTCCGAACAGGTTGACGGCCAGATGCTGTTCGATCACGTCAGGCTTGCTCAGATCGTCGTACATGGCAATGCCGGCGTTGTTGATGAGGATATCCAGAGCGTCGACCTCGCTGACTGCCCGCTGGATCTGCTCGGCGTTGGTGACGTCGAGAGCGAGGCGCGTCACCCGTTTGTGGATGCTGGAGTGGGCTGCGAGTTCCCGCATAGACTCTTTTGACTCCGCGTTTGAGCGCCTCTTCGACGAGTGCCCGGCCGATGCCACGGTTCGCGCCAGTGATCAAGATTGTTCTATTTTCGAGGTTCATGTCGTTTTCCTTTCTTCGTTGTGCTTTCTATTGGCTATTACGCAGCGCAAGCCGGCGAGGATACGTCACGAATGGAAGATTTTGTCCTTATCCGGTTTCGGCTTCGCGAAACCGCACTTCGGCGCTCACCTCTCTGCCGTATCGTCTTGCCCTTCGGCACATGCCGGCGAGCGGAGCGATGATTGTCTTTCCAATTTGAGTCAACGAATACTCGACAGAGATGGCTTTCGATTGCGTCACACTTCGGGCGATCAAGCCCGCAGATTCGAGATTGCGCAGAGTCCTTGTGAGCATTCGCTGCGAAATATTTCCGAGTTCCCGGCGGAGCTGCCCGTGTCGGTAGGGCCGCTGTTTAAGGGAAAACAAAATCCTGGGGGTCCACCTGCCGATGAAGATCGAAGGGGCCATCGTCGATCCATGCATCATATTCATGCTGTTCTGCCTCCTGCGAAAACGTTTCCGTAAATTGACACGCCTTGGCTTCGCACTCGGCACCGCTTCAGCTTGCCAGTGCTCGGGCGCAACGCGCAATTAGGAACATGTGTGTGCCTAGTGTTTTCTAGCCTTACACCTGCTAATACGGCTGCCGAAGACGCGAGGATACGGAGATCTTCGATTGACCCCTAAGTAGTTCCGAAGTCCGCGTGGTGTAAGGTCGGGCGGGGCAAACGACGGGCCAGGGCGGTGATCGCCGGACTGCGGAAACGTCTGTCGGACCTACTCAGTGACTCAGGCCGCTATGTACGGCGTCCTCATCGCATGAGGTGCGGCGGTATGATGAAAGTCTACCAATCCACGGGGGGAAACAGTATGGACGCTCAGGCTCACTGGGAGAAGATCTACTCGGAGAAGGCCCCGAATGCTGTCAGCTGGTATCGTCCGCATCTTGACACCTCACTGGATCTCATCGAACGAGTGGCAAGAAACCATGCTTGTTCGATCATCGATGTTGGCGGAGGCGAATCCACGCTGGTTGACGACCTTCTGGCTCGGGGATATGAGGACATTACGGTGGTCGACATCTCGCGCACTGCGATTGATGCGAACAGGAAACGGGTGGCCGACGCCTCTGGCCGAGTTCACTGGCTGGTTCGAGACATCACGCAGGGTGATCTGCCGCCTTCCCGGTACGATGTTTGGCACGACCGCGCCGTCTTTCATTTTCTGACGGCACCAGATGACCGTGTTGCGTACGTACGGCAGGTTGCGCGCGCCGTAAAGAAGGGCGGCCATGTGATCGTCAGCACCTTCGGACCGGAAGGGCCTACCAAGTGCAGCGGACTTGAAGTTGCCCGCTACGATGCCGAATCGCTGCATCGAGAGTTTGGGGTGCACTTTCGCTCATTAGGAAGTTCGAAGGAGCTTCATCAAACGCCGTTTGGGACAACGCAACAGTTTCTGTATTGCTACTGCCGCGTCGAATAGCAGCCAGATCAACCGCCCCGATATTTTCCAAACAGCAGCTCTGGCACGCAGGTAACGACCGCTGCGATCAGAACTGCCATTCCGATCAGATTCCAGCCGTTCGTTCCGAGCGGAATCACGTCTATGCCGTAGAGAAATGTCGCAAGCGCCGCCAACAAAAAGAAAGGACCCGTGATGTAACAGTGGATTCGCCCGCACCGACGGGCGTTGGCGATACACGCTCCTCCCATTACCGCCAAGGCGGCTGTCCAGATCGCGGTTCGCCATCCCCTGCTGACAGATTCGAAGCCGCTCGCCACAATGGCAATAACTGGAAGGCAGTAAAGGAGAAAGGACAGCAGAGGTTTGGAGAGAATGTCCGATCTCTTGCCCGGCGTGTCGCTCGTCATGGCAATAATCCTGTGGAATCGGGGGCATGAGCTTGTTCACGGCTCTCGCGCAACCTTTTTTCCAGGCTGTCGCTTGCTTTCACAACCGGCCCGTCCACGAAGTCAGGCGAAGCATCTTCCCAGTGCGCATTGGGTGAGTAAAGAGCTACAACGTCCCACAAAACTCCAGCGCGGCGGCAACAATGAAGTTGTATCGTTGGCGGCAATTGGTGACTCAGTTCTTTTGCAACGACGTGATCTTTATCCCAGAACTGTGTCACTCTGGGATCGTTGATTCGCGACCGCACCCAGCGATTGGGGCGTGCCCAATCCATCGGCAGAATGGGTTCCCAGACCACAAAGATATGGAGATGGTCGGAAGCATTCCGTCTTAACAGGTCTTCGACTGCGGAGGCCCCCCGCAAACATACGGGTCAGGTCGGCGATAGCAGCAGCACGGCGCGGGTGTCATGTGCATCCCCGTTAAAGGCCACCCTGAACGCGTCGAGGTTTATTGGGTTCAGTGATACGAGAGGAATGTTCCCCGTGCTAGAGAAATACCAGCCGATGCCAGCGACGAGGAGAATAGCCAGCAACCACAATGCGTATTTCTTTCGGACTGGTGACACCTGAAAACCTCAACCAGCCAGCAAGCTGGCGATGACTTGGGGGAAGAAGACAATTACGACAACCAACACAACTGAGGTCCAAAACAACGCGACGCTCGCGGGGCTTCGTTTTTTGCATTGATTGCGTCCCCGATAGATCTGAACGAAGCCGATAAGCA